>Ga0315312_1000091_pt1 | contig 156777 bp, 141 predicted proteins | sample TDP7_MG_FD_203629 | JGI IMG/M metagenome (GOLD analysis project Ga0315312, IMG submission 203629) | Freshwater sediment microbial communities from Lake Towuti, South Sulawesi, Indonesia - TDP7 | ecosystem: Environmental > Aquatic > Freshwater > Lake > Sediment | place: Indonesia: South...
CTCTGTCCCCCAAATAAACCTACGAAGGAGGTGAGATTTGTATGATTATGGGTTTGAAAAGGGAAACAAAACCTAACATAACTACATATATATCCCTCTAAACCCTAAACTAATCATACAAGGAAAATATGTCGGAATTGAGGAAGGACCCAATCTCTGGAAGATGGATGATTACCGCTACGAGGAAAGAGGCGGATACGCCGTCTGGCTTTATCATGGTGCGCAAAGAAGAGAGGGAACGAGATTGTCCTTTCTGCGAGGGCAGAGAACTGGAAACACCGCCTGAAGTATTTGCCCTGCGCAAAGAGGGTAGTAAACCTAATACACCGGGATGGGCGGTACGTGTAATTCCCAGCAAATACGAAGTGGTAAGGCTTAATGAGGAGCTGGATAGAAAAGGAGTGGGTGACTTTTTCTTTTTTGATACAATGAATGGGTATGGAATCCACGAGATTATAATTGAATCGCCTCTTCACATAACACATATTTCGGAACTTCCACTCGAGCAGATACGGAAAGCTTTCCTTGTGTATCAATATAGGTTGAGGGAATTGAAAAAGAATTCACTTCTAAAATATGGCCTTGTCTTCGGCAACCAGAGCTATGGGAAAGAAATCTCAATGTTACACGTCCATTCGCAGATAATCGCTCTACCCCTGATTCCCAAAGGCATTAAAGACGAATTATCGTCGGCTAAGAACTATTACGAAGAGAAAGAAAGGTGTATTTTCTGTGACATAATCAAGCAAGAATTATACTCCCAGGAGCGGATCGTTAATGCTGGAGATAGATATATTGTTTTGGCTCCTTTTGCCTCCCGGTTTCCCTTTGAAACCCAGATTCTTCCCAGAAAACATGAATGTGACTTCACAAATGTGCCAGAAGATGGTCTCTGGGAGTTAGCCGAGATATTTAAATCAACTATTATGAAGACTGTGAAATTATTGAACGACCCTCCTTTAAATTTCGTTCTGCACACTGTTCCCTTTATGGTTCCCGAGGCAGGATTCTGGCTCACTATAAGAGATGACTACCACTGGCACATTGAGATTCTGCCTCATGCCATGCCGGCCAGGGGTTTTGAATGGGGTGGCGATTTCTATATTAACCCACCTTCTCCAGAGGCAGCAGCGAGGTTTCTGAGGGAAGCAGAAGAGAAATAGATAGACGATGAAGAATAAAGAAGTGGTGAGATTGCTCCAGGAAATTGGACAGCTTTTGGAATTGAAGGGGGAGAATCCTTTTCGCGTGCGTTCCTATGAGAAGGCAGCTCAAAATATTGCCAGTCTTACTGAACCAATTGAAAAGTTCATAAGTGAGAAGAGCCTGGAGACCATCCCCGGCGTAGGAGAAGGGATAGCAAAGAAGATTACGGAATATTTGGAGACGGGTAAACTAAGATATTTTGAAGATTTGAAAAAGGATGTTCCGGAAGGGCTTCTGGAAATCCTCTCCGTGCCGGGAGTGGGGCCTAAAACAGCAAAGACATTATATGATACCTTGAAGATAGAGAGCCTGGCCGAACTGGAGAAAGCAGCCAAAGAACATCGTCTAAGCGACCTGCACCGTTTGGGGGAGAAGACCGAGGAGAATATCCTGAGAGGCATTCAACTGCTGAGGAAAGGTGGTGAAAGAATCCTTCTCTCCTCCGCACTATTCTTGGCAAAACCAATTATGGAAGAGTTAGAGAAGTGCCCTGGCGTGAGAGACCTGAATCTAGCTGGCAGTATTCGGAGAAAGAAAGAAACAATTAAAGATATAGATATCTTATGTACCGCAAAGAGGTCGGACCTAGTAATGAACAAGTTTGTGAGTCTTCCTCAGGTGAAAGAGGTGCTGGCTCAGGGAGAAACAAAATCGAGCATAATCCTTGATGAAGGCATACAGGTTGACTTGCGGGTAATTAAGCCACAATCTTACGGGGCTGCCCTGATGTATTTTACGGGCTCCAAGGACCATAATATTGCACTTCGTGAATTAGCGCGAAAAAGAGGGTATAAGATAAACGAATACGGCCTATTTAAACTGGGAAAGCGTTCGGCCGGAGCTTCCGGTAGGGCAAAGGGTGCTGCCTCGGGAGGGACAGTGACGGAAACGAGGGTGGCCGGGAAGACTGAGGAAGAAGTCTATAAGAAATTAGGACTTCAGTATATCCCGCCAGAAGTAAGAGAAGGGTCAGGAGAAATTGGAGTAGCTCTACAGAATAGAATTCCTCGACTGATTGAAGAAAGTGATATTTTGGGCGACCTGCATGTCCATTCCCGTTACAGTGATGGAGCAGGAAAATTTTCGGAAATTGCCGAAAAAGCAAAGGCTATGGGTTTAAAGTGGGTGGGGATTTGTGATCACTCTCAATCGCTAAAGGTCGCTGGAGGTCTTGAACCGAATAAGGTCTATAGCAAAATTAAAGAGACAAAAGAATTTAATAAAAAAAGCAAAGACTTCAAGATTGTTTGCGGTATGGAAGTCGATATTCTTTCCGATGGGTCCCTGGACTACGACGATGAACTCCTGTCGCAGCTTGATCTGGTCATTGCCGCTATTCACACCGGATTCAAACAGTCGGAGGAACAGTTAACTGAAAGAATAGTCTCAGCAATGGTAAACAAGTATGTGCATATGATCGCCCATCCACAAGGTCGGCTCTTGGGGAAAAGGGAAGCATACGCACTGAATATGGATGAAGTCTTAGGAACTGCACAAAAAACGCATACTTTCTTGGAGATTAATGCGTATCCCGAAAGGCTTGACCTGTATGATATATATTGTCGCAAGGCGAAAGAGATGGGTATCCCAATGGGAATCGGGACAGATGCTCATACTTTGAATCAGATAGAGAATCTCTACTTGGGAGTTGCAGTGGCTCGCCGGGGGTGGCTGGAGAAAAGAAATGTGTTGAATAGTCTCACTTATGATGAATTAACCAAAGCCTTGAGGAAAAAGAGATGTGCGCAGAGTTAAGAAGAGATATAGTTTCCGGATGCTGGATTATTACAAGCACTAAAGAGAAAGAAGAATTCTTTGAATCTTTAAAGCCCCAAGTAGTGCTCCAGGGAAAACCTTGTCCTTTCTGCCCAGGTAATGAAAAAGAGACACCTAAGGAAATTTATGCTTTGAGAGCCCCGGGCACTTTTCCCGACCAGCCGGGTTGGAGCGTGAGAGTCTTTCCCAGCAAAGAGAAAGTACTTGTAATCGAAAAGGAATTGGAAAGGCGTGGTGCGGGCATATACGATGCGATGAATAACGTAGGAGCACACGAACTAATAGTGGAAAGTCCAGAACACGTGAAAAACTTAAGCGATCTACGTGTGGCGCAGATAAAAGATGCCCTTGTTGTCTATCAGAAGAGGATTACGGATTTGAAGGGCGATAAACGTTTTAGATACGCTATAGTGTTCAAGAATCAAAGGCCAAAATCTCCCTATCGGTTGGGACACACTCATTCCCAATTGGTCGCCTTACCCCTCACTCCCCAGAGTGTAAAAGATGAACTGGAAAACGCTAGAGCCTATTACAGGGAGAAAGAACGTTGTGTATTCTGTGATGTTGTTAGACAGGAGTCAAGTGAGGGACTAAGGATAATTGAAGAGAATAAATCTTTCATCGCCTATGTCCCATTTGCCCCTCGTCTTCCTTTTGAGACCTGGGTACTTCCTAAAAGACATAACGCGGACTTCAGCCAGGAAGATGAGAGTACACTTTATGATTTTGCCGCGGTCATGAAAGTGACTCTGGGCAAGGTCACTAAACTGCTGGGCGACCCGCCTCTGAACTATATGATTCATTCTATACCCTACATGCGGCCAAGGGCAGGCTACTGGCAGACAATACACAAGGACTACCATTGGCATTTGGAGATAGTTCCTCACATTGTAGAAGTTGAGGGTTTCTCCTGGAGTTCTGGATTCTATATCGAGCCACTTTCCTCTGAGATAACAGCAGAACTTTTGCGGGAAACGAAATTGTAGTATGAGGCAAATCCTGTGCCTCGCTGGGAGAGCAGATGCAGGGGGTGATAGTGAATGGTGGGTTTAGTACTATTGAGGTTAGAAGCAGGAAAGGAGGAAGAGGTACTGACTAAGATTAAGCAAATAGAAGGAATCAACAAAGTTCAGGCCGTCTTTGGCCGGTGGGACGTCGTGGCCACTGTGGAGGCTCCAGATTTGAATGCTTTGACTTCATTAGTGATCAAAAAGATTAGGGCAATTGAAGGGGTCTCTGCTACGGAAACCCTGGTTTCCACCACGCTTTAGAAAAGGGACAGCGATCATTTTTCAATCGGGTTCGATTTAGATACCGTTAAGAGATGGCCCGATTCGTCATCAAAATAGGTTTAGATATTCTTCAGAGGAATTCTAAAATAAGCTGAAAACATTAAAACTGGAATGGTCAGGAGAAATTCATTAGAGTCAAGCTTTCCTGGTCGGGTTTTCGACGAGAAATTAGGAGTTGTTTTTCAACAGTATCCTTATCGGGTTCCGATTACTGAAGAATAGGTATGTTGAAAAAATAGTCTCTGTCCCTATTCTGATAACCCTGATTACGGAAAAATAGGCACGTTGAAAAAATGGTCGCTGTCCCTATTTTAAGAGAGAGGAGGTGAACAGGATGAAGGAGATAACGGATTTGCTCAGCGAGACTAATTCCCATGTAATAAGGGGAGTCTTGGATGCTGGAGGAGTCGTTTTAGGAATCAAGGCCGAAGGTTTTGCCGGAGTCCTCATTGAGGACCAGAAACTCACCGATAGTTTGGCAAAGAAAGTTGCGGATGAAACCGGGGTCAAGGGATTTATTTCTACAGATGAACTGCCAAAATATGGACTGAATAAACAGGACAAAAGGAGTATTGAAGAGGCTTTCGCTGTCAAGGAGGGCGATGTAGTTATTCTAGTAGCTGATCAAAGAGACAAAGCAAAAAAAGCAATAGAAATTATTGAAAAAGAGATAGCCAAACGCAAACAATAATCTGCGGTCTTTTGTAATAGATGAGAATAGATGAGAAGAGATGTCTTCGCCACACTGCTTATTTTTGCTTTTCTGTTTTTCCCCTTCTCCGAAATCTATGTGGCACGGACGGCCTCCAGGGTTTTTGCAGGAGGTGGAGGGAAAATGGGGAAGGAAAATACCAAATTACCGCGACCTAAAACCACGGGGAAGGTGAGTTTTGAGGAGGCGATAGTAAAGAGGCATTCGGTCAGGAGTTTCAGCAAGAAAGAATTGTCTTTAGATGAGATTTCCCAACTTCTCTGGGCTGCCTATGGGCAGAGAGATGTTGACTCTATGACCGGTGCTTCCAAGACTGTTCCTTCTGCAGGTGCTCTCTATCCGATGGAGATATACCTCGTTTCTGCTAAGGGAGTCTTCCACTATTTGTCCTCAACTCACAGTCTGGAACAGATATCAGACAAAGACCTGCGCTCTTCTCTTTCTCACGCTGCCTTGTGGCAGGAAGCGATTGCCCGGGCAGCGGCCGATTTCGTGATTGCTTGCGTTTATGATAGGATATGTTTGAAGTATGGAGAGAGAGGGGTTAGGTATGCGCACATAGAGGCAGGTCACATAGCCCAGAACATCCACCTTCAAGCGGTCTGTCTGGGTTTGGATTCGGTTCCTATCGGCGCATTTAGTGATACTTCGGTGCAAAAGGCACTTTATCTACCGAAAGATAATATACCACTCTACATTATTCCGGTAGGTCACATAGAATAGTGAACCCCGTTAGAAACACTGGAAGGAATTTCCGAATGGTCCGAGGCTATTTTATGTATTTTCTGGAACTAGAGCCTTCTGGACACAGTATTGTTTCCAACGGGGTGAAAAGAAGAAATGAAAAAGGTCGTTGCGATTCTCGTCCTATTAGTAGGAGCAATTGCTCTTGCCTGGTTATTCATCCGTTTTGTAAGAAGGCCCTCCCCTGGAACAAAGGAGATAATACCCACCAGTAAGGAATATCCTTCCCCGCCAGCCTATGGAGATACAATCATTGAGGCATCTATTGGAGATGCTAGCTATTTGAATCCCATTCTTGCCAGCGACAGTGCTTCCGGTGACATAAATGGCTTTGTCTATAACGGTTTGGTTAAGTATGATAAAAATATTAATCTGGTAGGGGACCTGGCAGAATCATGGGAAGTCTCAAAAGATGGGCTGGAAATCACCTTTCATCTCCGCAGGAACGTTAGATGGCATGACGGCGAACCTTTCACTGGCAAAGATGTTAAATTTACCTATGAGAAGTTAGTCGATCCGAACACAAGGACACCCTATGCTTCAGATTATCTTATGATTGAAGAGCTTGAAGTTGTCGACTCTTACAAGGTGAAGATAAGATATAAGGAGCCCTTTTCTCCCGGGCTGGAAAGCTGGGGTATGGGGATGATTCCCAAACATATTTTTGAGAAAGGAGACTTTAACAGCCATCCTGCAAACCGGCACCCAATCGGGACAGGACCTTATAAATTTGTGGAATGGAAGACAGATGAACGGATAATCTTAGAAGCAAATGGTGACTATTTTGAGGGAAGACCTTACATCAATCGCATAATCTACAGGATTGTCCCGGACCAGGCGGTACAGTTTCTGGAACTCAAGAGGGGGACAATAGATACAATGGGGCTGACTCCAGACCAGTTTCAAAAAGAAGCTGTAGGCAAGGATTTTATAGATAACTTTAATAAATTTCGGTACCCGAGTTTTGGCTATACTTATTTAGGCTTTAATTTAAGGAATTCTCTGTTCCAGGACAAAAGAGTTCGTCAAGCAATAACCTATGCCATAAATAGACAGGAGATTATTGATGGAGTTCTTTTGGCCTTGGGACAAATATCGACAGGGCCCTTCCCTCCCACTTCATGGGCGTACAATAAAGATGTTCCTCTTTACGGGCATAATCCCGAAAAAGCTAAGAAATTGCTCTATAATTGCGGCTGGCAAGATAGGGATGGGGATGGAATTTTGGAAAAGGATGGTATGCCGTTCAGCTTTACCCTGATGACGAATCAGGGAAACAAGATGCGCGAGCTCTGTGCCACTATTATCCAGTCCAACCTAAAAGAGGTCGGAATCCAGGTAAAGATTCGCATCTTAGAATGGGCAGCTTTCATTCACCAGTATATTGATAAGAAGAATTTTGATGCAGTAATTCTTGGTTGGAGTTTATCCCGAGATCCGGACCAGTTCAGTATTTGGCACTCATCCCAAGTTAAGGAGGGACAGTACAACTTCGTCTCCTATAGTAATCCGGAAGTCGACCGCTTGTTAGTGGAAGGACGGCGTACTTTCGATATAGAGAAAAGGAGAGAAATCTATCATAAGATTCATTCCATTCTAGGCGACGAGCAACCCTACACTTTCCTGTATGTGGCCGATGCCCTTCCTGTGGTGCATAAGAGGTTCCATGGTATTGAAGTGGCTCCTGCGGGCATTGGCTATAACTTTATCAAATGGTATGTACCAAAAGACCAACAGAAATACTAAGAAAAGGTGACAGGTACTTTTTTCCCTCCCCTGGAAAAATGGGGTCAGAGTGATTTTTCTGTATCAAACGGTATATGCCAAAAGACCAATAGAGATACACTCTAATGATAATGAGATTTTCGGAGGGAGGAGATGGTAGCAAAAAGACTTGAGCCTGGAATCTTTCATATTCCTGTTGATAAGGTAAGAAGCGGCTGGTATAGTGACAAGTATTTTGTGCGTACCAAGGAAGTCTTGGAACGCGACCATCGCCATACTCGCGTAATTATGCAAGTATTCTGCCGCAAAGAAGCAGTTCTCTGTGGAATAGATGAGGCTATTGCCATCTTGAAGCTCTGCGCTACGGACCCGGAAAATCTAAATATTAGAGCACTTCACGATGGGGACAGGATTAAACCCATGGAGACGGTGATGACTATTGAGGGAGACTATAGTACTTTTGCTCACCTGGAAACTGTATATTTAGGAGTTCTGGCGAGAGGAACCGCAGTAGCCACTGCCGTAAGGAAGGTGGTAGATGCGGCAGCCGGCAGGCCGGTCCTCTTCTTCCCGGCAAGGTTCGACCATTACTTACTACAAGAAACGGATGGCTACGCTGCTTTTATTTCGGGGGCTATCAATGTGTCCACTGATGCGCAGGGTGCATTGTGGGGAGGAGAAGGCATAGGAACAATCCCGCATGGACTCATTGCTGCCTATCAAGGAGATACTGTGGCAGCAGCGAAAGCATTTGACAAGTATATGCCTGAAGATATTCCCAGGGTAGTTCTGGTCGATTTCGAAAACGATTGTATAAAGATTTCTTTGGAAGTTGCTAAAGTTCTGGGTAAGAGATTGTGGGGAGTAAGATTCGACACGGCCACCGACCTCCGGGATAAGGCGGTTAAGGGAAGGGGTAAAAATTCCTATGGTGTTTCTCCCGAACTCTGTCGGAAAGCCAGAAAGTCCTTTGATTGCGCGGGATTTGGGCACATAAAGATTGTTATTTCCAGTGGATTTGATGAACAGAGGATTAAGTATTTTGTAAAGATGAGGGTGCCATTTGATGCAGTGGGAGTGGGCTCAGCCCTTTTTAAGGAGAAAATAGACTTTACTGCCGATGTGGTGATGGTCGAGGGTAAACCCTGTGCCAAGGTAGGACGTCAATACAATCCCAATCCAAGATTAGAATTAGTCAAGTAGCATAATCTGTACTAATTTCGTGGTCGTAGAAATGGAAAAAAATAACTCCATAGAAGAAGAGAATAGAAAGATCAGGCGCCTGAAGATGATGGTAAACCTGGGTTTAGCTGTCCTTCGTCAGGAGCGGATTTCTCGAAAGGAAGCCGAACAGATAGTCGAGTCTATACGGCGATCGGCATTAAACATGTTTCCTGGAAAAGAGATGACCTGGGAAATAGTATATGCTCCTCGTTTCCGGAGGACCATAGAAGAGAGGTGGGGGAAAGATAGAGAAATTGAAAGTTAAGAATGGGGACAGGCTACTTTTTCTCATTCCCTGCAATTTCCCCCGATTTCCCTTAAAGATACCGGAAGCAGTGGTCCCTGAAGTCCTTCCACTAAGGACCTAGAAATTTGCTTGACGTTGGAGGAGACGTATGATAGAATTATATTGAAACATTGAAATCGGCACTTGCAAATAAGAAGTCCTGACCAGAAGGCGGGATTGCTGGGGAATGAGAGTAAAGGGATTTAATCCAAACTCAGTATCAGAACCGAATTGCCAACTTAAGAAGATTGGTAGTTCGGCTTTTTATTGTTGGATAAATAACTACTATTGTCACGGGGCCTGGTAGGCAGAAGAAAGCCCAGCAATCTCAGGCCCCGCTGGAACGGCCACGAAAGTGAGGTGATGCAAAAAATTAAATTGGAAATTGCGACACAGTTTAGTCAAGAAAAATTTTTTGAAGGGGGTTCAATCTGAAATGAAAAACAGATTAGCACTGATGATTCTCTGCGGATTGTTAATAGGTTTATGGTCAGGTTGTGCGAAAAGAGAGATAACAAAGCCTGTCCCACCCGCTGCTGAACCAGATGAAAAACTTATCTGGTCAAGTCATGACCTGCGTCCCGGCTGGACAATAAGTGAACCAGAAACAGTAGACGAAGAACTTGCATTTGTGGGACTATCAGGCAAATACGCAATAGAAAAAGAGGCAAGAGATGATGCGATGAGAACAGCGGCCAATAACCTGGTAAAATACATCGGCACACTTGCACAGGATAGATTTGAGCGCCTTCAGACTTCCTATGGTCTTACTACAGAAATAGTTGATCCAACAAATGTCACGCGAAGGTTTGAAGAACAACTTGCCTCAGCATTTGTAACTCGCGCGAGGCCAAAAGAGTGGTATATTGAGAAGTGGCTGCGCAAACAAACAAAAGAGACATATTTTGCTGTTTTTGTTCTCGCCAAAGTACCGATTTCAGCGGTTGAAAAAGCATATGATGATGTGGTCAATGCGACAATTGATGACTTGAAAAAGAAGCGCGATGAAGCAAATGAGGCCAAAGCAAAAGCACAGTTTGAAAACGCTATGAAAGCATTTGAAGAGGCAAAAGAGCAAGGGTTTTCTTTAGAAAAATAGTTGCGCAATTTACAAGTTATGGCTTGGTTCATCTGACCGATGTTTGTATCAGAGGGGCTTATCCCTGCCGAAGTCAACTCAATTTACTCAAGTGCGAGGGGCAGGTACAGCTTCACCAGGGACATGTTCGTGAAGTATTGATACTATGAAAGGGCCTATGCAGAAAGGCTTTATAAACCTTATTATTCTTTTCATTGCGATTGTCGTACCGTTCTTTACGCCTGTATTCGCCCAGAGCCCATCCTCTGATATTTATGGTGTAATAACAGAAATCACAAAAGATGTCGCAGTGCAGTTGGGGGTAGATTTACGCTGGGGGACAGCAAAGAGAGGTATGGCACTTGAGGAAGGAGCAAAGGTTGCCACAAGTTCTGATAGTGCTGTAGAAATTGTCTTTGAAGATGGTTCTGTCTTGCGGGCAGAAGGTGATACAGCATTTTCAGTCGAAAAAGCAAAGCAGGTAGAATCATCAATAGAGCTTTTATTCTCGTTGGTTTGCGGTAGAATTTTGAACAATGTGTTAACTAGCACTGATACTAGCATAAGGTACCAAATGAAAACACCCGTTTCTGTGATGGGCGTCCGGGGAACAATTTTTGTTGTTGAACATAAAAAAGGCAATAAAGTTCCCCAGCAGGAAAAATCAGATATAGCGGTATATGACGGTAAGGTAGCAGTACAGTCAATTACCCCCGAGGAAGAACCCATTGGGCCGGAGGTTCTCGTAGATAAAGACCAGCAGACCACCGTCGCAAGCGGTAAACCAGCATTAAAACCGCATCCGATTGAAGAACGGCTGATGGTGTATTATGAGAAAGTTGTTCAGCGGTTTAACCAGCGGGTTGAAGACTATCGTAAAAATATGGATAAAATACGTGAACAACGTATAGAATGGATGGAAAAAGAAAAAAGAAAATACCAAGATAAAATAAAAGAAGATAAACAGAAACAAGAAGATAGATTTGAGAAATTAAAGAAAAAACACGGATTTGAATAAGTTCAGAAATGTGAATGTGAAAACTAGAAGATGCAAATGAAAAGGTTAGTAGCTTTGGGTTTAGTGATGTTTTTTATTTTGGCATCTTACTTATATGCTCAGGAAGAACTACTTTTAAGAACACTGAAAGGACATTCTGAGGACGTGTTTTCGGTGTCCTTTTCTTGCGATGGGAAATATATTGCCTCGGGAGGTATCGATGGCACGATAAAATTATGGTCAGTGGAGACAGGAAAGTGGTTAAAGACATGTAAAGGACACACTCGGATTGTATATACAGTATCATTTTCGCCGGATGGGAAATATATTGCCTCGGGAGGTGATGATAACACAATAAAATTATGGTTACCAGCAACGTGGGAGTGTTTAAACACACTTAAAGGGCACACTAAAGATGTATACACAGTATCATTTTCGCCGGATGGGAAATATATTGCCTCGGGAGGTGGCGATAACACAATAAAATTATGGTTAGTAGAGACAGGGGTGTGTATAAAAACACTTAAAGGACACACTTTAGGGGTGCGGTCAGTATGCTTTTCACCAGATGGGAAATATATTGCCACGGGAGGTATAGATAACACAATAAAATTGTGGCTAGTGAGGACAGGGGAGTGCATACAGACATTCCGAGGACACACTTCGACTGTGTACTCAATCTCCTTTTCGTCAGATGGAAAATATATTGTCTCGGGAGGTGATGATAACACGATAAAATTGTGGTCAGTACAGACCGGTGGGTGTATGAAGACATTTATAGGACATACTTCATATATAATGTCTGTATCCTTTTCACCTGATGGAAGATGTATTGTTTCAGGAAGCCAGGATCACACAATAAGATTGTGGTCGTTAGATACCGGCGAATGTTTAAAGACACTTAAAGGACATACCGGGGGTGTTGCCGCAGTATCCTTTTCACCCGATGGAAGATATATAGCCTCAGGAAGTTGGGATGACACAATAAAATTGTGGCCTCCTAATGTATTGGGGTTCGCATATATTGCGTATATAAGTGGTGCCGATACGGAACTTAAAAGCTCAACCGGTAAGGTTTTAACGAAACTGCCAATCGGAACAAAAACAGAAGTAGAAATAAGCAAGGAGGATTATTTATATGTCAGGGTGGGTGAAACATTGAAAGGATGGGTAAAGAGAGACGATGTTTCCTTTGAGGAGCCGGATATGATGAAACCAGTGGTTAGAATTATAGAGAAATCGTTTAAGGAGCCCAATATATATTTAAGAGGGGTTGCTTACGATGATAAGAAAATAGTTATCGTGAAATTTGGTGATTTAGAACTTGAGCGGGCAGGTTTTGAAGTTGAAAAGGGGAATTATGAAGATATTTATCCTTTCGAAGCAGAAATTACGCTTACTCCCGGGCTGAAGCTTATAGTGAAAGCCCAGGATAAAAGCGGAAAAATAACAGAGGTCCCGATCAATATTGATGAGCCGGTTATTGATTACATACCTAAATATGTACAACTTAAGGTTAAAAAGAAAGCACTTGTAGTAACTCCTTTTGAGTCTAGAAAGAAAGTACTTGTAAGAAAAGACCCTTCTACTAAATCAGAGGTTCTTACCGAAGTTAATGAAAAAATAGTTCTTGTGGCAATAGGGCGGAAAGACAAATGGTATTATCTTGAAGGTGGGGGCTGGATTCATAGCGATGTGGTAGAAGAGAAAGAAGCTGGAATCGAAGAAGTGGTTTCAAAACCTGTGGAGGTTAAAGCACCGGAAGAAAGGAGGGGTCCACGAATAGTAGAAAAGCCAGTTGATGTTGATGTTGATATACCCGAAGGCAAGGCAAATCCTGATGCGATTGGTGTGATTATTTGTATTAAGGATTACGAAAACAAGGATGTGCCTCAAGTTGAGTATGCATTAAATGATGGTGAAACGATGAAGAATTATTTCATTAAACTTTTCGGGATTAAAGATGAGAACATAATGTTCGTTGAGAATGCTAAAAAGAGTGATTTTGAGCGGCTTTTCGGAACAGAAAAAGATTGCAGAGGGCAAGTTTTTAATTGGGTGAAGCCACAAGTCTCAGATGTATTCATTTATTATGTAGGGCATGGGGCACCTGATGTAGATACCAAAGAGGCGTATTTTCTTCCCGCAGATGCGCATCCGAATTATGTGAGATTGAATGGTTATCCGATGGATACACTTTATATGAACCTTTCGAAACTTCCGGCAAGGTCAGTCACACTTATAACCGATGCCTGTTTCAGTGGTCAATCCGAAAAAGGTATGCTTATTGCTCGGGCCTCAGGCATAGCGATAGTTCCCCGAGCAAAATTCACCGGAACTCTATTTACTGCTTCATCAGGTGAAGAAGTAGCCAGTTGGTATCCAGAGAAGAGGCATTCACTTTTTACATATTTCTTTTTAAAAGGGCTGAAAGGCGATGGGGATAAGGATAGAGATAAAAAGATATCCATAGGAGAAATTGGTGAATATATTAAAGAGAACGTTTCCTATTGTGCCAGACGGATACATAATCGCGAGCAGACACCAGAATTCCATGGCGATGTAAATAAAGCCTTTGTGAGTTACAAGTAGCCATAGGCTTCAGCTCTGAGTTATAGGTATCTATAGGACTTAGCCCGTGTAAAGATTGGCTTATTTAAATCTGGGTATGAATGGTGTCGGAAAGGGGCGTAGGTGATAACTGCAAAAAGTAGGTAAAGAGGTGAATACCTAATGAAAAAGTTGATTTTACTATTTTGCATAGTGTTTATGATTGTGTTTATGTGTTACGGGTTATCCGCAGCGGAAAAACCAACTGCACTATTCCTTGTTGACACTGAACCTGGGACGCGACTTTATTCAATGGGCGGAATTTTTTCGAGCGTTAGTTCCGGAGATGCATTTCATAGTCCGTGGTCACTTGGCTGGACAGTAAACTCAGGCGCATCATTCTCCCTATGGCCGGGTGTCGTAGAAGGCTCCAGGTATAACTTTGGTGGTGTTATATCCCCTTATATAGAAAGAATTGGCACATTCAACCTGAGTTATCTCAATTATAGCACTGGCGATGAAACCATAGAAGAACTTGATGGCACGACAAGAACTGTCAAACTGGAAGGAGATACACTTATCAGCATTGGTTATGGCAGAGGTATTGCACAGAAAATATTTATTGGTGGAAAATTAAAATATCTATCCAGCACACTCGGTGAGGAATATCGAGCCACATCAGTACTTTCTGATTTTGGCATCCTTTATCACTCGCTGAACGACAAACATAGCATAGGTATCTCCCTGAACAATTTTGGTATGCCAATTACCTATTACGAGACTAAAGAGCCACTGCCCACAGAGATAAAGATAGGATATTCATATAAATTCAAACCAATCGCCAACCATAAACTTCTTATAGGGGCATCATTTGGCAAGATGCTCTCAGATGTAACTCAAACAATATCAGCAGGTCTTGAGTATTTTCCAGGTCTTTCTTTTGTTTCTGTCCGCGGAGGATTGAAAAAAAGAGAAGATATGCAATATACTGCTGGACTCGGAATAAATTTCAAGGGCCTTGACCTTGACGTTGGCTATGGAATTTCAACAAGTAACCTTGAATCAACTAAAGTCCCTTTAAGATTTTCCATTAACTGGCTGTTTGGCCCACGAGATGAATATTCAATCGCAGAAACTTACCTGAAGAAGCGAAATATGCGGGATAAAGCGCTTGCACTGTGGGAAAACATCTTACCACAAGAGAAACAATATGCAGATGCACAGGAAGGAATAAAGCTTCATATGTACCCACCAGAACTCGTTGTAACTCCTGAATTAGAAGATGAAACCGGCGATGGCCTTCTGGGAAGCGATGAAAGTGGTAGCATTATGGTCAACATTGCTAATAAAGGTAAAAGCAAAGCAATAAATATAAAAACAGAAATAATGCCTATCGACCTGGAAGAAGTTTTCAAAACAGTCCATCTCGGCTCATATGAAAAAAGAGTTGACATACTCGAACCAGGACAGAATACAAACATTGCTATTCCTGTAAGAGCATTTGCTGATGTTAAGAAAGTAGAAGTGGAATTTGAAATTCGGGTAACGGAAGGAAGAAACTTTAACCCTCAGCCAGTAAGATTCTTTCTTGCGACAGAAGGATTTGAACCACCGGTAATCGTTTTAGCAAAATATACTTTTCGCGAAGACAATACTGGATATTCTGTTGGCAATGGCAACGGAGTTGTTGAGAAAGGAGAACAAATAGAACTCACCGGCTATGTGATAAATGCTGGTGAATGTCCTGCCAGAGATGTTGTTGCCGAAATTACAAGCTCAGACCGTGGTGTTGAAATTCTTTCTCAAATATCAAAGGTAAACATTGGCACCCTGAAACCAAAGGAATGGAGGAAAGTTGTTTTTGGGCTTAAGATTTTTGGTGATTACACTGGTCCAGAACAACTCCCGGTAAAAATAGAACTAACCGAAAGAAGGCCGAAATATTGTAGAACCCAAGCAGTTGAAATTTCTCTTGGGAAATTCTATCAAGACCCAATTCAACCAATGTTTGCTGATATAGATATATTGCCTGCACTTGTCTCTTTGCCACCTCTTGCGGGACCTATCCCGGGAACAAAGGCAAAAGAGCTCATTAGAGCAAAAGCAGGTGTGCCACCTTCCCTCGAGTTTGATGCAAAAATGCTTCCTGACGACAATAAAAATAATATTTATGAACCAGGCGAACAACTTACACTTCAGGTGGGAATAAGAAACACAGGAGAGGGTGGTGCTAAGGCTGTAACTCTGGTGTTATCGGGAGATGAAACTGTAGTTTCCCTATTAGGTGAATCAACAGAAATCGGCGACATAGAGCCCGGCAGATTTCAACCGATAATGCTCAAGACTATTATACCCGAAACGATTCCAAGAAAGGAAGCAGTTTTCAAGGTCCAAGTAGTTGAATCAAGGGGCTTTTCGCCGGCAACAACTCCCGAAATGCGGGTTGCACTTATGCCGAAGGAAATAAGAGTCGTAAAAGAACTACCGAAACTTGTCCCCTGGCCTGATGTGTATAAGGACCAGAGGCCAAATGCAGGAGCAGTAGTAATTGGTATAAGTGACTACCAGACAGTTGATAAACTCAAATATGCCAGAAAGGATGCTGAACTCGTAACAAATTATTTAAATGGAGTATTGGGGATACCATGGAGGAATATAAAGGGATTTTTTGATGATAAAGCGACTAAATCAAGAATAGAAACAGCAACAAAGGATTGGCTAGCTAAAAGAAATTTTGACTTTGTAGTATTCTATTTTGCTGGACATGGCGTGCCTGACCCTGAAGATCCAAGAACAGGTGAGCCATACATAATTCCATTTGATGGTGACCTTGACTTAGGTAAGGGAACGCTTGTTTCATTAAATGAGTTAGTAACAGTGCTTGAACAATCAAAAGCAAAAGATGTTTTTGTTGTCTTTGATGCCTGTTTTTCTGGCGCCGGCGGAAGGACGCCCCAGTTACTTGCTCAAAGGGGTATAGCGATAGTACCAAAATTTGAGCAGAAAAGGGCTATTGTATTGTCAGCAACATCAGAAATCCAGCCATCACTCGAATTTGAAAAAGTTGAACATGGCTATTTTACATACTATTTCCTTTTAGGCCTTAAAGGGGAAGCTGACAAAAATAAAGACGGCTGGGTTGACTTACCCGAACTTTATGAATATGTTAAAACAAGTCTTGATTATGAACTTGAAGGCAAACAAACCCCAACTTGTAGTAATTTAACAGAACTCAATTTAGGAAGATACCGATAAAATAGAAAAACTAAATCTGTGAAAATATTGTGCCACTGGAATTGCCGTCTCAAATGAAATTCCCTAAGGTGGTAGACAGGGAAAATCCAGAGTAGATCACTCTCCGTGGAAATATATATTAATATATTATAGTAAAAGGTTGGAGAGGAGGGACTGAAATGAAAATTATTAAATTATTTTTAGTATTATGTGGAATATTTATTATCTTTGTAACGAATTATACTTTTCTATATGCTGGCTGGAGCATTAAAATTGTAGACAGTGCAAGCAAACAGGGTGAATGGAATTCGTTAGCTTTGGATGGAGACGGTTATCCCCACATAAGTTATTATGGTTATGTTAATGGCACAATGGGTGTAAGGTATGCTAAATGGACGGGTTCCTCTTGGGATATTAAAAAAGTAGATACTGCGACAACGGATGCATGTATATCTATGGGGGTTGATGGAAATGGTTATCCACACATAAGTTATGTACGTTATGATACGGGTCACAGGCTAATGTATACTAAATGGGATGGAAGTAAATGGTGTAGAGCAGATGGAACAGCAGGTAATGAAGTTATAGATAGTGGATGTAACTCTTTATTTAATTCAATAGCGATTGACTCAAATAACCGTCCTCATATAGCCTATTATGATTCATCGAATAACTATTTAAAATATACCCGTTGGAAGGACGGCGCTTGGCGTCATGCCGATGGCATAACAGTAAGCACGGAGACTGTAGATAATAGCGGCTCTTGCGGGAACTACGCACGCATGGCACTTGATGGAAGCGATCAACCCCATATTGTTTACTATGATTGGAGTGGTAGCGACCATGTAAAATATGTCAAATGGACTGGTTCCTGGAGTACCCGCGAACGCCTACCGGACAGTCCAGTCGATGGTTTGTCCAACGCTATTGACATAGATTCGAATGGATATGCCCATATATTTAGTAATCGGGATACTCAAATAGATTATTGGAGATGGACGGGCTCGGGGTGGGAACATAGCGGACTTAGTTGGCCTGGAGACCATAAGGGCATTAGTATAGCTTTGGATGAGAATGACTATCCCCATTTAAGTTGTGCAGATAACACGAATCAGAACCTGGAATATCTTAAATGGACTGGCTCTGCTTGGTGGCCTCCTACTGGGGGAGAAATAATAGATTCTGGGGTTGGTGGTAGCTATCTAAACGGTGAGTGGACTTCCATAGCTTTAGATACAGCATGTTATTCTCCCCATATAACCTATTATGACAAAACAAATGAGGATTTAAAATATGCTGTCTGGATAAACACGCCAACAGCATTTGGTGGTGTCGCAATTTCAACCTCTGAAATAAAATGGGGATGGGAAGATAACGAAGAAGGCGAGGAAGCATACAGGGTCCATACAGATACTCATGGAATCATTATTTCTCTTGGGGCGAATACAACATCTTGGGTAGAGACTAGTTTGTCTCCTAATACTTCGTACACCCGTCATGCCAATGTCCTTAAAGATGCAGGTGATGACGATTCTAACTCAGCTTCGGTATACACTTTGGCTAGCGTACCTTCTGGTTTAATTTCGACAGGGCAGACGGAGTCGACCATTAGCCTGAGCTGGAGTGGAGATGGGACAAGATATGCTATCGAAAGAGCAACCGATGTAGGCGGTAGTCCAGGAAACTGGGGTTACATTAAGCAATGGGAGGACAATATTAGTCAGACAACCTATACGGATATAGGACTTTCCAAAAGAACGACCTATTGGTATAGGGTAAGAGCTTATAATGGGGGTCAAGAAATTACCGATCCTAGCAATCAAGTAAGTGCTTTCACAATGAGCAATTTCGCTCCTACCTTAACTTGGACAGGGGAAGCAAACTATACTTCCGATGGTCTCCATCCCGAAGAAGGAGATACAAGCACTAATTTTGTTTATAGGATAAGTTACATTGATGAAGATGATGATGCACCAAAATCCGAATACCCGAAAGTTCACATGAAAAAAGGAGGCAAAGAAATTTCTGGAAGCCCATTCATAATGGATGAGGCAGATATCAGCGACACTGTCTATAACGATGGGAAGTTCTACACTTATTTAACTACATTGGCCCCAGGGACCAATTATAGCTACTATTTTGAAGCGTACGATGAATACAATACAGCAGCAACAGGGGCACCAATAACACCAATTGATGCACCAGATATAACAAACATTGCTCCCACACTATCCTGGACAGGTGAAACAAATTATACTTCTGATGGACTCAATCCTGAAACAGGCAAGCCCGAGTCGACTTTTACATTCCGTGTGAAATACATTGATACTGATAATGGCGCGCCAAAATCCGGCTATCCCAAAGTTCATATCAAAAGAGGTGGGACGGAAATCTCGGGAAGTCCATTTACAATGAATCCAGTTGATTCAGGTGATACAAATTACATTGATGGCAAACTTTACACCTATTCATCAACTCTTGCTGGTGGTGATTATAGTTATTGTTTTAAAGTGTATGACATTTATGGAACGGAAGCAACTGGGGAACCTATAAGTGAAAAATCTGGCCCGGTGGTTATTGGTAAACCGCCAGAAACAAAGGAAATGAAAGTATATCACGGTGTCTTTAAATCGGCTGAAAATGAAAAATGTTATGTTTCATTCAATCTTGAACAAGCTGGTGAGACAACAATAAAAGTCTATAACAGCCTCGGCAGAGAAGTCAAAGAATTATACAGAGGCACAGGAAATCCGGGACTCAACACGATTTCCTGGGACGGAACAGACAAAAATGGTAACAAGGTCTCAAGTGGTGTCTATATTATTCGCATTGAGGGTCCGGGGATTAAACAGCGAAGAAGAGTTGTGGTGGTGAGGTAACGGGATGCGGAAATTGAATTCTATTTTACTCATTACATATTTTGGATTGGTCATTTCTTTTACAGGATGTGCGATAACTCCAAAAGAGAAAATATCTGTGTTACCCAAGCCAGTGGAAGAGAAACTCATCTGGTCTTCACAGGAGAAGAGGCCTGATTGGCTTGAAAAGGAACCGTACAAAGAAGAAGAGAATCTTCTTTTTATTGGAATTTCAGACAGGCTTGCTACTGAAAAAGATGCAAGAGATAATGCTCTGCGTGCAGCCATCAGTAGAGTTGTGGGATTTGTAGGTACGGATGTTAAAGATAAATTTGAGCGTCTGCAAACTTCATACGGACTTTCAGCAGATATTATTGACCCGACAATTGTAACAAGAAGATTTGAACAGCAGTTCTCAGACGCGGTTGCCCGGCGAGTGAAAGCAAGAGAATGGTATCTTGAAAAATATGAGGCAAGATATAAAAGACAACCTGCCGCAACATATTACTTGGCTTATGTTCTTGCATTTGTTCCTGAGATGGAGGTTAACCGGCAGATAAGTTCACAACTTGAGTATCAGGAAGAACTATCAAAAACAGCAAAGTCTGCTCAGGGGAAACTTAACAAAGCAAACAATCTTATCGTAGATGCAGATAATATTTGGGCATCTCAACCGGTTCAAGCATTTGAAAAATATCGAAATGCAATAAGACTCGCAAGTGAAGCGAGAATAGATGTTCAGCCATATTCGGAAATAAAAGGTATTCCCGACCAGGGTGCTCTGACTATCCAAGCTGCGGAGGCCAAACTAAAGAAACTTGAGGAAAATCCAGAGGCAGTATTTAAAGCGGCTGTTTTAGGGCTTGCAAAAGATTATAAGACGAAACCCATCGGTATAGCAGTGGCAAAGGTGAACTATCAAGATACTGATATGGCCAGCAAATTTGCTCAATATTTTGTGAATAAACTTGAGGAAACTTTGAGTGGAGAGCCGTTAATTTACAGGGTTATATCCCAGCAAATCTTTCAAGATAATCTCAAAAGAAATGAGGTTTCAATTGGAGACTTTCTTATGGACAAAGGTACAATTTCCCAATTTGTGAAGATGGAAGGCCTTATATTTGCTCGCTACTGGGAAAAAGAGGATTCCGTTGAATGTAAAATTGATTTACTTGAAATTGGTTCTGGAAGGGTCATTGGTTCAACGTTGGTAGATTTGCCAAAGAAGATATTGCCGCCAGGTATTGAATTTAATCCACTCAACCTTGATATAGCAAATCAGGCACTACAGATTTTCGGGGCCACTCTGGAAAATAAGGATTTCAAAATAAAGGTCTGGCCTGACAAAGGTGAAGGGGCGGTTTACAAAGAAGGCGAGGATATAGTTTTTCATTTTCGTGCTGATAGGGATTGTTGTGTGTATCTATACCATGCGGACTCGGAAGGAAATGTCAAACTTCTCTTCCCCAACAGTTATAACAGGGATAATTTTGTCAAGGCAGGTCAGGTCTATTCAATTCCATCCGAAGTTATGAATTTTAGTTTCAAATCGGCAGCGCCTTTTGGCTCAGAAATAATAAAAGCAATCGCAACTTTGCAACCGATTAAAGACATAGAGACATCGGCAGGTGATGAAGCTTTTCGCACGGTAGGTAAGCTTGAAGGCACAGGTGATAAGGATATCCGTAGCATCGCAAGGGCAATTTCAGCCGTGCCTAAAGAAGCCCGCTCCGAAAGCCTCACTGCGATTACAACGGTCCGATAGCTTTGGAATAGTTCTTTAAGGAAGAAGTCTAGGACGCTTCAGTTTTTGAGGGATTCTTGGCCATATCCTCGGCCATAGCATTCACGGACTATCTACAATAGAGGGTATGGCTTTGAATCGCTTGTAGAAACCTTTCCTGGTAAGATAATCGCTTTATCTCTCTGGGATTTTTTATTTGAAAAAAGGGAGAGGCTACTTTTGAATCTTCACATTAAAAAGTAGCCTGTCCCCTTTTTTTTGATGTGTCCCCATTTTTTTTGATTTTTTGCTTGACAAAGTGGGGAACTTGGGATATAATTCTAACCGCAGTGGTGAAAAGTGGTGCAAGGTGGTGAAACACTCTTGCTGATTGGGCAGTACGACCATTCTATAGACAAGAAGAACCGAATCTTCATTCCGGCTAGGCTCCGTCAAAATGTCAAAGACTTCATTATTACTACTGGATTGGAAGGTTGCCTATTCATATACGCTCCTGATAACTGGAAGAAAATTACCGAAAGGCTCAAAGCCCTCCCTTTAACTAAGGCGGACGCCCGTAAGTTCCTCCGTACTTTCCTTTCCGGAGCAAGCGAATGTCATCTGGACGACCAAGGAAGGATACTCATTCCCAGAAACCTATGTAACTATGCGAACGTAAGAAAAGAGGTTATAGTTGTGGGGGTGTTGGATCGTATAGAAATTTGGTCGAAAAGCAACTGGGAACGCTACCAGAAGGAGGCCGAAAAGAAATTCGTTGAGGTAGCCGAGAAGTTGGTTGATTTGGGAATCTGACACCCCCTCCTATACAAAGTGCAAAAGTCAATACATATTCCGGTCCTGCTCGACCAAGTAATAGATAGCCTCAACTGTCTGAATGGGGGTATCTACGTAGATTCCACTCTAGGAGAAGGCGGTCACGCAAAAAGGATACTGGAAGCGATCCTTCCGGGTGGATTGCTAATTGGCATTGATCAGGATGGCGAGGCAATAAGAAGAGCAAAAGAAAATTTGGAAGCTTATAAAGAGAACTTGCTTATTTTTCAGAAAAACTTTTCTGAAATCGGGACTATCCTTGAGTCATTGAAAATCAAAGAAGTAGATGGGATTTTATTTGACCTGGGTTTGTCAAGCCTACAACTGCAGGATGCGAAGAGAGGCTTTAGCTTTCAAATGGATGGACCCCTCGATATGCGCATGTCAGAGAAGACTAAATTGACTGTAGGCTACCTTCTGAACACTCTTTCTTTAGATGGGCTTGCAGACATTCTGCATAAGTATGGAGAAGAACGGTGGGCCAGGCGAATTGCGAGGAGAGTGGTTGAATCCCGAAAAAAGAATCCTTTGGAGACTACATTTCAATTGGTGGAGCTAATTAAAAGAGCGGTTCCCCGTTCAGCCTGGCCCAGAAAGATACACGTGGCTACGAGAACCTTTCAGGCGCTACGAATTGCGGTAAACGATGAGCTAAATGTTTTGGAAAAGGCCCTTCCTCTAGCAGCAAAGTTTCTAAAAAAAGGAGGGAGGCTCTGTGCCATTTCTTACCATTCTCTCGAAGATAGGATAGTCAAGAATTTTTTTCGGCAGTATAGAGGTCTTGGGTTGAAGTCAGTTTTTCCCAAGCCAATTACTCCTTCAAGAAAAGAAATTCAAATGAATCCCCGTTCCAGAAGTGCAAAATTGCGGGTAGGGGAAATGTGCTAATGGGCAGAGAGAAGAAAGGGAAGCCGAGGAAGTATTACTTACTATTTTCTATCGGTTGCCTTTTGACTTTCATATTTTATGTCTGGGAATGTGCAGAAGTAGTCACGCTTGGCTACCAGATTAGCGAACTTAAGGAAGAAGTCATTTCAATGGAAAACAAGAATCGACATCTGAAAGCAAAACTATATTCTTACACTAATATCGCAAATATTGACCGGATTGCCCGAGAAGAAGGAGGAATGGTCTTTCCTGGGAAGGAAAGTATCCTTTTTCTAAAAGTAAATTCTGAGCCAAGTAGAATTTCGTCAGGTAAAGCTTTTTCGGCTGCCCCGGAGGATTCAAAAGATGCCGCGAAAGACTCGCATCGTCAGTTCTATCCTCGTAATAATCTTTACTCTTATCGTTTTGGAAATTAGGTTGTACTACATTCAGGTAATCAATCATCGTCGCTATAAGAAGATAGCCGATAAACAATCTGTGGCCTTTACGCAAGCTGAGTTCAAGCGGGGCACGATCTACGACCGAAATGGGAAGGAACTGGCAATCGAATATGAGTCCACCTCGGTTTACGCTGTTCCATATGCTGTCTCGAATCGGGAAATGACGGCTAAGAAGTTAGCCCCTTTACTGGGTATAAGTGAAAAAGCCATTCGAAAAAAGTTGGAAAGCTCGAATTCTTTCGTCTGGCTAAGGCGTAAGACCAATACTGAGACTGCAGAAAAGGTTAAGAGTCTACGCCTTAAAGGAATAAGATGCATAAGTGAAGGTAAAAGATTCTATCCGGAAAATGGTCTGGCCAGCCAGGTAATCGGTTTAGCCGGCCTGGATAATCAGGGTCTATCCGGAATTGAGAATTCCTTCGATAGAATCCTTAGAGGGAAGATCAAAAGAACCATAAGCAAAAAGGATGGTTTTGGTCGAGAACTGATTGCAGCTGGCACCTCTTACCCATCGGAGGTAAGTGGCTACAGTGTGGTAGCCACAATCGACAGAGTAATCCAGTACATTGCGGAAATGGAGTTAAAGAGGGCTTGCGTGGAAACAAAAGCCAAAATGGGCATAATCATTGTCCAGGATCCGCACACAGGAGAAATAGTGGCTTTAGCTAGCTTCCCTTCTTTTAACGGGAATGACTCGTCACGGGGAAAATATGAATATTTGAAGATTCCAGCTATCTCTCACATTTTCGAGCCCGGATCTACTCTTAAGCCGATAGTAGCAGCGGCCCTACTGGAAGAGAATAAGGTGAGATTGGAGGACCGCTTCTATTGTGAGGATGGGATTTACCTATTGAAGGGACTTCCTATTCGGGACCACGAAGCTGAAGGCTGGCTTAACTTTGTTCAAGTACTGGAAAAATCATCTAATATCGGAATGGCTAAGGCAGGACAACTTTTAGGAAATGGTAAGATGTACGAGTACATGAGGGATTTTGGTTTTGGCAACTACACAGGGATTAAGCTCCCAGGTGAAACGCCGGGAATTTTGCAGAAACCAAAAGATTGGTCAGAATTATCTTTAAGCCGTCTCTCTTTCGGGCAGGGCGTGGGAGTTACTGCTATCCAGCTTATTTCCGCCTTTTCGTGTCTAGCCAACCGAGGAGTATTGATGGAACCCCTGATCGTTAAGAGAATCATCGATTCCAGCGAAAAGGTAGATAGAGAATACCACGCCTGCCCGATTAGAAGGGTGATTTCCTGCAAGACAGCCGAAACGTTAACCGATATTATGTACCTGGCCGTGGAAAATGGCACAGGCCGAGAAGCAAGAGTTGATGGTTATAAGGTAGCAGGTAAGACGGGGACCGCTCAAAAATTTGACCCAGCGACTGGTGAATATTCCAAAACAAGCTTCATTGCCTCATTTGTCGGTTATCTTCCAGCAAACCGACCAAGGGTTACTATCTTGGTACTACTTGACGAGCCCCAGGGATTCTACTGGGGAGGAAGCGTGGCTGCTCCTGTGTTCGCACGGCTGGGATTAGAAATCATGCACTATCTCGGTGTCCCGCCTGAATCGTAGATACTACGCAGGAATTCACCTACCTTTGGAGTCTGTGGGAAGAAGAAACTGCAGTTTTTCTCAAAACCTTTTACATAGGTTATGGGGATGGCCCGTCTAAATGACCTTTTACCGCCGATAGGTGCAAAAGAAGTATACGGTCCCACTGAACTTTCCATAGAAGGGATAACCTATGATTCCCGGAAAGTCAAACCGGGTTATATCTTCGTGGCTATTCCTGGTTATGTAGAAGATGGGAGTTCGTATATTCCCCAGGCTCTGGAGGCAGGTGCCTCGGTAATTGTTTCTTCTGAAAAAATAGGAAGTTTAGCCAGGCCTTCCCAGTGGGGTGGTCAGGCCACGCAAATTGTGGTTGATGATCCGCGCAGAGCTTTGGCTAGGCTCGCCACAGTCTTCTATGACTATCCTTCCGATAAACTGAATATAATCGGCATAACTGGTACCAACGGGAAAACGACGGTTAGTTATCTCACTGAATCCATCTTCAAAGAGGATGGAGCAAGAGTGGGGGTCCTGGGTACTATTGCTTATAGACTGGGAGATAAGATATTTCCTGCCCCAATCACTACTCCCCAATCTTCCGACCTGCAGCAGATACTCCGGGAATTGGTAGAGGGAAAGTTCTCCACAGTGGTTATGGAGGTCTCTTCCCATGCTCTGAGCTTGGAGAGAGTTGAAGGATGCGAGTTCGATAGCGCCATATTTACTAACTTAAGCCGCGAACATCTCGATTTTCATAAGACCATGGAGGACTATTTACAGGCAAAAATTAGACTCTTTTCTATGTTAGGAAAGGGTGCTCGTAAGAAAAGAGAGAAACTTGCGGTTTTGAATCTGGACGACCCTGCCACAGAGGAAATCCTCCGAGCCACAGAGGCAAAGATACTCACTTATGGTGTGGAAAAGAGAGCCGATGTTATAGCCAAGAACATAAGATTCAACTTGGAAAAGACGGTTTTTACTCTCCTGTCCCCAAAGGGAGAAGTTAAGATTTCTTTACCTCTGATTGGGAAATATAATGTCTCTAACGCCCTGGCTGCAGGCACTGTAGCGCTGGGTCAAGGAATTGGTCTGGACGCTATCAAGCATGGGTTGGAAAAGGTCTCTTCTATTCCTGGAAGGTTTGAAAAGATAGACTGCGGGCAGCCATTTACCGTAATAGTAGATTATGCTCATACTGATGAGGCTTTGAGGGGACTTTTAGAAGTCTGTCGAGAATTGAAGCCCGGACGGATTATTACTGTCTTTGGTTGTGGGGGAGACCGTGACCGGGGAAAGAGACCTCTAATGGGCGAAGTAGCTACGGACCTAAGCGATTATGTGATCATAACTTCAGATAATCCTCGCAGTGAAGACCCTGAGCGGATAGCGCTCGATGTTGAGGTGGGAATAAAGAGGAAAGGGAGAACTAATTATCAAACGATTGTTGACAGGTATCAAGCAATTGAGAAAGCACTTTCTAAGGCGGAAAAAGGTGATCTGGTAGTAATTGCGGGGAAAGGCCATGAAAACTATCAAATCTTTAAGGACAGAAGGATTCACTTTGATGACCGTGAAGTTGCCCGGGGAATCCTTTCAGAGAGGATGAAAGGATAGTTTTCGGAGTTGCTCGGTCAGAGCCTCGCTCAAAATCGGCCAGCGCTGGGGCTAACCCTGGCCGATTTAAAGCTCCTGTAACTATCCCTTCATCCTCAGGGTATTAAGAGGTAGGGATAGTTTTCGGAGTCGCTCGGATAGAGCCTCGCTCAAAATCGGCCAGCGCTGGGGCTAACCCTGGCCGATTTAAAGCTCCTGTAACTATCCCTTCATCCCCGGGGTTATAAGAGGTGGGGATAGTTTTCGGAGTCGCTCGGAACAAAGATTCCAAAGATAGTTTGCTCATCACTGGGGAATTTGTGCTTGGGATTTGGTTCGCTCGCTGAGAATTTTTTGGTCTTTGACCACCGCCAAAAATCTCAGGAGTTTTCCGAAATTCCCTGCGGTCAGTTTCGGATAAACTCTTCTCTTCGATCACTGGCTAAAAATTCTAATGCTCGCTACACCAAATCCCCTCGCATTAGGTTATAGTCCGTCCTCGTTTTTTGGCTAAAAATTCCCAAATTTCTTTGCAACCTATCTTTCAAATTTCAGAATCCTAAGATGTGGGGCAAAAAATGGTCGCTGTCCCTATTTAGAGAATACGGGGCAAAAAATGGTCGCTGTCCCTATTTAAAGGAATATTATGGAAAGACTTACTGTGAGAGAGGTGATAGCTGCTGTCCAGGGCGAATTAGTTTCGGGAAGCCGAGAAGGAGAGATTTCTGGAGTCTCCATTGATAGTCGCACTATAAGTAAAGGAGAAATCTTCTTTGCCCTGAAAGGAGAAAGGTTCGACGGCCATGACTTTATTTCCGATGCTGTAAAGAAGGGCGCAAAAGCAATAGTTGTTTCTATGAGAAGAAAATTCCCTCCTGGAATAGCGACTATAAGAGTGGCTCATACTTTGACTGCGCTGCAGGAACTGGCCAGGTATTACCGTCAGAGGTTCAACCCTGTTGTCGTGGGAGTAACTGGCAGTAACGGTAAGACGACAACAAAGGATATGCTAAAGGACCTCTTGGCTTTGAAGTATAAAGTGGTGGCTACCCCGGGTAACTACAATAATATAGTGGGTCTTCCCTTAACACTTTTCCAGCTTTCTCCTCAGACAGAGTTCCTGGTACTGGAGATGGGAGCTAACCATGCCGGGGAGATTAAGAGATTGGCAGAAATTTCTCTACCCCAGGTCGGAGTGATTACCAATATCGGCGCTACTCACCTCCAATTTTTCCGTTGCATTTCCAACGTACTTTCTGCTAAAATGGAGCTTGTTCGTCTTCTGCCTCGTCAGGGGAAAGCCGTTCTAAACATAGACGATTGCTATTTGAAAAGTCAGTTCAAAAAGATAGAACAGAAAATAATTACTTTTGGGACAGACGCACGAGCCGATGTTTGGGCAAGCGATGTTGTTGCCGGGAAGTCGGGAAGGAAGGAAAAAGTTTCTTTCACCGTTCATGCGGGAAGAGATAAGGAAGAATTCGATTTATACTGCTTAGGCCGTTACAATCTCTATAATGCGCTGGCTGCAATAAGTGTGGCTAAAGAGTTTGATATCTCGTTATCCCTGATGTCTGACATACTGAGTAAATTCAAATTTCCTAAAATGAGGATGGAAAAGTTGCAGTACGGCGAGGTGACAGTTATTAATGACGCCTATAATGCTAACCCGACCTCGGTGCAGGCTGCCTTGACTGAACTTGTCTCCTCCTTTCCTTCTGGGCGAAAAATAGTAGTTTTGGGTGATATGCTGGAATTGGGCAGAGTAAGCAAAAAATTTCATAGGGAGATTGGGGAGGCGGTGGCTCAAAGCCCGGTTCACAGCTTAATTGCGATCGGAGAGGACGCCCGATTTATCGCTCAAGCTGCTCGGGATCACGGAATGGAAAGGAACAATATATTCTATTTTAGAGATAAGAAATTTGCCTTCAGGAAATTGAAGGAATTAGTCGAGCCGGGAGACACGGTGTTGATTAAAGGGTCTCGGAAGATGGGTTTAGAGAATGTTTTATCATCTCTTCTATCCCTTACATAGTTATTTTTTCCCGTTTAATGTTTTTAAATATATTACCTTCCGTGCTGGTGGTGCTATATTTACCTCTCTACTTCTTACTCTCTTCTTTGCGCCAATTATAATAAGGAAGTTGAGGCAATTCCATATCGGCCAACAGATACGGGAAGACGGCCCATCCACCCACATTAAGAAGGCAGGAACGCCCACAATGGGAGGATTAATCATTCTCATTAGCCTTCTCCTTTCCACTTTTCTCTGGGCTCGCCTGGATAATCGCTTCACCATAATTATTCTCTTTTCGACTCTCTGGCTGGGACTATTAGGTTTCCTCGACGATTATATAAAGTTGGTAAAAAGACGGAGCCGGGGCCTTACTGCGAGGTACAAGCTTGTCGGCCAATCAATTCTGGCTCTCGTTGTCGTACTCTATCTATATTACCACCCAGTGAATCCCCGCTATGTCACGCAGCTCAATATACCCTATCTCAAAGATTTCTTCATCAATCTTGGGTGGGTTTACATAATTTTTGCTATATTGCTCATCGTTGGTTCCTCCAACGCAGTCAATCTGACTGATGGATTGGATGGCTTGGCAGTCGGTTCCATTCTCATTGCTGCAATGACCTATGCCTTGATGTCATACCTGGCAGGACATGCTCAGTTCAGCAGTTACCTCCGCATCGTGCCTGTCCCTGGCGCCGGGGAGCTTTCCATATTTCTGGGTTCAATGGCCGGAGCGGGCCTGGGATTCTTGTGGTACAACAGCTATCCAGCAGAAGTATTTATGGGAGATACCGGTTCTCTCTTTTTAGGAGGGACAATCGGCATTATCGCTCTATTTATTAAGCAGGAACTTCTCCTGGTCATTGTAGGAGGAATCTTCGTAGTAGAATCATTGTCAGTAATTCTGCAGGTTGCCTCGTTCAAGCTGCGGGGTAAAAGAGTCCTGAAAATGGCGCCTTTGCATCACCACTTTGAATTGGTTGGTTGGTCTGAGCCGAAGGTAGTGATTAGGTTCTGGATTGTGGGGATTATTCTGGCCTTAATAGCTTTAAGTGCGCTGAAACTAAGATGAGAATAGAAGAAGACTATAAAAGCAAGAAAGTGATAGTTATCGGTCTGGCTCGCAGTGGCTTAGCGGTAGCTAACTTATTGAGTAGTCAGGGTGCAAACGTCACGGTAAGTGATGAGAAAAATAGACGAGAATTAAAAGATAACATTAAGAGACTCAGAAAGGGAGTAAAGGCCATTTTGGGTCGTCAGGATTCAAGCAAACTAAGGAGTTTGGTGCCTGAATGCGACCTAATAGTAATAAGTCCCGGTGTCCCCCAAGAAAATCCACTCGTGGAGAGGGCAAAGGAAGCGAAAATCCCTGTGCTTAGTGAAGTCGAGGTTGCATTTAACATTGCCTGTGCTAAACTTGGCTGGAAATTTTTGCCCTCTCCTCCTATTGTGGCTGTTACCGGGACTAACGGAAAAACCACGACCTGCGAGTTGATTGGAACAGTACTAAGGACCGATAGAAGAAGAAATGTAATAGTTGCAGGCAATATCGGCACTCCACTATCCAGCGTTGTGGGGCGGATTACGAGGAAAACTGTCCTGGTGCTGGAAATTAGTAGTTTCCAGTTACAAAATGTAGAGTCCTTCCATCCTTATGTAGCGGTAATTCTGAATATTACTTCAGACCATATGGACAGGCATAAGACAATGGCTAGCTATGCGAAGGCTAAAGCCAATATTCTTAAGAAACAGACTGAAAACGACTTCTGTATTCTTAATGCGGAAGATTCAAGGTGCAGACTCCTGGAAAGGAAAGCGAAATCCCAAGTTATTTTTTTCAGCAGTAGGACCGTCTTGAGGAAAGGGATTTTTGTCAAAGGCGGCGAAATAGTTTCCCATTTCGACTCGAAAGCTAAAGTTCATTTCAATAAGGGTAGGCTCTCAGTTAAAGATGTGAAAGTACCAGGCGCTCATAACTTAGAGAATGTTCTTGTAGCCATCGTGGTGGGAGAAATATTTGGTGTATCGCGGAATGGGATAGGAAGAGCAATTCAGACATTCCCAGGACTGGAACATCGCCTGGAAACCGTGCGTCAAATTGACGGCAAGACATTCGTTAACGATTCTAAAGCAACAAATGTCGATGCTTGCCGGAGAGCCCTGGAGACATTTCCAGGACCGATTATACTCATCATGGGAGGGTACGATAAAGACGCACCTTACAGGCCTTTAGTTAGTTTAATTAAAGAGAAGGTTACTGCCCTTGTTTTGCTGGGTCAGGCTGCTCCCAGAATAGAGAGAGAGCTAATCGGTTTAGCTCCTATTTATAGAGTAGACGATATGAGAGAGGCCGTAGAGCTGTCGTATACTCTAAGTCAGCCTGGTAGCTCTATCTTACTTTCCCCGGCCTGCGCCAGTTTCGATATGTATTCTGACTTTGAAGAAAGAGGAAAAGATTTCAAGAAATGGGTAAGCGAGATCTGAGAATCACAAAAAGAGGATTGGCTAAAGGAATCACGAGCCGTAAATACAAGATAAGGAATGGACCATATATACCGCAGTATCATCGCTGCGATATTCTTCTTCTCTCGGCTATTCTCTTTCTGGTCTTTATTGGCGTAGTAATGGTTTTTAGCGCCAGCGCAGTGGTATCCCACGAAAGATTCAATGCGAGTTATTTCTTTTTAACCAAGCAGTTTATCTGGACAATATTGGGAACGTTGTTAATGCTTGCGTTAGCAAGGATTGACTATAATAAGTTGCAGAAATTCTCCCGACCGCTCCTGCTTCTCTCATTAGGCCTTCTGCTCCTGGTTTTGCTATTGGAATCTGGAGAAATTAGGCGCTGGCTTAAGTTCGGAATGGTTAGCTTCCAACCTTCCGAGATGGGAAAATTCTGTTTGATTCTTTATGTGGCAGATGCTCTGGACCGAAAAGCAAGTAAATTGTGGGATTTTAGAAGAGGAACTCTCCCAATTCTAATAGTAACAGGAGTCTTCTTATTGCTCGTGTATGCGGAGCCTGACCTGGGAACTGCGGTTGTCCTGGCAATGGTTATATTGGCGATGTTGTTTATGGGGGGAGTCAGGCTTTCGCATCTAATGTCGCTTGTCCTTTTAGGCCTGCCACTTTTGTATTTCGCAATTTTTCATGTGGGATATCGCCGAGAGCGAATTTTGACCTTTCTCAACCCCTGGGCGGATGCCCAGAAAATAGGCTATCAGATTGTTCAGGCACTACTTGCTCTCGGCTCGGGAGGATTATTTGGGAAGGGCCTGGGAGCTTCCAGGGCAAAGCTGTTCTTTCTACCAGAGCCATATACAGATTTTATCTTCTCCATAATCGGGGAAGAGCTCGGTTTTTTGGGTGCCAGCTTGATAGTGTTCCTATTCGTAGTTATTGCCTGGAGAGGACTGCGCATAGCCACGAGAGCGCCAAATCAATTCGGAAATCTACTGGCTGCTGGAATTACTTTTCTAATCACTTTCCAGGCTGTTTTGAATATTAGTATTGCCACTGCCTGTCTGCCGACCAAAGGTATCACATTACCTTTTCTTTCATACGGGGGGTCTTCTTTGGTCTTTTCTCTTATGGGGGTGGGAATACTTCTTAATATTTCTAGACAGACATAACACTTAAAATATTAAAGGAACCGGCGCTTACGTCTTGTGGCTGCAAAGGAGAATGTAGCTGCAGACGAATAGTTATGTCTAATCCAAATTCGGCGATTTTGTTCCGAGAGGCAATCATGCGCGTTTTTGTTATACTCGGAGGTACAGGAGGACACATTTACCCGGGCCTTGCTCTGGGAGACGAGTTGAGGAAACGGAATAACGAAGTTATACTGATAGGCAAGAAAGAGGGAATTGGGAAGAGGACAGCAGAAGAGAGTGGGTTTCCATTCCTTCATATTGCTGGAGAAGGATTGGCAAGAAAATTGTCACTGAGAAATTTTGGTTTTTTCAGAAAATCTGTCCTGGGTTTCTTTCAGTCCCTGAAGATTTTTCGACATTTCAGACCAGATGTAGTTGTAGGAATGGGTGGATATCTATCTTTCCCTGCGATTCTTGCGGCGAAAATATCCCGAATACCTTGTGTGATCCATGAGATAAATGTTACCCCAGGGCTGGCCAACAGAGTCTTAGCCAGGATTGCCCATAGGATAATGGTCGGTTTTACAGAAACTCGAGAATATTTTCCCTCTAATAAAACATTTCTTACTGGGAGCCCGGTTCGCCAATCCATCTTGAGCTATCCCAGAAGTGAAGGATTGCGAAAGTTGAATCTTGTGGAGGGAAAGAAGAATATCCTGATTTTTGGAGGAAGCCACGGCGCCTACAGCATAAACCTGGCGATGGTAAAGGCATTGAATTTTTTGAATCCCGTCAAGAACAAGATTCAAATCATCCACATCGCCGGCATTGAGCAATTTTCAAAAATAAGAGAAGAATATGAGAAAAGAGACTACGCAATATGCGTTCTACCTTACCTTCTCCATATGGAATACGCTTATAGCTGTGCTGACCTCGTGATTTGTCGGTCTGGCGCAAGTACTGTCTCTGAAATCGTAGCAAAAGGTCTGCCCAGCATTCTTGTGCCCTATCCTTATGCCACTGGAGGCCATCAGAAAGCTAATGCCGAGTTCCTTTCAAAGAGAGGAGCTTCTCTGCTTATTGAGGACCACCAGTTAACGCCTGAGCTCCTAGCCGATACGATAATCCGCCTGCTTGATAATGAGACAGAGTTAGAGAGTATGGCCGAAAACGCGCGAAGATTATCTTTTGGCGACGGAGCCGCCAGAATCGCCGATTTAATTGAATCAATGTAGAGAACTCTCAAAAAATCCTCTCCCCTCTGGGGGAGGGCCTATCTAACTAGCCCTCGCCCCTCTGGGGAGGGGTTCTAATCTGTTCCCCTCTCCCCTTGGGGGAGAGGGTTCAGGGTGAGGGGTAAAACCCAGAATGTTAAAGAAGATTCACCATATACACTTCGTGGGAATAGGCGGTTCGGGAATGAGCGGAATCGCTGAAGTCCTGATAAATTTAGGCTACAAGGTTACTGGCTCAGACCTCAAGCAGACAGAAGTCACACAGAGACTGGCATCATTGGGCGGTAAAGTATTTATTGGCCATAAGCCCGAACAGGTAGGAAATGCCCATGTGGTGGTCACTTCGAGCGCAGTGCTCCCCGATAATCCAGAAGTGGTTCAAGCCAAGAAACTGAAGATTCCCGTCATCCCTCGGGCTGAGATGCTGGCCGAGTTGATGAGGTTGAAGTACGCCGTGACAATTGCCGGCACTCACGGGAAGACAACGACCACCTCACTCGTATCCATGGTCCTGGCAGAAGGGGGACTGGACCCCACAGTAGTAATTGGCGGGCGATTAAAGAATATTGGCTCTTCTGCTAAATTAGGTAAGGGAGAATTTATGGTTGCTGAAGCAGATGAAAGCGACGGCTCTTTCCTCAAGCTTACGCCCACTATTGCCCTCCTCACAAACATAGATGACGACCATCTCGATTACTATAAAACTCTGGATAACATCAAAAGCACCTTCGTGCAGTTCGTAAATAGGGTTCCTTTTTATGGCTCCATTATCCTTTGCGGCGAGGATGAAAATATTAAGTCAATCATTCCTTATATAACCAGAAAATATTATACATATGGTAGAGGGAAAAAGTATGACTTTTACGCAGAAAACATAGAATATAAGGCTATGAACACAGAATTTGACTTCTATTCTTTCGGGAAAAAGCTGGGCAGGCTTAAGCTTCACCTCCCGGGGACTCACAACGTTATTAACTCTGTGGCCGCAGCTGCAGTGGGCATTGAGCTCGGAATAGAATTTGAAAAGATTCGAAAGGCCTTTATTGAATTTACTGGCGTAAGCAGAAGGCTGGAGGTCAAAGCCAGAAAGAAGAATATAGTATTTATGGATGATTACGGGCATCATCCTACGGAAATAAAAGCAACTCTTGAGGCTGTTAAATCAATCTGGCCGGAAAGGAGGCTATTGGTCGTCTTTCAGCCTCATCGTTATACTCGGACAAGAGACCTGGCAGAAAAATTTGGACTATCTTTTGATAGTGCCAGCCAGGTTTGGCTTACCGAGATTTATTCTGCAGGAGAAAAGCCAATTCCAGGAATTTCCTCGTCTTTAATCTTGAAATCCTTCCCTGCAGAGAAAAGAGAAAATGTCAGATTGATTTCCGACAATGAAGTTCTGATTGAGGAGGTGGTAAAAGAACTCCGACCCCACGACATCCTCCTCACCTTAGGAGCCGGCGACATCTACAAACTCGGCGAAGAAATCATAAGTAAGATTTAGACTTTGAGCTGTAAACGAGGCCTCCCGAAAGTGGGAGGTCAAATTTAAAAACCAGCTACCTATACAGTAAAAAATTGTTAAACAACGGAGTAGAAGATGAAGCAAATTTTTAGTTTTTCTGACTATTTCTTTAATCCTCATGCGGTCCCTGTTCTTATCGTTGGAGGCTTAATCTTACTTGCCGGGATAACTATCTTTATTGCGAATAGAAAGGTTCTTCCTAATTTTTCCTTCTTTTTGATATGTTTGAGCGTTAGTATTTGGCTTTCAGCGACAGGAATGGGATATCTATGCAATAGTGAGAAAATAGCATTACTTTGGTTTAAATGGGATAATTTTGGAGTGGCTTTTATCTCTATAAGTGTCTATTTTTTCACTCGAGCATTTTTGAATCTAAAAGGAAAGAGAACTGTTCTAATAGGATACATGATAGCTTTAATATTTGGTATATTGACGATAAGAACGGATTATTTAGTCACGGGTGTTAGAAAGTATTTTTGGGGTTATTTCCCTAAGTGGGGGATTCTGGGATTTCCTTTTCTTACATTTTTCTTTGGCTGTATGATGCTGAGTTTTTTCGTTTTGTTTTCACAGTTTCGAAAAACTGATTCTCCAATAAAGAGGAACCAAATAAAGTATGTGGTATTCGCATACTTGATTGGCTACACTGGGTCGGTTGATTATTTGGCTACTTATGGAATAGAAGTTTATCCCTTCGGATACATTTCACTTTTTGTCTTTCTTTCTATTATTGCCTACACTATTGTTAGCTATCGCCTTATGGATATTACCTTTGTGATAAGGGAGACTACTCTACGATTAATATCTTCGCTGATTCCTGCTATCATTTTCCTGACGATAGGCTCAGTATTCTTCTCTTTTCCAGTTATGGCAGTTATGATTATCTTGACTGCAGTAACTTCACCTTTTCTCTACGGCCCTTTGAGGAGGCTATTTCAACCAGTTCTGCTGGGGGCCAGATACGACTATCAAAGGCTTCTTAAAGAATCAACCAAGTCATTGGTTACCATGCTTGATTTGAGGCAGCTTTTGGAATACATGGTCAATACGATTTCCGAGATTGTAGGAGTGGACAAAGTTTCTTTATTTTTGAGAGAAGAAGACAAGCGTAGGTATGGGATAAAAGCATCGTATGGGCTGGATGAGGAATTAGCCAGTAATTATGTTCTGAAGCCAAACGAAGGAATCATCCCTTGGCTTAAGCAATCTAAGACAGTATTCATAAAGGAAGAAATGGAGAGGGTTCTTCCCGGGAAGGCATTTGAAAATATCTATGGAGGTCTGGAAAAGATAGGCGCAGAACTGACTCTCCCTTTATTCTATAAAGATAGTTTAGTTGGAGTCTTGACTCTTTCCCAGAAACAGTCAGGAGATATATATAACCAAACAGATATAGACATACTGGAATCACTGGGAGCACAGGCAGCAATAGCAATAGAGAATGCAAGATTGCATAGTGAAGTGATAACCGACGAGTTGACCGAACTCTATCGGCCGAGATATTTTGAGTTGAGGTTAAGGGAGGAGATAGAGAAAGCAAAGAGATATAGGCACTGTCTCACATTGATGATGGTAGGGGTAGAAAACTTTGAAGAATTTGAAAGAAGCTATGGACAAGAGATAAGAGATAAGTTATTAAAGAGTATAGCGGTGATAGTGAGGGAGACCCTGAGAGCGGGGGATATAGCCTGTAAGTGCGAGCAGAAGGAGTTTGGAATAATCCTGCCAGAAATCACAGAGGAGCTTGGAGTGAACATAAGGGAAAGGTTAAAAAAACAGATAAAGGAAACAGTGGAAATAGCGGAGAGATTAAGGAGGAGAGTTGAGGAGGAAGAGTTACGTATAACCATAAACATAGGGATAGCAAGCTTTGATGGACAGGACAGGGAGATGGCAAAAGAGACACTGACCAAGCAAGCGAAAGAAGCCTTGACTCAGGCGAAAAGGGAAGGGAACAGGGTAAAAGTGTTCTATGATGAGAAGTTAAGGCAAGAGATATCTACAGAGGTCCTTGAATGGATAAAGGAGACAGAAGAAACTCTTGTATCTGGGGAGATATATGTGGACTTGGTCAGACGTGCAGTTCGGGTTGGAGGTGAGCTGGTTAAGTTAACTCCTAAAGAGTTTGATTTGCCTTCTGATGAAGAAGAAAGGCAGAGTATTAAATAGGAGTTTCTTAACCGAAAGCATATGGGGATATGAATACTTCGGCACGACAAGAACAGTAGATTCCCATATCAAGTGTCTTCGCCAGAAACTGGGTCCGGAAGCCAAGAAGATAGAAACTATAAAAGGCGTCGGCTACAAATTTGTTGATGAAGCCGGAATGTCTTAGGATGTAGCGGCCGTTACAGAAAGTAGATTTGCTTTACTGGGGGTAACTACTTCGATTGAATAGTGACTTTCAAGAGGCGGAAGAGTAGGCTATGCAGAAGGAGAACTGCCTATGGAAAATACCAATAGCAATGCGTCCGACAGAAGGAAATTTATTCGTATCCTAGAGAGGGTGCCAGTTAAATTAGAAGTTAAAAGGTCGCCGTCTTGCCCCCCGTTGGGCGTTTTAGCTGAAACGAGAGAGATTGGCGAAGATGGCCTTTCCTTGGTTCTAAAAGAATCCATACCTCTTTCTTCAATCATATTGTTGAATCTAGATTTATCTCCCAAATATCCTATAATTCAAACAAAGGCTCAGGTAGTCTGGAATAAGCCCTATGCAGTCAAAACTCCGGATAGTTTTTGCTACGGAGTCCGTTTTGTCAATGTTCCAGAAACGTTTAGATGGCAGCTAAGCAAATACATAAGTGATGTCTTAGTTTCTAAAGGGCCTTTTCCTGACCGAAGAAGATACAAGAGAAAATCTATAATAGCTTGCTCCGTTATTGTTAAACGAGATATAGATACAGTTTATGATTTGCTTAAAGATATGGAGCAATTTCCTTGGTTCATCGCTGGAGTAGATAGTGTGAAGTCAACAACGCTATCGATGCGTAAGAAGTTAACTGAGTGGAAAATAGATATAAACGGAATCTCTATGAGTTGGAAAGAAGAAGACGAATTTGACAAGGACAATATGAGTATCAGGTTTAGAATGCTAGAAGGCAGCTTTGCCGGATACCATGGTGAATGGAGGCTCTTGAAGGCGCCAACTGGCACACAAATTTCCTTCTCAGTAAAAATTGATTGGACGGTGCCAGATTTGAAGAGTTCTTTTGGTCCGATCTTGGACCAGAAAGCTCGCTTGGCCGTTAGATGGATGTTACGGGAAATAAGGGAAAGAACTGAGTTTGGCCATTTTCCGAATAGACGCGAAGCGCCGTATTACAAAGAGAGCCCGGTCATTGTAAGTGAGCTAATACAATACGAAAATTCCAAAGGCAAAAAAATAATTGGCTTTTATGACTATATTAAGAAAAGAGATTCCCGCGAGACTCTTTTCATAATCATCCCTCCAAGTTATGGGGAAACGAAGAAAGACTCTTTAACACTTTCCTATTACCTTGTAAGAAATGGTTTCAATGTAATTCGTTACGATGGGACAGACCATGTTGGTGAAAGTGATGGTGAAATAATTTCTTATACCCTGTCGAATGCTAAAGATGATTTGAAGTCTACGCTTGACTTTGCAGAAAATAAATTTGGAGTCTCCAAATTTGGCATAGTGGCGCGAAGTCTAGCAAAAAGGGTATCGATTAAAGTCGCTGGGGAAGATAGCCGGGTAAAATTTATTTTTGGACTAGTAGGCATCGTAGATTTGCGACGTACTCTAAAAGCCATTCATCGAGAAGATGTAATAGGGGCGATTTTGAAGGGAAAGTCTCTAGGTCGTGATGTTATAGATACTTTTGGGTTTGAAGTAAGCACAGAATTCCTTAGGGATGCTATTAAGGGAGGTTATCATAACCTTGCAACAACAAGGGAAGATTTAAGAAAAGTCAACATACCTATAACTTTCCTGATTGCTGAAAAAGATGCTTGGGTCAAGATCAAAGATGTGAAGTTGTTATTTGATAATCCGAGGCTCCGACGGAAACTTTATGTCCTTCCGAATACCATGCATCAAGTGTATGAGAACCCAACCGTGGCAAAACGCGCACTCATTTTAGCTGTGGTGAGTTGTTTAACACATCTTTGTAATAAACATATTAGGCGAAGCGAGGTAATAGAACCGAGCTTAAGGGAAATTGCCATTCAAAATCGCATAGAGAAGGATCGATTGAGGAAACTAATAACGATTACTAAAGAGACCGAGAAGGAATTTTGGAGCAGGTATCTGAGCAATTATCGGATTATAAATAAATCCCAGGAATACAGAAACTTCATGGCTGTAATTAACGAATTGTTGGGCGGCTTGAAAGAAGGTGAAATTATTCTTGACGCGGGTTGTGGGATAGGTTTGTACGGTGGGTGGTTGATGGGGAGTCTTTTACAGAAAAGAAAGGGTATTTATACAGGTAAGACTTTGTCATACAGAAAGAGTAGTTACTTAGGGTTGGATTTTGCAGAAACCGCTTTGAAGGACGCAAAGAATAGACATACTCATATCAAAAATCGAATCTGTCAGCAGAATGGTTTTGGCACCGATTTGCCTATTTTGGACTGTTTATATATTCTTTCTGATTTAGATTATCATTTGCCTTTCAACAATAATTGTTTTGACAAGATTTGTTGTAATCTCGTGCTTTCATATTTAGCTTATCCGGCGAGGACACTTAAGGAATTATTCCGTGTGCTAAAACGCCACGGGAAGGTGGTAATCACAAGCCTAAAACCTTTCAATGATCTTTCCCAGATATATTGTAATTTTATTGGTAAAGCGAAAAATAAGAAGGATATCGAAGAGGCAACAAAGCTTTTCACTGAATCTGGAAAGATAAAGTATAAGGAAGACATTGGTCATTACAAGTTCTTTTCTGAAGAAGAATTGAAAAGTCTACTGAAGAATGCCAAGGGAAAGAAGATAGAGACTTATAGATCTTTTGGCAATCAGGCCAATGTAGCGGTTGCAGAAAAGGGTTAACAAAGGAGAATAATTGTGAATCTTTATGCTTTTAGCGGTTTGCTGAATGGTATCGCAACTTCAGTACTTGGATGCTTTGTTTTTCTAAAAAATAGGAAGCGAATTATAAACAAAACATTCGGCGCATTTACCATAAGCATGGGAATTTGGAGCTACAGCTATTTTTTATGGATGATTGCTGGGAATGAGGGAACGGCTCTCTTTTGGAGTCGTGCCCTGATGGTAGGAGCTATTTTTATTCCAGCAAGCTATTTACAGTTTGTTTTTGCATTGCTTAATATGCATAGAGAGAAGAAGCCAATAATTTCATTTTGTTACGCTCTTTCTTTTTCCTTTTTCCTGCTAAATTTTTCTCCCCTGATGGTGAAGAGTGTCACTCCTATAATGTATTTTCCCTATTGGCCAGAGGCAGGTTCTATATATTCTATCTTCCTTTTGTTCTTTTTCACCTGTGCGGGTTATAGTATTTTTTTGTTGTTTAAGTCCTTTAAAAAATCGAGCGGGGTTAAGCGTAATCAGCTTAAGTATGTATTTGTCGGTACATTATTGGGATATTTGGGTGGATCAACTAATTATCCCTTATGGTATCATATAAAAATTCCCCCGGTAGGTAATGCGTTAGTTACGATATATGTTTTCATAGTGACTTACGCTATTGTCACCTATCGGTTAATGGACATTACAGTTGCTATTACTCGAGGGACCGTATTCGCTGTGGTATATGCGTTCGTTCTCGGGATCCCTGTGGCAGTGGGGTTCTGGGCGAAAACTTACCTTTCAAATACTATAGGAGGAAACTGGTGGTTAGTTCCTGTTGGCATAACGCTTATTTTGGCATCCTTAGGTCCAACAATCTATGATGTGCTTCGTCAAAGAACTGAAAAGGAACGTAGGAGATACCAGGAAAATTTGATTGCGCTGGCGAAGGAGATGACTTTAACCAAGGATTTGAGGAGTCTTCTGGTTTTGATCATTCGTAGGGTAACGAAGGAAATTGGAATAAGTTATGCTCGCATCTATCTTTTAGATAAGAAGACCAATCAATATGTACGCGAGGTCCGCTATGGGAAGGAGAGAAGGCGACAGTTTTTTGGAGATTCTCTTTCTAAGGATGCTCCGTTAATTCAAGTATTGTCCAGAAGTAGGGATAAAGGCCCGCTTTTGAGGGAAGAAGTTATCAGCCATTTTGAGAGTAATGAGCCTGAACACCTGGAAGAGGTTAAAGACCAGTTGAGAAGCATGGGAGCGGCTGTTTTGTTGCCTGCTTTCATCGGGGAAGAGCTGATTGCCTTTTTGTCGTTAGGTACCAAGCGTTCCAAAGAGATTTATACCCCAGATGACCTGGGTATGTTTAAGATTTTGGCTGGCCAGGCGGGTTTAGCGATTGAGAATGCTCAGTTCTATCAGGAGCTTGAAGAGGCTCAGGCGACAATACTTCAGGCAGCCAAGCTCTCTTCTATCGGTGAGCTGGCTGCTGGTTTTGCCCACCAGATAGATAATCCTCTGGGGATTATAAGTTTGGGATGTCAGTTATGTATCCGGGATATAAAAGAAGACTTTGTTCAGGAAAATCTGACAGAAAAGGGAAAAAAGGCTTTGGAGGCGATGAGGGATAGGCTGGATAAAGTAATAGATACTGCTCACCGGGCAGCTGATTTGGTGCAGAGGATAAAGGGATATGCTAAGCCTTCGGATAGAGACTTTGAGCCGACCGATTTGAATTCTGTAGTGGGAGATGCTCTTATTTTAGCTCAGTATCAAATTTCCCACGGAGCGATTGACGTGACTAAAGATATACCTCAAAATTTGCCAAAGATAAAAGGGGTCGGTGTTCAGTTAGAACAGGCATTGTTGAATATGATTATAAATGCCTGCGAGGCAATGGCTGGCAAGAAAGGAGAACTGACTATTTCGGCCAGGGTTGCAAATGAAAATCCTGAGATTGTGGAAGTAGTTCTGGTGGATAATGGTTGTGGAATTCCCAGGGAGAACCTGAAGAAGATATTTGATGTATTTTTCACTACGAAGGGACCTCAAGGGACAGGGATGGGTTTGTCTTTGGCTTATCGGATAATAAAAGACCATAATGGAGACATAGCCGTAGAAAGCGAAGTAGGGAAAGGAACCAAATTTACCGTCTCTCTACCAATCTGGGTAGAGAAGTCTTGAGCAGTGATAGATAGATTTCCCCTCACCCCAGCCCTCTCCCCTAAAAGGGAGAGGGGGAATGGTGTGAAAGGGGAGAGGGGAATGGAAAAGATTTGATGAGCTTATTGGATGAATTGCGAAGACTGGTAGGAAATAGAGTGAAGGTAGATGAGCCACTCTCCAAGCATACCTCTTTCAAGATAGGCGGTCCGGCGAGTTATTTTTTAGAATTGGAAAGCATCGAAGAGCTTAGAAATGTTATTGAATTTTCCCGGAAAATGAACCTTGATTTCTTTATCCTGGGAGAGGGCACAAATGTGCTTTTTGCCGATGAGGGATTTAGTGGTTTCGTAATTCAACTGAAAGGAAAGTTCGCTAAATTTTCCGTAAAAGGTGCAGCGATAACAGCCGGCGCGGGAGTGAAGCTGAATGCTCTCGTTGAGGAATTGGCTAAAAAGGGTTTGGGTGGATTAGAATTCGCTTCAGGAATTCCGGGAAGTATTGGTGGCGCAATTGTTACTAATGCAGGTACGAAAACCGGTTCTATTGGCGATGTTACTAAAGAGGTAAGAATTTTGAGCGAAGGGAAAGTGAGGATTCTGAAAAGTGAAGAGATGGATTTCTCATACAGGCATTGTAAATTACCTGATAAAGCCATAGTTCTGGAAGTGAAATTGGGATTGAAAAATGGGAAGAAAAGTGATATTATGAAAAAAATTAAGGAAAGCCTCAAAGAGAGAAAGAAGAATCAACCTCTCTCTACCCTTAATGCCGGTTGCGTCTTCAAGAATCCGGAAACTTGTGAGGCGGGCAAATTGATTGAGGCTGCGGGGCTAAAAGGTACAAGAATCGGAGATGCTGAAGTATCAACGAAACATGCGAACTTCATCATTAATCGGGGAAGGGCAAAAGCTAAGGACGTGTATAATTTAATCAAAAAGATTCAGGAAACAGTTAAAGAGAAATTCAATATAGACCTTGAATTAGAATTGAGATTGGTGGGAATAGGATGAAGAGATAGTTTTCGGAGTCGCTCGGTAAGGGACTTGAAAAATAGTTTGTTCATCGCTTGAGGAATTTCTTGACGCCAAAAAATTTCGGACTCTGCAGGGCGCAAATCAAAACTTCTCGCTTCGCTCGTCGGACAATGATTTGCTTTAAAGAAAAGTAGCCATCCTTATTTTTTGGCTAAAATTCCAATAGCTTTTCACAAACTATCCTTCAAATCTCGGGCTATCAGTAGGGTAGGATAGTTTTATGAAGGAGATACTTGATAAGTTAAAGACGAAAAGGATAGGGGTGCTCTACGGGGGAAGTTCCCCGGAAAGGGAGATTTCTCTAAAAACAGGAGAAGCTGTTTACAGAGCTCTGGTCTCACTCGGATTAAATGTGACTAAGCTTGATGTGGACAAGGATGTTGCCTTTAGATTGGTAAAAGAAGGAATAAACGTGGCTTTCATAGCTCTACACGGAAAACTCGGCGAAGATGGGACAATTCAAGGGCTTCTGGAGATAATGGGCATTCCTTACACGGGTTCTGGGGTACTGGCTAGCGCGCTGGCTCTGGATAAGGTTTATACCAAAAAGGTTTTTGTCTATCATGGTTTGCCTGTGGCAAAATACAAGGTGCTGGAGAAAAGAGTGGAGTCTCCTGGAGATATACTGGGAGAGTTGGGCTATCCTGTAATTGTCAAGCCCGCAAGGGAGGGTTCAACTATTGGGGTGACTGTAGTGCGAGAGCCAGGTGGTTTGGATGACGCCATAAATACTGCCTTCGTATATGGAGACAAAATATTGATAGAAGAATATATTGAGGGGAAGGAGATTACAGTGGGAGTTTTGGGGGACCAACCTCTCCCGGTCATAGAAATCATATCAAAGACCTCATTTTATGACTATAGGGCAAAGTATGAACCCGGGATGTCAGAACACATTGTGCCTGCTAAACTATCGAAGGAAGAGTACGAGTTGGCCCAATCTCTCGCCCTTTCTGCGCACCGTGTCCTGGGTTGTAAAGGTGCAACTCGTGTAGATATGGTAATGGACAGAGAAGGTAAAATTTACCTTTTGGAAGTTAACACGATCCCCGGGATGACCGAGACGAGTCTCCTACCAGAGGCTGCAGCAGTCGCTGGGATAGATTTTAAACAACTGGTGCTTAAGATTCTGTCTTATGTTTTAGATTGAGGGTGATTTAAAGTTGAAAGTCAAGAGATGGCGCAAAAGAATTATATGGAGGAGGCGATTTCTTAGAGTTTTGCAGATTACTCTCTTCTCGGGTCTGTTTATTTTTTCAGGATATGAAATCTATACCTTCCTTATCGGTTCTCCTTATTTCAAGATAAGAGAGATAATAATAGAAGGAAATACCGATATTGATAAAAGAGATATTATTGCTTTGCTCAGTATAAAAAAAGGGGAAAATATATTTAAGGTTAAATTAAATCAGGCGAGGAGAAATCTGGGAAGTCTAAAGCAAATCAGAGAGGTGAATATCCACCGAAATTTTCCCGACAGGATAGTGGTAAGAATTACCGAGAGAGTACCCATTGCTCAGCTTGAAGGCCGAGATAACATCCATTCTGACAAGGTTGAGCTAATTGATAAAGAAGGAATCGCTTTTTTGGGGAAGGCGAGGAAAATACCGAAAATTTTGGGTGCTAAGGATAATGAACGAAGGCAAGAAGTTGTGGACTTTCTGGCTAAACTCATGGCGGTTGACTTTGGGCTTTATCAGAAGATATCATATATTGACGGAAGCAATCCGAGAAGAATTAAATTGAAGACGGAGCAGGCTTTATTTATCTGGGGTCCTGTAGCAAAAGAAACAGAAGACCAGCTGGAGAAGACCTTAATCTATTTAGATTTGGTACTCCAGGATTTGAAAAAGAATAATAGAACTTTCAATTATCTTGACTTGCGATTCTTAAAAGACGGGAAAGGGGAGATAATTGTTGGCTGAATTGGAGATAAAATGAAACAGAAAACAGTTATTGGTCTTGACGTGGGTTCAAGTAATGTTTGTGCCCTTGTGGGTAAGATCACGCAGAAACCGGAAGCGGAAATAATAGGAACAGCCAGGGTACCCTGTCGCGGTTTACGAAACGGAGTAGTAGTTAATATTGAAGAGACGACTCGTGCCATAGGTCAGGCTGTGGATGAAGCGGAAAGAATGGCAAATACCACCATTAAGACGGTCTACACTGGAATTGAAGGCGGCCATATTGAAAGTTTCAATCATCAGGGAGCAATTATGATTTCTCGCTCGGATAAGGAGATTGCCGAAGAGGATATATTGAGAGTGATTGATTCTGCCCGAGCCATCCGATTATCTCCAGAACGGGAAATCATTCATACTGTCCCTCAGGGATTCGTGGTTGACGGTCAGAAGGGTGTAATGGACCCAGTAGGAATGGAAGGCAGTCACCTGGGAGTCCACGTGCACATTGTAACCGGGGTCTCTACTACAATAAATAACCTTGTCAAATGTATTAACAGGAATGGTCTCGAAGTGGAGGATATAGTCTTGAGCGTATTAGCTGCGGCAGAAACTGTAGTCACACCTGAGGAGAAAGATTTGGGATGCCTGCTCATAGATTTTGGTGGCCAGACTGTAGATTTGGCTATTTTTGTTGAAGGAGCTCTCAAAGCCACTAGAGCACTTCCCATCGGGAGTGAAATGATTACAAAAGATATAGCCCACTGTCTACACGTTCCCCTCTCCGAGGCAGAAAGGATTAAGAAGGAATTTGGCTGTGCTCAAATGAAGATAATTTCCGATAATGCGGAGATAGATATTCTCGGTATGGATGGTAAGACCCGACAGACAATCGTGGTCAGTAAGCTCTGCGAAATTATTGAGCCGCGGTTAGAGGAAATCTTTACTTTTGTTCACGAAGAGATGGCAAAGATAGGCAGGGAGAATTTGATACCGGCCGGCGGGATTCTTACCGGAGGCGGAGCACTGCTACGAGGGGTTAAGGAGATGAGCGAAGATATTTTGGGTTTGCCTATGAGACTGGGAATGCCGCAAAATGTGGAGGGGCTTCCGGAGATTGTCAATGGTCCAGACTATGCTACAGCGGTTGGCTTGATTAAATATGCTCAGAAAGAAGAATTTCCTATCTATGAGAGGAGGTTCGTAAGAAGAAAAAGGCGCTCACTTTTCCGCAAAATGAAAGACTGGTTTGACGAAGTCCTTTAGGAAACCCGAGTAAATAGGGATGTCCCTCTGGATGGGGACTTCTGGTCACGATTACTGTGATTTGTTGGAGGTAGAGATGTTAAAGTTCAAGCAGGACTATGACCTTACTGCAAATATAAAAGTCATTGGGATTGGTGGCGGAGGGGGAAACGCAATTAATCGCATGGTTTCTTCGGACATAAAGGGCGTGGAGTTTATTGCAGCGAATACAGATGCTCAGGCTCTTCGTAATTCTCTGGCTGGATATCGCCTCCAACTGGGTGCCAATCTTACTAAAGGCCTAGGAGTGGGAGGGGACCCTGATAAGGGTCGCCTGGCTACCGAGGAAGATAGGGATGCAATTAAGGAAATTCTTATAGGCGCTGATATGGTGTTTATTACTGCGGGTATGGGTGGAGGAACCGGGACAGGAGGCGCACCGGTTATTGCGGAGATAGCCAAGGAGTTGGGGGCCCTGACAGTGGGAGTGGTTACGAAACCATTTATGTTTGAGGGGCCCATCCGCTTTAAGCAGGCTGAAGAAGGGCTGAAAAACATGAAGAAAAAGGTTGATACCCTGATAGTCATTCCTAACCAGAGGCTGTTCGCGATTATTGATGAGGCTACCCCTGCTCTGGATGCCTTTAAGGTGGCCGACGATGTTCTGCGCCAGGCAGTACAGTCCATTTCCGAGATTATTACTTCGCATGGAATGATTAACGTTGATTTCGCTGATGTCAAGACGATTATGATTGGTGCGGGAGAGGCACTAATGGGGATGGGGCGAGGACGCGGCAAAGATAGGGCAGTCAAGGCGGCTAAGTCTGCTATAGACTGCCCTCTGTTAGAAGACGTTTCTATTGCGGGGGCTAAAGGAATTTTGGTAAATATCACCGGCAATAAGGATATCACAATGTTCGAGATTAAAGAAGCGATGGACTTAATTCACGAGGCTTCGGCCTCAGGTGCAAATGTCTTCTTTGGCCAGGTTTTCGATGAAGGCCTGAAAGACGAAGTGAAAATTACTGTGATTGCTACCGGCTTCCCTCCTCCCCGGCCTTCTCTGGCAGAGAGAGTCAAGGAGGAAGAGTTGGCCGGCAACTTATGGGATTATAGGAAAGACTCGCTGAGAGAGCCAGGCTACCTGAAAGAGAACTTGCGGGTGCCCACTCTTATTCGAAGAAGGAAGAAGTACCGATAATTTGTTAGTTTTGGGGCTTAGATGGAGATTATAGACCTCCTGAAACAGATGGTTGATAATAAGGCTTCTGACTTGCATCTCCGCGCGGGAAGTCCACCCATTTTTAGAATCGATGGACGGCTCGTGCAAAGTTCGTCTCCTCCGCTTACGGCGCGGGATACAGAAAAGTTCAGTCTATCTCTTTTAAACGAGAAACAGAAAGAAATCTTTAATGAAAACCATGAGTGTGACCTGTCTTACGAAGTAGAGGGTCTGGCCCGTTTCAGGATCAATATTTTCCTTCAGAGGGGAACAGTCCACATAGCGTTTCGTCTTGTGCCTTTTGAAATTCCTCACTTTGAAGAGTTGAATCTACCAACTGTACTGAAGAAAATTTCGGAGAACGATCGAGGCCTGGTGTTGGTCACAGGACCAGCTGGCTGTGGTAAATCTACAACGCTGGCAGCGATTGTCAATCATATTAATTCCACCCGTTCTGCCCATATCATAACAATTGAAGACCCGATTGAATTTCTCCATCTAGATAAGAAGAGTGTCATAAGTCAAAGAGAGTTAGGTGAGGATACTCTCGATTATCCCGCTGCTATGAAACATATCGTCCGCCAGGATCCTAATGTAATCCTAGTCGGTGAAATGAGAGATTTAGCTACAATGGCCGCAGCACTGACTGCAGCCCAATTGGGAAGCCTCGTATTATCCACAGTACACACGATCGATGCAGTTCAAACGATAACGCGTATCATAGACCTTTTTCCGCCTTATCAACAGAACCAGGTTCGCTTACAATTGGCTGATACCTTAAGGGCAGTAATTTCCCAGAGGCTTTTGCCTAAGGCTGATGGCAAGGGCAGAGTGCCTGCAGTAGAAATTTTAGTCGTTACAGCCCTGGTTAAGAAACTGATTGAAGAGAACAGGATTGGAGAAATTCTCGATAGCATGGAGAAGGGCGATTATTACGGAATGCAATCTTTTAACCAGGCATTGCAGAAATTGTATAGCAAAGGATTGGTTAAGCTGGAAGACGCCTTAGCTTGTGCCAGTAATCCCGAAGAGCTTTTACTATATATTCGTGGAATAGATTCAGGAAGTGGTGCAAAGGCGTAAACTTTATTAGTTAATGGAAAATTTCTTTTTTCCTGTCCGGTTTACTTCAAAATTTCCCGTCTTAGCTGGTATTACAACCCGCAGTGCAGGCAATTCAAAACTTGAGGAAAAGAGAAGAGAGATAGCCCGCCGACTGAACATATCCTATTCTCGGATTACCACGGGAGAGCAGGTACATAAGGATGGCATCGCCATAGTTGGAAAAAAAGATTTGGGCGGAAAATTCCCAGCTACTGACGGGCTTATTACGAATCAATCTAACATTCCACTCGCCATATTTGTTGCGGACTGTCCTCCGATATTCATTTTGGACCCGCAAAAGAAAATAGGGGCTCTTCTCCATGCTGGCTGGCGAAGCACTATCGCTGGTATTTCCCCTCAGGCAGTAGAAGTAATGGCGCGAGTTTTCCGCGTGAAACCGAAGAACCTTCTTGTGGTAATCGGGCCCCATATTTGCAAAGAATGTTATCAAGTTCCTTGGTCTCCTGTAGCCAAAGCTTTTAGCCAATCGTGCGATTCATTCGGAAAGGAGGTCTTATCTTCCATAATTTCAGAATCTTCTCAGCGGAGGGCTCAATTTTCGAGCGAAGGAGTTTGGTCGATAGACCTAGCCAAGGCAAATTCCTACCAGCTCGAGCGAACAGGAGTTCTAAGAGAAAATATAGAAATATCCTCTATCTGCACTTACGAAGATAAGAATTTCTTTTCCTACCGTCGAGACAAAACTTCCGCCGGCCGCATGATGGCATTGCTCCAGCTAAATTTTTGTTGACTTCTCTTGCTATATGATATATTATTAAATACTAAGAAATGGCTACACTTATCAAAAGATATAAAGAAACACCACAAAAAAGACAGGTCATCGGAGCGGCTACCAGAGGCGTCGGACTCCTTCGGAGCTGATTCAAGATAGTGAAACCTTGTGCGGAAGGGGGTCGCTGGAGCGACGAATAAGGAGCTCCGTGATAGCGACGGGCGCGAGACGGTGAGCGCCCAGGAGACAGGGAGCGAAGCGACCGCAATTAGGGGTCGCTGGAGCGACGAATAAGGAGCTCCGGGGTAGCGACGGGCGCGAGTCGGTGAGCGCCCCGGGAGAAGAGTTTCCCATATTGAGCACAGGCTGATTCACATCAGGGGGCAGTAATGCAAAGATTAATGACCATAAGAGAGGTAGCAGACTATCTTAGATTGAGCAAAGTTACGGTTTACAAAATGACCCGCGAAGGCAAGATTCCCGCCTCGAAAATTGGAAAGCAGTGGCGTTACAATGAGGCTGAGATAGATAAGTGGGTGAAGCAAAAGTCGAATAGCAAGCACCGTTGAATCATAGAAAGGAGAATAGAATGGGGAGGCTTTTGACTTCAGCAGATAGAAGGGTAATGGCAAGAGTTTTAGCAAGGATACCGGTCAAGGTAAAAGTTAAGGATTTGCCCAGTAGTATTCCGACGAGTTTCTCTGCTGAAACAGCAGATTTAAGTTCACAGGGAGCTTCACTGCTTGTAAGAGATTCCGTGCCTATTTCTTCAAGAATTTCATTGACCCTCGATTTAGCTTTTCCTTTGCCCCGGCTGCAAGCAGATGCAGAGGTCGTCTGGAATTATTTCCTACCGGGAGTGAAAAAGTTTAATTGTGGAGTGCGTTTCCTAAAGTTAAGGAGAGAACACAGAAGAATATTGGATGAATTTACAAGAACTAAAACGAATTTTGGCGAGATGGTGCCTCAGCGGAGAAAAGCGGAAAGAAGAGAAACGGCAGAAAGAAGAACGAGAGTGGTACCCAGTTACGTTCCCGAACGGAGGCGGGTAAAAGACCGGAGGTCTTTTGACCGCAGAGCGCCTCTTGTAATCCGTTTCTTCCAAAAACTAACAAAACCGATTCTCCAGTTATTTCTTATATTTAGAAATAAGACTTTCCAGATATTGATGGTTTAGTTCGTTCCGGAATATGTCAATAAAAGAAAATTTAGAAAAGATTGGAGAGAAAATTCGGCTGAGGTCGGAATTGGCCGGGCGAAATTCTGGTGATATAACTATGGTGGCGGTTACCAAGACAGTAGAAGAGGATAGGATCAGAGAAGCAATAGCTTGCGGAGTAAGAATTATTGGCGAGAGTCGTGTTCAGGAAGCGAAGGAGAAATATGGAAAATTAAGCAATGAAGTCATCTGGCACCTGGTGGGCCACTTGCAGACTAATAAGGCAAAGGATGCGGTCAAAATCTTTGACCTAATCCATTCCGTGGACAGCGTCAAATTGGCGAAGGAAATTGATAAGCAAGCAAGAAAAGCAGGGAAAGTACAGAAGGTATTAATCGAAGTAAACCTGTCTGGCGAAGAAACGAAGTATGGATTGAGCCCTGAAGAAGTAATTCCTTTCCTCAAAGATATTAGCAAGCTTCCCAATATGAAGGTTGAGGGACTGATGACCATGGCTCCATTTTATGAGAATCCAGAAGATTGCAGACCCTACTTTAGAAGATTGAAGGAGCTAATGGAGAAAGTAAAAGCTCGAAAGATAGAGAATGTAGAGATGAAATACCTCTCTATGGGTATGACTAATGATTATGAAGTGGCCATTGAGGAAGGCTCAAATATGGTGCGGATAGGAAGAGCAATTTTCGGGTCAGAGCGTTAACAAAGAAAGATTATGAAAGGGAATAGCAAAATGTGGAAAGGGGAAGAGAGAAGAAAAGGAGAAAGGCGCCGCCCCGGAGGAGGAAGACCCCCCTTTGTGGAACGGCGTAAAAGAGAAAGGAGGAAAGGTTGGTCTGGCATGGTCTCTGAAGAAAAGAGCGATCTACTGAGAGATAAAAGAGTAGTTTTCATTGGCTGTGGAAATATGGGTAGCGCGTTGATTTCTGGAATTTTGCGGAGTGGTATGGTTTCCAAAGATAAAGTTTTGGCTAGCGATATTAGACCTGAGCGCCTTGACTATATCAAGGAAAGGGAAGGGATCTCGACAACGGAAAATAATAAAGAAGCAGTTAAGAAGAACGATATCATTGTTTTGGCGGTAAAGCCCCAGGTGATTGGCCAGGTTCTTTCTGAGATAAGGGATGTTGTGACTGAGGATAAGGTGATTATCTCCATTGCTGCCGGAATCACTACTCACTCCATAGAGGAAGCTCTGGGAAAAGAGGTTCCAGTAGTCAGAGTGATGCCCAATACTCCGGCTCTGGTGGGAACAGGCGCCTCGGGTATCTCTTGCGGGAAATATGCGGGTGAAGAGGAAGAAGGCATTGCCGAACAGGTGATGCGTGCCGTGGGAATTGTGGCTAAACTTCCTGAAGAAATGCTGGATGCAGTAACTGCCCTTTCCGGCAGCGGTCCAGCTTACATCTTTTATACGATTGAGTCGTTGGTTAAGGCTGGAATGGAGATGGGTTTGTCGGAAGATGTGGCGAGAAAACTGGTTGGTCAGACGGTTCTGGGTGCAGCGAAGATGGTTATGGAGACAGGAGAAAGCCCCGAAGTTCTAAGGGCGAAAGTGACATCGCCGGGAGGAACGACTGAAGCTGCAATAAAATATCTTGAAGAAAAAGGGTTTCAGAAAATCTTGACTGAAGCAGTGAAAGAGGCTGCCAGAAGGTCTAAAGAGCTAAGCACAGGCTGATTCACAAAGGGGGCAAATATGCAATTTCTACTAAACGTCCTCGGGTATCTAATTAACAGTTTTCTAATTATCTTGTTCCTTATAGTTCTGACAAAGTATGTATTGACAAAACAAGGCAAAGACTTTAACTCGGTTTTGGCTGGTCCAATCATCAGGGACTTTTCCAATCTCATCTTCAATCAGGCGCGCAAGTATATTCCCATTGAAGAAGAATCTACGCTTTCAATTACCCTTCTGGCGATATTTATTCTACTCTTTTGGCTGGTAAGTTGTTTCATAATAAGATAGAAAATGGTTAAGACAATCTCGTGGAAAGACGGAAAAGTCTATATCTTAGACCAACGGAAACTTCCTCACAAAGAAGAAGTAATTGAATGTAGAAACTACCGGAAACTCGCCAGTTGTATTGAACGGATGTCTATTCGTGGCGCCCCGGCTATTGGCATTGCTGCGGCGATGGGTTTGGCTCTCGGGGCAAGAGGTATCAACGCCAAAACTCAAGAGGAGTTTTTCAAAAAGTTAAAGGCTATAGCGGACCATTTTCTAAACACAAGACCAACTGGAGCAAATCTTTTCTGGGCAATTGAGAGACTTCTGAATTTGGCGAAGAGGAACCGTAATAAATCTTTAAATGAGGTAAAACACATTCTGGAAAAGGAAGCTATTGACTTGCTAAAGCAGGATATTGAACTAAACAAGCAGATTGGCAAGAATGGAGTCAAGTTAATTAAAAAGCCGGCAAATATTCTCACCCATTGCAATACAGGTTCACTGGCTACAGGAGGTTATGGGACTGCCCTGGGAGTGATTAGAGCAGCCTATAGCAGGGGAAAGGTGAAAAAGGTTTTTGTGGATGAGACGCGTCCGGCCCTCCAGGGGGCTCGTCTAACGACATGGGAGCTCCTTCAGGATAGGATTCCGGCTATTTTGGTGGCGGACAACGTGGCTGGTTATCTTATGCAGAAAGGCGCTATCGATTTTGTGATTGTGGGTGCTGACCGAATCGCCGCGAATGGCGATGTAGTTAATAAGATCGGAACTTATAGCTTGGCTATCCTGGCGAGACATCACGGCGTTCCGTTCTATGTCGCTGCTCCTTCATCCACTATCGATATGGATACGCACGAGGGTAGAGATATCGTGATTGAAGAAAGAGGCCCGAAAGAAGTGGTGGAAGTACAGGGAAAGAGAATTGCTCCCAAAAATATACCTGTTTTCAACCCTGTTTTTGACCTTACTCCGCACCGGTTTGTGAATGCTATCATAACCGAGAGAGGTATTATCAGGCATCCTGACAGAAAGAAAATGGCAAACTTTTTCTCTACAGGAGATTGATAAATGGAATATGACAAGACAATAAACCTTCCCGCTACGCAGTTTCAGATGAAAGCCGATTTGCCGAAAAGAGAACCTCAGATACAGAAAGAGTGGGAAGAGATGAAATTATACGAAGCTGTCCAGAAAAAGAACAAGAACCGACCCAGATACATACTCCATGATGGTCCGCCTTACGCAAATGGGAACATCCATATGGGGCACGCGCTAAATAAAATTCTCAAAGACATAGTAGTCAAATCTAAGCTAATGGAAGGATTCAACGTGCCTTTCGTTCCTGGGTGGGATTGTCATGGCCTGCCAATTGAATATCAGCTACTGAAGAGTCTGGGTCTGAAAAAAGAAGAGATAGACAGGGTGGAGTTCCGGAAGAAAGCACGGGCTTATGCTGAGAAGTTCGCCAACATCCAGAAAGAAGAGTTTAAGCGATTAGGAATTTTTGCTAGTTGGGAGGATCCTTATTTGACAATGTCCTACGATTATGAGGCTAAGATTGTAGAAATATTCAAACGCCTTGTCGGGCAAGGCTATATTTATCGCGGGAAGAAGCCAGTCTATTGGTGTGCGAATTGTGAGACGGCTCTGGCTGAAGCGGAGGTGGAATACTATAATCACACTTCCCATTCTGTGTATGTGAAATTCCCGGTCAAGAAATTGGCAAAAGATAAGGAAACTGTTCTTGAACTCCCCACTTCCGTCTTAATCTGGACAACAACTCCTTGGACTCTGCCAGCTAATGTGGCTCTCGCTTTCCATCCTGAGTACGAATATGCCTGGGTGAGGTTTTCCCGTGCGGGTAGGCCTTCGGAGGAGACAATTATTCTGGCTAAACAGTTAGCAGCGAATTTGATGGAAAAATTTGGAATCGAAAACTACCATATTCTGAAGCTGAGCCAGGGCAAGAATCTGGAAGGAATCGTATGTTCCCATCCTTTCCTGGAAAGGGATTCTTTAGGCATCTTAGCCGATTTTGTGACCCTGGATGAAGGGACGGGCATAGTGCACATTGCTCCAGGCCATGGTCAGGAAGATTACCAGATTGGTCTAAAATATAAGCTTCCCGTGTTGGCTCCTGTAGATTCTAAGGGGAGGTTTACCGCGGAACTTTCTCAGTTTTCTGGTGTAGATGTCTTTTCTTCCAACGGGCTGATTATAGAAGAACTCGAGAATTCATCCCATCTCCTCCATTCCGAAGAAATTGTCCATACTTATCCCCATTGCTGGCGTTGCAAGAAGCCGATTATTTTCCGGGCAACAGAACAATGGTTTTTGAACGTGGATAAGCATCGGCTCAGACAAAGGATGTTAGATGTAATAAAGAAGGTGAAATGGATTCCTGAAATCGGAGAAAATAGAATCTCAGCTATGGTGGAAGCGAGGCCGGATTGGTGTCTTTCCCGTCAGAGGTATTGGGGAGTTCCTCTTCCCATTTTCTACTGTGAAAATTGCGGGGAAGTGATAATATCTGAAGAGAGCATAAACGCTGTCCAGGATTTGATTCTTCGGGAGGGAAGCGATGCCTGGTATATGAAGAAGGAAGATGAGATTTTGCCCAAAGGTACCAGGTGCCCCAAATGCAAGGGAAGCAAGTTTATTAAGGAGAAAGATATTCTTGATGTTTGGTTTGATTCTGGGGTCAGTCATGAAGCTGTTCTGAGAGAAAGAAAGGGCCTTTCCTGGCCGGCAGATTTATACCTGGAGGGCTCGGACCAGCACCGGGGTTGGTTCCAGACATCACTAATTCCTGCGGTTGCCCTGGAGAAGAATGCTCCCTTTAGAAGCGTGTTAACTCATGGGTTTGTTGTTGATGGTGAAGGCAGAAAGATGTCCAAATCTATAGGTAATGTAATTGCACCACAGGAAATCATAGAAAACTATGGCGCTGAGATTTTAAGGCTTTGGGTCGCTTCGGAAGATTACCGAGAAGATGTGCGCATTTCTTCAGAAATTCTCGGTCATCTTGTTGACGGTTATCGTCGTATCCGAAATACTTTCCGTTTCCTTTTGGGAAACTTGAACGATTTTGACCTTTCAAAAAGAGTAAAATACAAAGATATGTCGGAAATTGACCAGTGGGTACTGCACAAATTGCAGGAATTGATTTCTCAGGTCAGAGAGGGCTACGACTCTTTTGAACTACACAAGGTTTATAGAATTATCCATAATTTTTGTACCAGGGAGCTTTCCTCTTTCTATCTGGATGTGCTTAAGGACAGGCTCTATACTTTTGGCCGAAATTCCCTTCCCCGCAGGTCAGCACAGACGGTTCTTTACGAAACGGCAATAGCGCTAATTAAGCTCAGTGCACCGATTATTTCCCACACTGCCGAGGAGGCTTGGCAGATGATGCCAGACACTGATGCGCCGAGTGTCTTTTTGACCAGTCTTCCTCAAGTCAATGAAAATTATAGGAATGAGCGATTGGCTGAAAAGTGGGAGAAGATTTTGCTAGTAAGGAAAGGTGTGGTGAAGACACTGGAGATTGCCCGAAAAGAAAAGATTATTGGGAGTTCACTTGAGGCAGCAGTTGACTTGTATGCTGGGAGAAAAGAGCTGGCCAGCCTTTTGCTTAGTTATGAAAAAGATTGGAAGGAGATTCTAATTGTTTCTGAGGTGAAGGCTTTTGAGGGTCTGCCGGAAGGAGAATCCACACCCGGCAAAGATAAATCACTCGTGATGATGAAAAGTGAAGACATACCAGAACTCGTTATCGGCGTGAGGCGAGCTCCAGGAAGAAAATGTGTGCGTTGCTGGAATTGGAGTCTGAGTGTGGGGGAGAATACTGAGCATCCTCAGCTTTGCGCCAGGTGTGTAGAAGTGGTGGAGAATCTGTAATAGCAATTCTCCCCCTCACCTCAATCCTCTCCCCAGAGGGGAGAGGAGGTGGCTGGAAAAGGATAAAAGTCAGTGTACTTAGTTGCTCTAATTTTACTTTCTCTGGACCAGTTCTCTAAGTATTTAGTCAGGCAAAATATGTCTCTGGCTGAGTCAATTCCGATTATAAAGAGTATATTCCACATCACTTATGTAGAAAATACTGGTATTGCTTTCGGGCTCTTTCCCCGAGGAGGTTCACTTTTTACCATTATTTCCTTAATTATTATTTCAGTTATTATCTTTTTTGAGAGAAGGAAACTACTGAAGCTGGCAAGGGAAAGGCTCTGTTTAGGTCTAATTTTGGGTGGTGCTTTAGGTAATCTCATTGACCGACTAAGGTTCGGGTTCGTAGTCGATTTCCTGGATTTCCGCGTATGGCCCGTGTTTAACCTTGCCGATTCAGCTGTCTGTATTGGAGGAATTCTTATAGCATTCTTTCTCCTAAGAAAGCGTCCAGGAAAGGAGAAAAGTATTGGCTATCCAGACGAAAGAATTTATAGTCCACAAGGGTGAAAAGCGGAAAAGGCTCGACTTGTATATATCTTCCTCTTTTCCCGGCCATTCGCGAAGCTTCTTGCAAAAGATGATTGCCGAAGGAGATATACTGGTCAATGGCAGGATTGTCTCCAGACATTACGGAGTTAAGGAAGGGGATTTGATTACTGTAAAGATGCCCCCAGCCAAGCCTCACCGCGCCTTCCCCGAGGAAATTCCTCTGGATATTATCTATGAAGATGAAGCTATTATTGTACTTAATAAACCTGCTGGAATGGTGGTCCATCCAGCATGCGGAAACTACTCGGGCACGTTGGTGAACGCCCTTCTATACCATTTTCCTGATTTAACCAAGGGAGGATTTCCCGAGATTAATCGCGTTGGACTTGTTCACCGGCTAGATAAGAACACTTCTGGGGTCATGGTTGTGGCCAAGAACAGTATTTCTTTGTCCCGTCTGGCCAAGCAGTTTGAGGATAAGAAAGTGGAAAAGGTGTACATTGCCCTGGTATTGGGGAAAATCGTAAATCCAGAAGGAAGTATCGAAGCACCCGTGGGTAGAAAGATCACAAACCGGAGGAAGATGGCCGTGACTTCGATAAGGAGCCGGCAGGCAATTACCCATTTCAGAGTGCGCGAAGTTCTCGGAGATTTTACGCTTTTAGAAGTAAGTCCAAAGACAGGGAGAACACATCAGATACGGGTCCACCTGGCACATATCGGCCATCCTGTTGTAGGAGACAGCGAATATGGCCGGCTCGCTCCAAAAAATTGGGGTGTTAACCGACAGCTCCTGCACGCATATAAGCTGAGATTCGTTCATCCTGTCAGAAACGAGTGGATGGAATTTACGGCTCCCCTTCCTAAAGAATTCAAAAAAGTAATTGCCAGATTAAAGAAGAATATGGAAATAAAATAGAATGTATGAAGAGAGAAGATATCGCGAATTGTTCAAAAGTGATGACCTGGTGAGCTTCAAGGTTAATCAGAAAGAAACAGACATATTTGTAGCCATAGACAAAAACAGAAAGAGAAATCTAAAGGATATTATTGCCCAAACAGAATATTTGATAAGTGATTTGCGTCGGGATATTGAGAATTATATAAGGAATTATCCAATTTTTGAGCTGAGCTTTAGACCTGTGGCTGTAGATTCTGATGCTCCGGAAATCATTAGAGAGATGGCCCAAGCAGCTTTTCTCACGAATGTTGGTCCCTTTGCTGCGGTCGCCGGCGCGATAGCGGGTACGGTGGGAAGAAAGTTATCGGAGGATATTTCGGATGTAATAATTGAAAATGGCGGCGACATTTTTATAAAATCTACCAAGCCGCGTCGCGTGGGAATCTACTGCGGTTCAGACGAGATTTCTAATCGAGTCGGTCTTGAGATACTTCCCGGGGACACTCCCCTGGGAATCTGCGCTTCCAGTGGGACTCAGGGCCATTCTTTCAGTTTTGGTCGAGCGGACCTGGCAGTGGCTGTTTCTAATTCTACTGCTCTGGCTGATGCCTGTGCCACAGCTATAGGGAATATAATAAAAGAAAGAGGAGATATCATTAAAGGAATCAATTTCGCCAGGAATATTGAGGGTATTAAGGGAATACTCATAGTTAAGGATGGCCAGTTTGGATTCTGGGGAGACATAACGATAATTAGAATTTGACATTTTCCATTATTTTTGATTATAATAATCGTTTAATTTTGGCGTCGTCTTCTTAGAGGGAAGAAGTGGCGATAAGAACGATTAATATTGGCTTCAATAACATAGTTGTTAGTGAGAGGATTATCAGCGTAATTAGCCCCGATTCTTCTCCCGTGAAGAGATTGATAGAGGTGGCTAAGGAGAGGGGCAGTTTGGTTGATGCTACATGTGGCCGTCGTACCCGCGCAGTAATCATTACTGATAGTAACCATGTTATTTTATCCGCATTGCAACCGGAGACGCTTAGTGAGAGATTTCACGGGAAAAGGGAAAGAGCTAACAAGAAAATAATGCAACCTTTTACTGGAGTAAATCAGCGGAAACTGAGAAAGCGGAAATGAAATAATGGCTAAATCTGGACTACTCATAATTATCTCTGCTCCCTCGGGTACAGGTAAATCTACGCTGTGTAAAAGATTAATTGCGGACCTGGAAGGCGCCTGCTACTCAGTGTCGGTAACTACGAGAAAGCCGCGGCGCGGAGAGGTGAAGGGCAAGGACTACTTCTTCGTCTCCAGGGAAGATTTCAAGGAGAAAGTCAAAAGGGGGGAGCTTGCGGAGTGGGCATTGGTTCATGGCCATTACTATGGTACACCCAGGGATTTTCTAGAAAGAAATTTGGAAAGAGGGAAAGATGTCATATTAGACATAGACGTTCGGGGTGCAGCGAAGTTGAAGAAGATGTATCCTGAAGCGGTATCTATCTTCCTTGTGCCTCCCTCTTTTTCTGAATTAGAGAGAAGACTTAGGGGCCGAAGGAAGAATAGCCAAAAAAGTGTTAAGAAAAGACTCAGGAACGCCCTTGGGGAAATAAGACGCATAAAAAATTATGACTATTTAGTGATAAATGACCGTTTGGTGGACGCTTTGAGAGAGCTTAAATGCATCGTCGTCGCTGAGAAGAGTAAGGTAAAGTGGTCGAAAGAGAAAATAGAAAAAGTCGGCCTTCTTTGACCAAGCGTTTATCTTTGCAGACTTCCGGTTTGGTTGGGGAGAGATGATGGCTAAAGAAAAATCGAAAGTTTCAGTTGATAAATTGTTGCTTGATGACGTGAACAACAAATATAAGCTGATAATTTCGGCCTCAAAGTTAATAAAGGAAAAAACCAAGAAAGATGGAAAAACTAAGGTAACACCGGAGGCGATTTCGAACGCGCTATACGAAGCAGCGATTAAAGAGTTGGATAAGAAAGAAATTGCAAGAGGAAAGGTGACAACAGAAGAAAGTGGTGGAAAAAAGAGATCTGAAGAAAAATAGACCATTTTTGGGTAAAAAGGTTGTCCTGGGCGTAACGGGCAGTGTTGCTGCTTACAAGGCTTGCGGGATAGTATCCCGCTTAAAGAAGTTGGGTGCTGAAGTTTTTGTGGTAATGACCAGTTCAGCTACTCATTTCGTCGCTCCGTTAACATTCCAGGCCCTGTCTGGGAATAAGGTCTATCTAAACCTTTTTGAGTTACCGGGAGAGTGGGAACTGGAGCACATCTCCTTGGCCCAAAAGGGAGACCTGATTTTGATTGCTCCCGCTACAGCTAACATTATTGCGAAATTAGCCGCCGGGATAGCTGACGATTTACTCACAGCTACAGTTCTGGCGACGACAGCGCCGGTCTTGGTGGCGCCAGCAATGCATGAAACTATGTATAAGAATAGCGTAACGCAAGCAAACATTGAAGGGTTGAAAAAGAAGGGATTCAAATTCATTGGCCCGGATTACGGGGAACTTGCCACAGGGAAGATTGGCCTGGGAAGGTTAGCCAGCAATGATAAGATTATGAAGGCTGTTAGCGAGATTCTGAATAAGCAAAAGGATATGGCAGGGAAAACTTTTCTCATTACTGCTGGTCCCACTCATGAATACTTGGATCCGGTTAGATTCATATCAAATGCCTCTTCTGGCAAAATGGGCTATGCTTTGGCTGAGGTGGCTCAAGAGAGAGGGGCAGAGGTCATATTAGTCAGCGGTCCTACAAGTATTACGCCACCAGAAGAAGTGAAGACCATATTCGTTGAGTCGGCCCTGGAGATGGAAAAGGAAGTGGTAAGCCACTTTCCTGGCGCTGACGTGATTATTGCTTCTGCTGCCGTTAGCGATTACCGCCCGGAAAAAAGAGAGAAAGAGAAGATCAAAAGTGGTCTTAACCGGAAGACCATGAATCTGGTTAGAAACCCGGATATACTTGGTGAGTTGAGTAGACGGAAAGGTGGAAAGTTCTTAGTCGGATTTGCTCTGGAGACAAGAGATCTGGAAAAGAATGCTTGGGAGAAGCTCAAAGAAAAAAATCTCGATATGGTCGTAGCAAACTCTCCTCAGGCGCTCAAGTGTGACGAAGCTACTGTCAAAATTTTCACAAAAAAAGGGAAAAAAATCGTTTTGCGGAAAATGGAGAAGAAAGAAATAGCTGAAAGAATACTATCCGAACTGAAAAAATTTATGAAATGAATTCAGGAAATAGGTTTGAATAGACGAAAAAAACTGGCTGAATTGGTTTCAATAGCGAGGAAATTTCTGGAGCAAGAAAGGGACAGAGGAGTGAGAGAAGTTATGCAACATCGAGTGAAGAGAGCGCCGGAAGTAGAAGCCTTAGATGATTTGGCGGCGAGCACAAAGGGTTGTCAGAAGTGTGGATTGGGGAGGACGAGGAAAAATCTGGTTTTCGGAGCAGGAAATCCTAAGGCGAAATTGATGTTTATTGGAGAGGGGCCCGGTTTCGATGAAGACCAGGTGGGGCTTCCTTTTGTGGGAAAAGCTGGACAGCTCCTGACTAAAATAATTGAATCGATTGAGATGACCAGAGAAGAAGTATATATTTCCAATATTGTGAAATGTCATCCGATGAAAAATCCGGACCATCCGGAGATGAGAGGTAACGATCGACCGCCCACACAGGAAGAGGTAGCCCAGTGTCTTCCCATCTTGCTCAAACAGATTGGAATTATCAAGCCTAAGATAATTTGTGCTTTGGGCTTACCTGCTACCAGGGCGCTCTTAAACATAACTGAGGGCATCAGCAAAGTTCGGGGTAAATTCCACGACTTTTTTCCGCCTTACGGAAATTTTGGAGAGCCCATAAGGGTTATTCCCACTTACCATCCAGCGTATCTTTTGCGAGACCCAACAAAAAAAAGCCAGGTTTGGGAAGATATGAAAAAGGTCAAAAAGGCTTTGACCACGGGAGGGAGCTTTCATGGCCGAGCAGATGGAAAATGAAGAGCGAATGATTGCTGAAGGGAAAATTTTTGCAGTCCTTGCTTACTTATCAATTCTCTGTCTTATTCCAGTTATCTACTACTCTACGTTGAGGATGATTCCATTAGTGTCCAGCAAGGTGAATAAATTTGCCATTTTCCATGCTAAGCAAGGTTTCGTTATCTTCCTTCTGGAAGTTGCTCTCTTGGCGGCAAATATAATCCCAGTTCTCGGACAAATTGTTTTTACTGTGGGAGCATTGGTTCTCTTTTCCCTTTCTCTGGTAGGAATTTTTCAGGTGCTTAGAGGAAACTACTGGAAGTGCCCAATTGTAAGTGAATGGGCGGAAAAGTTTAGAATATAATTGTAGTTTGTTGATAGAACAGATTTCTTCCCATCAAGGGATGTTCTAACCTAACAAGCCGTCCTCCCAATGGAAGATGCAGGTGCTTTTTTATGGTTATGCGAAATTCTGTATCAGTTGTTTTTCCTATTCCATTTAACAGAATTTTTCATTATTCGCTCCCGGATAAACTTGTGTCAGAAAATTTGGTAGGGAGAAGGGTGAGAGCACCTTTTGGAAGGAAGGAGAGCATAGGATATATCGTTGGTAGTATGCCAAAGTCAGAAGTAAAAGGCCTAAAAACAATTGAAGAAATCATTGATAAAGAGTCCCTGATTTCTCTTAATCTATTAGAACTAGCCAAGTGGATTTCAGAATATTATGTTTGTTCACTGGGACAGGTTTTAGATATGGTACTTCCACACAATTTTTGGCCGGTAAGGCCAAGAGAGATGATTAAGAAGAAAGAAATAGGGCTTTTCTCTGCCTTTATACCATCTCCACAACAGAAACGGATATTAAGACCTATTCAGAACAATATAAAGGAGAAACTCTTCGCTGTCTTTCTTATTCATGGTGTAACTGACAGTGGCAAGACAGAGGTTTATCTCCAGTCCATAGCTCAGGCTCAGGAAATAGGGAGACAGTCCATATTTCTGGTTCCTGAAATATCATTGACTCCCCAGTTTCTCGACATTTTCGAAAAGAGATTCGGGTCTGAGCGGATTGGTGTCTGGCACAGTCGGCTTTCCCAAGGAGAGAGGTACAGAACCTGGCAGTCCGCATACCAGGGGAAAATAGACATAATGATTGGTGCCAGGTCAGCGATTTTTACCCCTTTTCCCAATCTAGGCCTAATAATAATTGATGAGGAACACGATACTTCCTACAAGCAGGAAAAGAGGCCATTATATCACACCAGAGAATTGGCAGAGAGGAGGGCTGAGCTGGAAAGTGCGACTCTGGTTCTGGGTTCTGCGACTCCCTCGCTGGAGGCGTTTTATCGTGCGTTGACCGGAAGAAGAACATATAGACTCTTGACTCTTCCAGAAAGGGTATACGAGAAAGCACTTCCTTCAGTACAGGTAGTTGATATGCGCGAGGAGCTTAAGGAAAGAAAAAATAGAAGCGTCCTTTCTCTGAAACTCGCTCAAGCCATTGGCCAGAGACTGGAAAGGGGTGAACAGACTATTCTGTTTCTAAACCGACGCGGATATTCCACTTTCATACTATGTCGGGAATGCGGCTTTGCGGTGAAATGCCCGAATTGTAATGTTTCCATGGTGTACCATTTCGACGAGAAGAGGGTCAAGTGTCACTACTGTAATCATAAGGAGGAAGTGCCAAGATTTTGCCCGCGTTGCGGCAGCAGAAAAATTCGCTATTTTGGCACTGGAACCGAGAAAGTTGAACAGATAGTGAAAAAGACATTCCCTCGGGCAAGAGTTATGAGAATGGATATCGATACGATGCGTTATAAGTATGCTGCAGAAAGAATATTTAATGCCTTTCGACAAGGAAGAGTAGATATTCTGGTGGGGACTCAGTTAGTAGCTAAAGGGTGGGATTTTCCCGGGGTTACACTGGTGGGCATAATTTCCGCGGATACGGCTCTGAATTTGCCAGATTTCCGTTCTGCAGAGAGAACCTTCTCTCTAATTACGCAGGTTGCTGGCCGGAGCGGGCGAGGACCAAAGGGTGGTGAAGTTATTGTTCAGACTTACAATCCTGACCATTATAGTATAAAAATAGCGCTGAAGCAAGATTACCGCTCGTTCTACGAAAGGGAAATGGAATTTCGAAAAGAATTGGATTACCCGCCCATTACTAATTTGGTAATTGTTTTGGTAAAAGGAAAAGATGAAGAAAAAATTATATTGACGTCGCAAAAAATTAATTCTCTACTGGAAAAAGAGGTTAATCAAGTGACCATACTCGGCCCTGCTCCAGCTGTACTGAACAAGATTGCAGGAAAATATCGCTGGCAGATTATTATTAAGACGAGTAAACTGGGAACGGTTACTGAATTTTTTCAGAGGCACTCGTTTGGATTTGAAGAAAGAGGCGTAGAGGTCACTGTCGATGTTGATCCGCTCAGTATGCTCTGAACGCGCAAACAAAAAATTTGTGTAAGGAGAAAAAATATGTTAATATTAGATTTGTTCCCTGTACATGTTAATTTGAACGCGTTGAACTGAAAGCAGGAGAAAAAGTTGCGTATCTTGTTTATGGGAACACCCGATTTTTCTGTCCGGTTCTTGAGAAAGATAATGGAGAGGGATGAAATTGTAGCCATCGTGACCCAGGGAGATCGTCCCAGCAAGCGAGGACATCATCTGGAATACTCGGAAGTGAAAAGGCTTGCTCTGGACAAAAATATTCTCCTTTTTCAGCCGGATAGGATTGACAATCTCGATTTTGTGAGAAATGTCAAGGAGTTGACCCCGGATCTAATCGTAGTTGTCGCCTTTGGAAAGGTCTTGCCAGTTGAAGTTTTGGATATTCCAAAAAAGGGCTGTGTTAATATTCATTTTTCTTTGCTTCCCAGATACCGCGGTCCGGCTCCTGTCCAGTGGGCACTTCTTAACGGCGATTCTACTACCGGAGTATCGTCCATCTTTATGAATGAAGAGGTGGACGCAGGAGAAATTATTCTACAGAGGGAAGTTGCCATAAACGGCGCAGACAATTATGTTGTCTTGCTGGAAAAAGTATGTAAAGTAGGTGTTGCTCTACTGGAAGAGACGCTCGATTTGATAAGGCAGGAGAAAGCTACTCCTTACCCCCAGGATAAGTCTGGGGTCTCTTATGCGCCTCTTTTGAGGAAGCGCGATGGGCTAATCAATTGGAACGACTCCTCTCGCAGCATAGTCAACCGGATCAGGGCACTGAACCCATGGCCTGGTACTTACGTCGAAATAAAAGGTCAAAAGAGAGTTAGGATACTAGAGGCAAAGGTGGCCTCGCTGCCTGATGTGGGCAGAAAGGGGCGTTTGGCCCAGCCGGGAGAGATTGTGGAAATTAGAAGGGGAGAAGGATTCATCGTAGCCTGTGGGGAAGAAGGTCTTCTGGTTAATCGCGTGCAGCCAGAAGGGAAATCTATTTATAGCGCTTACGATTATCTTCAGGGTGCTCGATTAACAGTCGGCGATATATGGGGCACAAGATGAAATTCTCTGCGAGAAGAATTGCTTTAGAGGTCTTGTATAAGATTGAGGTAAAAAATGCCTATAGCAGAATTGCTTTAGATAGTGCACTTTCTTCACACGAATTGTCAAAAGAGGACAGGGCCCTCCTTACCGAATTGGTCTATGGCGTAGTTCGCCATCTCAATACCTTAGACTGGGTATTGAATACCTATAGTTTCCAACGAAAGGTAGAAGAGCTTTCACCATATATGAGAAATATTTTGAGATTGGGAGCTTACCAGTTAATTTATCTGGATAGGATTCCTGCGTACGCGGCAATTAACGAGGCGGTAGAAATGAGCAAGGAATTTGAACATAGTGGTGTTGTTTCCTTGGTAAATGGGGTACTCCGCGCAGTCAGTGAAAATAGAAAAAATATTGTTTATCCTGACCCAGAAATGAATCTATCCCATTATATTTCCATTAGGTACTCTCATCCGCAGTGGCTAATTACACGCTGGCTGTCGCGATTTGGCGAAAAGGAGACAATCGAGTTATGCGAAGTCAATAATCAAGCTCCTTCCCTCTGCCTTCGCACTAACACACTTAAAATTACCCGAAATGAGCTTATGCGCATTCTTGAGGAAGAAGATTTGAAAGTGGAAGAAAGCACGCTGGTCCCGGGCGCGCTAAAGATAAAAGACTTTCACTCTCTGACTCAACTGGAATCTTTCCGGAATGGCCTATTTACTGTCCAGGGAGAGAGCTCACAACTCATCAGTTATGTTCTTGCCCCCCAACCCGGAGAAACTGTGCTGGACGCTTGCGCTGCTCCGGGTGGTAAAACTACACATATGGCAGAACTTATGAAGAATACAGGTGCAATTATTGCTCTCGATATTCACAAGGCACGCCTGGAAATGATAAGAGAAAACTGCACGCGTTTGGGAGTTATCAACGTGAAAGTAGAACTCTTAGATGCCGCTAAGGTAGGTTCGCTTTACTCTAAGAAATTCGATCGCTGCCTTGTGGATGCACCTTGTTCCAGTTTGGGAATCATACAGAGTCAGCCTGAGGTTCGTTGGAATAGAGATTACCGAGAAGCGCTAGTGAAAATGCCTCAGTTGCAATCAGCAATCTTGGGCGAAGTCTCATTATGCGTTAAACCGAAGGGGGTCTTGGTTTATTCGGTTTGTAGCCTTGAGCCAGAAGAGGGCGAGAAAGTTGTGGAGAGGTTCTTAAAAGAGAGGCCACTGTTCCGCTTAGATTCGGTGCGGCCTTATCTTCCTGCTGATAAAGAAGATCTCGTTGACGAAAATGGTTTCTTGAAGGTTTATCCTCATCGGCACCATATGGATGGGATGTTTGTTTGTCGGATGGTAAGAATGTGAGGTTGTAATATGAAGGTAATTTTGGGAATTCTAATTGTCCTTTTTGTTCTTGTAGTTGGTTTTTTTTCTTCCCCTCAAGGGACAAGAAAATTTATTAAGCTTTTTCTAGCCGTTTTCGCCTTGACAGTATTTGCCGTCCTCATTTTTAACCAATTGATGGGTGTGGTGGTGCATCAGAAGAAAGAGGTTATGGTTCCCGACCTCACAGGTAAGACTGTGGGGCAAGCCCTCCATATTCTAAGTGAGCAGGAATTGTACATTAAACAAGTTGGTGAGCAATATAATGAGAATATACCGGATGGCAGTATTATTGTTCAGGAACCGCTACCTGGGTCGTCAGTAAAGGCAGGGAAAGTTATTAAGGTAATTGTCAGTTCTGGGGGTCAGGTTATTTTCGTTCCTGACTTGACAGGAAAGTCCTCGCGTGAAGCGAAAATTCTCCTGCGTCAAGCTGGGCTGGTTCTCGGTGAGGAGACAGGAGCTTACTCAGAGCAGGTAAGAAAGGATTTTGTCATAGCACAGGATCCTTCGCCTGAGGAAATCGTGTCCCGAGGAGGTATGATTAATCTGGTGGTAAGTCTTGGTCCAACGGGAGAAGCAGAGGTCCCCCTAATGGTCAACTTGCTTGGCCAGAATATTCGTAGCGCCCAGAAGATATTAAGAGAAATGAATTTGCCCTTGGCCGAAATTGACGAGACGGTTAATGATAGCGTTCCCGAAGGGACGATTCTAAAACAAGAACCTCAGCCGGATGAAGTTATTGACGAAAATACCGCGGTCAAGATAACCGTGGCAAAGAAAAGTGAGGTGCACAAAATAATCCGTGAGGCGACAATATATTATGAAGTTTCCCAGGGAGTACTAGACAGAGACGTTCTTATCATAGTGGTGGATGGTCAAGGCGAAAGGGAAGTGTACCATAAGATGCATTCTCCGGGAACGAAGATCTCGCTACCCGTACAGGTTCTGGGAAAATCAAAGGCGAAGATATATGTTAACAGTATTCTGGTGAAGGAGATAGAATTGTGATCAAGATTGTCCCATCTATTCTAAATTGCGACTTTACTAATCTGAAGGAGCTGATAATGCTCGTTGAAGAAGCGGGGGCCGATATGTTGCACTTGGATATTATGGACGGTCATTTCGTTCCCAATATTTCTTTTGGCCCTCAAGTGGTAGGCTCAATAAAGCGTATAACCAGGCTTCCGCTCGATGTCCACCTGATGATAAATAACCCTGATAAGTTTATCCCTGTATTCTCTCGTGCAGGAGCAAATATTATTACGGTTCATTTAGAGGCATGTGCTAACCTTAAAGAGAAAATAAAAGTGATCAAGCAGGAAGGATTAGAAGTGGGAGTGTCTCTTAATCCCGAAACATCCGTTGAGCCTTTGTTCGACTACTTGACCGAGGTTGATATGGCGCTTTTGATGACAGTAGAACCGGGCTTTTCCGGACAGAAGTTTATTAGTTCTGTCTTGCCTAAGATTGCCAGGTTACGCAACTATCTATTAAGAAATCGTCTTGATGTTGATATTGAGGTTGACGGTGGAATCGACCTTGAGACCGCCCAATTGGTCATAGATAACGGTGCGAATATTCTTGTCGCCGGAGAATATATTTTCGGTTCATCTGACCCGACGAAGGCGATTCAGGACCTGCGCAAATTGTGTGAATTGGGAGAGAAGAAATTCACTGGCAAATAAATAACCAGTGCAAGGTCATAATTTTTTTCACTAACTGAAAGGAGATAAACATGGCGGTGGTGATTAGATTGAAGAGAATAGGTACGCACAATCGGCCCTTTTACACCATTGTGGCAGTCGATTCGGGAAGAAAAAGGGATGGCCGGGTCCTGGAAATTCTCGGACATTACGACCCTGGCACAAAGATGAGAAAGGCTACCTTATTTGAAGAAAAGATTAGAGCCTGGGTGGAAAAGGGTGCATTAATTTCACCAACGGCAAGAAGTTTATTGAAAATTTACAAGAGACATGGAGAAAGGGAATAAATATCGAGTCATAAAGCCTCATAATTAAATGAGTTTTGGAGAAAAATTTGAAAGAACTGGTAGTTTACATAGTTAAAAAGTTGGTAGATAATCCGGAGAGTGTGAAAATTAAAGAGATAAAAGGAGACCAAAATATAATTTTGGAACTATCCACGGCCAAGGAAGATATAGGCAAGGTAATTGGCAAGAAGGGAAGGACTATAAAAGCACTTCGTACATTACTCAATGCTGCCTCAGTTAAGTCGGGTCACCGGGTTACGCTGGAAATAATTAAGTAGGAAAAGGATGCAAGGGATTATGAGGAAAACGGAGGAAGGTAATAAGGACCTTATCTTCTTGGGCGAGATCGTAAATACGCAAGGCTGTAAAGGAGAAGTAAGACTCATTCCTTACCTCTCGTTATCCAGCTTTGTCACCGGGAGCCGCGGGGACGTTGTAGAAGAAATGAAGGTTGTCTATTTAATCGATAAAGTTGGTCAGAAAAAAGAAACTCAGATAATCAGCATGAGAGAATGGAAAGGCTTCATTATTGCGAAATTCGCTGGCTATGATACTATTAGCCAGGCAGAACAGTTGAAGAATTGTAGGGTCGCCTGCCGCAGGCTCCCTTTAGTCACGGGAGCTTATTATGTTCGCGATCTAATCGGAATGGAAGTTTTCACTACAGAAAAAAAAGGCCAGCGGAGACTGGGAAAGATTGTTGATATTTTTGCAACCGGTGCAAATGATATCTATGTAATCAAGGACAATAAGAAAGAAATTCTATTTCCAGCCTTGAAAAGATTAGTCAAACAGGTAGACATTACTTCGAAGAAAATGGTAGTTGAGCTTCCTGAGGGACTGCGCTAAATGGCAAGAATGCGAGTGGACGTAATATCAATATTCCCGCAAATGTGCAAGGCAATAATTCAGGAAAGTATCTTGAGGCGCGCGCAGGAGAAAAAGATTGTTAAAATTAACATCCATGATTTGCGGGAGCATGCTTCGGATAGGCATTTGACTGTGGATGATTATTCTTATGGTGGGGGTGCGGGAATGGTTCTGAAGCCTGAGCCGATGTTTCGTGCCGTAAAAAAGATTGTGGGAGCTGGGAAAAAAAGGAGTAAAGTTCGCATAATCCTTATGAGTCCCCAGGGAGAAACTTTCGACGAGCAAAGGGCTAAGGAACTTTCCCAAGAGAAGCACCTGGTATTTATCTGCGGTCACTATGAGGGAGTGGACGAGAGAGTGAAGGAGAACTTGGTTACTGACGAGCTTTCAATTGGCGACTATGTCTTAACCGGTGGCGAGTTACCAGCAATGGTAATTATCGATTCTTTGGTAAGGTTGTTGCCGGGGGTATTGAATAAAAAGGAGTCTTTTGAGAATGACTCGTTTTACCACGGGCTATTAGACTATCCCCATTACACCCGGCCCCGGAGGTTTAAAGGAAAGTCTGTTCCTGCCATTCTTCTATCAGGAGACCACGAGCGAATTAGAAGGTGGCGCAGAGAAAAGGCCCTGGAGAATACTCTGAACAAGAGGCCTGACCTTTTGGAAAAAATCAGGCTCTCTCCGGAAGACGAGAAGCTATTAAAAGGACTTAGGGAAAAGAGAAAATAATGTCAGTTACGATTAAAGTTCACGTGATGTAAAGGATGAAGATTATGGATAATTTAATGAAGAAAGTATTTGACGAGATGGCGAAAAAGGACATCTCCCAGTTCAATGTGGGCGATACTATCCGGGTGGTTTCGAAGGTCTTGGAAGGAGGAAGTGAAAGGGTTCATGCGTTTGAAGGAGTGGTCATTGGCCGTTCGGGAAAAGGCGCGGGCCAAACTTTCACTGTGCGTAAGCTTTCTTATGGTATAGGGGTGGAGAGAATTTTTCCTCTCTATTCGCCTCTAATCGAAAGGATAAATGTTGTTAAGAGTGGAAGGGTTCGCCGGGCAAAACTCTATTATTTGCGCAAGAAGACAGGGAAAGGCACTCGGCTTAAGGAGAAGGGAATGCATGAGTAAGCAAAGGATAAATCTGGGTAGAAGAGGAGAAGAAATTTCGGTAGAATTCTTGAGAAAGCAAGGATATAAGATTATGGATAGGAATTACCGTTGTCCTCAAGGAGAAATCGATATTGTCGCCAAAGACAAGGATGTCCTATGTTTTGTGGAAGTCAAGACGCGAAGGACAGAAAAATACGGTTTACCTGCAGAAGCAGTAAATTGCCATAAACAGGAAAAGTTAGCCAGAGTAGCTTTAACATATCTGAAAGAAAAAAATATTTCTCAACAGGAACTTAGATTCGATGTGGTTTCTGTTTATCCCGACCGTATAGAGATTATGAAGGATGCTTTTTTGGTAACTAAGGACTATATCTATTGACCATTGGTGATATTATGGGCCTTTTTAGAAAAATTAAAGAAATTAAGAGAGGTAAAGAACTATTTGAACTAGGAATCTTCGACCAGGCCATTAAACAATTTACTATAGCAATTTCAAAAAGAAAGGATGTTGACACCTACTACCTTTTGGCTGAAGCCTATTTCAATAACGGTGACCTGGCAAATACAAAGAGTACCCTGCGTGAACTAATTGGCCTGGGTATCTCGGAAAAGATGATTAAGAAAGTTTGTGAATTAACCGGTATGAAAAAAATTGTAAGTGACGAATATTACAACATCTTTCCTCGATTTTCTCCAGATGGTGGCGAGATAGTCTTTTGCAGCATTCGACGTGATACTAATGGTGACGGCGTAGTGGACCGGAGGGATAATTCCGGAATTTTCATAGTTGATAGGGATGGAATGAATGAGAGACAAATCGTGAGTGATGATTTTCTGAATACCTATCCGTCTTTCTCTCCCGATGGAAGGAAAATAGCATATTTAAGCCGGCGGCGAGATACTAATGAAGATGGGGAGGTCAATTTACTCGATAATCCTGGAATATATATAAAGGACTTAGAAAGAGGAGACGAGAAATGCGTAGTTTCTGACCGGTACCACAATAAGTTTCCTTCTTTTTCCCCAGGTGGTGATAAGATCCTTTTTGCCAGCTGGCGGGGATATAATAGCGGTATCTATATGATAGATGTTGACGGCAAAAATGAAAAACAAATCGTTAGCGACGAATACGATAACACTTTTCCGTCTTTTTCTCCCAGCGGTCGAAAGATAGTCTACGCCAGCTGGAGGAGAGATACTAACAGGGATGGCTGGATTGATTTACGCGATAATAGTGGGATATATGTTGTTGACAGTGATGGTAAGAATGAGCAGGAAATTGTGAGTGATAGATATAGTAACTCTTTCCCTGTCTTTTCTCCGGACGGGACGAAAATAGTCTATCTGAGCAGACGGAGAGATACCAATAGAGATGGTAAGATTGATCCGCTGGATAATAGCGGAATCTATATATCCGATGTTCGAGGAAGAAATGAGAAGTGTATTGTGAGTGATAAATCTTACAATAAGTTTCCGTCATTCTCACCAGATGGAGAGCAGATACTGTTCTTGAGCAGTGATAAGCCGTATCACGGGAGGCCTGGCGAAGGATTTTTTGGGTGGAAAGGAATTTATTTGGTTGATATTAGTGGTCGAAACAAGCACGAGATTATAAGCAAGAAATACTATGGGAATACAAGTCCTTTCTTCTCCACTAGTCGGGAAGAGATACTGTATTTAGCCTGGAGGAAGGAAACCAAGCGAGGAGTTTACCTGGCTGACACTAATACGCTGCCCACTCTGCAAGAGTTAAAAAGCTTGGTAGAAGACAACCTAAAATAGAATATCATCATAGTCACATGAGACATCTGATTTACATTAGGGGGAAAGATGAAGAAACTGTTGACGGGTATGGAGTTGTTTCTGGGGTTTTTTTTACTTACTGGGTTGGCCTTTGGCGGCAAAGTTAACTGGGAATATAGGGTGGGATTACTCCTGCCCGAGGAGAGAGCAAAGATTGTTGCCCAGGCGCTTCAGGACTGGGAACAATTGGGGGTAGAGAGCAAAGAATTTAATGACTTCTGTGAGCGATTCTATCCTCAAGGACTGAGCCCGGGGAGCGAATTGGAAGCCTTGAAATCATTTAAGGAGTTTGAACTGGAAAGAATAAAGAGGCAAGGAATGCCAACTTTTGCTGAACAGGAAGAGTTTCTGAAAAATCTTGGGAAGGACGGCTGGGAACTTATTGGTGTGGCTGTTCACAAAGAAAGCGGCCTTCCTGTGGGATATTTCAAGAGGAAGGAGAAGGCCAAAAAGAGTAAACAAGAAAAAGAAGAGAATAAAGAACCCGTCACTCCTTTCGAATATCCGGATCGGCCACACTAAGTTCATTCTATTTTAGCCAGTCTTAGCTAGTCGAATTGCAGATTTAAGCAGACTCTTCGCTTTGGGCTGAGAAGAGACCTGAATCCTGGAGATAGTTTGTTCTATCGAATGGCCAATCTTAGTTTGGAAAGACCTTTAAAAAGATATTGACAAAATTGATAAAATATACTAATATATTATTGCAAACCGATGTGACCATCCCTCACAGCAGTCCTATTCATTAATTCCTGGTTACTTTTCCCTTTATTTCAAGGCTTTTCTTCAGATTTTATTTTATGAAAAAAGGAGGAAGAGAAAGTGGAAATAACTCCTCTGGATATAAGTGCGTTGTCCAAAATGACTATAGCTGACTTGACAAAGAAGGCAAAAGAATTCAAGGTGGAAGGGTTATCTGGCCTGCGGAAGCAGGACCTCATTTTTAAGATTTTGCACGCACAGGCCGAATCGAATGGTCTTCTCTTCGATGAAGGCGTGCTGGAAATTTTGCCCGATGGCTTCGGGTTCTTGAGGTCTCCCAACAACAATTATCTACCAGGCCCAGACGACATCTATATTTCGCCGTCGCAAATCAAGCGTTTCGGTTTAAACAAAGGTGATACTGTTTCTGGTCAGGTGCGTCCACCAAAAGAGGGTGAACGTTTCTTTGCCCTTTTAAGAGTGGAAGCAGTGAACGGGGAAGACCCGGAGAATATTCGTGAACGCGTATTGTTTGATAATCTGACTCCCCTTTATCCCAATAAGCGAATTAAGTTAGAAACTAAATCTACTGAATTGTCCATGCGAGTAATGGACCTTTTGACCCCGATTGGAAAAGGGCAGAGGGGACTGGTTGTCGCTGCACCGCGAACCGGCAAGACTATTCTATTACAAAAGATTGCAAATAGCATTACTGCCAACCATCCAGAAATTACCCTGATAGTATTGCTAATAGATGAAAGGCCTGAAGAAGTAACTGATATGCAAAGGTCAGTCAAGGGAGAGGTAATTTCTTCAACTTTTGATGAGCCGGCAGACCGTCACATTCAAGTGGCAGAAATGGTTATGGAAAAGGCAAGAAGATTGGTTGAGCATAGGAGAGATGTGGTCATTTTACTGGATAGCATAACGCGCTTAGCCAGGGCTTATAATACCGTAACTCCGTCATCCGGTAGAGTATTGTCCGGCGGATTGGATTCTAATGCTCTCCAGAAGCCTAAGCGTTTCTTTGGCGCTGCCCGGAATATTGAAGAAGGAGGTAGCCTAACAATCATGGCTACAGCACTGGTTGACACTGGAAGTCGGATGGATGACGTTATATTTGAGGAATTTAAGGGGACGGGTAATATGGAAGCCAATCTTGACCGTAAATTGGTTGACAAGAGAGTATTTCCTTCTATTGATATTCACCGTTCGGGAACGAGAAAAGAGGAATTACTTCTCTCTGAAGAAGAATTGAGCAAAGTATGGCTCCTGCGAAAGGCCTTGAGCTCGTTGAACGTGGTTGAGGCGATGGAGTTTTTGCTGGAGAAACTGCAGACTACGAAGTCGAACAAAGAGTTTTTGAAATTAATGGAAATCGATAACCTCGAGTAGAGGTTCCTGAAAATAATTTTGAAAAAGCTCTTGACAATTGTTGGGAACTTTGGTAATATAAATAACAGAAGGGAGGGATGCGTCGGAGAAAAAAAGTGTTTGCCTCTCCGAAGGTTTTAAATCCCGCCGAATTTACCTTCAAGGTCTTTTTTTAAATCGATAATACTAATTTTCTAACTAAAAATTTACATCTTGGTAATACGAAAGGGACGTGGATTTCTTCTGATATTCAGATATTTTCTGAAAATTCAAAAGACTCTTGACAGGGAAAAATTGCTGTGGTATAATTAGAATGGATGTATGTTCTTTGAAAAAAACAATAGGAGCCCAGAAGCCAGAAATCCTGGTCAATTTATGGTGTTAAGTAATTCTTATGGAGAGTTTGATCCTGGCTCAGAACGAACGCTGGCGGCGCGCTTAACACATGCAAGTCGAACGGTTCCGATAGAGCCGCAAGGTGATATCGGGATAGTGGCAAACGGGTGAGTAACACGTGGATAATTTTCCTCTGAGAGGGGGACAACTCTGCGAAAGCGGAGCTAATACCGCGTAAGACTACGGAATCGCATGATTCAGTAGTAAAAGGTTCCGGTTTACCGGGGTCGCTCAGGGATGAGTCCGCGGCCGATTAGCTAGTTGGTGGGGTAATGGCCTACCAAGGCTACGATCGGTAGCCGGCCTGAAAGGGCGTTCGGCCACACTGGAATTGAGATACGGTCCAGACTCCTACGGGAGGCAGCAGTGGGGAATCTTGCGCAATGGGGGAAACCCTGACGCAGTGACGCCGCGTGAACGATGAAGTCCTTCGGGATGTAAAGTTCTGTCAGGCGGGAAGAATTTTCCCCCGATACAATCGGAGGAAAGTGACGGTACCGCCAGAGGAAGCACCGGCTAATTCCGTGCCAGCAGCCGCGGTAATACGGAGGGTGCAAGCGTTGTTCGGAATTACTAGGCGTAAAGGGCGTGTAGGTAGTTAGCTAAGTCGGATGTGAAAATTCTAAGCTCAACTTGGAACTTGCATTCGAAACTGGTTAACTTGAGTGTGGGAGAGGAGAGCGGAATTCCTAGTGTAGCGGTGAAATGCGTAGATATTAGGAAGAACACCAGTGGCGAAGGCGGCTCTCTGGCCTAAAACTGACGCTGAGACGCGAAAGCGTGGGGAGCGAACAGGATTAGATACCCTGGTAGTCCACGCCGTAAACGATGGGCATTAGGTGTAGGAGGTATCCAATCCTTCTGTGCCGAAGCTAACGCATTAAATGCCCCGCCTGGGGAGTACGGCCGCAAGGCTGAAACTCAAAGGAATTGACGGGGGCCCGCACAAGCGGTGGAGCATGTGGTTCAATTCGATGCAACGCGAAGAACCTTACCTGGGCTTGACATGTACTCGAATGTGCCGGAAACGGTACAGTCCGCAAGGACGGGTACACAGGTGCTGCATGGCTGTCGTCAGCTCGTGTCGTGAGATGTTGGGTTAAGTCCCGCAACGAGCGCAACCCCCATTCCTAGTTACCATCGGGTAATGCCGGGGACTCTAGGAAAAATGCCCCGGATAACGGGGAGGAAGGTGAGGACGACGTCAAGTCCGCATGGCCTTTATGCCCAGGGCCACACACGTGCTACAATGGCCTGTACAAAGAGTAGCAAACCCGCGAGGGGGAGCCAATCTCAAAAAACAGGTCCCAGTTCGGATTGAAGGCTGCAACTCGCCTTCATGAAGTCGGAATCGCTAGTAATCGTGAATCAGCAGGTCACGGTGAATACGTTCCCGGGCCTTGTACACACCGCCCGTCACACCACGAAAGTCACTTGTACTAGAAGTTGCTGAGTTAACCCCGGTCTATGACCGGGGAGACAGGCACCCAAGGTATGATTGGCGATTGGGGTGAAGTCGTAACAAGGTAGCCGTACCGGAAGGTGCGGCTGGATCACCTCCTTTCTAAGGAGAAGATCTTAGGGTTCTTGGCTTCGGCTCCTATTTATTTTTGCAAACGTTGGCTGGAGGCTAAAGGTCTCGCCTATATTAAGAAAAAGAATGGCAGTAGCTATATAGTTTCTATGTTAATCAAGAAGGGCCTTTAGCTCAGTTGGTTAGAGCGCTATCCTGATAAGATAGAGGTGTCTGGTTCGAACCCAGAAAGGCCCACCAAAGAGGCAGGGATATGCCAAAATTGACCTTTTGTCTCTGTCTTTTTCGTGGGTTTAAAGGACACAAAAGCTAAGAAACATCCTGACTATTCCTATGGGGAATTAGCTCAGTTGGGAGAGCGCCTCGCTTGCACCGAGGAGGTCACCGGTTCAAGTCCGGTATTCTCCACCAGTCATAAAGAGAAGCAAAAGATAGACGCTGCAGAGGGGCAGAATTCCTTGTCTGCAACGTAGAGGTATTTTTTTCTTGCTCTTTGACAAAGGGTACCCTGCTAATGCAGGTGAATCCAAAATATCGCCGAGTAGAATCAAATGGTATGGTCAAGTTACTAAGGGCGCATAGTGGATGCCTTGGCACCAGAAGGCGATGAAGGACGTGGTTAACTGCGATAATCCTCGGTGAGGAGTAAACATCCTTTGACCCGGGGGTTTCCGAATCGGGAAACCGCTCCAACTAATAATTGGAAACTCCGATTTGAATAAAATAGAATCGGAGAGGAAACGAGGGGAAGTGAAACATCTCAGTACCCTTAGGAAAAGAAAGAGAATTCGATTTCCTGAGTAGTGGCGAGCGAAACGGAAAGAGCCCAAACCGTATTGTACGTAATAGGACGTACCCGTTGTACAAGCGGGGTAGAGGGGCTTAGTCGTTCTGTTGTACGTGACAGAGAGAAGTTACCAATGTGCATCTTAGTCGAATAGTCCTGGAAAAGGCTAACCGGAGAAGGTGACAGTCCTGTAGGCGAAAAGGTGTACACTTCTTTGACTGAGTTCCCGAGTACTACGAGACACGAGGAACCTCGTGGGAATCTAGCCGGACCACCGGCTAAGGCTAAATACTCTCTGGTGACCGATAGTGGACTAGTACCGTGAGGGAAAGGTGAAAAGCACCCGGGAACGGGAGTGAAATAGAACCTGAAACTGTGTGCCTACAAGCAATTCGAGCCCTATATCAGACGGAGGGTTTTAGACTAAGGCTCTGGATTTTTTGGAGGTTTTTACCAGGAGAAGGTCTCGATTCAAGGGCTCTCTGGTAATTTTAAACCAAGACTTTCGGTTTTTACCCCTTAAAGTCTGGTGTCTGATGTCTATTGTCCGATGTCTGAAATGGGTGAGAGTGTGCCTTTTGCAGAATGAACCGGCGAGTTATTTGGTGCAGCAAGGATAATTCCTCTAAATCGGAAGGATCCGTAGCGAAAGCGAGTCTTAAAATGGCGATAAGTTGCACTAAATAGACCCGAAGCCAAGTGATCTATCCATGGACAGGGTGAAGCCTCGATAAAACGGGGTGGAGGCCCGAACTGTTTGATGTTGAAAAATCTCTAGATGAGCTGTGGATAGGGGTGAAAGGCTAATCTAACTTGGTGATAGCTGGTTCTCCCCGAAATAGTTTTGGGGCTAGCCTTGTAACTGTAGCGATGGAGGTAGAGCACTGGATAGAGTAGGGGCCTTTCCGGGCTTCCAAATCTAACCAAACTCCGAATACTATCGCGGGCTTCGAGAAATCGGGGCTAAATTACAGGAGTCAGACTGTGGGGGATAAGCTTCATAGTCGAGAGGGGAAGAGCCCAGACCATCCGTTAAGGTCCCAAACATAGACTAAGTGGTAAAGGATGTAAGATTACTCAGACAGCCAGGAAGTTGGCTTAGAAGCAGCCACCCTTTAAAGAGTGCGTAACAGCTCACTGGTTAAGTGGTCTTGCGCCGACAATCTCCGGGGCTAAGTCTATGACCGAAACGATGGATGCGTCGTTCCAGCGGAACGGCGCGTGGTAGGGGAGCGTTCCGTGGTAGGATAAAGGCAGATCGTGAGAACTGCTAGACGAAACGGAAGTGATTATGCCGGTATAAGTAGCGAAAATCCCGATGAGAAATCGGGACGCCGAAAGTCTAAGGGTTCCTTGAGTAAAGTTAATCTGCTCAGGGTTAGTCGGGCCTAAGTTGAGGCTGAAAAGCGTAGACGATGGACAGTCCGTTAATATTCGGACACTGCCAGGCTGGCGTCAACAGCTGTGAGGTGACGCAGACGGGTAGACCATCTCTGAGGTGGAATTCAGAGTTCAAGTTCCGATAATATCGGAATGATGTGGATCCGACGAAAATCGGAGAAACTGGTTCAACTGACTGCCAAGAAAAGCCTCTCAGTGAGCCATTCTGGCATCCGTACCGCAAACCGACACAGGTAGACGGGGTGAGAATCCTAAGGCGCTCGAGAGAACTCTCGTTAAGTAACTCGGCAAATTGACCCCGTAACTTCGGAAGAAGGGGTCCCCCGATATCCCGTAAGGGTATATCGGGGGCGCAGAGAAATGGCCCCCGCGACTGTTTAACAAAAACACAGGACTCTGCTAACTCGCAAGAGGATGTATAGGGTCTGACGCCTGCCCGGTGCTGGAAGGTTAAGGGGAGAGGTTATTCCCTGATTTATCGGGGAAGAAGCTTTTAACCGAAGCCCCAGTAAACGGCGGCCGTAACTATAACGGTCCTAAGGTAGCGAAATTCCTTGTCGGGTAAGTTCCGACCCGCACGAATGGCGTAACGATAGGGGCGCTGTCTCAACGAGAGACTCGGCGAAATTGTGATCCCGGTGAAGACGCCGGGTACCCGCAACGGGACGGAAAGACCCCGGGACCTTTACTGTAGCTTAATATTGGACTGTGGGATGATTTGTAGAGGATAGGTGGGAGACAGTGAAGTTCCGGCGCTAGCTGGAATGGAGTCAACCTTGGAATACCACCCTTGTCGTTCTGTGGTCCTAACCGGTGGCCGTGAAACCGGTCAGGGGACAGTGTTAGGTGGGCAGTTTAACTGGGGCGGTTGCCTCCTAAAGAGTAACGGAGGCGTCCAAAGGTTTCCTCAGCGTGAATAGAAATCACGTGTCGAGTGCAAAGGCATAAGGGAGCCTGACTGTGACCCAGACATGGGGAGCAGGTGCGAAAGCAGGGCTTAGTGATCCGGCGGTTGAATGTGGAATTGCCGTCGCTCAACGGATAAAAGGTACCCCGGGGATAACAGGCTTATCTCCCCCGAGAGTTCACATCGACGGGGAGGTTTGGCACCTCGATGTCGGCTCATCGCATCCTCCTGCTGAAGTAGGTGGGAAGGGTTTGTCTGTTCGCCAATTAAAGCGGTACGTGAGCTGGGTTCAGTACGTCGTGAGACAGTACGGTCCCTATCTGTTGCGGGCGCAGGATATCTGAGAGGAGCTGACCCTAGTACGAGAGGACCGGGTTGGACAAACCTCTGGTGTACCAGTTGTTCTGCCAAGAGCACAGCTGGGTAGCTATGTTTGGATGGGATAAACGCTGAAGGCATCTAAGCGTGAAGCTCGCCTCAAGATTAGATATCCCCTCCGAGTAATCGGAGCTGAAGACCCCTTGGAGACTGCGAGGTTGATAGGCCAGATGTGTAAGCCCAGTAATGGGTTTAGCTTACTGGTACTAATCGGTCGTGCGACTTGACCATACTATTTGATTCTATTAGGAGCTAGAAATATTAGATTACTGGTAAGTTGGACTTTTTTCCCCTGGCGATCATGGTGGAGGTGAAACACCTGTTCCCATCCCGAACACAGAAGTTAAGCCCTCCAACGCTGATGGTACTGTACCGGTAACGGTATGGAAGAGTAAGACATCGCCAGGGTTTTTTGTTCCAAGGAGATTTTCTGGATGAGGATAAATAGGCTATGAGAATAGTTCGAGTTTCTATGTTATGTTTGGGATTGGTTAGTGGTCTCTTAGGCCCTGGACTAACGACAGAAGTAATGCCCTGGTTGACACCCACTGGTATCGGGGGAGCTAATATAGAAGTCTATTATGCGAACTCAACTCAGCAAGTTGAACTTGATATTACTGAAACTAAGGTTCCCTACGACTACGTTTCTCAAAGAGTCAGCTTGAAATGTACGTTTCGACCGGCATTGGGAGTGGAGTTATATGGCTTGGTAGGGATTATGGGGTCAGAATTGAAGAATGGGGAATCCTCCTACAAAGGACAAATAGATGGCACATTGTTCGGTGGGGGAATAAGGTATGTTCTATTGGGAGATATTATTATTCTCCCTATTGTATCGTTTGAATTGGGATTAGACCATTCCTCTTCTAGCCTCACTGAAGAGGATGGTACTAAGATCGACCTCAGACTGGAAAATACGGAATTACAAGGGAGCGTAATGGTAAGTAAGAAAATAGGAATAGTGACACCTTATGGTGGAGTAAAATTCTTCCATGGTTGGGTAAGGTGGAAGGATGAGGCTAAGGGCGATAAAGGGAAAGGAACAGGTGGAGACATTAGTCCCTTTCTCGGCGGAAAGATATCATTTAGTCATTTTCTTTCCATAAAAGGTGAGATTAGTTTTGCTGATGAATTTAATTATGCTGGCGGTTTGAGCTTGAGTGTAGGCCTTTAGAAACAGAAATTGGACCGACTAAGTCTATTGAGACACCCGGCTATTTTTAGCCGGGTTCTTTTTTTGTTTTCCCTCTTGCGTCGCTCACAGGCCCCGGAATTTTTTAACTTGACACCCATATTGATTTATCATAAAATTAAAAAAAGAATAGTTTTTGGGGGAGGTGTTATGAAGAAATATAAGACGGAAGATTTGAGAAATACCTGTATAGTGGGCGGTGGGTCCACAGGCAAAACTCAGTTGGCCGAGGGAATCTTATATACGGCAAAGGCAATTGACAGGTTAGGCGAAGTAGATTCTGGCAATACAGTTTGCGACTACAATCCGGATGAGATTGAAAGGAAAATTTCCATAAATTCAGCTATTGCTTTCTGCGAATGGAATGATAAGAAAATAAATATTATTGACACTCCAGGGTATGCCGATTTTGTTGGGGAAGTAGTAGGGGCTCTTTCCGTCGTGGAGACTTCTATTCTTAATGTCTGCGCTGTTAATGGTGTGGAAATGGGGACGGAAAAGAGCTGGGAATATGTCCAGAAAAGTAAGAAACCTTCTATAATTTTTGTTAACCGTATGGATAAGGAGAATGCCCACTTTGAAAAGACATTGGAGAGTCTGAAAGGGAAATTGACTTCTAATGTTGCACCGATTTCTATTCCCATCGGTTCCAGTGATAAATTTTCCGGAGTGATTAATCTGATTACTAACAAGGCTGTGATTGAAGGGAAAGAGATGGAGATTCCACAGGAAATGGCAGCAAAAGCTAAGGAATACAGGGAAAAATTGATTGAGGTAATTGCTTCTTCAGAAGATAGGTTAATTGAGAAGTACTTGGAAGGTCAGGAATTGACCCCGGAAGAAACAAGGCATGCGCTTAAGAAAGGATTTATAGAATATAAGATTGTGCCTGTGCTTTGTGGTTCAGGATTGCGAAATGTGGGGATTGATCAACTCTTGGACTTTCTAGTGGAATACACACCTTCACCCATCGAAATAGAGGGGAAGGTCAAAGTCGACCCAAATAACCCATTTTCAGCGCTAGTGTTCAAGACCGTTTCTGAGCCTCATTTGGGAACAGTAAATTACTTGAAGATCTACTCGGGTGAAATTTTAAGTGGATCGGAAGTCGCGAATAGCACCAGAGATTCCTCTGAGAGATTGAGCCAGATCGCCTTTGTCCGTGGGAAAACCCGTATCGATACGAAAGAAGCAATGGCCGGGGATATTGTTGGGGTTGTTAAGCTTAAGGAGACCGGCACGAACGATGTGCTCTGTGACACAAAGAATAGAGTTGTCATCCCTGAGATAAACTTTCCCGAACCAGTGGTGAGCTTGGCTGTCTATCCTAAATCGAAAGGAGAGGAAGAAAAAATAGCTAATGCTCTGTCCACAGCCATACGTGAAGATCCTACTCTAAAATTTGAGATGAACAAAGAAACTAAAGAAATGATTTTATCTGGAATCGGAAGTCTCCAGCTGGAAATTATGTCTAGAAGAGTCAAAGCGAGATACGGTGTGGAGGTTGAATTAAGGAGACCTAAGATTGCTTATAAGGAGAGTATACACGTCACCGCTGAGGTTCAAGGAAAATATAAAAGGCAGTCTGGAGGCCGTGGCCAGTATGGTGATTGCTGGATTAGAACTGAACCCCTTGAGAAAGGGAAAGGGTTCGAATTTGTCAATAAGATTTTTGGCGGTGCAATTCCCAGTCAATATATTCCTGCAGTGGAGAAAGGAATCAGACAATCTATGGAAAGGGGAGTAATTGCTGGCTATCCTGTAGTAGATATAAGAGTAACCCTTTACGATGGTAGTTTCCACGAGGTTGACTCTTCTAATTTAGCTTTTGAGATCGCAGGCAGCATGGCGCTGCGCAAGGGGGTGGAGCAGGCACAACCTTATATTCTGGAGCCGATTATGGAAGTGGAAGCAATCGTCCCTGAGGAATTCATGGGCAGTGTAATGGGCGACCTTAACAGTCGACGCGGGAGAGTTCTGGGGATGAGCCGGGAGGGCAAGAAACAGGTCATAAGAGCACTGGTTCCCCAAGGAGAAATTTTTACTTATGCTACAGACTTACGTTCCTTGACTAAAGGAAGTGGAGAACATAGAATGAAATTTTCCCATTATGAAGAGGCACCGCCAAATGTTAGTCAGCCTCTGATTGAAGCCTACCAAAAAGCAAAAGAAGAAGGAAGATAATTCTATTAGTTTTTGGAGGAGAAATATTGCTTGCTCTATCTACTGCTTGGAGTGTGCAAAAACATAATAGCGGAGAAAGTCTGGTTGAAGAAATTATTGATATGGGATTTTCCGCAATAGAATTAAGTGTTGAGATAACTGAGGAGATGCTTGACGAAGTATTGGCCCTTTACAAGAAAGGAAAGATTAAAATTCTTTGCCTACATAATTTTTGCCCCAAGCTTACTCAAGTTCCATTGGGCCGTTCTCTTTTGAGTGCTTATCTCTTTTCTGCAATTGATAGAGAAGAGAGAAAGAAGGCAATTGAGCTTACCAAAAGGACGATTGATTTCGCTCATCTTTTGAATGCAGAGGCAGTGCTTATTCATTGTGGGGAGGTGAATATAGAGAATCGTGCTAAAGAGATTTTTGATTGCTGGGCTAAAGGAGAAAAAGCCAGGGGTGAAAGGTTGATGTCCCAGGTACTCAGTGAACGGGAAAGGGAGAAGGTTGTGTACCTTGAAAATACGCTGAGAAGCCTGGAGGAAATCAGTAATTACTCCGAGAGATTCAATATAAAACTGGGGATCGAGAATAGATTTTTTCACCACGAAATTCCAAATTTTGCGGAGATAAGGACAATTCTGGACCATTTTCGGGGAAGGAATGTCTTTTATTGGCACGATACCGGGCACGCTCGGGTGGCTCAAAAGCTTGGTCTGGTCAACTCAGATGAGACTTTTCTGAAGGAATATTCTAACAAATTGCTGGGAGTCCATCTCCATGACATAATTGGTTTTTCCGACCATCGCAGTCCTGGCACTGGCGAGATAGACTTTAGAAGCGTCGCTCGCTACTTGAACCGTCATACGATCAAAGTACTCGAACCTCATAATATCTCATCCCGCCAGGATGTCATACATTCCAGAAGTTATCTCGAAGGTTTGGGCATCATGTAGTCTAGTCAGGAGGTCCTAAGTTCCTTCCTCTTGTCGTAGCTTTTTCTCACCAATTTTTCTTTACAAAGTGAGAATTTTATGATAAAATTTGCACAGACTTTTGATAGGTATTTTGCTCATTTCCATTATTCGGAGGAGGTATTGAAAAAATGTCCGGGCATTCCAAATGGGCTGGAATAAAACATAAGAAGGCAATTGTAGACGCCAAAAGAGGCCAGATTTTCAGTAAGATTATAAGGGAAATCACTGTGGCAGCAAAGCAAGGAGGAGGCGACCCTAGTGGCAATCCGCGCCTAAGGGTTGCAGTTGAAAAGGCAAGAGATGTTAATATGCCCCAGGAAAATATTAAAAAGGCAATTCAACGTGGGACGGGAGAGTTACCTGGAGTGGTCTATGAAGAATTGGTTTACGAAGGATACGGCCCGGGGGGAGTTGCTGTTTTAGTGGAAGTGACGACGGACAACAAGAACCGTGCCACAGCCGAGGTAAGAAAAGCATTCACTAGACACGGCGGTAACCTGGGCGACGCCGGCTGTGTAGGGTGGATGTTCAATAAGAAGGGATACATTTCCGTAGATAAGAGTAAGATACAAGAGGAGGAACTGATAGAACTCGCTTTGGAGGCCGGCGCGGAAGATGTGAAATCCGATGACGAGGACCTTTTTGAGATAATAACACAACCCCACGATTTTGAAAAGGTAAAAAAAGGACTGGAAAGAAAAAATATCCAGATAAGTTCTGTAGAGATAACTATGCTACCACAGACCTATATCAAACTGGAAGGAAGCAGAGCCGAGCAGATGTTGCGGCTTATGGATGACCTAGATAATAACGATGATGTCCAGAATGTATATGCTAACTTTGATATACCGAAGGAAATAATGGAAAAGGTAACTTGAGAAATCACAAACTGACTTTTTTAGGGGAAGAATGTGGTTGTTTTGGGAATCGACCCGGGCACGGCTACCTTAGGTTGGGGAATTATAAAGAAGACGGAGAACCAGGAATATAAAGTTGAGGCATACGGTTGTATAGAGACTGATAGAGCCACCATCTTTTCCGAGAGGCTTAAAGAGATATATAAAAGGCTGAAGAAAATAATTCAAACATATCATCCAGACACTGCTGCCATAGAGCAGCTTTTTTTTGCCAAAAATGTAAAGACAGCAACAAGTGTAGGTGAAGCGAGGGGAGTGGCTATTCTGGCTGCAGTGGAAGCGAATTTAGCCATAGCCGAATATACTCCTCTTCAAGTCAAGCAATCGCTTGTTGGCTACGGAAGAGCCGAAAAAAAACAGATGCAAAAAATGGTCAAGATTTTGTTAGGGCTGGAAGATATACCTAAACCAGACGATGCAGCAGACGCTTTGGCTGTAGCTCTTTGCCACCTCAATTCGCAGAGAATGGGCAAACTGAGCAGGCCAGACTAGTCTGAAAAGTCTTACTTTTCCTGTTGACTAAGGGAACCGAAAAATGTTCGACTTTCTACGTGGAAAACTGGAAGAGAAAGAAACCGACTCCATTGTTGTCGAAGCTCAAGGAGTGGGATATAAGGTCTCCATTCCTCTCTCAACCTACGAAAAACTACCTCCCGAAGGTACGGATGTCAAGATTTATACCTGGATGTCATCATCATTATATGGCAAAGGGAGCACTCTTTACGGCTTCCTAACGCCAGAAGAGAGGGAGGTATTTCTCATTCTACGGTCGATTTCCAAGATAGGAGCCAAAGGGGCTTTAGAAATTCTCTCCAAGATTTCCAAATCGTTCTCAGAATTCAGAAGAGCCATAATTGCCAGAGATATGCAGGGTCTGACTGGAATTTTCGCCCTGACTAAAAAGACTGCAGAGAAGCTACTCATAGGATTAAAAGATAAGATAGAAGTCCTCTCCTTTGCCGGAAAGGAAAAACTTGTCGCTGGAAATGAACAGGAAATTACTGATGCCATTAGTGGGTTGGTAGCCTTGGGATATAGACTTACCCAGGCCAAAGAAGCAGTAAGTTCTGTGTGTGAAACCATGGGTGAAGATGCGCGAGCGGAAGAAATAATTAGACAGGCACTGAGATATCTGTAGATGCGGCCAACCAATAGCGAGGGCTGGAGATGGAAGAGAGAATTACAGTTCCTACTGCAAAGAACGAAGAAGAGAGAAAGTTCGACTATGCACTTAGACCCAGAACATTGGAAGAGTTTGTAGGTCAAACGAAATTGAAAGAAAACCTAAAGATTTTCTTTGCGGCAGCGAGAAAGAGAAAAGAGCCTCTTGACCATTGCCTGTTTTACAGCCCTCCCGGTTTAGGGAAGACAACGCTTGCACACATAATTGCCAATGAAATGAGAGTTAACATAAAGATAACTTCCGGCCCTATTCTGGAACGAGTTGGCGATCTCGCTGCTCTTCTCACTGACCTTTCTGACGGAGATGTCTTCTTTATTGACGAAATACATCGCCTTAGCCGTGTAGTTGAGGAGGCCTTATACCCGGCGATGGAAGAATATAATTTAAACATCATAATTGGTCAGGGGCCCAGTGCTAGAAATATTAAGCTTCAGCTGCCCCACTTCACTCTGGTTGGCGCGACTACTCGGGCAGGTTCGCTGACATCACCCTTGAGAGAGAGATTTGGGATTGTAGCCCGTCTTAATTTTTATACAGACAGTGAACTGGAACAAATAGTTCTTCGTTCAGCAAGAATTTTGAATATTGAAATGGAGGCTGCCGGAGCAAAGCAGATTGCTCACCGTAGCCGTGCTACACCGCGGGTAGCCAATCGGCTTCTAAGGAGAGTCCGCGACTATGCACAGGTCAAAGGAGATGGCAAAGTCACCGATGAGATTGCCCGGAAGGCTCTGGAGATGCTGGAAGTAGATGTGGTCGGACTGGATGATATGGACCGAAAAATTTTGTCCACAATTATTGAGAAATTTTCTGGAGGGCCAGTGGGCCTGGAGACAATAGCGGTCGCTGTAGGTGAAGAGACAGAAACTATAAGCGATGTTTATGAACCCTTCCTGATTCAGTCTGGTTTCTTAGAGCGCACTCCCCGGGGGAGAGTAGCCACCAAATTGGCCTATGAACATCTGAACATCCCCAGGAGCTCAGATAGAAGCCAAACAGAGTTATTTTAGACTACCTACGCCTGGGACGAAAAGAGATAGTAGAAAGATTTTAAACCTGTTCCAGCAATATGGAGTTTCAGACTAAAGCCTGTAAATAAAAAACAGGCTTTATTTAAATTATTTGAACAAAAACGAAATCTATCACATTCATTATGCAAGAGAGAAAATGAAATGAGGCTATTGTTACATGTATGCTGTGCAGGTTGTACCTGTTACCCATTGATGGAGCTACGCCAGACGAAAATAGAAGGAAAAGATTTGGAAATCACTGGTTTCTGGTATAACCCTAATATACACCCCTATAGCGAGTATCAAAATAGGATGATGACGATGGGTTATTTCTCTCAGAAGGAAAATCTGTCGATGATCTGGAGGGACGAATACGCCTTAGAGGAATGGTTAGAAGCAACTAGGGGAGAAGCCGACTTACCTAGTCTCTCTGTGAGCAAGGGGAGTAGGAATGAATTCTGGAGAAAAGATAAAAGATGTTTGCAATGTTATAAGTTGAGGTTAAACAAATTAGTAGAAGAGGCAAAACAGAGAGGCTACGACTATTTTTCCACAACGCTCCTATACAGCAAGTTCCAGGACCACGAGTCAATAAGGGACGTTTGCCAGAAGCTGGAAAAACAGTATGGTACAAATTTCTACTATTTCGACTTTCGTCCTGGTTGGAAAAAAGGAATAGAAATTTCCCAAAGAATGGGACTTTATCGGCAGCACTATTGTGGATGCCTTTTCAGTGAAAAGGAGAAACATTTCCTAACCACATATTAGAAAGGAGTCTAAATGAATGTTTTAGCGAGGGTTCTCATCATTTTCGGAATACTTCTGGTACTACTTGGCCTAATTCTCACCACAGGAATCAAAATTCCATATATCGGTAAGTTGCCCGGAGATATTTATATAAAAAGACCTAATTTCGCTTTCTATTTTCCTCTCGCCACCTGCATTCTTTTGAGCATAATTCTCTCCTTAATATTTTGGCTTCTAAGAAAAAGATAGATGAAAACAAAAATTGGATGTTTTTTTGGATTCATATTCTTAGTCTTGCACGTACTTTTGCCCTCTATATCCTTGAGTGGCGGACGCCTACCGGAAACGATAATTCGCATAGGAATTTTAGAAAACGTGGATTCGGCTAACATTAGTGCTGATGGCGATTTCGCAGCCATTGATTTAGAAACTGGCAAGGAGGTGAGGTTAGAAGTCAGTGATATCTATCTTATCTTGCCGAACTCGAAAGGAATAAGAGTGGGAAACAAGATATTCGGTCCCTTGGTTCGGTTCAATTCATTTTCTGATGGTGAAATGGTCAGGGTCAATGGTCGAAGATATCGAGATGCGATTAAGATTTCATTAAGCAACAATGGGAAGCTAAATGTAATAAATGAGCTTGGTATAGAAGGATACCTTTATGGAGTGATGACTCGGGAAGTCTCACCGGAGTGGCCTGAAGAAGCTCTCAAAGCTCAGGCAGTCGTTTCCCGCACCTACGTTATGAAAAATTTGGGGAAGCATGCTACGGAAGGCTTCGACCTTTCAGCAACATTTACCTCTCAAGTTTACGGAGGCGTGGAAGCAGAAGACCCACGCACCTCAAGGGCAGTGGATTTAACTCGGGGAGAAGTGATCACTTACGAAGGAGAGCTTATCAAAAGTTTCTTCCACAGTAATTGTGGAGGCCGTACGGAAGATGTGACCAATGTTTGGGAGGGAGAAGAACTATTTCCTTATTTGAGAGGGAAGGTATGTACTTTTTGCAAAGAGTCCTACCAGTACTATTGGGAAGACACGGTAAAAAAAGAGACAGTCAAAGAGAAACTAAATGCAAAAGGGTACGCCGTGGGAGACATTGATAAGATCAGAATTTTGGGTAGGAGTTCTTCTGGCAGGGCGACCTATCTAATAATCTATCACAGTCGAGGTGAACTCAAAATTAGAGCAAGCGATTTCAGAATGGTCATGGATCCCAGGCTCATCAGGAGTACACTATTTGCCATAGAAAAGATAGGCAACAGAATAAGGTTCTATGGTCGAGGCTGGGGACATGGAGTAGGCATGTGTCAATGGGGAGCGAAGGGAATGGCGGAAAAGAGTGCTAACTATCGGCAAATTTTACGATACTATTACCCCGGGACGAGGATTGAGAAGTGGGAAGATTGACCGAACTAAAAGAATACGATTACAATCTACCTTCAGGGCTCATTGCCCAAGAACCTGCTAGACCTAGAGATTACTGCCGATTGATGGTATTGTCCAGGGAAACAGGTCACATAGAGCATAAAACGTTCGTTGATATTGTGGAATTAGTTAAGCCAGGCGACTTACTGGTAATCAATGATACAAAAGTAATAAATGGCAGACTCCTGGGAAGGAAAAGAAACAGTCAGGGAAAAGTAGAAGTTCTGCTCTTAAGGCGGTTGGCGAAGATAGCCAATCCCCGGAGAAAAAGCCAGTATTTCAGAGAGGTTTGGGAAACTATAGTCAGGCCAGGAAGAAGAATGAGAGAAGGAACTGAGGTCCTCTTCTGGAGAAATAGTTGGACAAAATTGTCTTCACCAGGAAATTCTCCTTTAACTGGTAAAGTCCTGTCTAGGGAAGGCGGAAAATTTATTTTCGGATTTGACTTTGAAGGAACTTTTGAACGGAAAATTGAAAAGGTTGGCGTAGTTCCCCTCCCACCATATATTAAGAGAGATGTTGGTCACAGATTCATTCAGCGAGACAGAAAATGGTATCAGACCGTATATGCAAGAGAAGAAGGCGCAATAGCAGCTCCCACTGCGGGCCTCCACTTCACCCGAAGGTTATTGCAGAGACTCGAGGCTAAAGGAGCCAGGGTTGTGCCTTTGACTTTGCATGTGAGTTGGGGAACGTTTAGACCAGTAAGAGAAGCCGAAATTACTAGACATAAAATAGAGCCTGAATACTTTGAATTGACAATAGATAGTGCGAAAGCGATTAACGAAGCTATAGAAAATGAAAGCCGAATTATTGCCGTGGGAACTACCACAGTGAGAGCATTGGAATCTTGTTGCATCGAGCGAAAACTACCAATCCCGAGAAGATTTGGGAAAAAATTTGCAGTAAAACCGAGGAAGGGCTGGACAAAACTGTTTATCTATCCTGGCTATGAATTTAGAGTTGTGGACGGATTAGTTACCAATTTTCACTTGCCGAGATCGAGTCTCTTAATGCTTGTGGCAGCATTTGCTGGAAGGGATAGGCTTTTTCATGCGTACGGCGAAGCTATGAAAGAGAATTACCGCTTTTACAGTTATGGCGATGCTATGTTCATCATTTGAAGCTGGAAGAAGAGAAGGTCCTTCCTTGTCATGCAGGGGCTAAATAACAGTACAAGTTGCCCTCAGGCACAGGACAGAAGTAGATTTCGGCCGCATGCCTAGTCTTCTGGGGAGCTCAACTGGTATCTGCTTTTGCTAGTCTTGACCCGTAAATTATGCTTGTCAAAGTAAAATTTTTATAAAGTTCCCAAAAAGGTATCGTTTTTCCATCCAGGTTTAGAGCAGTAGAAAGATTCTTCCTGACGTATTCGCAGGGCCATAATGGAGAAAAAATTTGAGATATTAAAGAAGAGTAAGCATAGTAATGCGAGAACAGGTAGAATCGTCACTCCCCACGGGATAGTCAATACTCCTGTTTTCATTCCTGTAGGGACCCAGGCCACAGTCAAGACTCTTTCACCAAAAGAACTGGAAGATGCAGGAGTGGAGATGGTTCTCAGCAATACCTACTATCTCTTCTTGAGGCCCGGTGTTGAGACGATAGAGAAGGCTGGAGGTCTCCACAGATTTATGGTATGGAATAGGCCGATTATAACTGATAGCGGTGGGTACCAGGTGTTCAGCCTTGCCGATTTAAGGAAAATAAGTGAGGAAGGCGTAGAGTTCCAGTCACATATAGACGGTGCCAGGCACTTCCTTTCCCCGGAAAGGATTATTGCATTCCAGATTAGTCTGGGCTCCGATATTATGATGTGTTTTGATGAGTGTACCCCATACCCCTGTGAAAAGGACTACGCTCAGCAATCGATGGAATTAACACTGAAATGGGCCAGAAGGTGCAAGAGAGAATTCAATAATCGCTCCGCGCCGAAAAATTCACGGCAGCTTTTCGGGATTATCCAGGGAGGGATGCATAAGGATCTAAGAGAAAGGAGTGCCGAGGCAACAAGAGAGATTGGATTTGAAGGTTACGCAATAGGAGGTCTGAGCGTGGGAGAGCCCCAAGATTTACGGAGTGAAATCTTAGAGTTCACGGCGCCCCTCCTCCCGGAGGACAAGCCGCGATATTTGATGGGCGTGGGGGACCCTCAGGAACTGTGGGAGGCTGTGGAGAAGGGGATGGATATGTTCGATTGTGCCATGCCTACTAGAAATGCTCGGAATGGCTCAGTATTTACTTCCCGGGGGAAGGTGGTAATTAAGAACGCTCAATACAAAGAGGATTTTGGCCCTCTCGATTCCGAATGCGAATGTTACACCTGCCGCCATTTTTCTCGGGCTTATCTTTGCCATCTGTTTCGCGCCGGGGAGATTCTGGCACTACGATTAAACACTTTACATAACATCCATTTTATGGTAAAATTATTTAAAAAAATTCATGAAGGCATTGAGCAGGATCGTTATGGAGAAGCAAAAAAAGAATTTTTCCGCAGTTGGCATAGCGAAAATTCTTCGTCAGTAGTTCATAATCTTTAAACAACGAAATTCTTAGGATAGCCACGAATTGGAAGCAACGATTTTGTACTGGAGACCATGGAGGTAGCCAATGGACCTTGTTTATGCTTTGGGCCAACGTCCAGCAGGAGGGGGAGAGGTTCCCAGAGGAAGCGCAATTGGAGGCTTATTACCTCTAATTCTAATCTTTTTTGTTTTCTATTTTCTGCTAATTCGCCCTCAACAGAAAAAGGTTAGAGAACACCAGAAACTTCTCAATGCCCTAAAGAAGGGAGATGAAGTGATTACCTCTGGTGGAATTCACGGGATAATAACTGCAATTAAGGGTGAGGTTGTAGACTTGAAGATTGCCGAAGGAGTAAAAATCGTCCTCTCTAAAAGCGCTATTGCCGGGGTCATCAAGTCACCCAGTGGTTCCAGCCAGGAAGAAGAAACGAAATGAGTAAAGTCACGGTAGTAGAAGTTAAACAGCATCCCCGCGTTGTCGCCTTCCTCGGTGCAGCAGACCAGTATATGGATGCAGTCGGTTACACTGAGCATGGTCAGCGTCACGCCAATTTAGTTTCCAGTATTGCACATAATATCTTAACCCATTTAGAGTATAAAAGCGCCCTCCCGGAACTTGCCTCAATTGCTGGTTATCTCCACGACATTGGAAACATGGTTTCCAGGACAGCCCATGAGCAATGCGGAGCTCTCTTAGCTGTTGAAATTTTAGAAGACCTGGGGATGGATAGTGACGAAATTGCCCTGGTTGCAGGAGCAATCGGGAATCACGAGGAAGAAACCGGAGAGCCAATAAATGCCATTGCTGCCGCAGTTATTCTTGCTGACAAGTCGGATGTTCATCAATCGAGAGTGCGTCGCAACTTGAAGACATTCGATATTCACGACCGGGTAAACTACGCGTCCAAGAAATCATTTTTGAGAGTAAATAGCATAAAGAAGTTGATTAGCCTGGAGTTAACTATTGACACTGAAGTCTCTCAAGTGATGGAGTACTTTGAGATATTCATCACCAGGATGATAATGTGTCGGAGAGCAGCAAAGTTTCTGGGATGCAATTTTGAACTAATTATTAATAATAACAAGCTGCTATAAATTGTTGATCACCGTCATCATAGGAGAAGTCCATGCAAAAATCAATTCAATGGAAGGCAATCGTTACAGCGATAGTTGTGATATTGGCGCTAGCCTATCTTTATCCGACATATCAGTGGTCTCGTAAATCTGCAGAGGAGAGAGCCAGACTGGAGGAGAAGAGAGACAAGATTCTGGGTAAAATACTTAAGCTTGGCCTCGACTTGAGGGGAGGCATGCACCTGGTTCTGGAAGTCGATTTGGATAGACTTCCGGAAGGAACTCCAGCCAGTGATGCTATGGAGAGGGCGTTGGAGATAATTCGCAATCGCGTAGACCAATTCGGCGTGGCAGAGCCGTTAATTGCTCGTCAGGGAGATAGGTGGATTGTTGTGGAACTACCGGGAGTAAAAGATCCGGAAAGGGCAGTCGAGCTTATTGGAAAAACAGCATTGCTTGAGTTCAAGTTGGTCGATGATAAGCTCAGAATGCGCGATGTGCTAGACTCTGAGGGAAAAGTTGACCCGAGCAAGCTTCCTCAGGGGTATGAAGTCCTGCCCGGCAGGGCGGGAGAAGAGGATTTGAGGGAAGAGCCACTCTATTTGGTAAAAAGGGAACCAGAAATTACTGGAGCTGCATTGACAAATGCCAAGGTAAGAATAGGGGGAGAGTATAATATGCCTTATGTAGCTGTTGATTTTAATAAGGAAGGTGGCAAGGAATTTGCTAAGATAACAGAAGCAAACATTGAGAGAAACCTGGCCATTGTGCTTGACGGGAAAGTCCAATCAGCTCCGGTAATAAAGAGCAAGATTCCTGACGGCCATGCAATAATTGAAGGAAACTTCACCATGGAGGAAGCCAAAAACTTAGCCATTGTGTTGAGAGCAGGTGCTTTGCCCGCTCCGGTTAAGATTATAGAAAACAGAACGGTAGGTCCTACGTTGGGAAAGGATTCAATTAATGCTGGGCTTATAGCAGGAGCAGTTGGCCTTATCTGCACCATATGTTTCATGTTAGTAAATTACAAGCTATCTGGCTTGGTTGCCGACTTGGCACTCATCCTGAACTTCGTTATACTTCTGGGAATGATGGCCTATTTCCGGGCAACCCTAACCTTGCCAGGGATCGCCGGCGTCATCTTATCAATCGCCATGTCCGTGGATGCTAATGTTTTGATTTTTGAGAGGATAAGAGAGGAGTTAAGGGGAGGAAAGACAGTCAGAGTAGCAATTGATGCCGGATATCAGAAGGCATTCACCACCATTCTCGATTCTAATGTGACCACATTGATAGCTGCAGCCTTCTTATTTCAATTTGGCACCGGGCCTATCAAGGGATTTGCCGTAACCCTTTCTCTAGGGATATTGATTAGCATGTTTACTGCCATAGTAGTTACGCATATGGTTTTCGATATGGTATTAGCTGGCCGGAGAGTAGAGAGACTGAGTATATAGATTTGAAAGATATTTTGTTCATCGGCTGAGGGATATATGCTCGGGATTTGGTTCGCTCTCTGAGAATTTTTTGCTCTTTGAGCACCGCCAAAAATCTCAGGAGTTTACCGAAATTCCCTTTGGTCAGTTTCGGATAAACTCTAATCTTCGATTTTTGGCTAAAAATTCTAATTTTCGCTACACCAAATCCCTTCGCATTAGGTGAGTTGTCATTCTCGTTTTTTTGGCTAAAATTCCTAAACTTTTCACAAATTATCTTTCAAATTAATCAACAGGAGAGATGTATGGAGTTTTTTAGAAAAACGAACATCAAATTCATTGAGAAAAGAAACAAGGCTTATATCCTTTCGGGGATTATGATTTTGGTCTCTATTTATGCCATTATTCAGAAAGGAGTCAATTTAGGAATCGACTTCACCGGCGGCACACTTGTACAAGTTGACTTCTCTAAAGAACTTTCAGTGAGAGAAATGAGGGAAGTACTGATCAAGCATAATTTATCAGGGGCGGCAATTCAAAAATTTCCCAACACTAACATAGTGGTTGTGAGAATGAAAAATCCGGAAGCTGGACCTTTTGAGATTGCGCAAAAGTTGGCTTCCATTTTAAGAGAGGAGTTTCCTGAGAACCAATTTACTATTGAGCGGAATGAAGTAGTCGGCCCGGTAGTGGGGGAGTATCTGAAAAAGCGGGGAGTGAAAGCTTTTATCTTTGCTTTCATAGGCATGATTATTTATGTTGCCTGGCGCTTTGTAGGCGGAATCTGGGGCCTTGCCGGTGTAGCGGCCTTGATTCACGACGTCTTCATAACTTTTGGCATATTCACCATATTAGGAAAAGAGATTACTCTTGCCATTGTTGCTGCGCTTCTCACAATAGCCGGCTATTCCATAAATGATACGATTGTTGTTTATGACCGGATAAGAGAGAATCTGAGGCTTTACTATAAGAAGCCCTTGGCCGAAGTAATAAATTCTAGCGTTAATGAGACTCTATCGCGCACAGTAATGACTGGGGTGACCACGCAGTTGGCGCTTTTGGCAATTCTGTTCTTGGGTGGTCATGTGCTTCGCGATTTTGCTTTTGCTATTTTCATCGGGACGATTATTGGAACATATTCGTCTATATTTGTTGCCAGTCCTCTCGTTTATCAATGGAAGATGAAAAGGAGCAGATAACCAAATGGAATGAGAAAGAGAATAATAGACCTCTACCTGGCCTGCATAGGAAACGAAAGAGGGAAATTTCTTTCTCTTTTTCGTTCTTTATTTTTTATCCTATCTCTTTTTTACTTTCTGGCAATTAAGATTCGCTGGTTTATATATAAATATGGACTCATGCGACAGTTCAAATTACCCGGCACAGTAATCAGTGTGGGGAATATTACCTGGGGTGGCACGGGAAAGACCCCAGCGGTAATTATGACGGTCAAGTTACTGCGGCAGATAGGAAAGAAAGCTACGGTCTTATCTCGAGGATATAGGAGGAAAAGAAAGCATAAGAAGAACGATATATTGGTAGTATCCGATGGAGAAACGGTAATTTCCTCTTTTCGGGAAGCAGGAGACGAACCTTTTCTCCTGGCAAAAAATTTGCCTGGCGTTCCCATAATTGTGGGGAAAAATAGAGTTAGGAACGGAAAATACGCGCTGGAAAAGTTTGCCAGTGAAGTCCTGGTTCTGGATGACGGTTTTCAATACTGGCGCCTAAAGAAAGATTTAGAAATTCTGACTATAGATTCTTTGAAACCTTATGGCAATGGCTACTTAATTCCTCGCGGGCAGTTGAGAGAGCCTATTTCACACCTGTCCAGAGGGGAAATCTTTCTTTTGACCAGGACAGATCTTGTTTCCAGAAATGTTCTGGATAGATTAATTACTGAGCTACACAGTCTTAATCCCGAGGCGATAATCCTGGAAACCATTCACCAGCCAAAGTGTCTCGAGGGTCTTTTGTCTGGCGAAACGAAAGGTCTGAATTTTATTGAGAATAAAAAGGTGGTTGCTTTTTCCAGCATTGGTAATCCTTACTCTTTTGAAAGGACATTGGAAAATCTAAGTGCGAAAATTGTCAAGATTTTCCCATTTCCCGACCACTACTACTATAGCCAAAGAGACTTATTGGAAATAGAGGCAAGTTGCAGAAATGGTCTGGAGAAAGGGGAGGCTATTCTGGTTACCACTGAAAAGGATGGAGTGCAACTGAAAAGAATTGTCTCTCCCGAAACTGAAGGAATTCTCCGGGAGATTTGGGTGTTGAAGGTAGAATTGGAGATCTCTGGCCGAGAAGAACTATGGCGAAGAAAAATAGGACAATACATTTAATTTTCACTTTTCTTCTTATCTTTCACAGCAGTGCAAAAAATTGCTTGGCAAATTCTCTCTGGCGCAAATTAGAGAATAAAGCCTTCACAACAGGAGAGAGACTTACCTATATAGTCAAGTGGAAAGGAGTGGCCGGAGGCGTTTCTGTAATGGAGATAAAGAAAATTATGAAAGTTTCTGACAGGGATGTCTACCACGCCACTCTCTCTACCCGCAGCTCAAGACTTATGGACATCTTTTTCAAGGTTGATGACCTTCTGGAATCGTATATTGACAAGGAAGGCATATTTAGCTGGAAACAAAGAAAGAGGTTGAGAGGAGGTAAGTACCGCGCTGATAGAGAGACAGTCTACGACCAGGTAAATCATCAGGCTTACTATAGAGAAAAGAAGATAGACATTCCCTGCTACGTTCAAGATTCCCTCTCCTCTTTCTATTACTTAAGAACAATGAAACTTCAAAAAGGAGACATAATAACTATAGACGCCAATGATGATGGCAAGAACTATTTAGTGGAGGTTAAGGTTATGGGCATTGAGCCTGTCTCTACTCCCTGGCGCAAAGTTGAAGCGTTAAAGACCGAGGTAGTCTGGAAGCGTGAGGGGAAACCTCAGGGAGAGAACTCCCTGGTATGGTTCACGAATGATGAAAAGAAGATTCCAGTAAAAATAGAAAAGCGAAACAGGCTTGGAACACTTACCATGGTTTTGCAGAAGGCAAAATTTTAGATGGAAGACTTGTTAAGAGCTAAGAATATGAAGTTCGATTTTGTCTGGTTTTTCTATCAGATTCTTTTGATTTTCTTCTGCTTTCTTTTCTGGCCATTTTTCATTAAGAAAATAAGGAATGGGTTGAAACAGAGATTAGGTTTGTTAGATGAAGGCGCAAAAAGACTGAGAGGGGGAAAGGTGATTTGGGCTCATGCTGCTTCAGTAGGCGAGGTGGTAGGTCTCGGGAATTTGGTAAAAGCGGTCAAAAGCGAGTGTCCTGGTTACCATTTTGTCATTTCCACATTGACCAGTACGGGTCAAGCCATGGCGAGAAAGATAATTCCCGATGGTCGGGCATTCATCTACTTTCCTCTCGATTTTTCCTGTATAGCTGGAAGAGTTCTGGATGCGGTCAAGCCGAAAATGTTCATAATCACCGAAACAGAACTCTGGCCGAATTTTATTAAGGGAGCAAAGGAGAGAAATATTCCTATAGTTTTAGCTAATGGAAGAATTTCTATTTTTTCCTTTAGAAGCTACAAGATGGTGAAATTTTTTATGAGGAAAGTTCTGCAAAATATTGACTTATTTATCATGCAGACTCAGGCAGACGCTGAGCGAATTATTTCATTAGGTGCTCCTGCGGCAAGAGTCGCTGTAACCGGAAATTTAAAATTTGATATGGGCAACGACATCTTTGTTCGCTCAGTACATTTGAATCGAGATAGCAATAGACTATTTTTTGTTGCCGGTAGCACGCATCGGGGAGAAGAGGAAATTATCCTCGATGTTTATGAAAAAATTAGGGAGACCTATCCCGACATAATTCTTATTCTTGCGCCGCGCCATCCAGAAAGAATCACCGAAGTAGAAAGGTTATTGAGAAGCAAGAATTTCAGATTCAGAAGAAGGACAGAACTTACCTTCCCATTTCCAGGAAATGATTTAATCCAGATTGTTCTTCTGGACACCATTGGGGAGCTCGTTCATTTCTATGCTCTGGCAAGAATCGTCTTTGTGGGCGGAAGCCTGGTTCCTGCTGGAGGACACAATATTCTTGAGCCTGCCGGATTGGGGAAAGGCGTGCTCTTTGGACCTTATATGGATAATTTTCACGAAGTAGCCCAATCCTTTATTTCCCGAGGTGCTGGGATAGTAGTATCCAATAGAGAAGAGCTACTCCAGAGTAGCCTCAAGCTGTTAGCAAATCCCGAAGAATTGGAAAAAATGGGCAGGGCTGCTCTGGATATAGTGGTGGCTCATAAAGGAGCTGCCAAAAAAAGTGCCATATTAGTGAAGGAACTCCTTACTTTAGGTGAAAGTCGTTCCGGAACGGGCCTCTCCGACTTCAACGGAAAGATATCGTATTTTTAGGTCGCTCGGGGGGTGTCCCTCGCGGGCCGGAAAGGAAGTAATTAAGTAGAATGGCGAAAAAGAAGAAAAGCAAATTCAAGAAAGAATTTGAAAAAAGTGCATCCTGGGTTGCATTCTCCATTATGTGCCTCCTGTTTACTTTTTTGCCCGAAAGGAGTTTTCCTCTTCTGGCTCACTACCTGGAGGTAATCTCTCGGCCATTTACCAGAAGGTGGCGAAAAATAGCCCTGGAAAACCTGGCTTTGAGCTTAGGAAAAGAGAAAAGAAAAGAAGAGATTGAATATATTTATCGCACCTGCCTTCGGGAAGTTGCTGAGAGCTTCTGTGAACTGGTTTCACCATTTGTTTCTGTTTTTCGGAACTCCTCACCCCTCAATCAATTAAAAGAGAAGTTCATTTTAGAGGGAGAAGAAAACTTGAAACAGGCCTTATCCAGAGGTAGAGGAGTAATAGGACTTTGTGCACACTTCGGCAATTTCACACTAATGGGAACAGGACTTACTTCTCGAGGATATCCCTTTGCCTTAGTGGTACGGCCAACAGATGAATCAAGAATAGAAATGTACTTTCAGAAGTGGAGGGACAGGTTAGGCTATGAATCGATACCAGCCTTGCCCAGGTCAACAGCCGTACGCAGGTCTCTAAACGCCTTACGCCAGAATAGGATACTCGCTCTGTTTGCCGACCAGAACAAGGCAAAAGGGGGAGTATTCGTCAATTTTTTTGGTCGTCCCGCGGGAACTGTTGTTGGCCCTGCGGTCATGGCCCTGAGAACCGGCGCGCCCATAGTCCCCATATTCAATGTGCGTCAGGGACCTTGTAAGCATAAAGTTATTATCGGCCCACCCATTGAACTGGAAATAACCGGAGATCAAGAAAGAGACATCGTGTCCGTTACCGCCAGGATCACCAAAGTTATTGAGGACTTTGTCCGAAAGTATCCTACACATTGGTGGTGGTTCCACAATAGGTGGAAGGCAAAGCCAAAAGAGAAAGATAGACTAAAAACGCCCGAATCTTCCAGTCCGTTCCTGTAAAAATGGTGACAGGTACCTTTTTCCATCCCTGTTTCCGAGTGCGCTCCGATACATCGGGGCGGTCACAAAAATTGATTTTTTCTCTAGTATCTTTTTGAGTCCGTCGATAACTCCGGTTATCTTGGCAAGGAAAATGGCAAGCCAGGCGCGTGATTTCAAAAAAGGATAAAGATTAGAAAAGTGGCTAAGATTTTAGTTAAGAGCGTCAATTGGATTGGAGATTCATTATTTATGACGCCGGCTCTCGCCGCCTTGAGGAAAGGATTTCCTGATTCTCACATAAGTCTTTTAATTACCCCATGGGTAAGGGAAATCTTTGCCGGCAACCCGAACGTAGACGAACTCATTATTTACGATGCGAGGGGTTCGGAAAGGACTTTAAAAGGAAAAATTAAGTTTATTCAGTCGTTGCGGAATAGAAAATTCCATATAGGCATAATTATGCAATCACGTTCTTATCACGCTGCTCTCATCGTCTACCTCAGCAGAATCCCCCAGCGCATTGGCTATAGCCATTCTCTGAGAAATTTACTATTGACCAAAACTATAAAGTCACCCAGTGGTCCTATCCACGACGTAGATAAGTTCTTGAACATCGTCCTTTCCCTCGGAGTGCGACCGGGAAGAAAGGAAATCTATTTACCCTTGAACCGGGAAGCTGACCAGTGGGCCGATAGATTTTTGGAAAAAGAGGGAGTTAAGCCGGGAGAATTAATGATTGGTATTAATCCCGGAGCATTTAAGCAAGCGAAAAGGTGGCCAGAGCCAAGATATGCACAACTCTGCGATGCTCTGATTGGAGAATTCAAGGCAAAAGTTATCATCTTTCAGGGCCCGGGTGAAAATGAAGTCATAGGAAAAGTATTAGGTCTGATGAAGGGGGAAGCCATAATAGCAAAGGCAGGCATCAAAGAACTGGCTGCGATTAGCAGGAGGTGCAGATTATTTATTGGGAACGATACAGGCCCTACGCATGTGGCGGCTGCCAGTGGTACACCTGTAGTTGCCTTATTTGGTCCTGCAGATCCAGAGCGTAGCCGTCCCTGGGGGAGGGGCCATGTGGTAATAAGAAAAGACCTGCCCTGTAGCCCTTGTACCCGGAAAATCTGCCAGACACAAACCTGTATGGAGTCAATCACAATAGAGGAAGTTCTTCGAGCTGTCAGGCTCCAGCTGGAAAAGACAGGGAAGTCGGATACTGGGGAACCCTTCGCTAATGGGAGTTAAAGAAGGTGTGAGCATAGACATTTTTAAGCAATTTCAGAAAGTAGTAAAGGGCAAGACTACCATATGGGTAAAGGACAAGTATAAAGACCAGATACTTGAGGAAAAAATATTTCCCGGGAGAAAATTCAGAGAAGGAAATCTTTGGCCAGGAGTTAGTCTCCTCAGAGGAAGGAAACCAATTCCTTCTATTCCAATTGAAGACTCCCGAGAGAGAATGATGGTGAAACATTATCAACATGGAGGCTTCTTTAGAAAAATTACAGGAGACATCTTGTTGGGAAATTCGCGGCCGTTTCGTGAACTGGCTATCCTTGAAGCTGCATCCCAGAATGGCATCCCGGTTCCCGAAGCCCTTGCTGCTAGAGTAATCAGGATTTTTGGCCCGTTCTTTAGGGGAGATATAGTCTATAAAGAAATCCCTTATAGTGACAATCTATTGGAATACCTGAAAAGACTTAATGAGAGGCCGATGAAAGAAAGGGTTTCTCGAAAGAGAGAGATAATCAAGCGTCTGGCAGATGCAATCAAGAAAATGCATACTTCAGGAATATATCATGCAGATTTGAATGTGAGAAACGTTCTGATTCAGGACAGTGAAGCCGGAATCCAAGTTTATCTGGTCGACTTTGACTGTTCCCGGACTAAGGAGAACGTCACGCTGAGAGAAAGAATTAAGAATCTGTCGCGTTTCAACAGGTCTTGCGAGAAATGGAAAGCTCCACTAAGTGCCACTGACAAACTCAGATTTTTCCTTTCCTATTTTAGAGGAAATCAATTAGTAGAAATGAATCCCAGAAAATATATTCGCAAGTGCTCGCGCTTCCATTGGGGACACAGAATATACTGGAGACTCTTTGGATAACAGAACAAAAGGGGAAAAAGGGGACAGGCTACTTTTTGGCCTAAACCTGTAGAGTGATTATCTCACTTTGCTCTTTTTCGGCCTCGCAACCGCAAGAAATATGTTTTGTAACATTAGGGACAAGGCGGGGAGAATAGATGAGTAAGCTTTCTGTAGTCATCATTACCTACAACGAAGAAGGAAATATCAGAGACTGTTTAGAAAGTGTGAACTGGTCAGATGAGATTGTAGTAGTAGACTCATTCAGTACTGATAGAACTGTAGAAATTGCCAGAGAATTCACACCAAACGTATTCCAGAACAGATGGACCAATTTTTCTCAGCAGAAGAATTTGGCTTTAGAAAAAGCAACCAATGAGTGGGTGTTAAATTTGGACGCTGACGAGAGGGTGACGCCGGAATTGAAAAAAGAAATCCTTAGAATTCTCAATTCTGGCTCCATATCCATCGACGGTTACTATATTCCTCGAAGAAATAACTATCTGGGAAAATGGATCGGACATTGCGGGTGGTATCCAGACTACAAATTAAGGCTCTTCCGAAAAGGAAAAGGAAGATTCAACGAACGAACCGTGCATGAGTCGGTCATAGTAGAAGGCAAGAAAGGCTATCTGAAATCTCACTTAGAACATTTTTCCTACAAAAATTTGTCCGACCACTTAAATAGAATTGATAAGTACGCTTCGCTTACTGCCCGGGAGATGCTTCGGAGAGGCAAAAGTACGAGAGGTTTCGATTTATTATTTCGGCCCCTCGCCAGATTTATCAGGATGTATCTGATAAAGAGAGGTTTTTTGGATGGAATCTATGGACTCATTGTTTCGCTTATGGGTAGTTTCTATGTATTTATTAAATACCTGAAGCTCTGGGAACTGTCAAAGAGGAAAATTCGTAAAAAATGGTGACAGGTACTTTTTCGAAAAACTCTGGTAACTGTCAAAGAGGAAAATTCGTTGAAAATAGCTGCTATACTTCCCCATCTGGATGTATTTGGCGGAGTGAGAAGGTATATTGAGATAGGGAACATTCTTGTGAAAAGAGGCCACTCCTTCAAGATATACCATCCCGGAGGAAGTTCTCCGACATGGTTAGAGTTCATTGGCGAGACAAGACCTATAGAACAGGTGACCTCAGATGAGAATGATATCGCCATATCCAGTGACTATTCGGTTCTCGATTACTTGGAAAGAGCGAATGCCCAGAAGAAAATCTTCTATTGTCTTGGGGTGCACAGGAATAATGGAAAAGTATGTGCCAACAAGAAACTTCTTATTATGGGAAACTCTGGCAGAATATGCGAGATGGTGCGAAGAAAGTACGGAAGACAGTGCATTGACGCAATTGGGGGGATAAATCCAGAAATATTCTATCCTGCAAAAATAGAGAGGGATGATAAGGAAATAAGAATTCTCTGCTACGGGAGAATTTACAAGAGGAGCAAGAGGGTTACAAAGGTCATTAAGGCAGCCGAACTGTTACACAAGAAGTATCCATCGATTCACCTTCTCTTATTCGACACCCCTGTTGGCAATCCCAGGGTTGACTCACGCGAGATGCTCCATACCAGGGTTCCAGTTAGATTCTACAGCGCTCTACCTCAAGAAAGGATGGCGGAGCTATATTCACAAGCAGATATTTTTGTTAGTGCTGAGAAGAGAGCCGGATGGAGCAACCCTTGTGCTGAGGCGATGGCCTGCAGGACTGCAGTAGTCTGTTCTATTTCAGGGACGAGAGATTTCGCAATTGACGGAGAGACCGCTCTTGTTTTTCGTTTCCGACACCCGGTTCTAATTGCGAAAAAGATAAGAAGATTAATCGAAGATAGAAATTTAAGGGAACGGCTGGCAGAGGAAGGTTATAGGAGAATTCAGAAATATACCTGGTCAGGACTTGTCACCAAGTTAGAGAAAGAATTTACCAATCTCCTTAAATAGGGACAGCGACCCTTTTTTCTCAAAAAGGGTCCAAGAAAGAGGTCAGAGTGATTTTCAGCCAGTTTTTGGAGCGAAAAGAGTAGCCTTTCTCTATTTTGACATTTTTTTTGCCGCATTTTTGGAGTAGCGAAGCAAACTGGCATTTCTGGAGTAGCGAAGCAAAGCTTCGCTTTTGTTAGGAAAGCAGGATGAGAGTCTGTTTTTTTGGAGCCTATGATCCCCGATATATACGTAATTTGATTATAAAGGAAGGGCTGGTGAAAAATGGCGTAGAGGTACTGGAGTGCTATACCAAGTCAAGATTCAAATTCTGGCTCAGATATCCAATACTGTTCTTTCAACATCTGAAATTTCTTGCGACCAAGTACGATGTAATTTTTGTTCCGGCATTCCGGCACAAGGATGTACCCCTGTCTAAATTTCTCGGGACCCTAACTCGCAAGCCTGTGGTTTTCGATCCATTTGTGTCCAGGTATGAGACTAAAGTCCTCGATAAGAGAAAAGTAGCGCTCTACTCTATGCAGGCAAGGTATAATTTCCAAATAGACAGGTTGTCGTTCAAACTTGCAGATGTTGTTCTGGTCGACACCTTTGCTCATGCTGACTATTATGCAGAGAAATTTGGTATAAATCGAAGCAAATTTAGGCGGGTGCCAGTGGGAGTTCCTGACGAGCCATTTTCTATTTACAAAACCGGGGAAGAAAAGGAAGGTAGAAAGCAAGAAGGTTTCCTAGTTCAATTTTATGGTTCATTCCTTCCTCTGCAGGGAATAGAACATATTGTGCAGGCGGCTAAGCTAATCAGTGCCAGAGATAGCACAGTTCGCTTTGAACTTATAGGCTCGGGACAGACTTTTCATATGATTAAGCAGCTCGTCGAGGAACTGGAAATAGAAAATATAGCCTTTGAGAAATGGGTACCGTTTCTTGAGCTGCCCCATGTAATTTCTCAGGCAGACATTTGCCTGGGGATATTCGGAAATACGGAGAAAGCAATGAGGGTAGTGCCCAACAAGGTCTTCCAATGTCTATCATTAAGGAAACCTGTAATTACAGGAAGGACTCCAGCCATTCTCGAATTTTTTATGGATAAGCAAAACATCTTGCTCTGCGAGCCAGCAAATGCCGATTCACTAGCCGAAGCAATCATTGAGTTAAAAAATAACGAAGAATTACGGGAAAAAATAGCCGACAATGGTTACAAACTAATTCAGGAAAACTTTACTTCAGAATTGATTGGCAAGCAGGTAAAAGAAATCTTAAGCGAGATTCTATCTTGAGAAGATTGATTAGCGTGTTACACATTGATTCAGCAGAAACTTGGCGAGGTGGCCAGCAGCAAGTCCTTTATCTTGCCGAGAGGCTAACCGATTACGATAATATAGTGGTCTGTCCTCCCCAAAGCCCTCTAGCTGAGACAGCAAGGGCTGCAGGCTTAAAGGTCTTGCCGGTAAGGATGCGTGGGGAATGGGACGTCTTGGTGGTACATAAATTGAGGAAGATAATAAAGGAGAAATCGATCAGGATAGTCCATCTCCACTCTCCCCATGCACACGCATTAGGTCTCTTGGCAGCGAAAAGTGCGGGAAACTGTAAGGTTGTCCTCTCCCGGAGAGTCGACTTTCCTATCAGGAAGAATATGTTGAGTCGACTGAAGTATTTCAATGTGGATAGGATAATAGCTATTTCTGAAGGAGTCAAAAGGGCTTTAATGGCTGATGGACTGCCGGAAGAAAAGATAGATGTTATTTACAGTGGAGTGGATATAGAGAGGTTCCAGAACGTAAAAGGAGACTATCTTATTTCTGAATTGGGCTTGGATAAGAATGGTTGGCGTGTGGGAAACGTCGCCGCTCTTGCCTGGCACAAGGACCACAGAACTCTTATTGAGGCAGCAAGGATTGTGGTAAACCAATTTCCTAAAGCAACCTTCTTAATAACAGGAGAAGGGTCTCTTCGTAAAGAGATAGAAATCCTAATTAAGAAATTGAATTTGGATAAAGAGGTGAAATTGCTGGGATTTCGTCGGGATGTTCCGGAAATTCTTTCCATTCTGCACCTTTTCGTTCTCTCTTCCAGCTGGGAAGGGCTAGGTACTTCTCTCTTGGATGCTTTGGCTTCTTGTTGTCCTGTTGTTGCTACCAATGTAGGAGGAATTCCAGAAATCATTAAAGACGGATTGAACGGGATTCTGGTTGTTCCGGAAGACCCAGGCGCTCTGGCTCAAGCGATTATCTATCTCCTAAAAAATAGGGACGTTGCCCGACAAATGGGAGAAGAGGGTTTCCGAATGGTCAAAGAGAAGTTTAGCGTAGACAGGATGGTTGATCAGACAAGAAGGATCTACGACGGTTTGGTAGGGTAGGGCTTTATGCCCGTAATCTGAAATCTGAAATTTGCAGTCTGAAATTTGTAATTTGTAATCTAAGGCATTACGCCCGTAACACTTTTAGGATAATTCCCATGAATATCTTTCACTACTATCCAACAGTTTTGCCCGTGAAAAAGTATGGAGGAACAGAGAGAATAGCTGTTAACCTGATGAGAGAACAGACAAAGAAGGGGCACAAGGTATATTTGCTCAGCCTGAAAGGGACAGACTTACCATTTTTGTTGATGTTATGAGAATTAAGAAACCCATACCAAATTTCGAGTCCTATATTCCCAATCACGTAGACATTGTTCAACTATATAGCACGCCGCAGGTAATTCCCCGCAAACCTTATTTAGTTAGGATCGGGGGCAATGGGAAGCCGGGAGAAAAGTTTCTGCCCAATACAGTATTTTTGAGTAGAGACCATGCTATTCGCCATGGGAGCAAACATTATATTTACAATGGAATCAATATCGACAATTTTACTTATAATGAAAGAAAGGATAACTACTTTCTCTTTTTGTCAAAAGTTTCCTGGAAAGTTAAAAATGTGGATTTGGTGATAAAATTAGCAAAGGTAATGGGATTCAAATTGATTGTCGCTGGAGGGTGGAGGCTTTCCCTCAGGAGGAACATTAAATTTGTGGGAGAGGTAGACGATAAAGAGAAAGCACAGCTTTTAGCAGGAGCAAAAGCCCTCATTTTTCCCACAAACTGGCAGGAGCCATTTGGTCTCGTAACGCTGGAAGCATTGGCCTCAGGGACACCTGTTATCAGCACCAATAAAGGGGCAATGCCAGAGGTGGTAACTCCTGATGTTGGTTTCCGCTGTGATACATTTGAACAGTTCCGGGAAGCGGTAAAGAGAATTGACGAAATCAGTCCAAGGAGATGCAGGGAAAGGGTAGAAAAGAATTTTACCGGAGAAATTATGGCAGAAAAGTATATAGAAGCTTATGAGAAAATAATTCAAACCAGTAGTCTATAAGATGGGAGAAAGAACTTGAAGGTAAGCGGGTTTACTTTTATCAAAGACGCCATAAAATTCTCATTTCCTGTGGTGGAATCAATCAGGTCCATACTCCCCCTTTGTGATGAGTTCATAGTTAACATCGGCAAGTCAGACGATGGCACTTTAGATGTGGTCAGTTCAATTGATGACGCAAAGATCACGATAATCGAATCTGGTTGGGACCCAAACTTCAAGGATAGAGGCCGAATTCTGGCACAGCAGACAGACACAGCCCTGGCAAGATGCACTGGAGACTGGTGTTTTTACCTACAGGCGGATGAGGTAGTCCACGAGTGTGACTTAAACAAGATATTGAGATGTATGGAAGAACAACTTCCCGATGAAAGAGTAGAAGGGCTGATTTTTCACTGGATACATTTCTATGCAGATTTCTCGACTTTTATAGACTCGTACCACTGGTATCAGCGTGAAGTAAGAATAATTAGAAACTTTAGAGGTATAACCTCGTGGAGCGATGCCCAGGGTTTCAGACTTAATGGGAGGAAATTGAGGGTAAAAGATACAGGCGCTTACATCTACCACTATGGTTGGGTTCGCTCACCCAGAGTAATGGCAGAAAAGAAACGCTACCACGATTCGCTCTATCATGGAAATGGTTGGGAGAAGGAGTATAAGGAAGAAGAATTTGACTATTTCAGACACACTGACCCCTGGATGCTCAGGAAATTTATTGGGAGCCACCCCAAAGTAATGAAAGATAGAATTGATAAGTCGCAAGAAAAGTACGATATTTCAAAAAGTAGACACAGATTGACATTTAAAGATATAAGAAACAGAGTCTCAAATTTTATTGCCAAAAAGACAGGCTGGAAAATCGGAGAGTATAAGAATTTCGTGCTGATAAAATAGGGACAGCGACCATTTTTTTAACAGGAAATGGAGAAAGCGCATATTTTAAATAGTCAGGGCGGAAGATGGTTGAGCGCCCCGGGAGAAGAGTTTCCCCTATTGAGCAAAAGTCGCACGGGACTCCGAAGGGATGTCGGACTCCTTCGGAATGGATTCACAAAGGAGGTTCAATTTGGCAGAGACACTCGGAAGTCTAGTGGACAAATTGTCGATCAAAAACATCAGGCTTTACAATTTAAAAAAAGAGGAAAAGAAAAATAGGAAGAAGATAGACATAGTGCAGTCCCAGCGCAGAGACCTTATTAACGAAATGAATGAATTTTTAGCGCGAGCATTGAAAGGAAGAGTAAGGCTCAGGGATCAAAAAATAAAGCTCTACAGACAAGCCAGGGTGCAAGAAAAGTTGCCAGGGATGCTGGGAGCGCTAGTGAACCAGCTGTGTGAAAGGAACATGGAATTGTGGCACCTTGAAGACGAAGCCAGAAGGCCTGATGTGAGCGATGCGCATATTGGAAGAGTCAAGAGAAAGATAGACATTGCCAATCAAAATCGCAACGATCTGATTGACCGAATTGACAAGTTGCTGGAGGTGAAAGTTAAGAAGTCTAAATGATAATGCAAAAATTTCGGAGGATATTGATTATAAGGTTAAGCGGGATAGGTGACGTGGTGCACACGCTTCCCCTCTTGGCAGCTTTAAGAAAGACGTATCCTTATGCATATATTGCGTGGCTCGTACAGAAAAAAGCGGAAGAGCTGCTAATCGGACATCCATATCTGGATGAAATCATTACTTTTGACCGGCACAAATGGATCACCGAACTTTGGCCGCTTATGAATAAGCTAAGAAACGGAAGATTTGATTTGGTAATAGACTCTCACGGTCAATTTCGCACTGGACTCTTCGCTTACATAACCCGATCGAAGGTCAGAGTCGGTTTCAATGCTAAAGATGGCAGGGAGTTCAACTCAATATTTATCAATTTTAAGGCTCCTCCATTTCCTGAACATTGGCACGCAGTGGACAGATACCTTGCATTGGCGGGTATTTTAGGAGCTGAAATAGAAAGGAAAGAGTTTCAAATTCAGATAGGTCAGCATGAGCAGGAATATGCCGAACGATTTTTAAGAAAAGAAGGGATAAATAGAGGAGAACTTTTGATTGCTTTGAATCCGGGTTCAAGCTGGAAGAGCAAAATCTGGCCAAGCAAGAACTATGCGCGGCTGGCAGATATTCTCATAAGAGAGTTTAGAGCAAGAGTAGTTTTCCTCTGGGGCCCGGGAGAAGAAAGTCTAATTGAATCCATAACTACTTTGATGCATGAGAAGCCATCTGTAGCCCCTGAGACAAGTCTGAAAGAGTTAGCTTCTCTAATCTCCAGTTGTACACTATTCATAGGAAGTGACAGCGCACCTCTCCATATTGCTTCATCCCTGGCTATCCCCTCAATTGGGCTTTATGGACCTACCGACCCGAAAAGGAACGGCCCTTATGGTGAAGGAAATATCGCGATAAAGAAGGATACAACATCCCTTACCTGTCCCCAAAAGGGTTGTCGGAGATGTAAACAACAAGATTGCATAGAGCTTATACGAGTCGAAGACGTCATGGAACAAGTAGAAAACAAGATAAAGGATTTAGAAGTTCCCGAAATCAAAAAATGGATGTAGAAAATTACAGAACGACAAGATATAAAGGCATAGACCAACAGATAGTCAACAAGCGGGAAACAAAAATACTGGAAAAGATTTTTGTATCTTTGAGCGACAAGAGTATATCCATATTGGACGTTCCCTGTGGATACGGAAGATTTTCTGGATTGCTCCTGAGAAGAAGTATCAATCTCACCAGCGCCGATATCTCTCTGCCTATGGTTATGGCCGCCAGGAAATATTCTGCGCCCGGCAGTTCCAATCACCACTTCGTGGTAGGGGATATAAGGAACTTACCTTTAAAAGATAATACTTTTGATTATGTAATTACCATCAGACTATTGCAACATATGCTCAATTCCTCTATCCGGCATCAAGTATTAAGAGAACTCCACAGAGTGGCAAAGAAAATGGTCGTACTCTCATTTTATCGTTACAATTTCTTGCATAGTATAGAAAGATGGATTAGATGCCAAGTTAAAAATGTGGATAAGAGAATCAGTATGCTAAGCCTGGATGACTTTAGTAAAGAGTTAGATTCTACTGGATTTATAGTTTTGAGGCTATTTCCAGTGTTAAGATATTTCCACGCGCACACTATCGCCCTGTTACAGAAGGCTGAACTATAATTTACATTAGCAATTATTCCAATTATATGCTAAAATAAAATCAGTTTTACCAAGGGTGCTTATTCCACTATAGCTTGAACGAGAAGTTAAAAGAACGAGGCTCATAGAAGAATGAAGATTATCGGAGTCATACCAGCTCGTTACGGTTCTAAGCGCTTTCCAGGCAAAGTCTTGGCCGATGTCCTGGGCAAGCCTCTAATTCAAAGAGTATACGAACAGGCAAGGAAGGCAGAACTTCTCGACGAACTAGTCGTCGCTACAGATAATCAAGAAATTTTCCAGGCAGTGGAAAATTTTGGGGGGAAAGCAATAATGACCTCTTCTGAATGCCGAAGCGGTACCGACAGATTAGCTGAGGTTGCTGTAAACCGAGAAGAAGATATCTTTGTAAACATTCAGGGAGACGAGCCTTTAATTCCTCCCCCACTCATATCGGAGGTAGCGCAAGTCCTAATTCGGGATAAAACGATTGAGACAGCCACGGTGGCGCGGAAGATTACTACACGAGAAGAGCTGACCGATCCCAATGTAGTTAAGGTAGTGATAGACAATGATGGATTTGCTCTCTATTTTTCCCGTACCCAGATTCCCTATATCAGGCATCCAATAGCCCCGGGAAACATCAGTTCTGTATCTTACAAACACCTCGGTCTCTACGCCTACCGGAAAGAATTTCTTCTAAATTTCGTCAAGATGGAACAGGGCCTTTTAGAAAAAGCGGAAGACCTGGAGCAGTTGAGAATTCTGGAGAATGGACACAAAATAAAAGTCGTGATTACAGAGTTAGATTCCCTGGGCGTAGATACCCAGGAAGACCTGGAGAAGGTCCGGAAGATACTTAAAATAGAAAATAGGGACAGCGACCATTTTTCAGTAATCGGGCACTGGTCCCGATTTCCTCGGGACGAATGGAGAAGCGGAACGTAGCTCCGCGTGCGTGACAGTGAACGCCCAGGAGACAGGGAGCGAAGCGACCGTTCCAATAAATCGGAAAGCACAGGTCCGGCAGGACTCCGAAGCCCATTGTAGTCGTCGGACTCCTTCGGAGCTGATTCAAGATAGTGAAACCTTGTGCGGAAGGGGTGATACCGAGTCCCGATGCATATCGGGACGAGGGCAATAAGGGGAAACGAAGAGTTTCCCCTATTGAGCACAGGCTGATTCAAGATAGTGAAACCTTGTGCGGAAGGGGTGATACCGAGTCCCGATGCATATCGGGATGAGGGCAATAAGGGGAAACGAAGAGTTTCCCCTATTGAGCACAGGCTGATTCAAGATAGTGAAACCTTGTGCGGAAGGGGTGATACCGAGTCCCGATGCATATCGGGACGAGGGCAATAAGGGGAAACGAAGAGTTTCCCCTATTGAGCACAGGCTGATTCACATAGGGGGGTTTATGGCAATTAGCAAAGAGCTATTGCATATTTTGGCTTGTCCGAAATGTAAAGGAAACGTACATCTGAACGAGAAAGAGGATGGCATAATATGTGATAGTTGCAAGCTGATGTATCCTATTAGGGAAGACATCCCAATAATGTTGATTGACGAGGCCATTCCAATAGATTAGGGCTGGGTTTATGTACTTGACCTGAAATTAGTCTTCTGGACACCTTTGGTTAATAGTCTTGAGAGCAATCAAATGACAAAAATAGTAAGAATCAACCAGATTGAGATTGGAGGAAACGCGCCTTTGGTTCTGATTGCCGGGCCTTGCGTTATTGAATCGGAAGACCAAATCAGGAAGACGGCTGAAGGGCTAAAAGAGATTACGAGCGTAATAAAGGTTCCGTTCATCTTCAAGTCTTCTTATGATAAGGCTAATCGGACTTCCATAAATTCCTATCGCGGACCCGGATTAAAAAAAGGTCTGGAAATTTTGGAAAGAGCCAAGAAAGAATTCAATATTCCATTGTTAGTTGATGTTCATCAGGTAGAAGAAGTTACCTTGGTCAGCAAGGTAGCCGATATTTTGCAGGTGCCAGCTTTCTTATGCCGACAAACCGACCTTATCTTATCGATAGCCAGGACAGGTAAGCCGGTTAATGTCAAGAAAGGACAATTCCTCGGCCCCTGGGATATGAAGAATGTAATCGAAAAGATAGAGTCAACAGGGAATAAGAATATTCTTTTGACGGAAAGAGGAAGCTGCTTTGGTTACAACAATTTAGTAGTGGACATGAAATCTCTACCCATTATGAGGTCATTCGGATATCCTGTAGTTTTTGATGCCACGCACAGCGTTCAGAGGCCAGGCGAGAAGGGAACCGCCAGTGGGGGAGAAAGAGAGTGCGTTCCCTTTCTTGCTCAGGCGGCAGTGGCCACGGGAATTGATGGTATCTTCTTAGAGGTTCATCCAGAACCAGAAAAAGCTCTGAGCGATGGTCCAAATATGCTTAAGCTAAGTCAACTAAAAGAACTTTTAGGAAAGTTGACGAGAATAGATAAAATAGTGAAGGCAACCGGCAAAGGATAGGGCTGTGGAGGCGGATATGCGGTGTCCAAAATGTGGGTACAATAATAAGGATGATGCCAAATCCTGCGTGAAGTGTAAGGCCGACCTTAGGCCCATTCTCATAGAGGAACCAACCTGGAAATGGCATCTGAAGGTCCTGGCAATAATCTATGCTATTCTGGGTCTCGCCTATGTTTTGTTAAGAATATTCCTGAAAGATTAGTCGCCACTCTTTTTGGCGGGGCGATTCAATCGAAGAATGTTGATGGAGGATGCAGTGGGAGACATTATTGAGGCCAAAAGAGTCCTGAGAATTGAGGCCAGAGCCATAAAGAATCTTATTCCTTTACTCGGTGCTAATTTTGAAAAGGCAGTAGAAATGGTAGCTTCCTGTAAAGGGAAAATCGTAGTTATGGGTATGGGAAAGTCGGGACTGGTAGGAAAAAAGATCGCAGCTACCCTGGCCTCTACAGGTACTCCAGCATTTTTCTTACATCCAGCAGAAGGAATTCTAGGGGATGTGGGAATGATGGCTGAAGGCGACTTGGTTCTGGCTCTCTCCTATAGTGGGCAGACCGAAGAGATTGAGAAGCTTCTCCCGGTCATAAGGAAGATGAACTTAAAGTTAATAGCTGTAACTGGTAGACCTAAATCAAAGCTAGCAAAGCGGAGTGACGTAGTAATTAATGTCAAAGTAGAAGAGGAAGCCTGTCCCTACAACATCGTTCCCACAGCCAGCACCACGGCAATGTTGGCAATGGGCGATGCCCTGGCAATTTCTCTGTTAAAGAGAAAGAAGTTCAAGAAAGAAGATTTTGCTCGTCTTCACCCGGGTGGAATTTTAGGCAAAAAGTTACTTCTTAGTGTGCGAGATATAATGAGAAAGGGAAGAGATAATCCTATAATCAGTCAAGAAAGAACAGTGAGAGAGGCATTATTAGTAATGACCGAAACGCGGCTGGGTGCGACCAGCGTTGTTGATAGTTCGGGGAAATTGGTTGGATTCTTCACGGATGGGGATCTACGCCGCCGACTACAGAAAGACGAGAGGATTCTGAATAAGAAAATTCATAAAGTGATGACCAGAAATCCAAAGACCATTACCCAGGACAGACTCGCCATAGATGCGGCAAAAATGATGCAGGAAATGAAGTTTGATAACATGCCCGTAGTGGATAGTAAAGGCCGCCCCATAGGCATCGTAGATGAGAGAGACCTTCTTTCAGAAGGCATTCTTTAGGTAATGTAGGGCTTCTGAAATCTGAAATTTGTAATTTGAAATTTTTAATTTGTGATTTATGATGAAAATAGATGGAAGAATCAAAGCAAAAGCGAAGAAGATAAAAATAATAGGAATGGATATTGATGGTGTGCTCACCCCGGGCGACATAGTAATTATGGAGTCCGGCGAGGAGGTAAAGAGCTGGAACGTTAAAGACCGCCTGGGATTCAATCTGGCTCGCAGCGGGGCAAATTTGAAATTTGCCTGGATTTCCGGAAGAGGGTGCAAACAAGTAGAAGAGAGGGCAAAGGACTTGAGGATAGAAGCAGTTCGCCTTAAGAGAATGGACAAAAACGCAGCACTGGAAGAGATTTTGCAGGAGTTCGAGTTGAAGGCAGAAAACTTTGCCTACATTGGTGACGACCTCGTAGACATACCGGTTCTGAGAAAGGTTGGTCTATCTTTCTGTCCGAAAGATGCGCCAGAGGAAGTGAGGAAGGTTGTAGATTATGTAACTGAAGCCGAGGGCGGTCGGGGTGTGTTGCGTGAGGTGGTGGAGCTCATATTGAAATCGCAAGGTAAATGGGAAGAGGCTACTAAAGAGTATTGTAGTTAAGGCAAGAGCATAAGGGATAAGAGTGAACAGGAATTTTTTCTGGGTATTTAGCCTTTTTATTATTTTTGGTTTATCAAGTTGTGGAAAGGAGAAGCCGGAAAGTTCTATAGTTTCGGGCGAGAAGCCTTCTGCTGAGCAGGCCATAGAAAATTTTACCCTTACCCACACCAGCAAGGGCGAGAAGGAGTGGGAGTTAGAAGCCGATAGAGCAGAAATATTCAAGGGAGAAGGGAAGACAATTGTCCAGAAGCTCAAAATCAAGTTTTACGACCAGGGTAAGATCGCTTCTATTCTAACTGCCAGGGAAGGGGAACTCCTTTCCTCATCAGGGGACATGAAAGTAAAGGGAGACGTCATAGTCACTTCTCAAGAGGAAGGAACGACGCTTAAGACAGAAAGCCTCAGATGGGATGCTAAGCGAGGGAAAATCATTAGTGATGATTTGGTTCGGCAGGAAAAGGATGACACAATAATTACTGGAGAAGGCTTAGAAGCAGACCCGGATTTCGAAAAGGTTATTATAAGAAAGAATGTAAATGTGATCCACAAATCGCGTTAGCTTCAGTAAAGGCAGGTCGGGTTATATGAAAAAGACAACTCTAATTTTTCTTCTGCCCATTTTTGTAAGTACAGTATTTGCCGAGAAGCCCAAACAGACAATGAACATTACCGGGGAGAGGATGGAGGTGTTAAAGAGGGGCGAAATCACCCGTTTCCTTGGCAACGTGAGGTTAGTTAGGGGAAAAGATGTAATAGTCTCTGATTTAATGGAGCACTATGAGAAAAAGGACTATGTAGTGGGAAAAGGGAACGTCCATCTTAGTACTTATCCTGAAGAGTCCATACGGCTTGAGGCCTTTTCTGACCGGTTAACATACAATGTGCAAAATAGAAATACTATTCTAACCGGCAATCCAGAGCTCGTCCGAATCGATGAAGGGGACTCCCAGGAAACTATAAAGATAAGAGGCGAAATAATAGAACTATTCGGAAGAGAAAAGAAAATGCATGTTAAGACAGGTGCCAGGGTAGAGTACGGAGAGATGACCGCTCTGGGTGAAATCCTTGACTACGACTATGAAACAAGAAAAATTGTTATGTCGGGAGGATCTCCCCATATTTACCAAGAAGACGAACAAGTAACAGCTGACTACTCGGCAGAAGTGATTACTATTTTTGTTGATGAACAGAGAGTTATTATGGAAGGGAATGTGAAGGCGTTCATCTATCCCCAAAAAAGGTAGTGTAGCCCTACACTACCGAAACCATTTTAGCACGTTCGCGCTTTTTTATAGTGCTAATTGAGCGGTGGAAATGAGTCTATTAGTACGCGGTCTTGTCAAGAAATATTCACATCGTAGAGTAGTAAACGATGTAGAAATAGAGATAAACGAAGGTGAGATTGTAGGTTTACTCGGGCCAAATGGTGCTGGCAAGACAACCACCTTTTATATGATTGTGGGGCTCGTCCGGCCCGACAAAGGCAGGATTTTCCTGGAGGGGCAGGACATAACAGAACTACCAATGTACAAAAGAGCCAGAAAAGGCATAGGTTACCTATCACAGGAGCCGTCAATATTCAGGCGGCTCACGGTCAGGGAAAACATATGGGCTATTCTGGAGACAACCAAACTTAATCAGTCCGAAAAGAGAGAGAAATTGAAAAATCTGCTGCACAAACTAGGAGTGGAACATTTAACAGAGAATAAGGCTTGCCTGCTTTCGGGAGGGGAAAAGAGGAGAGTGGAGATCTCCAGAGCCTTGGTCACCACACCTAAATATATTCTTTTAGACGAGCCTTTTGTAGGCATTGACCCCATAACCACTGTGGAGATTCAACAGATTGTGTACCAGCTCAAGAATGAGGGGTTAGGAGTGCTGGTCACAGACCATAACGTCAGGGAGACCCTGGAAATTATTGATCGGGCTTACATTATGTATGATGGAAAGATTTTGCTCTCAGGAACTGCCAGGGAATTATTGGAGTCAGAAGAGGCACGCAAGGTTTACCTGGGAGAAAAATTCAGGATGTAAAGTATAACCAAAAAGGCTTTTATTGCAAGTATCGCCACCTATTGACTCCGTTAATCTTCCGCAATTGACAAAGTTATCAAAATGTAGTTTAATTATATTGTAAATCTTAATAAAAATAGGCTCTTTTTGAACGGAGGTCGGAGAGATGAAAATAACAGACTTTCTTTGCAAAGAAGCTATTGAAGTGAATTTGCAATCAACTAAGAAGAAAGAAACCTTGAAAGAATTAATTGATAAGTTGGGGGATGCAAAGAGGATTAAAGAGAGTGCAAAAGAAAAAATTCTGCAGGCATTGTTGGATAGGGAAAAATTGGGTTCAACTGGCATCGGTCAGGGAGTGGCAATTCCCCATGCCAAAACAGATAAGGTGGACGAAATTGTCTGTGCCTTTGGTACCTCCAAGAAAGGAGTAGATTTTGATGCATTGGACGGAGAGAAAGTATTCATAATTTTCCTACTTATCGCCCCACAAGATTCAGCAGGCATGCATTTGAAAGTCCTGGCAAAGATATCTCGACTTCTTAAAGATAAGTTTTTTCGGCAGGCATTGCGAGAGGCGGGAAGTACTAATGAGGTGGTCAAAATCATAAAGGAAGAAGACACATACTAATATCTATCAGCTTTCCCCTTCCGGAGAGGATAGGCTTATGCTCACTACATCTATTCAAGGAGTAATGGTTGAAGTTTATGGTTTTGGAATTCTGATATTGGGAGTGACTGGTATTGGCAAGAGTGAGTGCGCCTTGGAACTGATTAATAGAGGACACCGTCTAATTGCCGGAGAGGTGGTAGGAATTAGACGGCGCAGAGATAATGCCCTTATCGGCTTTGCCAAAGAACCGATTCGCTACTATTTAGAAGTTAAAGGGTTGGGCATAATAGATGTGGAAAAACTATTTGGGGCCACTGCAGTAAGAAATTCAGCAAAGATCGATATAGTAATCAGACTCGAAGAATGCGATAAAGGCAAGGATTACGAATTACTCGGTTTCGACCAGAAGTATACGACAATCCTGGAAGTCAAAGTTCCGGAATTGGTAATCCCGATGCGACCTGGAAGGAACATCGCCATTATTATAGAAGTAGCAGCTATGAATGAACGGCTCAGAAGAGAAGGATATTCTGCAATAAGTGAGTTGGATAAAGAACTTATAAAAATTACCCAGCAGAAAAGAAAAAGGCGATAGCCTATGGCCAAAGGTAACTTTGTCATCATAACCGGACTTTCGGGAGCGGGAAGGAGTTCGGCGTTAAAGAATCTGGAAGACCTGGGATATTTCTGCGTGGATAATCTACCTACCACGCTCATACCTAAGTTTGCCGAAATCTGCTCGCAGATGAAAGTAAAAATAAGGAGAGTGGCTCTTGGAATTGACATCCGGGAAGGAGACTTCTTAGACGATCTCTTTGTTTCATTAGAAGAGCTGGGCAAAATGGGATACACATATCAGATTCTTTTCCTGGAGGCCAGTAATTCTGTTCTGGTTAGAAGATATAGCGAAACTCGTAGAAAGCATCCGCTAGATAGAGAAGGTAGAACCATGCTTGAGGTTATCATCCAGGAAAGGAAAAGGCTTATGGGAATAAAAGAGCGGGCTGATAAAATTATTGATACTACAAATTTGACGCCGCAAGAGTTCAAAAAGGTTATATTTTCAAGTTTCAGGGAAGGCCCGGGTCTGGATACAATGAATGTCAGCTTAATTTCTTTTGGTTACAAGTATGGCATTCCTGTAGATGCCGACCTAGTAATAGATACTCGGTTTCTACCCAATCCCCACTATATAGAAAAGTTAAGACCTTTAACCGGAAACGACCCAGAAGTCTCACGGTTTGTTCTGAACTCTTCCGTTACCCAGAAGTTTTTGAGAAAATACTCTGGATTGTTGAAGTTTCTTATCCCTTACTATATTAGAGAAGGGAAATCCTATTTGACCATAGCTGTAGGCTGTACCGGGGGACGCCACCGTTCAGTAATTATTGTAAATCAATTGAAGAAGTTCCTGGAGAAGAAGTACCCAATTAAGATTCAGTACCGAGACATGGAAAAATCGGAAATGTAATGGAAAAGGGAGATTCATAGCAGATTCAGAATGATTGGCTTAATCGTCGTAACGCACGGTGATTTCGGTTGCCAGTTAGTCAAAGCGGCGCAGCTTATTTTGGGAGAGCAGGAAGAGGTATGGGCGTTATCCTTGCACGAGAGGGACGGGTTGGGCACATTGCGTGGGAGGATAGCGAAAGTATTAAAGGAAGGAAGCAAAAAATCTGAAGGCAAAATAATACTTGTAGATATGTTTGGAGGCACACCAGCCAACGCTAGCCTTAAGTTCCTAAATGAGGAGAAGATTGAAATTATTAGTGGAGTTAATTTACCTATGCTAATTGCTGGTATAAACTATCGCCAATCGCTCCCTCTGAAAGAACTGGCTCACCTGATTCGCCAGAAGGGAGAGGAGAGCATTCTGGACGTAAAGCAAAAGGTTCTCAATAAACTAACAAAGGACAAAAGTAGATAATGGGTATGGTCCTGGCACGTATAGATGACCGCTTGATTCACGGTCAGGTAGTAGAAAACTGGATGAAATCATTGAAGGTCAATCATGTGGTAATAGTGAACGACTTGGTGGCCAGTGACCGAATGCAGAAAGCTTTGTTTTCCTTGGCGGTTCCTGAATATGCCAAGGTGTCCGTTCTGACCATAGCAGAGGCCAAAGAGGCGATACTGAACGGACAATTTGAAAAAGACAGGGCAATGCTGCTTTTTGTTTCGCCTCAGGATGTCCTGAATATAGTTAATATGGGAGTAAAGATAAAAGAAGTAAACGTAGGCGGAATGCATTACTCCCCAGAGAAAAGGCAGATACTAAAAGCTATTTCAATTAGTGAACAGGACATTCGGGTTTTTCAGGAACTGGACAGGCTTGGGGTCCGGCTGGAAGCCAGGATGCTTCCCGATGAGGAGAAGATTGATATAATGAAGGCAATCAGAAGAGAGGCGAAGTAGGAGAGTTTCAAAATATGAGGAAAATAAACTTCGTTTTCGGGATTCACAGTCATCAACCCATCGGTAATTTTGAAGGTATTTTTGAACAGGCTTACCAGAAGGCTTACCTTCCGTTTTTGGAGGTACTGTCCAGACATCCTGGCGTAAAAGTGACCTTCCATTTTAGTGGTATCCTCTTGGAGTGGATTGTTAAGCATCACCCAGAATTTATTTCCATAGTAAAGAATCTCTTGCACAGCGGGCAAATCGAGCTGATGACGGGTGGCTATTATGAACCAATATTAGCTATGTTATACGAGCGTGACCGTGTCGGTCAAATAGTGAAATTAAGCAGATATATCAGGGAATTATTTGATTACGAGCCAAAGGGCTTTTGGCTGGCGGAGCGTGTCTGGGAACCCCATCTAGCAAAGTCAATCTCTCAGGCCGGGGTGGAATATACGATTGTTGATGACCTACCGTTCAAATCTGCCGGTCTTTTTGATGAGGAACTTTCTGGATATTACCTGACCGAGGAACAAGGCTATCCGCTCAAAGTCTTCCCTATTAGCGAGAAGTTGCGCTTTTTAATACCTTTCCGGCCGGTATCAGAAGTTATTGACTATCTTAAATCTCAGGCAACTGAGAAGGAAGAGAAACTGGCGATAATGGCTGATGATGGAGAGAAGTTTGGCATCTGGCCCGGGACATTTGAACTGGTCTATAAAGAGAATTGGCTGGAAGAGTTCTTTTCGGAATTAGAGAAGAATATGAAGTGGGTTAAGACCTTTACCTTCGCTGAATGTATTGCTCAATTCGAGCCCAAAGGGAGAATATACTTGCCGACAGGTTCCTATTCTCAGATGATGGAATGGGTTCTACCGACCAGGGCGAGAAAAGAATTTACTGATATCCTGAGGCAGGTGGAGAAATTACCTCAATCCGAAAGATATGCAAGGTTTCTGAAAGGAGGTTTCTGGCGAAACTTTCTTGTTAAATATACTGAGTCCAATTGGATGCAGAAGAAAATGTTACTGGTTAGCAATAAGATTTTAGGCGCTGTTCAAAACTTACAGGAGAAAGAAAGGGTGAGTGGTAGAATAGCAGACAACAAATTAATGCAGTCTAAGGAAGCGAATATTCAACTGCCGGACTGGTTGGAAAAGGCAAGGGATGAGCTCTGGAAAGGCCAGTGCAACTGCGCCTACTGGCATGGTGTTTTTGGAGGGCTCTATTTTCCTCACTTAAGGAGAGCCACTTACAGGCATTTGATTGAGGCAGAGAAAATTGTTGACAGCAAGAACCAACCAGGCTCCAAATGGATAACAAAGGAGGAATTTGATTTTGATTTAGACGGAAGGCCCGAAGTTCTATTCAGTAGTCCGTTACTTAATGCGTATTTTAGGCCGTCAGTAGGAGCTTCTCTATTCGAATTAGATTACAAACCAGAGAATTTAAACCTGCTGGCCACTCTGACCCGGAGGAAAGAGACTTATCATGAAGAGATTATTCGGGCCAGTCTCTTCAATTCCAAATCCAATGTGAATAATCAGATGGTAAAATCAATTCATGATATGGAGAAAGTGAAAGACAAAAACCTGGTAAAATATCTTCACTACGATTGGTATGAAAGGGTTTCACTAGTGGACCATTTCTTGCATCCAGATACAAGGGTCAACGATTTCTCAAATTGCCAGTATGGGGAACAGGGAGACTTTGTCGACCACCCTTACACATATAGAATTGAGCCAAGCGGAGCAAGTTTTATTAGAGAAGGCTTTGTGTGGGTAGGAGATTTCCAGCAACCGGTAAGAATAGAAAAGAAAGTAGCAATATCACCGAGTTCTGCAGAGATTTTAATTACATATGAAATCGTTAACAAGGGAGAGAAAGCGGTGGATTTATGGTTCGGGCCTGAATTCAACTTCTCTTTCTCTTCGCCAGAGGATGAAAAATGTTACTACTATGTACAGGGTAGGGAAAAGAGAAAGCCTTTCTCTTCTTTGGGAGAAATTCCTGATTTGAAAGGAATCGGCATGTATGACGGATATTATCAAATAAATCTAACTCTGGAATTTCAGCCCTCCTGTTCCTTGTGGCATTTTCCCATAGAGACCGTGTCAGAGGGAGATGCAGCTTACGAGCGGATGTACCAACAATCTGTCATATTTCCTAACTGGAAACTTAATTTAAGACCGAGGGAGGCACAGAGCATCACCATAAGACTGAAAATCGAATAAGAAAATGGTGACAGGTACTATTTTTCTCTGATTAGGCTCCGAAGAATCGGAGTGGCTGCTAAATTTAATTTTTTCAACAACATCTTTGGTGACATCGGGACAAGACGAGCTATCTTTATGATTACTGAAATCGTTTCGGCTAGTTTCATCGGAGGACTGTTAAGTCTGGATGCAGCGCCCTGGGCACAAATAATGGTCTCTCGGCCAGTTGTTTGTGGCCCGGTATTAGGTTATTTATTAGGAGACCTGAAGGCAGGACTCATTATCGGTGCCCTGTTGGAACTGCTCTGGATAAACGTAAAATCCATAGGCGCAGCTATTCCTCCTGATGTAACTGTAGTCGCTGTAACCTGCACCAGTCTTGTACTTTTGCTGGAAAGAACGCTCCGGGTAAGTAATGATTTTCAAGGTTCCTATAGGATAGTTATTGTGGCACTCACTATGCCTCTGGGGGAAGTCTTCCGAGCCATAGATGTTAGACAACGGAAATTAAATGCATACTTTGTGCACTACCTGGAACGAGAAGTTTCCAGAGGAAATTTTGGAGCGGTAAAAAAAGCCAATTATTTAAGCTTATTTCTATTTTTCATCAAAGGAACCATTTTTTGTCTTATTGCAATCAGTGCAGGTGTATGGTTTCTTCCCAAAATGTTAGCCTTTTTACCGTATGGTATATTTCCAGGTTTAGATTTTGCATATAGGTTGTTGCCAGTTCTGGGTCTGGCAGTAGCCTTCAACACTTTTAGAAGCTTTTCCTAATGGACTCAACTTCAATGGATACTAGAATAGTTAAGAGATCTGACCTATATCATTTTATATGGAGGTCTTTCTGTTTGCAAGCGGTCTGGAATTACGAACGCATGCAAAACGTGGGATTTCTATACGTATTGGCACCCGTTCTGAACAAGCTATATCCTGAAAAAGAGAAGAGAATCGGGTCTTATAAGCGACATTTGGAGTTTTTCAACACCCATCCGTATTTCGCAAATGTCTTGGTGGGGATAGTAGCCCGTTTGGAAGAAGAAATGGCACTGGGAGGTGAAGTTAAGCCGGAAGAGATCGCTGCATTGAAGATGAGTATGGGTGGAGCATTCGGAGGTATCGGCGATTCGCTATTCTGGGCAGCCTGGCGGCCGTTTACTGCGCTTTTAGGTTGCGTTCTCGTAATTTTCTATTTAAGTAAGTGGGAAGGTGCCTGGATAGCACCACTAATCTTCTTGATTTTGTACAATTTTCTGCACTTACACACGAGAATTAGAGGAGTTATGGAAGGGTTCGAAAAGAAGACGAAGGTGATAGGGCTTCTCAGAAAAATGCATTATTCCCGGACCATATCTAGTAGCCACCTTATTGGGCTGGGACTGGTGCTTTTTGCCACTATGGTAATATTTTTCCGGGACTGGGAAGGGATACAGAAGTTATACTTTTTGGCATTTTTCCTTCCGATGATTTTGCTCAATCGCTGGCGAGTTTCTTCAGGAAAGCTTTTATATATGCTGATCGGAATTTCCTGTGCAGGTGCCTATATATTCTAATCGCTAAATAGCGATTTGTAATCTGTAATTTGAAATTTGTAATTTGTAATTTATGCTTTATTAGGGAATGTTAGATGATACGGAAGAATTTTCGCATCAACAACAAATTAGGTCTCCACGCTAGACCTGCTGCGCTTCTTGCCCAGAGTGCGGGCAAGTTTGACTCAAAAGTGTCCATAATTAAGGATGGTCAAGAAGTTGACGGAGATAGTATTCTCGGAATCATGATGTTAGCTGCAGAGTACGGTTCTGAAATAACAGTGATAGTTAAAGGAGAAGATGAAAAGGAAGCTATGAAGAAGATAGAAGAATTATTTTCCAGAAAATTTGACGAGGAGTAGAGCCTATGTTGAAAGGAATTGCTGCTTCGCCCGGCATTGTTATTGGTCGGGCTTTCCTCCTGGAAGAGGAGGAATTCTATATTGCGAAAAGGGAAATCGCTCCTGGCGATATAAGACAGGAAATAATTCGCTTTCGTAGAGCCCTTGCCGAGACAAAAGAGGAAATGGATGGAATAAGGCAGAAAGTTTTGAAGCAACTGGGGAAGAGACACGTACGCCTTTTTGATGCCTATCTCTTAATCCTGGAAGACCCCCTCCTGCGGGACGACGTCACAGAAATGGTGATGGCGCAGAGAGTGAATGCCGAATACGCTCTCCAGATGGTAATTGATAGGATAACAAAGACTTTCAATATAATTGATGATGGCTATTTGCGAGACCGTAGTCTTGACATTCTGGATGTGGGAAAAAGAGTGTTGAAACGGCTACTCGGCCGGGAGAGGGAAGAACTGGCCACTCTTTCAGCATCAGTAATTGTAGTTGCGCATAATTTAACCCCGGCAGACACCATTGCTATGCGCAAAGAGAACGTGATAGGATTTGCTACAGATATTGGTGGTAGGACTTCCCACACAGCCATTATGGCGCAATCCTTGGAAATTCCTGCTGTAGTGGGTCTAAAAAACGTAACTAAGAAAGTTAAGCCAGGTGACACAATAATCGTGGATGGCATAGAGGGAATTGTCATTACTAACCCCGATTCGCTTACGGTTGAGAATTATCAGCGTCAGAAGATAAAATATACCGATGCAGAAGAGGCATTAAAGAAGCTAACAGACCTTCCTGCAGTTACGGCTGACGAACATAACATTGAATTGCATGCGAATATTGAAGTGCCAGAAGAAATTCCTTCAGTTCACGCCCATGGCGCGACAGGAATTGGATTATTCCGTACCGAGTATATCTATTTGAATCGACCAGACCTGCCCTCGGAAAAAGAACAGTATGAACAATATGCCTCAGTAGCCCGGCAGATGATGCCCTATCCGGTCGTAATCAGAACAATGGACTTGGGCGCAGACAGGTTTGTTGGTGAATTTGGTATTTCTGCGGAGCGTAATCCGTTCATGGGCCTGAGGGCAATACGGCTCTGCTTTAAGTATCCTCATGTTTTTAAGACCCAACTAAGGGCGATACTCCGGGCATCAGTAGAGGGGAATTTGAAGATAATGTATCCTATGATATGCTGTTGGGAGGAAATGAGACATGCCAATGATCTCCTGGAAGAAGTAAGGAATGAATTAAGAAAGGAGGGAGTCCCTTTCAATGAGAATATGGAAGTAGGTGTAATGATTGAAACTCCTTCCTCTGCCCTGATTGCAGACATCCTGGCCAGAGAAGCCGATTTCTTGAGTATTGGGACAAACGATTTAATCCAATATACTTTAGCGGTAGACCGCGTTAATGAAAATGTTACTCACCTTTACCAGCCTCTGCACCTATCCATTTTGCGGTTAATCAAAAGGGTAATAGATGCCGGCCATCAAATTGGCAAACCAGTGGGAATGTGTGGGGAGATGGCCGCAGATCCTTCTTTTACAAAGATTCTTATAGGTATGGGTCTCGATGAGTTTAGTATGTCCCCGTTGTCCATACCCAAGATTAAGAAGATTATTCGCTCCACCAACCTGGCCAAAGCCCAGGAACTTGCCAATCGGATTTTAGCTACAGCAGAACAAGAAGAGGTAAGCAAAATTATTGAGAGATTCGAAGCGCAACAATAAAAAAGGGGACAGGCTACTTTTTTTCTCCCCGGTGCTACCCTGGCGTCCCGGAAAAGGGGACAGGTTAACTTTCTTCTCCCTATCGCGACAGTGGCATAAATGCACAAAAACTCAATAAAAGACAAAGCCAAGATGAGCAAAATGATAAAATATTTAGAAGATTTTCCCGCACAATGCGAAGAGGCTGTACGGATTGCTAAGGGATATCCTATTGATATAACAAGATATGGGTCCATCCACCAGGTCGTAGTTTGCGGGATGGGTGGCTCAGCGGCAGGTGGCGACCTGTTGAAGTCCTACCTTCAGGGAGAGGCAAAGGTTCCAATCGAAGTTAACCGGGGTTATGCCCTTCCTCAGTATGTAGGAAAGAGCACATTAGTCTTTGCCATCAGCTATTCGGGTAATACTGAGGAAACTCTTTCTGCATATCAAGATGGCTTATCCCGCTCTGCCAGGATAATAGCCATCACGAGTGGGGGCAAGTTAAAGGAACTCTGTCAAAAAGATGGCATTGACCTGCTGGAAATCACCGGAGGGATGCCCCCCCGGGCAACCTTCGGCTATCTATTTTTCCCCATGCTTACTCTCCTGGAAAGGTTAGGACTAATAGGGCCGAAAGAAGGGGAAATCCGGGAAACAATTCAGAATCTACAAGTACTGTGTAAGGAATATAGTCCTCAGAGTAAGCCGAATCTGGCAAAAGAGATTTCGGAAAAAATAAAGGGGCATCTTCTTCTCATCTATGCTCCGCAACATCTGGCTGGCTGCGCCGTTCGCTGGAAGAACCAATTTAATGAAAATAGCAAAACTATGGCTTTCTTCAGTCTATTGCCAGAAATGAACCACAACGAAATTGAAGTTTGGGCCGTGGGTAGCGAAATTATGAAGAAGTTCTATTTATTATTCCTAAGGGACAATGGAGAAAATGAAAGAATTAGACAGAGAATCATAATAACAGAAAATATTCTGAAAGATAAAGTAGCTGGCATTCAACATGTAGTTTCGCGCGGCAAATGCCTGCTATCTCGCCTGCATTCCCTGATATGTCTCAGCGATTGGGTCAGCACGTACTTGGCACTGGCAAGTTCAATAGACCCGGTCCCCACCCCGATGATCGACCTCCTTAAGAAGAAGCTAGCTCGGAACCAATAAAATTCGCAAATTTTCTATTGACAGATTTAATTTTTTCTGCTATTATAAAGGTTTGAGATTTTCGGGCCATTCGGCTTGCGCCGCCCGCAGGGAGTCGTATTAGAAGGCAAAAGATGGAGAAATGTATCTTTTGTGATATCGTCAACAAGAGAATTTCGGCAACCATCATTTACGAAGACAACAGGATAGTAGCTTTCAGAGATATAAATCCCCAGGCGCCGGTACATCTGTTGATAGTGCCCAAAAAGCATATTGCCACAATTATGGATTTGACTACAGAAGATAAGGATTTAATAGGAGAAATTCATTTAGTTGCTAAGAAATTAGCCTCGCAAGAGAGCATTGCCCAGTGTGGCTTTCGCATTGTAGAGAATTGCAATGCCGATGCCGGTCAGGCAGTTTTCCATATACATTTTCACTTACTCGGTGGTCGAAAATTACTCTGGCCACCTGGCTAACAACTATAAATAGGGACAGCGACCATTTTCCCAACAGTTTCCCCTATCGAGCACAAGTATGATAGGACTGTGAAACCCGATGGAGGCATTGGACTCCTTCGGAGCTGATTCAAGATAGTGCAACCTTGTGCGAAAGGGGGTCCCGATTTTGTCGGGACGAATAAGGAGCTCCGTGGTAGCGACGGGCGCGAGTTGGTGAGCGCCCAGGGGACAGGGAGCGAAGCGACCGCAATCAGGGGCGCCGGTCGCGACGAATAAGGAGCGACGGCCGAGCGAAGCGAGGGAAAGGCGTGGGTGCGAGACGGTGAGCACCCCGGGAGAAGAGTTTCCCCTATTGAGCACAGGTCCGACAGGACTCCGAAGAGGCGTCGGACTCATTCGGAGCTGATTCAAAATAGTGAAACCTTTGTGGAAGGGGTGACAGCGAACGGAGTGAGCGCAATTAGGGGAAACCTGTTGAGGTTTCCCATATTGAGCACAGGCTGATTCACATAAGGGGTGAAGAAATGTGACGGAGGTAAAAGTTAGAGAACACGAGTCCATTGATGAGGCTCTTCGGCGATTTAAGCGCCAGTGTGAACGAGCGGGACTTATGACAGAAATAAAAAGGAGGGAATATTATGAAAGTCCCAGTGTGCGCAGGAAGAGAAAAATCGCGGAAGCCAAGAGGAAACAGAGAAGAAGAGAACTCAAGTTATTAAGTCGCTTAAAGAGAAGAAGATAACAGTGCGTAGATTGCCTAGAAGATTTTACTGCCGCAAGACAAGAATCGTGGCCCGAGAGCTATTATCTAAGACTCTCGTACATAGAACGGATGAAGGTACAATCTCGGGCAGAATTGTAGAAACAGAGGCTTATCTCGGTCGGGACGACCCGGGAAGCCACGCTCATCGCGGAGTTACTTCGCGTAATAGGATAATGTTTGGGCCACCAGGAAAGGCTTACATATACCAGGTCTATGGCAGTAGTTATTGTTTCAACGTAGTTACGGAAAAGGATGGGGTGGGTGGAGCCGTTCTAATTAGAGCTTTAGAACCCGAAAAAGGCATAGGATTAATGGAGAAAAACAGGCGAATAGACGGACACTTAACTCTTCTCACAAATGGCCCGGGGAAACTAACCCAGGCCTTGGGTATCACAGGGTCTATGAACGGGGCTGACCTGACCAGAAACAAACTATATATTCTGTCGCGGGATAGTTCCGGAAAAAAGCAAAGCTACCCGCAAGGGTTTAAGATTGTCACTACGAGCCGTATAGGTATAAAGGCGGGCAGGAATCTCCTTTATCGTTACTATATTGAGGGCAATAGATTCGTATCCCAAAGTTAAGAAAGTCCCTTCACAAAGGTGAGGCCTGCTGGTCAGGCCAGGAGGGAGACGGTAGATGAACCTGACTGAGTTATACAAATTCGTCATAGAAGAGGGAATTTCCCGGGATCCTCGCGGGGTTGAAAGGGTTAAACTGGATATGAAAAGGAGGAAGGAGGAGTTTGAGAAACTGGATGAGACGAAAAAGCGAGAGTTTGACCTGGAAACACTTTTCAATCCTTATAGCGATACCAGGATATTGAATGATAGCGGGGCAGAAATAAGGAGCATTCTCGTAGGAATCGATATCGAGACCCCGGAACTGCTTTTGGCCGACCGGCTAAGGTCGCGAGGAAAAGATATCAATTTAGCTCTTGCCCACCATCCTGAAGGACGTGCTTATGCGAATTTCTATGGCGTCATGGGTATGCAGGCAGATATCCTGAACAAGTATGGAGTTCCAATAAACATAGCGGAGGACCTTTTGGAAAAGAGAATAAAAGAGGTTAGCCGAAAGGTGATGCCAATAAATCACTTCAGAGCAGCCGATGCGGCACATCTACTTGACATTTCTTTTATCTGTGTGCATACACCATCAGACAATTTTGTAGCCACATATTTACAGGGATTGGTGGATGAAAAGAAACCGGAACGAGTTGAAGACGCTATTGAGCTCCTAAAGCAAGTACCGGAATATAGAGAGGCTATACTAAGAGGCAATGCACCAAAGGTTGTCGTTGGTTCTGAAAGCAGGCGGGCGGGAAAAGTATTCGTAGATATGACGGGCGGCACAGAGGGTTCGGTAGAAGCTTTAGAAAAGCTCAGCCTTTCCGGTATTGGGACCATAGTAGGGATGCATATGAGCGATAAGCATTATGAAAATGCAGAAAAAGTTCACATAAATGTCATCATTGCCGGCCACATGGCATCGGATACTCTGGGACTCAATCTTATATTAGACCGGGCTATAAAGAAATTTGGCTCCTTAAATATTATCCCTTGTTCCGGATTTTACCGTGTAGAGAGATAGTTTCTGGCTCAGACCCTGGAACGAATCCGAGAATGGGAACCTGTGTGGAACGAAGACTCTCTATACGACGAAAGCGAGATTGCCCTTACCAGAGAGAAGAAGAGTGGGATAAACGGGAGGAGTCGAGTTGGCTATCCCTGCCTACTTGATAGATCAGATAAGGCAAAGCAATAATATTGTAGAGGTAATTTCTGAGCATATACCTCTAAAAAGAACGGGAGGTAATTTTAAGGCGCTCTGCCCTTTCCATCAAGAAAAGACACCTTCTTTCATCGTTTCACCGCAGAAAGAGATATTTCACTGTTTCGGCTGCGGAGAAGGAGGGAATGTCTTCAATTTTCTAATGAAGCAGGAAAAGATAAGCTTCATAGAGGCTGTAGAGAGATTGGCCGAGCGCGCCGGGATTCCTCTTCCCCGGGATAAGGAGAGCCGGGAAGAGGCGTTTAGAATTTCCCGGGAAAAAAAGAGTCTGTACGATATCAACCATCACGCAGCCGACTTTTTTCACAAGTGTTTAAAGAGTTCTGGCCCGGGTGGAAAGGCACGGGAGTATCTAAAGAAGAGAGGTTTTGCCGAAGAAACTATTGACAGGTTCGTACTCGGTTATGCTCCTGATTTAGGCAGAAGCTTTTTAGAGGCCGCTGCAGGCAAGGGCTATACGAAGGCCCAATTAGAAAAGGCGGGTCTGATAACTTTTTCCGAAAAGAGAAACGACTATTACGATTTGTTCTTTGACCGTATCATATTCCCAATTCTTGATGTTCAGTCTAGAGTAATCGGATTTGGCGGAAGAGTTTTAGGAGAACGCGAACCTAAATATCTGAATTCACCAGAAACCCCAGTTTTCAACAAAGGGAGAACACTTTACGCACTCAACTTTGCCAGGGAATCTATTCATAAGAAGAATCAAATCATAATTTTAGAAGGATATACTGATGTTTTAAGTTGCCATCAATATGGAATAGAGAACTGTGTGGCTACACTGGGAACTGCTTTGACCGAAGCTCATGTCTCCGCAATATCCCGGTATGCCGAAGAAGTAGTAATGGTTTATGATGCCGATACAGCGGGGGTCAAGGCTACATTAAGAGGGCTCGATATCTTGATAGGAAGCGGCCTAAAAGTTAAGGTTGTCTCACTGCCTCAAGGCAGTGACCCGGATGACTTCCTTCGTTCCCAGGGAGTGGAAGAATTTCAAAGGGAAATTTCCCGGTCCCTCTCATTAATTGATTATCGGATTAAGTTGGCGTCGCAAGGTGCCGACTTAGGTAGTTCTGAGGGAAAGGTTCTCTTGGCCGAAGAAGTCTTGCCCACAATTGCCAGAATAAATAATCTAATAGAACAAAAAGAAGAAATCAAGAAAATATCCCGTTTAATCTCTGTCGATGAGGAAACTCTGCTTCTAGAATTGCGAAGGGTGGACAGAAAGACTTACCAGTGGGAGAAACCTTATTTTAGGGAGGGACTCGCAAGAGATATCAAGGATTCTTCTCCCTGGGAAGGGCTCCTTAAGGCAGAGAAAGGCCTGGTACAGGTAATGATTAACTATCCCGAGGAAATAGAAACAATCAGGATAGGAATTGGGCCTGAAGACTTCTTTACCACCGACCTTTCCCGGATTGTAAAAGTCATATACGAACTCTATGACCGGAAAGAGCTCATAGAGCCGGCAATAATTATGGACAGGATTTACAGTGAAGGTCCGGAACCTTCAGACAAGATTAACCAGATTATCGCTTCATTAGCTATTGAAGAGAAGAAAGAAGAATTTTCTCCGGGGACAATCAACGCATTGATTGAGAAGCTCAGGATACACAAATCAGAAGAAGAAAAAGAAAAAATAAGAGAGGAACTTACAACTCTAGTAGATAAAGGCCTATCAGTAGAGTCAAAAAAGATAGAAAAGTTTCAGGAATTGACCAGGAAACTCAAAGGAAGTAAGAATGAAAAAGTATGAAGAAAAAATTTCCGAATTAATTGAGCAGGGAAAAGAGACAGGAAAACTGACCTACCAGGAAATAAACGAGCAGCTCCCTGAAGACATAACCGATTCTGACGAAATAGACGATATCTTTACCAAACTGGATGAGCTGGGAATCGATGTAGTGGATAAAATTTCTCTTATTGAGAGGCCGGAGAAAGCCGAGGAGGAAAAGGTAGGATTAGTCCCGATAACTCCCACCACTGAAGTTGAGACAAGCGATTCCATAAAGATGTACCTCAACGAAATGGGCAAGGTTTCTCTTCTCAGCCGCAGTCAGGAGATGCATTTAGCCAAGAGCATTAAGGACAAGGAGAAAAAACTTAAGCAAGTGGCCTTAGAATCTCCCATAGCTCTAAGAGAAATAAAGCAGATGGGCAGGATGTTGGAGAAGAGAGAGATTACTCCTAAAGAGCTAATGCCCCGGGGCAGAAAGACCAGTGCAGCTTTGGCCAGGATGAAAAAGAAAATGAAAAAAGTGGTTGGGGAGATCACCAAGAGTGAGAGAAAAATCCTAATTTATGAGGAAAAGTTAAAGGCGAAGAGGATTACTCTCAAGGCAAGAGAAAAATACCAGAAGTTGCTAACCCAGCAGAAGAAGAAAATTCTAGAACAAATTCTTGATTTGAATCTGAAATCAGAAAAAATTAAGAAAATAATTATGAAAATAAAACAAATAGGCCTGAAATTAAAACAGCTAGAGAGAGAAAATGATTATTATCAACGAAAACTCAAAATTCCCTGCTCTCAAGTTAAGAAACTTTGGCGCAGAGCCAGGGCAAAAAAGATTTCGGGGTCGGACTTCAAGAGGAAAACGGGAGTAACTCTAAAACAGATGGAAGGAATAAATAAGAATCTGAGAGGCGTCTCACAGCGTCTCCTTCAACTTCAGCGAAGCACGGGAATGGAGGTCCCAGCAACAAAGGAGCTGTATAACCAGGTTACCCAGCTGGAGTCAGAAATCCTCGATGGGAAATTAAAATTGGTGAAGGCAAACTTAAGACTTGTCGTAAGTATTGCTAAAAAACATATCAATCCTAACCTTTCATTGCTGGACTTAATTCAGGAAGGCAGTATAGGACTGATGAAAGCAGTTGACAAATTTGAATACAAGAGAGGATTCAAGTTTTCAACCTATGCGACCTGGTGGATTAGACAATCCATAAATCGGGCAATAGCCGATCAGGCGCGCACTATTAGGATTCCAGTACATATGAAGGAGATTATCAGCAAATTAACGAAAATTGCCCGCCGGTATCGCCAGAAATATGGCCGTGACCCACTCGTTGAAGAATATGCTAAGGAGATGAAAATGCCGCCAGAAAGAATACGGGCGGTATTGAAGATAATGCAAGAGCCGATATCCTTAGCTACTCCCATTGGCGAAGAGGAGGAAAGCCATCTGGAAGACTTCATTGAAGACCACGATAACCTTTCTCCGGTAAACATCGCCTTAGATGTTTTGCGCCAAAAAGAAATAGAAAGAGTACTATCAACCTTGACCGATCGCGAGGCAAAAATTATCAAATTGAGATTTGGAATCGGAGTAGGATACCCTCGCACTTTGGAAGAGGTAGGCCAGATATTTAATGTAACCAGGGAAAGAGTAAGGCAAATCGAGGCGAAAGCGATACGAAAACTGCGGCATCCCTCCCGAAGCAAATACCTGAGAGAATACGTCGAATAAATTAAATAGGGACAGCGACCATTTAAATAGTAAAAAGGTGACAGGTACTTTTTTTCCGTAAATAGGGACAGCGACCATTTTTAACCAAGCACTGTGAATCTCTGCCTGCCTCCAAAGTTTAAATCTTGTAGCAAAAGCGTTGCTTTCAAGTACAACAGCAAACATAGTTTTTCATAGATGTACGAGCTATACGCTATGGCGGCTCGAATATGGAATCCCTGAGTTTTAGGAAGACGGTCTTTCAACCTTAAACTCAGGGATTTTTTTGTTGATTATTTTCTGAAAAATAGGTAAATTATTCCTGGTCGGGCATAGTTTGCCGTCCAAATCCTTGCTCCACCGATAGGGGGCATAATGGTAAAGAAGGTTCGTAAGAGAGATGGCAGGATAGTCGATTTTGACCAAAATAAAATTACCAGGGCTATCGAAAAATCTATCCTGGCAGTAAAAATTAAGGACACAACTTTGGCCGGACGATTATCTGACCAGGTGACGAAGATAGTCAATCGAAAATTTGTGGGCAGAATTCCAGGTGTTGAGGATGTCCAGGATATTGTAGAGAATGTTCTAATTAAGAATGGTCTTACGAGAGTGGCGAAGGCATACATTATTTATCGCCAGAAGCGAAAAGAGGTTCGTGAGGCCAAGAGAATCTTTGGGATAGAAGACGATTTAAAATTGTCAGTGAACGCTATTAGAATTCTGGAAAAGAGATATCTATTGAAAGACGAGTCTGGCAATCTAATTGAAACTCCTCAGAAAATGTTCCACAGAGTAGCCAGAGAGGTAGCCAGTGCTGATCGTCTCTACGGGAAAAAATTTGATGCCGAAAAAACAGAGAGAGAATTCTACAGAGTAATGTCGAATCTGGAATTTATTCCCAATAGCCCCACTTTAATCAATGCTGGAACCAGAATGGGCCAGCTATCTGCCTGTTTCGTCTTACCTGTTGAAGATTCTATGAAGTCAATCTTTGAAGCAGTGAAAAATATGGCTCTGATTCACCAGTCGGGTGGAGGAACAGGCTTCTCCTTTTCCCAACTGAGGCCAAAAGGAGACATAGTTAAGTCAACCAAAGGCATTGCTTCTGGCCCAGTTTCATTTATGCGTGTTTTCGATATAGCGACAGATATAATCAAGCAGGGAGGCAGGAGAAGAGGGGCAAATATGGGGATCTTGAGAGTGGACCATCCCGACATCCTGGAGTTTATCACAGCAAAAACCAAGGAAGGGGCATTTTCTAATTTCAACCTTTCCGTTGCTGTTACAGATAGATTTATTAAGCTACTGGAGGCAGATAAACAATATGAATTAATAAATCCCCGCACAGGAAAGCCCACCAGGAAATTAAGAGCAAAGGATGTATTTAACTTGATACTGGCGACAGCCTGGAAGACAGGAGACCCCGGGCTAATATTTATTGACCAGATAAATAGATATAACCCAACCCCCTACATGGGAATAATAGAAAGTACTAACCCGTGTGCAGAGCAACCATTATTGCCTTACGAGTCTTGCGTTTTGGGCTCAATAAATCTGTCAAAGATGGTCGAGGAAAAGAAGATAAACTGGCAGAAATTGAGAGGTGTAGTAAGAACAGCAGTCCATTTTCTCGATAATGTCATTGATATTAATAAATATCCGCTTCCTCAGATAGAGAAAATAACAAAGAGTAATAGAAAGATTGGCCTGGGAGTTATGGGATTTGCTGAAATGCTGATTAAGCTAAGCATTCCCTACGATTCCCGGGAAGGAATCCGCATCGCCGAAAAGGTTATGAAATTTATTACCCGAGAAGCAAGAGAAAAATCTAAGAAATTGGCAGAGATGAGAGGGGTCTTTCCCAATTTCAAAGGGAGCATCTGGGACAAGAGAAGAATCAAAGTAAGAAATGCCGCCCTAACTACAATTGCGCCAACAGGGACAATAAGCACAATTGCAGGTTGCTCCAGCGGCATAGAGCCCCTCTTCGCCATATCCTATGTTAGGAACATACTGGAGGGCACGGAATTTTTGGAGACTAATCACTTATTTGAAGAAGTAGCCAGAGAGAAAGGATTCTATGATAAGAAACTGATGATGGAGATAGCGAAGAAGGGTTCGATACGACATATGAAGAAGATTCCCCAATCGATAAGGAAGATATTTGTCACAGCATTTGATATCTCACCTGAATGGCATGTAAGAATGCAGGCAGCGTTCCAGAAGTACACAGATAATGCTGTATCCAAGACAGTTAATCTTCCTTACCAGGCTACAGTAGACTACGTAGAAAGGGTTTATAAACTCGCTTACAAGCTTGGATGTAAAGGCGTTACCGTCTATCGTTATGGAAGCAAGCCACAGCAGGTTCTCTATCTCGGCTCTGTCCCGGAAGAGGTAAGGGAAGATAGACTTGAGTACGTCAGCGTAGATTCAGAGTACGCCGGCGGTTGCCCCACCCCTTACTGCCTCTTCTAAAAAAGAAAAATGGTGACAGGTACCATTTTCGAAAAGGGGTCAGAGTCATTTTTAGTTAGCTTTAGCATCACTGGAGTGTCAAACGAAAGGTTGACACACAATTTGGAACCCTCTTGAAAGTAAATGTAAAACTATTTGCCAGCATCCGTAAGTTCTCCGAGAAGGACCATCTGGAGATAGATATTGGGGAAGGTTCCAGTGTCCAAGACTTACTTCCCCGGATAGGAATCCCCCAAGACGAACCCCTCCTCATTATTATTAATGAATATACCAGGGAAAGGGAGACTCCTCTTCGAGCCGGCGACACCATTTGCCTCTTCCCGATAATTGCTGGAGGTTAGGATGTTCGGCTGGAACGGGAAGATAGCGAAAATCAGTTTGGCTGAAAGGAAGGTTGAGGATATTCCTTTAGAAAAAGAGTTCCTCAGCGACTATCTCGGAGGTCGGGGTCTGGGAGTGAAGTTCGTCTACGATTTAGTAGAGCCAGGCCTTGACCCATTCTCTCCTGAAAACATACTCGTCTTCGCTGCCGGGCCACTCACCGGCACCACTTGCCCCACCTCTGGGCGATTTGCCACTGTCTCTAAATCTCCACTCACCGGCACCATATTCGATTGTAGCGGCGGTGGGAACTTTGGCCCTGAATTAAAGTTTGCCGGGCTTGATGGGTTACTAATATTTGGCAAATCAGACGAACCAGTATACCTGGAGATTGATAATGGCAAAATCTCCATAAAAGACGCAAACCATCTCTGGGGCAAAAATACCCGGGAAGTCACCCGGGAGTTATCGAAATTCGGAAGAGTTGCCTGCATCGGAAGGGCAGGAGAGAAAGGGGTAAGGTTTGCAAACATAATGAATGATTATACTCATACATGCGGTCGCGGCGGTCTGGGAGCGGTGATGGGCAGCAAGAATCTGAAAGCAATCGTTGTCAGAGGAGAAAAGAAAGTACCCCTATTTGACAGGGAGAGATACAAGAAGTATTTTCAGGATATAACCAGGCTTCTCATAGCCAGTCCCGTATCTTCTAAGGGTCTCAACGAGTATGGAACAGCAGTCCTTGTCAACCTGATAAATTATATGAAGATTCTGCCCACCGGCAACTTCAGGTTATCACGGTTCGACTTTGCCGAGGAAATTTCTGGAGAAAGAATAAATTCTGCATTTCCCATCAAAAAAACTCCTTGCTACGCCTGCCCCATAGCATGCAAGCGTGAAGTCAGGGATACAGAAATGGAGATACCCGAATACGAGACCATAAGTATGTTCGGCTCCTCCTGCAGAATCTCCAACATTGAGACGGTTATGAAGGCAAATAGAATCTGCAACGAATACGGTATGGATACTATTACTTCCGGGAGCACAATTGCCTGCTATATGGAAGTCACTGGAGAAGAACTTACAGATGAGGAACTATTAAAATTAGTAGAGCTAATAGGAGAGAGGAAAGACATCGGCCAGGAATTATCCGAAGGCTCGATGAGATATGCATTAGCCCATAATAAACTGGATAGAAGCATGCAGGTGAAAGGTCTCGAATTACCCGGTTACGACCCCAGAGGGGTTCTCGGATTGGCACTCGGGTATGCCACTTCCAACAGAGGGGGATGCCACCTCAGGGCATATATGATTGGTCCAGAAATTTTTGGCAAACCCAAGTTAGTGAACAGGCTTAGTTTTTCAGGAAAGTCTGGTCTTGTCCAGGTTATTCAGAACCTGTTCACTGCCGTTGATTCTCTGGTAGTTTGTAAATTTGCGCTTTTTAGTGTGGGAGAAGAAGAGTGGGCAAATATCCTGACTGCAGTAACTGGAGTAGACTTTGTCTCGGAGAGACTGCTGGAAATAGGAGAAAGAATCTGGAATGTAGAGAGATTGTTTAACCTAAAAGAGAAATTTAGCAAAGAAGACGATACCCTTCCGGAAAGGTTCTTTCAGGAAGATGGAGGAGTAGAAGGGAGGCATATCAAAAAAGACGAGTTTCTCGCCTCCCTCCTGGAATACTACCGTTTCCGGGGATGGGATAGCGAAGGAGTTCCCGCTAAAGAGAAACTACAACAACTAAGCATTCAATTGCAGGGCTAGGGCACAATTTTAGGTAACCGCAGGCTTTAGCCTGCGTTCGGCAAAGGTAGCCCCAGGTCGGACAGAACTCCGAGAGCTTGTCGGACTCCTTCGGAGCTTTAGCCTGCGTGGGGAGGGCGGGCACAATGTGGAGAGAAATTAGCAAATTTGGTAAAAAGATGGTCCAATGTGGATTAACCCATTCCCATTTTGGCAATATAAGCGTGCGCGTGGGAAACAAACTCATAATTACCAGGAGTGGCAGCATGCTTGATGAGATTGATGAGAATATGGTCGTGGAACTGGACATGGATAAACCTACTAGTTTCGACACGATAGCTTCTTCGGAAACCATAGTCCACAGGCAAATTTATAAAGAGACTTCCGCATTAGCCATAATCCACGCCCATTCTCCCTTTGCTATTATCCAGTCAATGATTTCTCCCACAAATCTCATAGTCCCCACGGACTGCGAAAGTAAATACTTTCTCCACGAGATTCCAATCATAACCGGGGGAGTTGGCTCGAGAGAACTCGCCCAGAATGCAGTTAATGCTCTCAGGGACCACAAAGGGGCAATAATAAAAGAGCATGGACCCATAGCCATCGGAAAGATTGTTGAAGAAGCATTTGTTACCATATGTTCAATAGAGCATGCCTGCAAGGTCAAATACTTCGCCGACCTGAAGTTGCACGGCTTCGGTTGAAGTCTTGGCCGAAGGTGACAATAGAGTTCAATTTTTCCAGAGATGAGGAGGAAATAAGATGGTCTCTGGACTGGTCTTTGTTCGTTTATTAGCCGGACATGAAGAGGCCATTATGGAAGCATTGAGGCAGGTTAGTGGAGTTCAGAAAGTTATGGCTGTTTTCGGCCGGTGGGACCTAGTGGTCAGTGTGGAAGCCGAGGACATAGATGAACTCGCCTCGGTTGTGATTAACAAGATAAGAGCAATTCCAGGCACTGTTTCCACAGAGACATTGGTTGCGGTAAAGCTCAGAGGACCCAAGATTTTGATTTAAGAAAAAAAGAGAAAAAACGGGTCAGAGAGAAAAACGGGTCAGAGTCATTTTTGGAGCCATTTTTGTTAACACGGAACAAAATTTTCTTGACGTTTCACTGCGGCCTTAATATAATAAGTATGGTAGAATCAGGAAAAGAAAAACGGGCCCATAGCTCAGCTGGTTAGAGCACCTGACTCATAATCAGGGAGTCCTAGGTTCGAATCCTAGTGGGCCCATTTTTTATTTTCAAATAGGGACAGCGACCATTTTTCCCTTCACCAGAGGGTTTCTCTAAGATTTGATGCAAGGATCTTGAAATAACCAAGGCGCGGTATTGACATCGTTGCATCCTGAGGTTTAGAAGAGAAATGATAAAGATTGGCACGAGTGGGTTCTCTTTTCCAGACTGGCAGGGCGTGATCTATCCCAGAAATATTCAACCCAGGGACGCCCTTCGCTACTACGAACAGGAGCTCGGTTTTGACACAGTGGAAATAAACTTTACATACTATATGCTCCCCGGCCTGAAAACAATAGAAGGACTGGCAAAGAAGACAACGCCAAAATTTGACTTTGTAATAAAAGGGTTTAAGGGTATGACTCACGACCCTTTCGACAGCAGGCTGGAAAAGAGACCGGAACTGAGTGAGGTCAAGGAAACTTTCGAAAAATTTCTATATTCAATGAAGCCCCTGATGGAGACTAATAAGCTCGGTGCAATTCTCTTACAGTTCCCTGTCTTCTTCTATCCCCGCTCCGAAAGCAAGGACTACATCCTTCAATGTAAGGACTGGCTGGGCGATGTGCCTGCGGTAATTGAATTCAGAAACCGCGCCTGGGCAAAGCCCGACACATTCAATTTCCTCAAGGAGAATGGCCTCGCCTATTGCATAGTAGATGAACCAAAATTGCCTAGACTTATGCCCTTTGTGGAAGAAATTACCTCCACTATAGGCTACCTGCGACTTCACGGAAGGAACCAAAACTGGTTCAATGTTCCAACATCAGAGAGATACAATTACCTCTACTCCGGGAAGGAATTAAAAGAGTTCGTTGACCCTATTAAAAGGATTCATCAGAAGGCACAGAAAGGCTATGTATTTTTCAATAACTGCCACGCGGGCGCAGCAGCGAGAAATGCCCTCCAGATGAAAAGCTTCTTAAGCAACATCGTGGAAATGGGAGAGCGAACAAAAGAGTTACTCCGGAAAACCATCCTTCCTGAGCAGTACGAGCTTTTTGAAGAAGGGAAAGGAGGAGAATGAGAAGATATATCCTCATCACACCCTTGTTTTCTAAGGCCCAAATTAGCCCTCTAATTCATATTTTTGCTATTTGGAGTAGAAATACTTGCAAAACAAAAAATTTGCCAAATTCTAAGCGAGACCCCCGCGTTAATCGTGGGAATGAATAACTTTTTCCTTGCAATTTTATTGTTGATTTTTTCTTTAGAATTAGTAAAATATAAATATGGAAAGAACGAGATTGAGGATACTGGCAATAGATGATGAAGAGGGAGTGCTTTCGTTACTAAAGTTTAAACTGGGACAGTTTGGGCACGAAGTAATCACTGCCACTAATGGAATAGATGGAATTAGAAAGGCAAGGAAACTCGAACCAGACCTCATCCTCTTAGATTTAGTTATGCCTGGAATGAGCGGCTTCCGGGTTTGCGAGTTACTCAAGTCTTATAATAAAACGAAAGATATTCCCATTTTCATCTTCACCGCCTTAGACCGGCTGGAAGATATTGAGCGCGCTTATGAAAAGGGTGCGGACGACTACATTATAAAACCTTTTGAGGTGGTAACAATCAATAATACTGTCGAGACGAAGTTCGATGAGTTTATTGAAAAAGCCAGATTCAAAGCGGATTGGCAGGAAAGGCAAAGAGGGACTTCTGAAGAATAATTTTTGAAGACATCTGCTTAATTTATTCCATCATAAAATCTTCCCAATGGGAAGATTTTTTATTTGATTCCTTATAGGGAAATCTAATATAATTAGCCAGCATTCTTGGGAGACAGAGAAATATGCAAGACCTGATAGTACTCATTGCCGCATTGGCGATTATCCTGATTCTTTTCAAGTGGAAATTAAATTTGACTTTGACTATGATAATAGCGGCGCTGTTTCTCAGTAGTATCTATAAGTTTAGCCCCGTAGAGACCTTAAAAACTTTCTTAGGCGCTTGCCTGTCAATGGAGACCTTAGAGATTGCTGCCACTCTCTTTCTTGTTATTATATTCAATCTTTCCATGGCCGCAGCTTATACTTTTAATAAGATAATTGATAACATGAGAACCTTCCTCTCGGATGTAAGGTGGATTATTGCGGTCGTTCCGGCGCTAATCGGTTTTCTTCCCATGTTTGGGGGAGCCCTCGTGTCTGCTCCGGTAGTGAAGGAAGTTACGGAAGATATGGGCATATCTAATGAACGAAAGACTTTTCTCAATTTCTGGTTCAGACATCTCTGGGAGTATACCTTGCCATTATATCCGGGAATCCTGTTGGCTGCCGGTATTTTGGCCGTGCCTGTCTACAAAGTAATTGCCAGCAATGCCATTTTAACCGTAAGCGCAATTATTATAGGAATGGTCTTAGGTATCGGGAAGTTAGCATGGAGTCCCGAACAGGCAAAAGAGGTGCATTCCGAAAGATTTCAAGCAATCTTTAATTTTCTCTTCAACTTATTGCCAATAATTCTGGTAATGGTTCTGGTACTTGTTTTCAGACTGAGAGTACTCTTCGCCCTCCTCAGTGCATCAGTGTTCACTCTTATTGCTAATCGTATCTCTATTAGAACGCTCTTCCGTTATGCGGTGAGAGAAAAATATGGAATGATTCTCATAGTTTTTGCGGTTATGATTTTTAAGGCAACGTTAGGGGCTACGGGATTGATAGAGCGCTTGCCCCACTTCTTTCAGGCCGCCGGGGTTCCTCGCTACTTCGTTATTTCTTTTCTTCCTTTCATTGTAGGATTCTTGACCGGGATGACGATGGCAGCAGTGGGCATAGCCTTTCCTGTTATCTTACCGCTTTTTGATGGTAGGCTGCCTCTTATGACTTTTGCATTTATGTGTGGCTTTGCTGGAGTGTTATTGACACCCGTCCATTTTTGTCTGGCCTTCACCAGGGAGTATTTCCAGGCCGATTGGTTAAAACTTTACTCTAAAGAACTGGTTTTTCCAGTTTTTCTGATGATAATCGTTGCACTTGCGTATTCGCTAATGTAGGAGTAGCGAAGCGCGAGCTCCGCGTCATTGCTGCTACGAGCAAGGAGAAGAAAAAGATGGAGAAAAAGGAGATTCTACTGAAAGAAAAGGGACTGGAAGATTTCGTGACCGAAGTTTTTCAGAAATTGGGAGTGCCAGTTTCCGATGCCAGGATAGTCGCCGAAATACTGGTTGCTGCCGATTTAAGAGACTTTGGCTCGCATGGAGTCTCTCGTCTGAAAAGATACGTAGAAGGTATAAAGTCAGGAAGCATCGAACCAGTGGCCGAAATAGAAATAGTAAGAGAAACACCCGTAACTGCCGTCATTGATGGCGGAAACGGTTTAGGCCAGGTGGTAGCCTACAAGGCAATGGAGAAATGTATTGAAATTGCGGAAACGAGTGGCGTGGGTCTTGTCGGGGTTAGAAATAGCAACCATTTTGGGATTGCTGGATACTATTCAGAAATGGCATTGGAGAAGGATATGGTCGGTATTTCTCTTACTAATGCTCGGCCTTCGGTGGCTCCTACTTTTGGAGTGGAGCCTGTTCTGGGAACAAATCCGCTAAGCGTGGCCATACCCACTGGTGGGCCATTTCCGTTCGTGCTGGATATGGCCACCAGTATTATCCAGAGAGGAAAGTTGGAGCTCCTGGAGAGAGAAAATGGTAAAATGCTTTCCTTCTGGGCAATAGACGAAAGGGGCGAGCCCCTCACAGATGCAAAAAAGGCTGCTGCAGGTATCCTGGCGAGGAAGGCAGCGCTCCTTCCTCTCGGCGGAGCAGGAGAAGAGTCAGGTGGTCACAAAGGGTACGGTTTGGGGCTCATGGTAGATATTATGTGCGCTTGTTTTACGGGAGCCAATTTTGGCCTGCATCTTTCGCGACTCAAAAAGGGAGGATATAATCTCGGCCATTTCTTTGGGGCAATTAAGATAGAACTTTTCTGCCCAGTTGATGAATTTAAGAAAAAGGTAGATTTGATGTTTCAGGAAATAAAAGGGTCTAAGAAGTTCCCTGGAAAAGAGAGAATCTACATTGCCGGGGAGAAGGAGTTTGAGAGCCAGAAGAAGAGGAAAGCCGAGGGAATCCCGGTCCATCCTGAGATATTTGAATATATGGTTTCGCTAAGGAAGGAGCTGGGAATAGAAAAATTTAACATTGAATTTTAGATTTTTTGTTTGATTATTTAGAAGAAAAAGTATAAAATATTTAAAAATGGAAAAAAATAAATATCCAGCCCCGAAGAAAATATTTCTCTCCTCTATTTTTGCCTTTATTCTTTCTTTCCTTCTGTTAATTCCCTCGTCGGTAATTTGTTCTCCTTCCCCGGATAAGGAAAGGATAGAAATTTTGAAGCGGCTAATCAAAGAGGCAGAAAGCCTATATAATCAAGCAGTCATTGCTTATGAAGAGGGAGACATCCAGCAGGCGGAAACTCTTTATAGAAAAGCTTTGACCAAGCTGGCAAAGTCCGATTTGGATGCCACTTTCAACTATCAATTGAAAGATGAATATGATAACCTCTTCGGAAAATTGGATGTGCTTCTGGAAGAGATGGAAAGGAATTCTGGGTCGATTCTCGACGTTTCCAAAGAGGAATTGAAGGGAACAGAAAATCTAAAAACAGAAAAGGTAGAAGAAGAGATAAAAGAGACTTACACTATATCCATAGACGTTGAGAATAGTTTAGTTCAGAAATACATAATGCTTTATACTCAAGGAGAAAGAAGAAAAGCAATTGCTGAAGCATTGGAGAGGTCAGGGAGATACCGGGAAATGGTTCTCGCAGTCCTGGAAGAATACGGACTGCCGCGAGAGCTGGTCTATTTACCTCTGGTAGAAAGTCTGTATAAGGTTACTGCTTATTCTCGCGCCCGGGCGGTAGGGCTCTGGCAGCTAATGGAAACTACTGCCAGAAACTTAGGGCTAGTCATCAATTACTGGATCGATGAAAGGAGAGACCCGGAGAAGTCCACCAGAGCTGCTCTTAAATTTCTTAAAGACCTTTACACCTGGTTTAACGATTGGCATTTGGCTTTGGCCGCCTATAATCGCGGCCAGATTGGAATTGGCAGGGATTTGCAATTTTCTAAGGCGGTCGATTTCAACCAATTGGTAGAGCGAGAAGCTTTGCCGAGGGAAACAGAAAATTTTGTTCCCAAATTTATGGCCTGTGTGACTATCGGAGAGAATTATCAAGATTACGGATTTTCTCTAAATTTTGAGGCGCCTCCAGAATTTGATGAAGTTGTTCTGGATAAAGTGGTAGACCTGGAAATCATTGCCAAATGTGCGGGAACGACAGAAGCCAAGATAAAAGAGTTAAATCCCGCCTTAACCGCCTGGTGCACTCCAAAGAACTATGCCGATTTTCGGTTAAAATTGCCTCCTGGAATAAAGGAGACTTTTTTCGATAATATTGCCCAAGTAAAGGATTTAACTCCAGGAAGAGGATTTATTCGCTACAAGGTAAAGAGGGGAGATATATTAGGAGTAATTGCCCGAAAATACTATACAACCGTCTACGCCATAAAGAGAGATAACAATATAAAAAATATAAATAGAATTGGAATAGGGCAGACCCTGATTATCAGGCCTGGAAGAAAATACTTTGCTGAAAAAGACTAAGCACCCCAAATTTTACAAAACTCTTCAGATAATCCCGCTGGTGCTTCCCGCGAAATTTCTCTGCGGGACTCTACCAGCAACAAATCGACGGGTAAGTCAAGGGAAAGGCAAAGTAACTCCCCGGTCTCAGAGGGGCTAAGTGGGCAAAGAGGCCTAACCAGAAGGTCAATTAGTGACAAGGGGAGGTCCTCATTTGAGGTCTTTATATTGTAAAGGGGAATTCTGATGGGGAATTTAGGATCTGAAGAGAAAATCTCGGCGGGGATTATCGCTGTTGACAGGCGAGTCTCTTCAAAAAGAGGAATTTCACGCAGGATTGATTTTGTGGACAGGAGAGTTGCTCCTGACAGAAGAGCCTCTAAACGGTCTATTATTGCTTTTCCCGTTGAATTAGAAGTTACTTCTCAGACTCGTAAAACTATATCAAAAATAAAAGGAGAGACGCACAATATAAGTGATAAAGGCTTATTAGTGGCTTCAAAAGAACCTTTTCCATGTGGTACGATTGGCAATATTTACCTGAGTCTGTCTTCTCATTCACCTCCAATAAGAGCAAAAGTGCTGATAACTTGGACGGGTTTTTCGCCTAAAGGGGATAAATTTTTGTCTGGCCTCTACTTCTTGGGATTATCTGATGAGCATCCTTCAATTATATCTGACTCTGAGTTGATGCGGAAAAGAGGGAGTAAACGTAAAGGAGAAGAACAAGACTTAAAAATCAGGCCAGCCGGGTTTAATGACATGAAGGAAATTCTTCGGATAGAAAGGGAGGCGTGGCCAGAGGGTTTACGAGCCACAAAGGAAATGTTCAGTTCTAGGTTAAAAACTTTCCCAGAGGGATTCTTATGTGCGATGATGGATGAGGAAATGCAGGGGTTTGTAGTTACAGAAATTCTGGACTATGACATCCGAGGTTCTTCCCTCTCTTGGCAGCAAGCTACAGACCACGGGTACATCAGGAAAACACATAATCCCAATGGAGATACACTATACGGTGTAAGTCTAAGCGTATCTACTCACGCGCAAAAGGCAGTAGCCGTTCCTCTTCTTGAAGCAACTGGAAAATTGGTTATTAAATATGGGCTCAAACAAGGAGTATTTGGCAGTAGGATCCCCAGGTATCATAGGTATGCGTCTAAAATGCCTGTTGAGAAATATATTAAAGCAAAGACAAGAACAGGGAGGCTCATAGACCCAGAACTGGGAATATACCAGAGTGTAGGGCTAAGGGCTATACGAATTATTCCTGACTATATAAAGGACCCCGAAAGTTTGAATTACGGAATTCTTGTGGTGTGGGAGAACCCCTTCTTAGACATAACAGAGCTTTTCCCTTTTTGGGCTCAGTTAGCATCATCTTCCTTTAAGGTAACCAGGAGATACAAATAGTGGATGATTGGATATCTCTAATTGCTAACAAATTTAACTTGACATTTTCATATGTCGATAGAATTTACGATAGCACCGAGAGGAAACCAATCCATAGATGGGTGTTACTTTTTCCAGGCTCTGGATGTTCATGGGCAAAGAGCGAACATGGTGGGTGCTATATGTGTGGCTTTAAATCCAGGATTGATGAAATTATTAAAGACATAAGAATCTCCCCGAGAGAGTTAATCAAAATCTACAAGGCAGCGAAGTCTATGGCTTCGGGAGAAATGGCAGAGAACTTGACTATTTATAATGGTGGCAGCTTTCTCAACGACGATGAAATCCCTTTAGAGGTCCAGCTGGAGATTTGTGAAGATGTAAGTAGTATACCGAGCATTAGAGTACTTTTCATAGAATCGAGGCCGGAGTTTGTGACCGAAGAAAAAATTAGTCTATTAGTTTCAAAATTAGGAGGGAAGAAGCTTAAAGTTGGTCTCGGATTGGAATGTGTAAGCGATGACATAAGAGAAAGGTGTGTAAATAAGGGTTTATCAAAAAAGGATTTTGAAAAAGCCGTAATGCTTCTGAGGAACAACGGAGTAAAAGTCTTAACTTATGTATTTATTAAACCCCTCTACATCACTGAACGAGAAGCAATTTCAGAAGCTATCCGAACTACCAACTATGCTTTTCAAGTTGGGTCGAATGAGGTTACCCTGGAAGCAGCTTTGGTGCAGAGAGGAACCAAGATGGAAGAGGTTTATAGGAAAGGTGATTTTCGCCCACCCTGGCTCTGGAGTATCATTGAAGTTTTAAAAGCAACATACCAATTAGGTATGGTCAATGTCGGAGATTTTACAGATGAACCACCCCCTGTTGCTATCCCTCACAATTGTGATAAATGTTCCTTGAAGATAGCTAATTTGTTTAATAAATACAAGGAGAGTCATAAAATAGATACTTTTAACGACATCGACTGTGACTGTAAAAGTATTTGGAGAGAAAGCCTGGATAAGAGGTGAGGAGAAATGATAGATGTCGTTCTTGTTCTCTTTGTAATAATATCACTTTTAGTTCTTGGTGGATTGGGTTACTTCAGCAATCCTCGTGGCAAGGTAAATAAGCTTTTCGCTGGCATGGTGGTGTCGGCAGCTATTTGGGCAGCATCCAACTTCTTAGAAAGCGAGGTAAGAAATCCAACCACAGCGGCTTTCTTGCTAAAGCTAGATTTTGCCTCTGCCGCAGTTGTTGCTTATTTCTTTCTTCTCTTTTGCGTAAACTTTCCGAGTCCTTCTCCTCGTTGGAAAACCAAAGATTATATTGTTTTTATTCCAATTGCATTTCTCGCTCTTCTTTCTTTTTCCCATCTCATTGTTAAAGACATTGGGACTTACAGAGGTGGGCTGCAATTACAGTTTGGAACAGGTGGCTTATTTTGGATTTATGGTTTTTGTCTTTTTGGATATATGGTAGCAGGATGTAGTAACCTAGTCATAAAATGGAGGAAATTATCGGGGGTTCCCAAACTTCAAGTCTCTTATGTATTGTTAGGGCTTTCACTCTCGGCCTTCCCAGCTTTATTTATAAATTTGGTCTTAAGTCAAATAATCGATCTTTCAGTAACAATATCCAGACTGGGCATCTATGGGATTCTTTTCTTTGGAGGATTGACAACTTATGCTATTGTTACTTATCGTTTGATGGACATCAATGTTGCCATTACCAAGGGCACGGTATTTGCTATGGTATATGCTCTTGTTCTGGGGATTCCTGTGGCAGTGTGGCTCTGGGGTAGAACTTACCTTTCTAATAAAATAGGTGTAAACTGGGGACTTGTGCCTGTTGGCATGGCACTTATTCTGGCCAGTTTAGGTCCTACTATTTATAGTTTCATGCGGCGCAAAACCGAAACCACTCTCTTCAGAAAACGTCAGAGATATCAGGAAAATCTAATTTCGCTGGCAAAGCAGATGACATTGACCAAGGATTTAAGGAGTCTTTTGGTTTTGATCATTCGCAATGTGACTAGGGAAATTGGAATCAGTCACGCCCGCATCTATCTATTGGATAAGAAAGCTGATGAATATGTGCGGGAAGTTCGCTACGGCAAGGAAAGAAGAAGGCAATTCGGAGATTCTCTTTCCAGGGATGCTCCTTTAATTCGGATGCTCTCGAGAAGTAGAGATGTGGGGCCTCTTTTGAGGGAAGAAGTTATCAGCCGCTTTGAGACTGATGAGCCCGAACATTTAGAAGAAGTGAAAGCACAATTGAGAAGTATGGGAGCAGCAATATTATTGCCTGCTTTCGTAGGGAGAGAATTGGTTGCCTTTTTATCCCTGGGTACAAAACGTTCAAAAGAGATTTATACGCCAGACGACATAAACATGTTCAAGATTTTAGCCGGACAAGCCGCTTTAGCAATTGAGAATGCCCAATTCTATCAGGAACTTAAAGAGGCTCAAGCGACAATGCTCCAGGCAGCAAAACTCTCTTCCATAGGCGAGTTAGCCGCTGGCTTTGCCCATCAGATAGATAATCCTTTAGGGATTATCAGTGCGGGTTGCCAATTGTGCGTTATGGATATAAAGGATTGGCTTAAAAGGGAAAATCTTCCTGAAGGCGACAGCAAAATTCTTCTAAAGATGGACGATAGGATGAAGAAAGTAATAGAGACTGCTCACCGGGCAGCCGACCTTGTCCTGAGGATAAAGGGCTATGCTAAGCCTTCGGATAGAGATTTTGAAGCCACAGATTTGAATTCCGTAGTAGAAGATGCCTTAGTATTAGCTCAGTATCAGATTTCACAAGGAGCAATTGATGTCACCAAGGATATTCCTCAGGATTTACCGAAGATAAAGGGGATTGGTGTTCAACTGGAGCAGGCCCTCTTGAATATGATTATAAATGCATGCGAGGCAATGGCTGGCAAAAAAGGAGAACTTGCCATCTCAGCAGGGATCGGAAAGGATAATCCCGATAAGGTCGAGATAACCATATCGGATAATGGCCGCGGGATTCCCAAAGAAAACTTAAAGAAAATGTTTGACCTCTTCTTTACTACCAAAGGCCCACAGGGAACGGGCGTCGGCTTATCAATGGCTTATCGGATAATAAAAGACCACAATGGGGATGTAAATGTCGAGAGCGAAGTAGGAAAAGGAACCAAATTTACTGTTTCTCTACCCATTTGGGAAGAGAAAGCTTGAGCAGCAGGGTTCTTCAAGCGTTAAAGCTTGACTGCCAAGTGAGATAGAATTTTGTCTAACACATTATTTTTTTCATTTTGGAAGAATGATAGAATGCGGAGCGGAAGCGATGCATCCATACACAGAAAATGAAGGGATGAAGCCAGTATACATTGAAGCCTTTGATCTTGATGACGCCTGGTTTCAGTGTCTTTCGGCCATACTGGACAAGGGACAGGTATACATAATCACCCGGGGTAGCTATAAAGGTCAGAAAAGGCTCGAATTCGATTTCGTTACCGTCAGGGTTAGGAAGCCTTCCCATCAAATAATACCCATCATTCCTGAGGGCTCAGGCATTCCTGCTCCCACCAGCATGGAATATGTTCAGGGCTATCTGGAATACCTTCTAACTGGAGCCAAGACAGAAACTGAAGACTACACGTATGGTGAGCGGCTCGTAGATCCCAAAGTAAGAATAGAGGAAAAGTTAGAAGGAAAGAAAATGATAAAAGAAGTTCCTCTTAACGTTAACCAGATAGAAGAAGTTATAAAAATGTACAAGGCAGAGGGGCACGGGACAAATCAAGCAATAATGGAAATTGGCATGCCTTCCGACATTATCCTGAAAGACCCTCCCTGCCTAAGACTAATAGATACGAGAATCAGATATGGCAAATTCCATTTCATAACTTATTTCCGGTCGTGGGATTTATGGGGAGGTTTCCCTTCAAACTTAGGGGGATTACAACTGGTGAAGCAATATATGGCAGAGGAGATTGGAGTTGAAGACGGGGAGATAATAGCGATAAGCAAGGGACTCCACTTGTATGATTACACCTGGGAATGGGCGAAGCAGAGAACCATGAAATATGACAAGAAAATAGAATAAACTGTAAGCCACTTCTATCTTCGACATTCAACTTAGATTAAGAGAGTGCTGGAAAAACTTTTTGACCCTAAATCAATAGCAGTTATCGGTGCCTCCCGAAAAGAAGGAAAAGTTGGCCATAGCGTTTTAAAGAATCTGCTCCAATATGGTTACAAGGGAAGCATTTATCCTATCAATCCAAAAGCAAAAGAAATTCTGGGAATCCAGACATATCCCACAATTTCTGCTGTGGAAGGAGAGATAGACCTCGCTGTGGTCGCCATTCCTTCCGAATCTGTCCCCTCTATTCTTAAAGATTGCGTAGAAAAAAGAGTAGGTTCAGTAATTATTATCTCAGCGGGCTTCAAAGAATCTGGCAAACAGGGTTCCGGGCGGGAGAGAGAATTAGTCGAAATTATTAAAGGCTCCAGGATAAGGGTGCTCGGACCCAACTGTCTTGGGGTTATCAATACTGCATCTAATCTCAATGCTTCTTTCGCCGCAGGGATGCCTACCAGAGGAAATATTGCCTTCTTTTCCCAATCTGGTGCCCTATGCACTGCTGTTCTGGATTGGGCTGTAGAGGAAGATGTTGGTTTCTCAAAATTTATTAGCCTGGGAAATAAGGCAGATATTGACGAGATTAACCTCATGCTCGCCCTTGCCGACGACCCGGAAACCAGAGTCATCCTCGGTTATTTAGAAGGAATTGATGACGGGGTCAGATTTATGCAGGCAGTCAGTGAAGTTTCTAAGAAAAAGCCTATTATTATTACTAAAGCGGGCCGGACACAGGCCGGGGCGAGAGCTGCCTCTTCACATACAGGAACTCTGGCGGGTTCAGATGCGGCCTATCAAGCCGCTTTCAGACAGTGCGGAGTAATTAGAGCCAACACTGTAGAAGCTCTTTTCGATTTTGCTATCGCCTTTGCTTACCAGGCTCTTCCCCGCGGGCCAAATCTTGCTATTCTGACCAATGCCGGTGGTCCGGGCATCATTGCCACTGATGCAGCAGAGAATTCCATTCTCCAGATGGCTTCCTTTCGTGAAGAGACAATCAGGGAACTACGAGAAAAGCTCCCTGCCCATGCTTCGATATATAACCCTGTGGACGTGATTGGCGATGCCGGAGCAAATCGTTATGAACAGGCGATGAGAACTATTATTAATGACCCGGGAGTCAACAGCCTTATGGTAATCTTAAGTCCACAAGCTATGACCGATATAAAAGAAACAGCAGAAGTCATAAGCAAGATTTCTGCATCCGTTTTGGACAAGCCGATTGTTTCTTCGTTTATGGGAGGGTTAGAAGTTAAGGCAGGGATAAAAATTTTACGTTCAGGAAAAATACCCAATTATTCCTATCCCGAAAGGGCTGTTGCTAGTCTGGAGGCAATGCTTAAGTATCAACGGTGGAAGGAAGCTGCACCAGGTAAAACTAAGTCTTTCGCAGTGGATAAGAGGAAAACAGAGAGAATTCTTACAAAAGCAAAAGAGGAAAGGACAGCGAACCTAACCCCTGAAGAGACAAGAGAAGTACTATCCGCCTACGGCTTTTCTCTTCCCAAGAGAGTGGTTGCTGAGACTTCTCGCGAAGCAATCTCTGCCGCCAGTTCTCTGGGATATCCAGTGGTAATGAAGATTGTCTCTCCTGATATCTTACACAAATCTGACATAGGCGGAGTCAAGGTTGGAATCCGAGAAAAGAGTCAGGTAACTAGGAGCTTTGAAGACCTTATTTCCAATGCGAAGAGATTTATGCCAGAAGCATTAATTCTGGGAGTGTCCATAGAGGAGATGATCGGACCTGGCAAAGAGGTAATATTAGGCTCATCCCGAGATCCCTCTTTTGGTTCTCTTATTATGTTCGGGCTTGGCGGAATCTATGTAGAAGTTCTCAGAGATATATCTTTCAGAATTGCGCCTTTAACTTTACAAGATGCCGAATCTATGATACGAGAGGTACGCTCCTACCCAATCCTTAAAGGAGTGCGCGGAGAAGAACCTTCTGATTTGGAAGCGGTGAAGGAATCCCTGTTAAGGTTATCCCAGTTAGTGACAGATTTTCCGGAAATTCTGGAAATGGATATAAATCCACTCATGGTTCTCCCTTCAGGAAAAGGAGCAGTTGTAATAGACTCAAGGCTCACAATTAAATAGGGACAGCGACCATTTAAAAAAGGTGACAGGTACTTTTTCTCATTCCCATTCCCGAGTAGGCTCCGAGAAAAAGGGGTCAGAGTCATTTTTCTGTAGCGGTGACATTCCATAATTGGCAGGGAATATATTTTGTAGATTAGGTCCGAGATCTCTATAAGCTTATTCCTCCCCCTTGATGGGGGAGGACGAAAGTGGGGGTGAAATTGGGCAAGGAGAGAGAATAAAACAAGGATTTTTGACAATACTGCTGATTCACATAGGAGGTAAATATGGTTCCTCTATATGTTGGTTCTACTTGCGAGTATTCCGGAAAGACTCTTCTTTGTATAGGTCTGGGAAAGAAGTTTCAAAGCGACGGCATATCCGTCGCCTATTTTAAACCTCTGGGAAGGCTTCCGGTTAGGGTAGGGAAGATATTAGCTGACCAGGATGGAGTCTCGCTGGAAGAAATTTTGGGCCTACGGGATCCCTTAGATTTAGTTTGCCCGGTGGTTCTGACTCAAGACTTGATTATTCAAGCCTACACCAGAAGGTTGGTGAGTTTTGAGAAAAAAATAATGGATGCTTATAGCGAAATCGCCAAAGGCAGAGATTTAGTTCTGATAGGAGGAGGAACCAATCTCGAGGAAGGTTCATTCTTAGGTATTCCGGGAGTAAGATTAATTAAAAAGATGAAAGCAAAAACTATATTAGTGACCAAGTGTGAAACAGATATTTCGGTAGACCCCATCCTTGCCGCAAGGGAATTTCTGGGAGAAAACTTTATAGGTGCTGTTCTAAATTGTGTAGCTTCAGATAAGATTGACTACTTCAGAAGGAGAATACTCCCTTTTCTAAAGAGAGAGGGAATCGAGGTGCTGGGTATGATTCCCCAGGACACCATATTAAATGCTATTAGCGTTGGGGAACTCTGTGATAATCTGGGAGGAGAAATTCTCTGTTGCGATGACAGGATGGATGAGTTAGTGGAACATTTTATGATAGGCGCAATGAACGTTGAAGGAGCTTTGAGGTATTTCCGAAAAGTTCGAAATAAAGCGGTTATTACCGGAGGCGACCGGCCGGACATCCAGCTCGCTGCCCTGGAGACTTCAACCAAGTGCATCATTTTGACTGGCAATCTTTTTCCCAGCGATATCATCGTTTCTCGTGCAGAAGAACGGGAGGTTCCAATGATAGTAGTCAAAGAAGACACCCTGACAACGGTAGAGAAAATAGAGAATCTACTCAAGAGGTTGAGAGTCAGCGGTAAAAGGAAGGTGGCCAGAGCAGTAGAACTAGTCAATAGGGAAATCGACTTCCGGTCTCTATATGAAAAATTAGGCATTTCAGCTAGGTAGTGTAGGAGTTTATCCCCTATGATTCCTCTTAAAGACACAATACCGTCAGAAAAATATCCGATTGTTACGCTCCTTCTGATTGTGGCCAACATTTCTGTCTTTTTTTATGAGATTAGCCTGGGACGGTACTTGCCAGAGTTCGTCAAATTTGCCGGCGTGGTTCCAGCGAGGTTCTTCGATCCCCGACTTTCGGTGCATCAAGGGCCACTGGGGCGTTACTTCCCCATATTTACTTCCCTTTTTCTGCACGGAGGATGGGTTCACCTTCTCGGTAATATGTTGTATCTCTGGGTATTCGCAGATAATGTAGAGGATAGATTAGGACATTTTAGATTTCTGATTTTTTATCTTTTGTGTGGGTTTGGGGCAAGCCTGGCTCACATCTTTGCCAATCCTACTTCTTCGGTGCCCTCAATTGGGGCGAGTGGAGCTATTGCTGGAGTTTTGGGGGCCTACTTTGTCCTTTACCCGAACTCCCGGGTGATTACTCTTGTACCGGTCTTTTTCTTTCTCCAGATGATTGAGTTACCTGCCTTCATATTTTTGGGAATCTGGTTCCTGATGCAATTCTTTAATGGAGTCCTAACTTTAGGTTTGGCAACTGCTCAAGCAGGAGGGATCGCCTGGTGGGCGCACATTGGCGGATTCGTGAGCGGCATATTCTTCCTTCTCCTTCTGAAAGGAAAAAAACGTCGGAAAAGATACTAAATAGGTTTAGTCTGCTATGTATAAGAGATCCGTTTTCCATAATGGCTTGAAACTGATAACAGCTCCAATGAAAGGAACCCGAGCGGTCACTGTCTTGATTTTGATCGGAGTGGGGTCTCGCTATGAAACTGAGGAAGAAAGCGGTATTACCCATTTCTTGGAGCATATGTTTTTCCGGGGAAGTGGAAAACGGCCGAACGCTAAGACCATTTCCGAAACTGTGGATAGAGTGGGAGGAGAACTGAATGGATATACCAGCGAAGAGAGTACAGGCTTTTTTATCCATTTAGCCAGTCCCCACCTGGAGCTCGCCCTTGATGTTCTTTCGGATATGCTACTCGATTCAAAATTCCAAAGAGAAGAGATTGAGAAAGAGAAAGGCGTCATTATTGAAGAAATCAACATGCATCAGGACAAACCAGATATTCGGGTTATAAACATTTACAAGTCTTTACTCTACGGTAATCAGCCCCTCGGCCGGGAGATTGTCGGAAAAAAGGAAGTAATCAATAATATTGACAGGGAAAAGTTGTTGGCTTATTGGAAAAAAGGTTTTTCTTCAAATAATGCTGTTGTCTCCATTGCTGGTGATATCGAAGTGGAAAAAACTTCTCGCCTGGTCAGAAAATATCTGGGGAACTGGGAAAATAGAAAAAAGCCTTCCTACTCACCTTTGCAGGAAGAACAGAAAGCTCCTGCTACTATCCTCCACTATAGAGAGACCGACGAGGCCTATCTATGTCTGGGAGTGAGGACATTTTCTCATAAACATCCCGACCGTTATGTGCTTGTGGTTCTAAATACAATTTTAGGAGGAATGGTAAGTTCCCGGCTATTCGTTCGGCTCCGTGAGGAGCAAGGCATAGCATATTCGGTCGACTCCATAAGTGAATCTTATCTGGACGGGGGCAATCTGCGCGTTCATGCTGGAGTGGAGATAAGCAAAGCAGAAGACGCAATTCTCTCCGTTTTGGAAGAGTTTACGAGAATGCGTGAGGAAATTGTCCCAGAAGAGGAATTAGGAAGAGCCAAAGAGTACTTGAAAGGCAGGATGACCCTAGAACTGGAGCTGTCTGCAGGGTTAGCGAGTTTCCTGGGCCATCAAGAACTGCTTCTCGGAAGGGTCATCGTACTGGAAAAACACCTAAAGGAAATTGAAAAAGTCTCTGCCGCTGATATAAAGAGGGTAGCCACAAAGATTTTCGTTGACCACAACCTTAATCTGGCAATGGTTGGCCCTCTTACCGAGAAAGAAAAATTCGGAAAATTACTGAAAATCTAATGGGTAAGATAAAAAAGCCTCTTCCTGTAAAGCTAATAATGGGTATGATATCTCAAGATACTAATCTTTTCGGACGGGCGACGCAAATTTTGATTGACAGATTTGGGCCAGTAGATTTTAAAAGCGGCATATTCAACTTTGACAAGACCAATTACTATGAGAAAGAAATGGGAGAAAATTTAAAAAGACAATTCATAAGTTTTGAACAATTAATCGAGCCCAAGGAATTGGTGGAGATTAAACTATTTACGAATAATCTTGAAGAAGGGTTTTCACTTTCTAGCGAGAAACCAAGCCGGCTGGTCAATCTCGACCCAGGTTATCTCGACTGCACGAAGCTGGTATTAGCCAGCACCAAAGATTCACCGAGTAGAATCTATTTGAGAGAGGGAATATACGCCGAGATAACTTTGTATTTTAGCCAAGGAACATTTAAGTCCCGGCCCTGGACTTTTCCTGATTATCAGACCTCAGAGTATATTGAAGTGTTTAACCAAATTAGGAGACTATACCTCAACCAGAGACGCGATATCATTTCGAAAAAGATAGATAAAAAATTTGAAATTTCTTGACAAAATTTTAGTCCTGGATTATAATTGTTTTAAAATGAAATGTCATTGCGAGCCCCAATTGAAAATCGGGACGTGGCAATCTCAATGACATTTCTGTGCAATTAGATTCCGAGCGGAGCGAGGACATTTTAAGAGAAATTTTTAGGGGCAATTAGCTCAGAGGGAGAGCGCTGCTTTCACAAGGCAGAGGTCGCTGGTTCAACCCCAGCATTGCCCAGGTCAACACTTTAATTATACTTCTTGGATTATTACTTTGGAGGGTTGCTCAAAACTAGGGGTGAAGCGTAGAGAGATTATTTCAGCCAGGCAAAATATACTGGTAGGCTCTTTGAAAATGGAGTTATTCTCGAGCAAGTTTCTTGAGTAATCCCTTGATGAATCTC
>Ga0315312_1000092_pt1 | contig 155274 bp, 151 predicted proteins | sample TDP7_MG_FD_203629 | JGI IMG/M metagenome (GOLD analysis project Ga0315312, IMG submission 203629) | Freshwater sediment microbial communities from Lake Towuti, South Sulawesi, Indonesia - TDP7 | ecosystem: Environmental > Aquatic > Freshwater > Lake > Sediment | place: Indonesia: South...
AAGAACTCGAATATGAGGGGCATCATGTGCATGAGGCGCCTGCGGTCATGTGGATTCCTTACGCAGCACTTGCAGGTGCGACTGTTCTCTTCGGCGTTGGAGGATACTTCGTCAAGAACTGGTTTGAGGAGACATTTCACGAATATGTTGGCGGGCTGACAGGCTCGGCAATCGGCCAGTCGACGACTGCTGCGGAAGCTCCGCATTGGATTTCAGCAGATCAGGCAGTTTGGATAACGATAGCTACGTCTCTCATCATGCTGGCTTTGGGAGCTTGGCCTGCCTATCGCATGTACGTGAAGAGGACTGCAGATCCCGTCAAGACAGTTCAAGGCAGCTCATTGCTCTCATCTACTTGGAGATTCCTCTCGAATAGATGGTACATCAATCGGTTCTACTACTCTTTCTTCGTTTATCCAACGGTCAATTTCAGTCGTTGGGCTTTGAGGAATATTGAGACTAGAGGAATAGACAGATTCAACTATGTAATAGCCCAAGCGGCTAGTGGCGCGGCCAACCGTTTCAGACGAACTCACACTGGGATTCTCAACTACAACATGATCGCGATGATTCTCGGTTTGACTGTTCTGTTGATTCTCCTCTCAAGGGCTGCAATGGGTGGTTGAAAGTGATCGATACAGGCAATCTATTGATACAAGCGATAGTGGTTCCAGTAATTCTATCAGTATTCGCGCTGGCGTTGGGAAAGACGTATGGAAAGCATACAGGGTGGCTGGCTTTCTTCGGAATGCTGTATTCTACTGTGATTCTTGCTTTCGCAAACTACGGGCTGTTCTCAGGAGAGATCAAGAATGGACTCGAAGCTTCATATGATTGGGGACCGTACATAGGCAAATTTACACTTGTAGCTGACGGGTTAAGCGGACCTGTAGCTCTCACCATAGCTCTACTTTCAACACTGATAGCCGCGTACTCGATATCGTACATGGAGCATGAGCATCGGCTAGGCGCATACTTCGCACTTTATCTGCTCTACGGAAGCGGAATGATAGGCACGGTCCTGACCACAAACCTTGCAGCATTCTTCCTTTTCTTCGAGCTAATGTTGATTCCATCATGGGCTCTCGTTGGAGTGTGGGGAACCGGCCCGAAGGAGGCGATAGCCTTCAAGTATTTCATGTTCACCGAGGCAGGAGCGCTGTGCCTGTTAGCCGGAATAGTTACGACCCGTTTCATTTCGGGAAGCTTTGACGTTTTCCAGATAGCTAAGGCAATAGTGAAGGTAGATCCAACCGTCCAGACGACAATCGTTATAGCCATCATGCTCGGGCTATTCGTCAAAATGGCGATTTTTCCTCTCCACACATGGCTCCCGGACGCCCATGCAGAAGCGCCGACGCCGATAAGCGCACTCCTATCCCCGGCGATGATCGGCATCGGCGGCTATGCTGCTATTCGAATCGTCTACACAGCATTCCCAGTAGTCTTGCGATCTCAGGAATTCACCATAGGGCTATCGATCCTTGCGATCATAACGATGTTCTATGGGGGAGCGATGGCTCTCGGCCAGACCGATATTAAGAGACTTCTGGCGTATTCGAGCATTAGCCAGATGGGCTACATGCTTTTCGGAATAGTATCCCTTTCGATTCTAGGCCTTACGGGTGCGATTCTCCTATACGTTAGTCATGGGCTGAGCAAAGCGATTCTCTTCATGGTTTCAGGAATACTGATTCACAACTTCAAGACAAGAGACATTAGCAACCTTAGCGGACTGGCTTCCAAGATGCCTTACACAGCCACTGCAACGCTTATAGGTTTTCTAGGCCTCGCAGGTGTGCCTCCTCTAGTAGGTTTCTGGGGCGAACTATTCATCTTTGCCGGGTCGATGTATACAGGCCTAGCAGGGATTGTTGGCCTTGATGTCGGAAGAGTGCTCGTGACAGCTCTAGCCGTTATAGCTTCAATCTTAACGGCGGGCTACGGTCTTTGGACAGTGAGGAGAGTATTCTACGGGCAGTTGAATGAGCGAGTGAAAGACGCGAAGGAAGGGCCGGCGCTAATGGTAGTTCCAATACTTGTTCTTGCAGTAATCGCCATTATTCTAGGAGTATATCCCACTGTCGCCAGCAAGATAGTTGGACTCGAAGCATCGAAACTGATAGAGCTGCTTTCTGCGATGTTAGGGTGATTCTTGATTGTCTAAGGCTCTGAACCTCTTCGGAACCCTCGTCACCAAGGTTGTCAACCAGAATCTTTGCAGCTACTGCGGTACATGCGTCGCATCATGCCCAGTTAATGTTCTAGCGCTTACGGATGAGGAGAAGCCCACGATAAGAGGGATTTGCGCTTTATGCCAAGTCTGCTACTACAGTTGTCCTCGAGTTGAACTCCCGGTTGCAGACATTGAGGGAGCCGTCTTCGGTAGAACAAGGAACCCAGAGGAGAAGACGAGTGGAATAGTTGTGGGAAGCTACTCAGCCAGATCAACGGATCAGCAGATATTGAAGATATGTCAAGACGGCGGCGCAGCCACGTCTATCATGAAATATGCTCTTGACCGGAAATTGATTGATTGCGCTGTTGTGACCAAGACCTCAGCCGAGAAGGCGTGGAGACCTTTCCCAATCGTTGCGACTGAGTTTAATCAGTTGCTTGAAGCTTCAGGGACAAAGTACACCTTGGGAGGAACTATGGCTGCAGTGGGCGATGCCGCGTTAGGATATCCGAACGGCAAGATCGGTATGGTCGGCCTACCCTGCCAGATTGAAGGCCTTAGAAGAATGCAGACCTCCAGCATGGGAAACACAAAGATGGCTGAAAAAGTTGTGTTAACGGTTGGTATATTCTGCAGCGAGAGCTACTACTATAGCAAGCTGGTCAATGAGTACCTACGCGGTAAGCATGGTTTAGATCCAAGTCAGATAACGAGGATGGGCGTTAAGAAGAACAGGTTCAAGGTCAATGTCGGCGACAAAGTTGTGCTCGACGTTCCTGTAGCTGAGGTCGACGTCTATATGCGAGAGCCCTGCCGGAAATGTATAGACTACACTTCGGAACTGGCTGATATCTCAGTCGGGGGCGTTGGGTCGCCCGAGGGCTGGAACACTGTAATTACCAGAACGAAGCGTGGAGAAGAAATCTTTAAGAACGCTTGCGAAGCTGGGCTGTTCGAATGGAAAACCTTGAGCGACGTGAAGCCTGGGATGGCCTTGGTCCTGAAGATATCTGAGAAGAAGAAAACTAGAGACGCAAGTGCATACATCCGGTAAACGTCTATTGGGTCCGGGAAAGCCCGGAGCTCTAAGAACATTTCTTCCGCTAGTTCTTGCTGCGGGTCGGTATTCGCCAAAATAGAAAAATACTAGTCTTGAATACGTTGATTCGCACGAAATGAAATGCATCATCCGCTTGGAGAATCTACTGGTTGCGCGCTGAAATTCTGCTTGAAGGAATCGTTCAGGGAGTAGGATTCCGCCCCTTCGTATATAGATGTGCAGTGCGTAACCATCTGGTTGGCTATGTGCAGAACCGCCAAGACGCGGGCATAACGATCGTTGTTGAAGGTTCAAGTCGAGATGTGAAACGGCTTATCAGCGAGTTGAAAAACAATCGGCCGCCTCTTGCGCAAGTGGACAGCCTTGTGGTTAAGTACGCTCGACCGAAAGGCGAGTTCAAGGATTTTAGAATAATAAAGAGTGCGCGAGTTCGAGAGATTACAGGATCTGTTGTCCCGCCTGACATCTCTATCTGCCAAGAGTGCCTCAAAGATTTACGGGACCGATCGAATAGGCGGCATGAGTATTTTTTTATCACATGCACCGACTGCGGGCCTAGATACACTACGATTAGGGATACGCCTTACGATAGGTCGAACACGACTATGCAGAAATTTCCGATGTGCAGACTCTGCCGGAAAGAGTACGTTGATCCCATGGACAGGAGATTTCACGCGCAGACGATTGCGTGTGTCCAGTGTGGACCGAAGGTCTACTTAACGGACAACGATGGCGATCTTGTAAGATCTGATGACCCTATAAGGGATGCGAGTAGACTGCTTGACGAAGGTTTCATTTTGGCGATAAAAGGGAACGGGGGCTTCCACATCGCCTGCGCGACGACGAGAGACGACCCGATTACCAGATTGAGAAGAGCCAAGCATAGAGCGCAGAAGCCCTTCGCTATTATGGCTCGAGATCTAGAGACGGCAAAGTCATTCGCTTACGTCAACGCAAGAGAAGCGGCGTCGCTTGAATCCTACGTGAAGCCTATAGTTCTTCTCAGAAAGCGGGAAGAATTTTGCCTTTCAGACCTGATTGCGCCGGGACTGTTCAACGTAGGGGTTATGCTTCCTTACACTGGGTTGCATTTCATGCTCTTCGAGCATGGTAAAGAGCCTGCGTTCATTATGACGAGCGGCAATCCTCCTGATGAGCCGATTGCAACTGGAAACTCCGAAGCCTTAAAGAAACTCGGGCCTGAAGTGGACTTCTTCCTGTTTCATGATCGCGAGATATCCCAGAGATGCGACGACTCGGTAGTCCGCATAGTCGGGAAGAATACCATGATGATACGGAGATCGAGGGGTTACGCTCCAGCACCTATCTACTTAGAGGCACAGGTGGACGGTTGCTTTCTCGGCGTCGGCGGGGAATTGAATGCGACTTGCTGCCTCCTAACTCAGAACAAGGCATTTCTCTCTCAACATATCGGGGACATCGAAACACCGGACACGCTTCAATTTCTGAAGCGCACGATTCGACATCTATCTAAGCTTACGAGGAGTGAGATAACAAGCGTCGCGTGTGATCTGCATCCTGGCTTCCAAACGACCAGGCTTGCGTTCGAAATAGCTGAAAAGAAACAAGTGCCGGTAATCAGAGTTCAACATCACCATGCGCACACAGCGAAACTCATGGCTGAAAACAATGTCGACGAAGTCGTCGGAATAGCGTGCGATGGCTTCGGCTACGGCCAAGACGGAAAGGCTTGGGGAGGAGAGATCTTGCACTGCTCCTCAAACCGCTACCAGCGAGTCGGTCACCTTCAGGAGCACCTCATGCCCGGTGGAGATCTTGCGACGAAATATCCGTTACGCATGGTCGCCAGCATACTCTATAACGTTGAAGGCTTAGGTGATTGGCTCAGTTCGAAAGCAGCCTACTTCCCACACGCTGAAAAGGAGATTGAGATAGTCTTGGCTGAACTTGAGCGCAAGAATGGGACGTACACCTCCAGCTGCGGAAGGATTCTTGACGCTGTATCTGCACTGCTCGGCATCTGTTACTCTCGAACATATGAAGGTGAGCCTGCAATGAAGCTGGAGTCGACTGCAGTTTGCGGCAAGGATGTTCTGAAGCTACGACCAAAGATCGAAGGCGAAGTTCTCGACACAGGGTTCCTGCTTGAGGAAATCTACAGGAGACGAGACAGTCTGCATTTCGCTGATCTCGCTTGCACAGCTCAATCCTACCTCGCTAGAGGGTTGGCTGAACTGGCAGCATCAGAGGCGGAGCGGCTTGGAGTCCGAACGATCGGCTTCTCAGGCGGCGTTGCATATAACGAACAGATCACGCTTACAATCCGCAACTATGTCCAAGAGCGAGGATTTAGATTTATTATGCATAATAGAGTGCCTCCGGGGGATGCTGGGATATCGTTCGGCCAAGCAATCGTCGCTAGCAAGACCTCTTGGCAATCTAGCCAGAACAACGACAGAATGTCTTCCTAGAAAAACGTACGTTTTAGAAGAAATTTTTTCGTACGTTTTGAGAGATGCGTCGTGCTGTAGATGCTCGCGGAAGGACGATAATGGATTCTTTGAGGAATCCGTTGTTTCGGCTAAGAGAGCCTCGGGCCGACGTTGGAATACTGTTCGGCCGAGCCATTGTCGTTAGCAAAGCCTTTTAGAGGATATGGCTTTTGAAAGCGTAGGCAAAAGTTTGATGGTAAATGATTCGGTCGAGGATGAGCCGCGGTGAAGATTGAAGGTCGGGTTCCGGTTGGGGAGCATGAGTTTTATTGTTGCGGAGCAAGGGTCCTGATTAAGGACGGTGAGGTCAGGGTCTTGACTGAGCCTAGGATCTCTTACTGCCCTCTTCATGAGGCGATATATGGAACTAAGACTCTGGATAGAGAGGCTGTCAAGCGTACCGCTGAGATTAAGATTAAGGATCTGGGTTTCTGCTGCGAGGATAGAATCTTCGACGAGTCTTCGGTTGTTCCTTACGGCAGCTCTGAGATAATCTCCGTATGCATGAAGAAAGGATTACTGGATTGTGCGGTATCTGTCTGCGATGGTGCCGGAACGGTTATCGCGGATAATGCTGGTCTCGTTCAGGCGATCGGCGCTAGGCTTACTGGAATAGTTAGGACGTCGCCAGTCGTCCTAAGACTTGACTATTCCAGTCTTCGCCCTAACGAGGCGCGGTAAAGATCTGCTGCTTTCATACCTAATGGAGTTCGATGAAAGCATTGTCAGCTTCAGGACCAGAAGAATGCCTTACCTCGTCGAGGGTAGAGGATCTAAGTACCTGTCACGACGTTGTTAGACTAACATCTCTAAGAATATGATAGGTCTGAACTTGCTTGCGCGCTCTGGCCACTCCGTTCGAGCTTCTTATCTTATGCCCGCAAGAAAGGAATATTGTTTTTATAGTTAGGAATTGTATCTAGCACCACATGTGTTTAGCGATCCCGGCAAGAGTACTACGGAGAAAAGGCAGCATAGCGAAAGTCGATTTTGGAGACGGCACCGCAAGAGAGGTGAACGTATCCTTAGTCGATGTCGATGTTGGAGAATACGTTATAGTTCACGCTGGGTTCGCGATCCAAGTCCTTGATAAGCGAAGCGCTGAAGAGACCATCCGGCTTTGGAACGAGATACTCGACGTGAAGGAAAGTTAGTGTGGCTAAAAGATGCATGAATACTCCTTGATGAGCAAGATTGTCGAAAGCGTAATTGAAGAAGCAAGCCGCCGCAAGGCGAAAAGTGTATCTGAAGTTCACCTCGTGATAGGGGAGCTCGCCTTTGTGGGAGAAGAGCAAGCGAGGATGTGGTTCGACCTACTCAAAGAGAACACGATCCTTAAGAAGGCAAAGCTCTTCATCGAACGTGAGAGAGGCAAAGTCAAATGTCCAAAATGCAATTACGAAGGATCGATACAGAATCTAGATGTCGCCGATCACCACGCAGCATTTCCAGCGATAGGCTGCCCGACATGCGGTAGCCCAGTTGAAATCATCTCTGGGAAAGATTGCATTGTGAAAACTGTTAAACTGACGGTGTAGCAACCCACATGTTCAGGTACAGAGACCGCCCAATCGCCAAGAAAGTGATATCGCGACTGAGGGAGATGAAGTTAGACATACGTTTAATGCATGTATGCGGCACCCATCAAGATACAATCGTCCGCTACGGTTTGGATCATATGTTTCGCAAGTGCGGAATCGATATGCGACAAGGACCGGGATGCCCGGTCTGCGTCACTACAGCAAGAGAATTCGAGGAGGCTATGATCCTCGCGAAGAGTGGGAAAACAATAGCCTCATTCGGAGATGCAGTCAGAGTACCAGGCAGACAGAGGTCTCTACTCGATTTGCGTTCTGAGGGGCATGATGTCCGTATAGTGTACAGTATTACGGACGCGTTGAACATCGCTAAGAAAGCTGAACGCGAAGTCGTGTTTCTCGCGATAGGCTTTGAGACAACTGCTCCAAGCACAGCCGTGACGATTCTGAGCGGTCTTCCGGAGAACTTCTCAATTCTATGTTGCCACCGCTATGTTCCTCCAGCCCTCTTTAAGCTGATGGGGATGGGTGAGGTAAGACTCGATGGACTCATCGAGCCTGGACATGTCAGCACTGTCATAGGCGTTAGACCCTATGAATCTTTAAGTAGAAAGTATAGAATCCCTCAGGTAGTGGCTGGCTTCGAGCCTCTAGATATGCTTATCGCGGTCTACATGCTGGCAAGGCAGATAAAGAATGGCGAGGCAAAAGTTGAGAATGAGTATACCCGTTCAGTGGCTTATGAGGGAAACGTCAAAGCTCTGAAAGTCATGAATGAGGTGTTCGAACCTTTCGACACGGATTGGCGTGGCTTCCCCATCATAGCCATGTCAGGCATGAAGTTGAGGAAGAGATACGAATCCTTTGACGCGAGGAAGATCTACGCTGATGAACTGCGCCAAATCGCTGAACTGGAGATCAAAGGTAGTGAAAAATGTAGGTGCAACGAGATTCTGAGAGGCCTACTAGACTCGAGTGACTGCGAGCTTTTTAGGAAAGTTTGTACCCCGCAGCACCCTGTAGGCCCTTGTATGGTTTCAGTCGAAGGGTTATGTAACATCGTATATAGATACTCTTCAAGAGAGCGGGTCCGCCAGACACCGTTAGACGGTTGACGGGACTTAACATATCCTTGGAACAGGATCCCCTAGGGGTGGCGGAAGTATCCTCCTGCCCCCGATAGCAGTCTCTAAAACGACCCCTTTCAATCTACCTGTAGCCTCTCCTATAATCGCTGCATTCTTCCCTTCCGAAGTCGATCTCAGTTCCTCCAGGATATCCTCAGCCATCTGCGGCACTGAGGCAATGACTATCTTTCCTTCATTACCTATCTCAAAGGGGTCTATTCCCAGCATCTCACATGCAGCTCTAACGCCTTCTCGCATCGGAATCTTCGCCTCATGAATCAGTATTCCGACTTTTGACTTCTCGCTCCACTCGTTGAGCGTGTTTGCGAGACCTCCTCTCGTAGGATCCTTCATCTTGACTATTCCACCGATCTTGAGCAGGCGGCTAATCAGTTTGTTAAGTGGAGCAACATCAGATTTCACTTCGCTCTCAAATCCATACCCTTCCCTACAGGAGAGGACGGCCACTCCATGATCACCTATGGTCCCTGAAACCATTATTCTGTCTCTAGGTCTGAGATTCGAGTCGACAAGCCATTTTGCTTTAAACTCTCGGTATCTTCTCACCACTCTAATATTATGATTGAGAGCTGGACTGCGCAGGCCGATTCCAGAAGTGTTTATCATGATTTTATCGAGAGCCCCTTTCTCAACGACTTTTGTATCTCCAGTTATCACATGAACGCCGGCTTCGTTACAGGTGTCTCTCATGCTCTTGAGAATTCTCTCGAACTCCTCTATAGGGAAACCTTCTTCCATCAAGAAACCTGAAGTTAATGCGAGCGGATCAGCGCCCATCACAGCAATATCATTCACCGTCCCCGAGACAGCGAGCCTACCGATATCGCCCCCAGGGTAGAATAATGGTTTGACTGTATGGGAATCTGACTTCAATACGATCTCGCTAATCACTGCGGAGTCATCGAGAGCCTCCAACGGAACTTCAGCTCTGCTTCCTCCTAGATACCTGATAACATATTGCTTGATGAGGTCTTGCATGACGGTTCCGCCGGCTCCGTGCGCCATTGTGATGACGGTCAAACTTTCTACCTCCATTGTTGAGATTTGCGTCTAGAGCCTAGATTCTAGGCGAGCTTAAAAACAATTAGTAGCGCGTGTCTGATCGGATAAGTCTATATCGTCCCGGTTTCCCAACTCTTCAGATACTTCGACTGCTCATCGGTGAGCTGATCAATCTTGGCGCCTAAACTTTCAACAGCCAACCTAGCAACCTCACGGTCGATTTCCAGAGGCACTCTATGAACAGTTCTCTCTAACCGTGGTCCGTGAGCAGCAATGTATTGGACACATAGCGCTTGGTTTGCGAACGACATCATCATTACTTCGGAAGGATGCCCTTCTGCTGCTGCCAAGTTCACAAGACGACCTTCAGAGAGAAGATATAGTCGGCGGCCGTCAGGGAGATTATACTCCTCCACATTATTTCTTACATTTCTCCTGAGTGTCGAAATCGATTCTAGATCTGGAAGACTTATCTCTACGTTGAAGTGCCCAGCGTTTGCCAGAATGGCTCCGTTCTTCATCTTCTGCATGTGTTGTTTCCTGATCACGTTGATATCCCCTGTTGCGGTAACGAAGATATCCCCTATTTCAGCTGCCTCGTCCATAGGCATGGTCCTGAAGCCGTCCATTAGAGCCTCTAGAGCCCTTACGGGGTCGACCTCTGTTACGACAACTTGGGCACCCATTCCTCGCGATCTCATAGCGATGCCTCTTCCGCACCATCCGTACCCAGCAACGACGATCGTCTTCCCGGCGAGAAGCACACTGGTCGATCTCAGAATACCGTCCATCGTACTCTGACCGGTTCCGTACCTATTGTCGAAGAGGTACTTAGTGTAGGCGTCATTTACCGAGATTATGGGGTACTGTAACTTTCCAGATTCAGCTAATGCCCTAAGTCGTATAACTCCGGTCGTGGTCTCCTCGGTTCCCCCTAAAACATCTTTAATGTAGGCAGGATTCGTTTCATGAATCGAAGCAGTCAGGTCAGCGCCATCGTCTACCGTGATGGTAGGTCTCGATTCAATCACTTTCTTGATACACCAATAATACTCATCTGCTGTTTGTCCTCTCCAAGCGTACACTCTCACGCCTTCTGAGGCTAGCGAAGCCGCAACATCGTCCTGCGTCGACAAAGGATTAGAACCACAAAGAGCGACCTCAGCTCCTCCTGACAAAAGCGTTCGTATCAGAACAGCTGTTTCTTTAGTAACGTGCAACGAGGCTCCCACGCGAACGCCCACCAAGGGCCTCTTGGCGGCGAACCCATCTCTGATTCTCATAAGAACAGGCATCCTGCTCTCAGCCCACTCAATCGATAGTTCTCCTTTTTGAGCTAACGAGGGATCCTTAACCCTAGATTCCATCTTCGCCTCACCCATCTTTTCTAGTTCTTCAAGTATGAGTAGATGTCCTTGAAATTGAATTCTTCTGAGTCTAGGACATTCCTTATGAAGTTTACAATAATTCTTCTCTGGCTTGAGATTAGCTCAGGATAGTAGAGAGGATGTGCGACGACGAAGCCTCTGAAAGCGTAGAAAGGAGCTATCACACGAACGAGTTCCTCATCACCTGTCTTCTCTATGTAGGTCTCAAAGAAGATCTCGGTCAATCTTCTCAAGCTATCGATCAGTTTCCCAGTCTGCCATACGCTGATGAAGACATAGTTCATTGTAAGTGCGGAAATGTCATCAGCGGGTTCGCCGTACTCCTCACGCGAAAGGTCGAGCGCAACCATTGAATTGTCTTGTTTGAATCTTATATTCCCGAAGGGATGGTAGTCGCCGTGAATTCGAGATAGTCTTTGTCCCATATGTTTGATCTTGTTTCGCCACAGGACCGCCTTCATCTCTATTTCAGCGATTTCCTCAGGGGTTGTGAAGTCGAGTTTCGATAAGTCGGGGTATGTGTCGATTACGCCCATCAGCATTTCGCCGTGGCCGATCAAGTCGCGGATGTGTCTCTTGTAGAGTATGTCGTTTGTCACCTTCATTGAGTGCAACTTCACTAGAAACTCTGAAGCTTTGCGACATCTAGCAATGTCGTTATCTGCCAACCTATCCGTCTGAGCGATACGGAAAAGATCTTCAACGTACGGCTTGCCCTCAGCCTCTGTAACCTCTTCAACAAGATTGAAGAACTCAACAGTCTCTCCAATAGGTGCTATACTCCCGTCTGGCTGAATCCCTGCAACATCAAAAGAGCGGCAACACGTTCCCTCAGGAGCTGTGTTAAATAGCCGATGTTGAAGAAGAAGAACTGCGCACCTGTCCCCCAGATAATCGTGTCCCCAACCCGTGTCGCCTCGAACTATTCTCATTACGAATCTTCTCTCAGTCCCTTCAACCTTCGCAGTGACAAGGAACCCCGCATTATGAAAACCTTCGCCCAACTTCCTCAGTCCGACTAGCTCTGTAGGCGAGTTGAACAAGTTTGTCAGATATTTCTCCATAAACTGTTGGTTGACATCCAATTGAAGATTCCCTACAGTGATACGCAACTTGCTCACTAGCAGTTAAATCGACTACGAAAGCTATAATGCTTATCGAGCCTAAATACAAGCCGTAGGGCGTGAGGTTTCAAAGTGCGTTCCAGCTACCGTGCCTCGGTTGTGTTAATCTCCCGTAGAATCCTTCACGACCTACGCCTTACCGGACAGACTCTTCTTCGGTGGAGGTCTCATTGAGAGAGGGGTGGGCAGTTTGGATCACTGGCCTGCCAGGGAGCGGAAAATCCTCAATTGCGAAAGAGCTTCAACGAAGACTTTTCAGGTTTGGGGTTAAGAGCCGAATCCTCTCCTCAGATGAATTAAGGAAGCGCATCACTCCCGCTCCAAAATATACTGAGGAGGAAAGAGATTTCGTCTACGAGACTCTTGCGTCGACCGCAAGGAACCTGACCGATGAAGGTATCAACGTAATAATAGATGCTACAGGGAACCGAAGGAGATACAGAGAGACACCTAGAAGAGAGATATCGAGGTTCGCCGAAATCTACGTGAAGTGCCCTCTGGAGCTGTGCATTGAAAGAGAGAAACGGAGAATAGAGTTCTTACATGCTCCTAGGGGAATCTACAAGAAAGCCTTCGCGATGAGAAGTAGTACAGTTCCAGGCGTCGGGGCGCCATACGAAGAGCCTCTCAACCCAGAGGTAATATTGGACTCAAAGAAGCTTTCAGCACGAAAATGTGCAGAAAAGATAGTACAGGAACTTGAAACTTGGAGATGGATATCCCAGCAGCCGTTGCAACGCTCTGCTTGAAGCAGACTACTCAGTCTTTTCGATTTTTATCTCGATACTCGATACGTTTCTAGCGTCTGCTGCCTCACCAAGAACTTCAGTTCCAATGGCAATCTCCTTGACGGCAAGCTTTCCGCCAAAGAATCGTCTCCGCACAACCTCGATAACATCGACAGCTCTGCTAATCGCCCGTCCTCTTGCCTTTACAGTCAACTCCTTAGCTCCGCTCTGAAAATGCATCATCACAGCCGTTGCATAGCTCATTACAGGCTTCTTGCCGATCAGGATGGTGTCGGGAGGAATAGGAGCTCTTGGCCTGAAAGGAACCTTCTCCTCAACTGGTCTCACAGACTCCGGTGGCTTTTCTGTCATGCAGTGTTCACCTCCATGTTCCGCGTACGTGATGGCATTCCCCTAGTATTGATATATGACGCAACTTAAACCTTGCCATTTATGGGTTCTGATGTCCTCTCGGTATCTGGGTGTTGATGATTTTTCCTCGATGAGATTGCCTAGTCTAGGATTCTCCAGCTGTCTTTGACTAGGCGTGTCCACTCCCCATACCGTCTTGACGAATTGCCGCACAAAACTAGTAGTCAAACGCTGGTAAAAATACCTAGATTAAAGGCTAGATCCAGTAGTTTTTATGTCAAATGAATAAATTTTCCGACTGCTGTTGAAGAGTTGACCAAATTTACAGAAGATTATACGTAGATACCGGCCACACATCAGAAATCCATTTATGCAAGGCACCCACAAGCATGCGCTGAAAACCTCCTGAGGACAGGCGGCTGGCCAGAATCCTGCCTACATAGGTATTACTGTATGAGGCTTCCGAAAGGGCCTCGTACAGATTTAGTTCCAAAATGAGGAGTGTACTTGAGGCAGATCCTTAAACGGCCTCTTTTGATAGAGCCTCTCTAAACTTCACTTTGCAGCCTTGACATTCAAATAGACCAATCATAACGGTCTTTTTGGATTTTCCGCCTTTGAGCTCCCAACTCTTCATGGGCTTCGGTACCTCTGCCCCGCATTTCGGGCAGGATACGTCGTAGAACGAGGCGTAGGGCATCAGTTTGACAGCTTTCACAACCTCGATATTCGAGCTTTCCAAAAAGGTTTGCCGGCTCCCATCAGACTTCGACTGAGGTGTCTCTGTTCTGACCAAAGCCTCTTCAGGCTGGATATCGTTGATTGCCGGGAGATATCTAGGTTCGACGGGTACCCGAGGGAGAGCCTCGATATTCTCCACGCTGCTGTAAGACGTTTGCTGAGGAGCAACCCCTTCTCCCGCTTTCTCGCTTTCTAGAGGAGTCGACACGGAAGAATCTGCTCTCTCTCCAGTGGTCTGCACAGCTTGGTCGGACGTCCCAGTGCTCGCCTCAGGAGACTCGGCTATCGTAACATTAGGACACTCGATCTTGGACACACCACTAGCTTCGACTTGTTCGTCTTTCTGCGCTTCAGGTTCTTTCTTCAAATCCGGAGCATCGACGGCTTCCGCGCTTATCGCCGGCGGGGCACTCTTCGCAGTTTCGCCGATCAGACTAAGCGAACTCTCTTGAAAATCTTCACTTCTTGTTGACCCTTCTGAAGTTTCGTAGCTAACCTCACTGTTCATGCCATGGACGCCCTCGCCAACCTCCAAAAGCGGCGTAGGTGACGCGCCAGAGAACTCTATTTCGGAAACAGAGAGCGTACTTGAGCTCATAGGTTTAACTTCGATCTCGCTCAGAACAGTGAGCATGTTCTTTACTTCGTCTAGGCCTGAAACATTTCTTCGAATCCACTCATTGAGGCCTTGTCTCTCAGCGTAGTATTGTTGCGCTCCAATTTCCCCAAGCAGGTATCTTGTCTCCAGTTTTATGATGCTTTGAGAGTTCTCAGCAACCTCTTCCTGGAGTTTCTTTGCGTAGTCGTTGAGATTCTGCCCAAGCTCTACTATCTTGTCCTTCAGAAACTGAGCGAGTTTTGTATACTCATCGTATAGGACCTGCATCTCTTCTCGAAGAGCATTTATCTGGTCGATAACCGCCGCTGCTTCTTCAGGAACTGCAGTCAAGCACACCATCCTCGTGCTAGAGTATTGGTTGACTCGTCTACTGTAAAAATCTTTCAAGCAATTCCAGCCGCCGATTCCAATCATTTTCGGTAAAACTCAGGCTGAACTGTTGTTCAAAAATCATCTTTTTGTCAATCCCCCGGAACAGGAGGGACATCGTTTTAAATGAACCTATGCCAACTGATCGTGCAAGAAGCCGATTTCAATATTCCGAGGATGGATTTTTGGAAACTTGAGATTTTAAGCGTTTTCTGACGTATTTAAGCAAAAACTCTTTGTGATCCACACAATGAGCGCGTCTCGCACAACTTTTGCGTCAAGCGCGTGGCTGTTTGAAGGCCTTCTGACTTGCGAATGTGAAAAACTTTTCGACGTCCTCACAGCATTTTTGACAAATTCCTTACATTAAGTCTAAAGAGTTTAGCGATCAGAATGCATTCGACACAAGCCAGTTTGTGACAAACACAAACAGCGGAGGTGAGCTGTTTGTCGCACAACATAGTGAAAGATTGGGAAAGAGGAAGTAAGGAGCCACTGTTCACGCGAATAACGGAGAAGATTCGTCCTGGAGCACCTTTGAAGGAAAGAGTTGCCATGTCGATATACCGTCTAAAGGTTCAACAAAACAGGCTTGAAGGAGCCTCGATGAGAATGCAACAACATGACAGAGATCTATTCAACAAGTGCATTGCCGCACAGATGGCTAAAGATTCTGCGCGGGCCGCGATGTATGCTAATGAATGCGCAGAAGTCAGAAAGATGGCAAAGACAACTCTGCGATGTCAGTTGGCACTTGAGCAGGCAGCACTACGACTTGAAACAGTTCAGGAATTTGGTGATATTGCCGTAATGATGGGTCCTGTAGCAGGTGTCGTCCGCGCGATAAAGAACCAGGTTGCAGGCGTAATGCCCGAGGTTTCATACGAACTTGGCGAAATTGGAGAAACCTTAAACGGTATGGTACTCGAAGTAGGTGAGGCTACTGGACAGACCTACGGCGTTGAAACATCAAACGAAGAGGCGCAGAGAATTCTCAATGAAGCGAATGCGATCGCGGAACAAAGAATGAAAGAGAGGTTTCCGGAACTACCGTCCACGGCCCTTCCGACTCCTGAGAAGACCTCAGAGACTAGTATGCAAAGGTAGGTTGCCGAGTCCTCTTTTTCATACGTCTTAACATTCGCTCTTTGGTGAATTCGCATGGTCATTCGGATGGAAGAAATCGGAAAATATGTTGGCAAAGCGGTCACCGATACCTACGGTCGGAACATAGGCCGCCTCATTGGATTGGCTACGAACGCAAGAGATGAGGTTGTATCCGCAGCTTTCGAACTCGCGAACGGAGAACTATTGCAATGCGCGAGCTCCCAGGTACTCATGAAGGGCGATTCTCTAGTATTCACGCCTTCGTGGAGAATCGAAGCGATTCAAATTCAAAAGGAGTTTGAACTAGCCACAAGAAGGGTTCGCGCTCTAGACGAACTTAACAAGTCTGGCGAGCTCCAAGGCGAGATTTATACAAGCCTCAAGATACAACATGAGTCGGTCGTGGAAGAGGTTAAGGGAAGACGTCAAAGTCTAATATCGAGTCTGCAAGAGAGATTGGCGGATCTGAACAGCCAAGTTAGAGATCTTCAAACACTCCTAGCGAACAACAAAATGCTGCATACATCAAAGGAAATCGACGATTCCGCCTACCGGATAGCTAGCGAGGCGATTAGATCCGGTCTAGAAAGAACGCTGACGGAGAAGAGAGACATAGAGGAGGTCGTGGACCATCTTTCGAAACTTGAAACATCGATAGATCTCAGCTACCAGCCGCCCGCCCCCTCCCCTGCTTCTACTCCCCTAATGCCGAAAGAATCGCCCGACGTCATTGTTGTGCACGTAAGAGAGAAAAAGTGAGGGGGTCATGCCTTTCTCAATAATTAAGAAGATAGAAGAGAAAGTACACCCTATTCCACTGAAAGAGAGAATAGCTCACGCACTCTTCAGATTAAATGCTCAACGAGAAAAACTGGATCAAATGTCTTCTAGACTCCAGCAAAGAGATCAAGAAATGTTCCAAAGATGCATCGGCGCCCAAGTTTCAAAAGACTTTGCACATTCGAAGATCTACGCTAACGAATGCGCTGAACTCAGGAAGATGGCGAGAGTCGTCCTGAGCAGTCAACTCGCTCTTGAGAAAGTCATATTGAGATTGCAGACTGTGGAAGAATTCGGAGACATTCTTGTTCAGATGGCGCCTATAGTTGGCGTAGTCAGAGAAACAAAAGGAAGAATCGCCGGGGTTATCCCCGAAGTTGCAAGCGAACTCGACGTTGTAAACAATATGCTGAGCGACTTAACCATGGAGACTGGAAACGTCGAGACGAAAGAGCTGAACGTAGATTTGTCGAATGAAGAAGCCAGAAAGGTTCTTCATGAGTCGAGCATTATCGCAGAGCAGAAAATTAAAGAACAGTTTCCCGAGTTGCCTTCGATAGAGATTCCGGTGAAGACCTTGGAGAGCGAACAGATAGCCGTCACCGAAAGTGGGGAAACAGTACCTTTCGAAGATCACGTTTATGAATACATTAAATCTCACGATGGGAACCTAAGCCTAACTCAGTGCGCACTAGACTTAGGAACTTCCACCGATAACGTTAGAAAAGCGGTTGAAAAGTTGAAGGAACAAGGCAAGATAGTGGTTGAGTAGCAAGGGTTATGCATACTGCCCATTTTTCACTCATAACTAATGCTCGGTAGATGGGAAAATATGTCAGCAACGGAAGAACTTGAGAAGCTTGCCGTAAGATATGCCACAGAGGCTATTCAACTTGACCGACAAGGATCGAGAGGCTTGGCTATTTCGAAGTACCAGAGGGCTGTCGAGATATTGCTGAAGCTATGTGCACTTTATCCTAGTGCGCCTCAGAATCAGGTTTACATGGAACATGCCGAGTCCTACCAGAAGAGAATCAAGGATTTGCAGGAACAGGTGACCCATCAGGAGCCTTTGGAAACAAGCTCAATAGGGAAATCTGCAAAGTTTGAACAGTTGGTCATTTCTGAGAAGCCCAACATCAGATGGGATGATATCGCAAACCTCAAAGACGCTAAGAGGGCTATAGAGGAATCCGTTGTCTTCCCGGTGAAAAGGCCTGATCTCTTTCCTCTAGGCTGGCCGAGAGGGATCTTGTTCTTCGGACCGCCCGGATGCGGCAAGACTTTGCTCGCGGCCGCCATAGCCACAGAAATCAATGCAGCATTTTATTGTGTTGATGCGGCGTCAATAATGTCAAAGTGGCTAGGCGAATCGGAAAAGAATGTCGCGCACCTATTTCAGAATGCTAGAGTCGTTTCGGAGAATGGGCAACCCGCCATTATCTTCTTGGATGAGATCGACTCCTTGGTAGGGATAAGATCTGAGGAGGTCGGGGGAGAGATTAGAACTAGAAACCAATTTCTGAAAGAAATGGACAGCGTCGTCGATAAGAGCCGATCACTACATGTATACATAGTTGGCGCGACGAACAAACCATGGGTTCTAGATCAACCTTTCATAAGAAGGTTTCAGAAGAGAGTGTTCGTCCCTCTACCCAATTTGCAAGCTAGACTTGAGATGTTCAAGATACTTTCGAAGAACCTGAAACTTGCTTCAGACGTTGACTTTGAAGAATTGGCGAGATTGACTGACGGGTACTCAGGGAGCGACATAAGGGATATCTTTCAATCAGGGCAGTTGAAGGTCGTCAGAGAATTTTTCGAACTCGGGGATCCGGCAGACAAGCAATCCAGTGCCCGCCAGATAACTATGCAAGATTTCAGAACGATACTTGGCGAGAGAAAGCCGAGTGTCTCGCAGGAGATGTTGAAGTATTATGACAAATGGTTTGAGACATTCAAAGCCCTTTAGAAGGAGTAACTACTTGTTGGCTACAGATGCCACAGATCTACGGATTCTGGCTGAACTTGTCGGGAACGGTAAGGCCTCTTTCGTTGACATCGGCAAGAAATTGAACCTACACCCAAATGTGGTGGCCTACAGGATAAACAAGATGGAACAGATGGGAATCATAAGAGAGTACACAGTCATCTTGGACCTAGAGAAGCTTGGAGTTAGCGAGCAAGTATATATTGGAGGGAGTTTTCCCGAGCACACGGAACGAGACCAAGTCCTGGAACAAATAGCTACGATTCCCCAGACAGTCCAAGTTGTCAGTTCTCTGGGTTCGCCGGAAGGAATGATTTTTCTAGTGGGGAAGAACAAGGCTGATGTTGACAAGGTAATCTCAAAACTGCGCAATCTGAATATGAGAATAGAGTACACCGCATCCATAATCAAGACATATGAGAAAGGTCAGCTCGGGAACTTCCTGAAGCTACTCGCTGATGAGATACAGAACCCTCAGGAAACAAACTCTGAGTAGAGTCTGGGCCGAGAATGAATACTACGGATCTACTCTTCAGATATATCAAAGAACTTGGGGTAGAAAGCTCTCTAGGGGTCATAGGGGGCGCTGCGTCAATCACAGTTTGTCTTGTCGCGGCATCAACACGACCGATGGAGGGCGATGCATCTATCTATCAACTCGCAGTTTCCAGCATAGGATTCTTGATAGTTGCCACCTTGCTTTCTCTATGCATGATGTCAGAGTTACTCTTGAAGCGCCAAGAGATTGGCATACTACGTGCATTAGGGGCAGGGAGGCGCGTCGTGATGGCAATCTTCCTTTCAAAGTCGATTCTCATAGGCACTTTAGGATCTGTAGTCGGGATAGCGCTCGGATGCGTCTTCACTGTCATAACGCAGAGCATTGGTCAACCATACTACTCAGGAGAATTGATCCTAAGAACGTTGACGGTCGGTTGTGCAGGAAGCATGGCAGGAGGGCTATACGTCGCCATCAGAGCTTCGAGACTGAACATAGTGGAGACGATCAGAGGGTGAATATTGAAGCCGACGCGGTTAGAATTAGAGGACTACACAAAGTGTTCGGAAGCACAGTTCGACTATTTGGAGGATTGAATATGACGGTGAAGTCAGGCGAATTTGTTGCGGTCACAGGTCCGACAGGAACTGGCAAGACAACCCTACTCAACCTAATTGCAGGTCTGGACTTTCCTACAAGGGGAAGCGTAGAAGTATTCAGCAAAGATCTTTCTAAACTAACGGAAAGCGAACTTGTATCGATTAGAGCAAGGAACATTGGGATAGTTTTTCAGAAACCGCATCTGTTATCGAAACTCACCGTCATCGAGAATGTGGAACTGCCTCTCATATTTTCCAGCAGCTCAGATGGCGATCGAGAAGAAATTGCCGCTGAAATGCTTGAACTCATCGGTTTGTCGAAGAAGAAGCATCTGTCTCCGAGTAACCTCAGCGCAGGCGAAATTCGCAAAGTAGCTATCGCTCGGGCGTTAGCCACTGATCCTGCTCTTCTGTTGCTTGACGAGCCAATGAGCGACCTTGACAACTCAACTATTGACATTCTTCTCCCACTTCTCCGCGGATATAATTACCTTCACAATCGAACGATAGTAATTGCAACTAACAGTCTTAAACTAGCGAAACTGGCGAGCCGAGAGATAAGGCTAAGATGGCCAGAGCTAGTTGTAAACGCAATTCAAGATTAGGAGGTATGTACCATTGTTTAAGGAAAAGATATCCATAAAGAAAAGAATCAAAGAGGCAATCCATCCAACACCACTAAGACAAAGAATAGTAAGTTCTCTATTCAAGATAAGAGTCCAAACTAGGAAACTCGAGAAGAAATCGTATGAGCTGCAGGAAAGGGACAAGTCCATCTACGAAAAGTGCGTTTCAGCGCTTCAATCCAAGAATACGTCTCTCGCCGCAATTTATGCAAGTGAATGCGCTGAAATAAGGAAAATGGCTAAGATAACGCTTTACAGCCAACTCGCTCTAGAGCAGGTAGCTCTCAGACTTGAGACGGTTCAAGAGTTCGGAGATATAGCTTACACCATGAAACCCGTAGTGGGCATAGTGAACACTATCAAGAGTCAGCTGCAAAACGTTCTGCCAGAGATATCACTTGAGTTGGCGGAAGTGGATGAATCCTTACAAACTGTAGTCTTGGAAGTAGGTGAGGCTACTGAACAGTCGTTTGATATCAGAGCGTCTAGCGACGAGTCGCAGAGGATTCTGAGTGAAGCGAGTATGGTCGCTGAGCAAAAGATGAAAGAAAGATTTCCTGAAATGCCAAGTATACCTACAGGCGAGGCACGTTTATGACAGGAATTCCGGGACCGATCTCTGGAATTGAGTTGCGACGCCTAATCGGCCATGCAGCGACGGATATATACGGCAGAAAAATAGGGCGTGTTGTAGCTCTGTCACTGAACACTGATGGTGAACTTCAATTCATCGAAATTCAACCCGAAGGAAGCAAACTTCTACGATATCCCAGTGACTGTATCATGTTGTACAAAGACGCCCTTATCTTGCTACCACAATGGAAAGTCGAGACGGAAGCTATATGCAAGGAACTAGAGTTTGTTGAAAAGAGAGTTCATGCATTGAACGAGCTTATGAGTGACAGGGAGCTCCCGAGAGAAGTGTATGAAGAATTTCAAAGAAATCAGGAAGCAGCTTTGATCGAGATTAGACAGAAAGGCGAATCACTGTTGCATGAACTAAAGGAGAGAATGCAGAAGATTGCGGACGAAGTTGCTGAGTTGACATCTTTCCTAGTAGGCCTTAAGCTGGAGTACAGAGCTGGTGAGTTGGATAAGGAGAGTCTTGATTCAGCGCATCAAGCTGTTGAACCTTCTCTCAAGGCAGCGGTGGCGGAGAAGCAGGACATAGAGAACGCTCTTACCGAGTTGTCAAGACTCTGCCTGCCAAAAGAAGAACAATTCCGCCCTCGCAGCTCATTGACTCTCCGTATACGTGACTAACCATTCTTGAGATTATTCTTTCTTGCCATTCCAGTTGAATCAAAGGCTGGATGGATGTTTTGGTCTAGACCATCGTAAATCTTCTGGTTATGGCGAAGGGCTGATAATGAAACCCATTCCCTGAATAGAACTTGAGGAACCATTCCACCCAGTGAAGTCGCAGAGTATGGATGAAGGACAGCAGAAACTCAAAACACATTATCAGTAGAAACGTGAACGCTGCCCACATTACGAAGCCCATAACCATCATCAATGTTCCTTCAAGTTCAAGGAACATCAGTAGGATTCTGCTGAAAGCTCCGTGAGCTAGAGCGAGGGCGAGAATTCGCCCGTAAGAGATTGTATTCGATATAGAAGCAATCAGTGATTCAAGAGCATGGCCGAATCCATCCATCTTGTGGACAGCAACTTGAGCCAAGACCATTATGCACGCAGGCAGGACAAAGTATATTCCGAGAATGTCCATTCGTTCAAATATTACGGAGAATATCCTCGATCCATACCGAATAAGAAGGTAAGCAAAGCTCCAGTAGAACCAGAGCCAAAGTCCTGGACCGATTATGGCCTGCTTGAGCCTTCTGTTCATCAACTCGTTTATTAATCCGAGTATTAGCCCAAATGATATCTGGACGATAGCGACGTAAATCGATATCAGGAGCATTGTGCTTGGATCTTCGAACGGACTGAACGGGAATGGAATCCGAATCGGAAGGCCCAGTATCGAAGACACAGATACCTCGAGCAAGTGAGAAGCTTCCCGTATCATGTGACTGAGGCTTATTCCCGTCACCGCGTGAAATCCTTCTTCGATTAGCGGTAAGTAGTGTGTTGCTTCCTCGTTGTACAGTTCAAATCCGAAGAATTCGCCGTATAGAAAACCGAAGAAGACGGCTGAGATCGAACACATCACTAGCAGAGGCGAGCCTTGAATCAAGTATGTAAATATCTCAGAGGTCTTTACGTTTCGTCTCTTTAACACATACAGAAGCAGGGTTAAGACCAGAAGAACCAAGCCTTGACCTACGTCACCGAACATCAATCCGAATATTATCGGGAATGAGAACAACATGAAAACTGACGGGTCAACCTCATAGTAGTTCGGGACTCCGAATGCGGTTGCTATTTTCTCATAGACGTATGCTATCCGCGGGTTTCTAAGGAGTGTCGGCGGCAACTTTACTTCTTCGCCTTTGTGGCCCTGCTGCGGCTTGGTTTCTGGGCAGACAAACGCGCAGAACCCGGATGAGGCTTCTTGAACAACTCTCTTTAGGTCGTCCATCTTCTTCTCCGGTACCCAGCCCTCGATCACAAAGGTTCTAGATGTCGCTCCAACCCTGGTTTTCGCTTCCTCTATCTTCTTCGCGACCTCGATCCGTTCTCTATTGATTAGTAACTGCACTTTAGATTCAGTAGCGAGCTTGTCAAGTTCAGCGGCAAGCTCGGCGATGTGCTTTGCTTTCTCCTCAGTTCCCTCTTGTTTCTCAAACTCGGTGAGTTGCGAGACAATTCTTGAATGTTCCTCCTCTATTCTTGTGGACTCCTCCTCCAGTCTTTCGAGATCCTTGTCGGACAGAAATCTTTCGACCCTAGCCTTTTCAGTGATTGTCTCGTTCTCAAGCTTTAAGGAGGAGATTAGCATCTCGATTCGGGAGAGTAATGATGAAAGCTTGAAGAGTCTTTCAGAAGTTTCTATTGGATGAACGTAGCCTTTAAGGTCTTTCAAGCTTTCTCTAATGTCAGTTTGATGTATCATTCCAGCCTCGCCGAGTTTGAACATTACGTCATCGATAGAACTTTTGGATACATAGACGCGAACCTTGTTCATTCGTTCGGCGAGCAACATCCCTTGTTTAGCTCCGGTTTTTCTGCAAATATAAATACTAAAATCTTATAAAAGCTCCGCTAAGGTGACACTTCTTTATGCAAACTGCTTGCAAGTGTTCGGCCATAATCGGTCTGCTAAATGAAGTCTTCCAGTCCCACTCTCTTCTCTAGTTTCTTCATTTCGTCCTTCGCCAGTAGGTCGATTCTTCCATATACTCCGTCATATCCCGGTGTTACTTTGACTTTGCCTTCTCTAACGCGTATTATCGTGTCGGCGATCCTGTCGTCAGCTATCTGAGCGATCTCTTCCCTAGATGCGTCTAAGAGTACGGCGTACTCTTCTTGAAATCTTTTTATCAATGTATTGTAGAGATGCCAAACTCTTGGTGAGGAAGGAGATTCCGATCCGATGGTCGTCGCAATTATCTCGGAGAGAGGGAGTAAATGAATAAACTTGATCGCATTCAGGGGTTTTCTGCCATCTGGACGGTCGGCAAGCTCTTCAACCCTTTGCTCCACTCCTCTAGTTAGTTTTCGGCCGCATTTCGGACATATATTTCTAAGCGAGATCGCTTCGCTTGCAGGCATGGAGACGTTGCACTGCCTATGGCCTGTCCAATGATATTTTCCATACGATGGGTTAGTCTCTATGGTAAACTTGAACTTCCGAGGACTTTTCGTCTTAATGGCGTCCATGATCTCCCAGTATATTAGATTGTCCAGTTCGAAGACGTTCGCTTCCCTGCCCAATCTCCAAGGCCAAGCTGAATGGCTGTCGGAATTTGAGAGTAACGCTAGTCTGTCTAAGCTTGTAAGCCTCCAATTCATAGGAGGATCGGAGGATAGACCTGTCTCCAATGCATGCACGCAATCGGTCATCTCTTGGTAGCAGTCATCAAGCCTGTCGAAACCTGCGTTCGCTCCGAAGAGGCTGTACCATGGTGTCCATGCATGGGCTGGGAAGATCAGGTTGTCTGGAGAGACGGCGATCACTTCGTCTACCAACTCGGGCGCTGTCATCTTTAATGTTGGTCTTCCGTCAACGTCCAAGTCTCCGTGCTTACGAAGGCGGTCGTTCAGCTGTTCAACTAGGTCTACCTTGGGTGTAAGAATTACATGATGAATCTTTCGGGGCTTGTTCTCAAACTCGAAGATCGTGCAGACCTCGGCTGAGAGAATGAATGAAACAGACGAGTTCGGGTTTGCCCTTGTCTTGTATAGCCCGCTTCCATCGACCTCCTCGAGCGAATCTTGAATTTCTCCTAGCCATCGTGGATGAGTGAAATCGCCAGTTCCGACAAGGTTTAAGCCTTTGATCTTCGAGAATTGGGCGATCTCTTGAATATTCATGTTGAGGCTTGTTGCTCGGGAGTATTTGGAGTGGATATGAAAATCGGCGATTATTCTCAACGTTCTAGTCACGTTGCAATCTCTAGTCGGTTTACCTCACGCCTATTCTCTTTGAAGCCTCAACTGTAAGGATGACAGTTGCTGAAAGCAGTATCACCAACGCCCAATCATACATGCCTAGGGGTGCTGTTTCAAACATCGCCTGTAGAAATGGGACATATATCACGGCCAGTTGGAGTAGAATCGAGGATGCCACAGCGATCAAGAGGAATCTGTTCTTGGTGAATCCAACCTTCAGTAAGGAATGTCTTTCTGACCTGCAATTGAAGGCGTTGAACATTTCGAACATAACAATCAATGTGAAAACGATCGTTCGCGCAACTTTCTCGCCGAGAATGAGTTTGGACAGGAAGATCGGTATTGTAAAGAATGCTATAGTGACAGCGCCCACCGCTATCAGACGGTTTACCCTAGCGGTAAATATGCTCTCCTTTGGATCTCGAGGCGACCGCTGCATAATGTCAGGGTCTGGAGGATCTACTCCCAATGCAAGGGCTGGAAGACCGTCTGTCACAAGGTTTACCCAGAGTATTTGAACTGCGATCAGAGGAAGGGGTATGTGACTATTCTGGATGAAACTGATCAAACTGACTGAGAACATTATCAGTATCTCGCCGATGTTGCAGGATAGAAGGTAAGCTAGATATTTCTTTATATTGTCGTAGATGGCTCGGCCCTCCTGCATGGCTGCAACTATTGAGGCGAAGTTGTCATCTGCCAAGATCATATCTGAAGCTTCTTTCGATACATCCGTTCCTGTTATGCCCATGGATATGCCTATGTCAGCGTTCTTCAGTGCTGGTGCGTCGTTCACTCCGTCTCCAGTCATAGCGACGACATGCCCGTTTAGCCTAAGTGCCTTAACTATTCGGATCTTGTGTTCCGGGGATACTCTAGCGTAAACAGCAACATCTTCCACAACATTGGCGAACTCCTTGTCGTCTAGTTTATCAAGTTCTTCTCCAGTCATTGCGAGTTGACTGCCATCCATTAAACCTAGTTCCTGAGCGATTGCCGCAGCAGTCAGTTTATGGTCGCCAGTTATCATTACAACCCTAACCCCCGCCTGCTTACAGAGCTCCACAGCCTGCTTCGCCTCCTCTCTAGGGGGGTCTATCATTCCCACCAGACCTAGAAATGTTAGGTTTCTCTCTGTAGGCTCTTCGTCGAACTTCTGAATCTCTTCAGGCAATTCTCTGTAGGCTATAGCGAGAACTCGAAGCGCTTTAGCGGCCATCCTCTCGTTGGCCTGCAATATCTCTCTTTTCAGCCCGTCAGTAAGCTCAAGCTTAGCCTCTCCTTTCTGCAGGTACTTGCTGTTTTCCAAGACGACTTCAGGCGCACCTTTGACGCACGCTATCTTTCTCCCATAAGGCGTCGTGTGTATCGTTGTCATGAGCTTTCTTTCAGAAGTGAATGATATCTCGCCTATGCGAGGATATTGTCTCCTTATCTCTTCCTGCGATATCGACAACTTGGCTGCGGCTACGATCAGCGCTCCCTCTGTCGGATCGCCGACGACTCGCCAGATTCCTTTTTCCTCTTCAAGTCTAGCGTCATTGCATAGGGAAGCCACTTGGAACATGAATTTGATGTCTCGGTTATTAGGAACAGCTACTCCTTCCTTGAGGAAGTCGCCGCGAGGCTCATACCCAGCCCCCGTAACACGGATAGTGTTGCTGTTCAGAAATAGTTCACGGATCGTCATCTCACCTTTCGTCAATGTTCCTGTCTTGTCTACGCATATTACCGTAGTGCAGCCGAGTGTTTCGACCGCTGGAAGTTTTCTCACTATTGAATTTCGTTTGGCCATTCGTTGTACTCCAATCGCCAGAGCTCCTGTAACTACTGCTGGAAGAGCTTCGGGAATCGCCGCTACGGCTAAGCTTACCCCCCAAGTGAACATCTGGAGGTATCCGTATCCTTGTACAAGGCCTAGAAATGAAACTGCAGCGACAACGACGATGCATGCTATTCCAAGCCACTTGCCAACATATTGCAACCGCGTCTGTAGAGGCGTCATCGCTTCCTCAGCAGACTCGATCATCTCCGCAATCTTTCCGAATTGAGTACTCATACCTGTCGAGACGATTGCAGCTAGAGCATGTCCGTAAGTAACGATGGTTCCGCCGAAAACCATGTTACTTCGATCTGCGATTGATACTTCGCTGGCAATGATCTTTGTGTGCTTTTCTGCCGGAGTCGACTCACCAGTTAAGGATGCTTCGTTTACCTTTAGATTATGCGCTTCAATTACTCTGGCATCAGCTGGAATCTTGTCGCCTACTGTTAAAGAGATCATGTCTCCTGGAACTAGATCTCTTGAAGCAATCTCTTTCTCCTTGCCGTTGCGTCTGACCGTAGCGGTTGGTGCGGCCATCCTTTTTAGAGCTTCTAGCGCTCGTTCAGCTCGATATTCCTGAACGAAACCGAGAATAGCGATCGCAATGATTATGGCTAAAATAACGATCGCGTCAACGGCTTCTCCGATGGCTGCTGATACGAGTGCTGCGACTATAAGTATAACAACCAAAAACTCTTTGAATTGACCTACGAAAATCTTTAATGGTGATATTCTTCTACCCTTTCTAAGCTCATTTGGACCCGCCCTTTCAAGTCGAACTCTGGCTTCATCGTCGGTGAGACCATTGAGACCCGTTCCTAGAGACTGTAAGACTTCTTGCGTATTCATTGCATGCCATTGCTGCTGATCCATTGTTCTGACAATTCCTGCATCAGAAATTGCTATACCACTGACGGGAATGATTGTTTGAAGGAGATTATTTATGCTTCTGTTAGATTCAACTCTATATGCTTAAATAGGCGCTACCACGTCTCACTGCCTCTCGCGGTGGCCGTGCTCCCGGCGTCAATCCATGCGGGAGAGGAAAGAGCTATGTCAGAAGAAAGTGAACAGGCGCTGAAGAGAGAGGTTGGATGGTACGGTTCTTTCAGCATGGGCTACGCTGACGTTGGCGCAGACATTTATGTCGCTATTGGCTTGGTGGCCTTTTATGCGGCTGGAGCTTCTCCTCTCGCTTTCGCAATCGCCTCCGTTACCTACATTTGCACGGGACTGGCTTATGCGGAGCTTGCGACAGCTTATCCTTACGCTGGCGGCGCGCATGTGTATGCGATGAAGGCGTTTAATGATCTCGTGGGGTTCATCGCAGGTTGGGCTGTGATGCTTGATTATACTGTGGACATAGCTTTGTTTTCAATAGCTACCGCGGGATATGTGAGCTTCTTTGTTCCTTGGTTGAAAAACGCTGGATTTCCAATTGCACTCTTCGGTTGGCAAATAATGTTCCGCTACATCGGCCTTCTTGCTTTCATTCTTGTTGGAATTCTTCTGTTTCTCAATCTCATCGGAATAAGAGAGTCTTCTCTGTTTAACGAGATCTTGGTATCACTTGATCTATTTGTAGAAGCCGTCGTATTGATCTTCGGATTTGTTTTGGCCTTCAGTCTCGGAAGGTTCTTGAGTCAAGTCTCGATCCTAGGAGCGGATGCAGTCTTCCAAAGCATCGCCTATGTTCTTCCGCGCACAGAAATACAAAGTCAAAACTTCATCTATGGCGTTACTTTGGCCATGACCTCCTTCATAGGAATAGAGTCTATAGCTCAAGCTGCTGAAGAGACTAAGAGGCCTCACAAGTGGATCCCTAGGGCAAATAAGCTCTCGATAGTATCAGTGATAGTCTTCGCGTTGGGTTTGTCAGTTGTAAGTATGGGGATGATGCCGTGGCAATCTTTGGCAGCAGCGCAATCTGACCCGATGGCCGCAATCGCCTCTTCAATTCCATTCGTGGGTAGCTACTTGGCCCCTGTTGTCGCCGTTACTGGTTTCGCGATATGCTACGTGTCAACGAATACCGGGGTCATCGGCGTCTCCAGAATCGTGTTCTCTATGGGAAGATTCAAACTCATGCCTAAGTGGTTCTATAAGGTTCACTCCAAATTCAGAACTCCCTATAGGACTATCCTCGTCTTCGGTCTTATCGGAGCAATTCTAGCGTCTCTCGGCGAGCTGCATTTCGTTGCGGATCTATACAATTTTGGCGCACTCCTGTCATATATTGTCGTGAACATATGTTTGATAGTCTTGAGAAATAGTGAACCAGAAGCCTACAGGTCATGGAAAATTCCCGGTGATTTAAAGCTCAAGCTCGGTTCGAGGTCGTTGATCATTCCCGTGATAAGCGTCTTAGGATTCCTCTCTTGCACAATCCTATGGTTATTGGTCATTGCATACCATCCCGCAGGAAGGATTCTTGGCGCACTGTGGATTCTGATCGGAGTATCGGGCTTCATTATATACAGAAGGATGCTGAAGCTTCCGGCTACCTCCAATGAGACAGGCAGGAGCATTCGACCTAGCGGGTATGTGATGAACGCTCTCGTACTGGTGAGAACCCCTGAAGATGAGGATGTCGTTGTTTCCTCATTGAAAGAAGCGCTCGACCCTCGTTTCAGAATTACACTGATGAGTATACTAGATCCTCGTGATCAAGGGCTCTCGTTGGAGGAAGTGAAGCAATACGAAGAGATGACGATGAGCGAACGGGAGTCGATTAGAGAACTGGGCCAGATAGCTCGTAAACTTAGGTCAAGAGGATACGATTCTAGAGTAAGGGTAGAAGTGGGGTCTACAGAGAAGATCTTGAAGCTAGAGGCTGAGTCGGATGAAAACGATATGATTGTCCTGATAAAGAGAAAAACATTAAAGAGCGATATAGAAAAAGAGCGCATAGATTCAGTTCACGCGATTGTATCAAGATATCCTGGAAAGCTTATGGTGGTTAGGAGAGTTGAATTAAATGCCTAGAAACGTGAAGGCTTTTCTGAACATATTCGTGGAGTCTAAAGAACTAGATAGGGTAACAGAAGCATTGGTTAAGCTCCCAGAAGTGACCGATGTCTACGAGGTGACTGGCGAGTACGACCTTGTAACTCTGGTAGCCACCGACACCATCTCATCGTTCCGAGAGTTTCTTAAGAACAAAATCCTGAAGATCGATGGAGTACGGAGCACGGTCACGGCAATGATTATCTATACCCACAAGAGAGAAGGGGAGTTGATATCTGAATGAATAGCGGGGTCAACTTCACCAAGAGCCACCCGGTCAAGATATTGATCCCTATCTCCTCGTTTGTCGATCGCGAGAAGATAGCTCATGCACTCCACGCATTATCCGTGTTCAAAGAACCTACGGTTGTTCTTTTCCACGTAGTCGAAGTCCCTAGCAGAACTTCGCCAGTCAACACGCATCCTTTCAAGAATGAAATAGCGGAAGCTGAAAATAGACTTCTCCCCACAGCGGATTGGCTTAGAAATCAGAACTACAATGCAGCTGTACGAGTCGTCGTCGCTAGAGATAAGGTAGAAGGCATAGTTGCTGAAGCCAATGAAGGGGGCTATTCTTTCGTTCTAATGTTGAAGAGGAAGATACGAGGGCGGATAGGCAAACTCTTCCATAAGAGTACAAGTGAAGCTGTGATAAGGTCGGTGAAGTGCCTAGTTCTCACGACGCTTGTTGACTAACGACAGAAAGTTGCGGATTCAACAAAAGCCTTCTAGCGTGAATTTTTGTTCAATTTAGCAAACTAGGAAGGTTGTTGAATTTCATTACGGTGAGACTTCAGGAGGACTAAGCACCGCGCACGGATGAATTGTAAACCATTAACTCGGACTCTCCACCCTCAGCGTCCCTATCAGCTCAAATGACAGTGATGGTATCGCCCCCTCCAAAGAGGGTTCCATCGTTGAGAGCACCCGTCACCGTAAGCGTGATTTTGCCCGTCTGCCCTGCTAAGTAATTTATTACCGCTTGCCTATCGAACTTGACCATCAATTTGTTTCCGGCGCTCGTGGGTTTAAGTTGAGCTGGGACCTCATAGCCCCCAACTACCTGTACGTCGTCCAGCCCTCCTAGTATGCCGTTTACCTCCACTATGCCGTTTACCTCTATTACGCCGCCTACCTCTACTATGCCGTTTACAACTAATTCGCCATTTACAACTAAATCGCCGGTCACAACCAATTCGCCGTTTACTGTTAATACCCCGTTTACTATTGCTTCGTTTACTACTAGTACATTGTTTATCTCTAATACGTCGTCTACCGCCAACACGTTTGGACCGCTTATGTGTAATTTAACTGTAGAAATATCGACATCTTTCGCATTGTAACCTGACGGGAGTTGGACCTGGCAGGTGATGGAGGGACTCCCCCCATTACTCTTTAGGTTCAATGTCTTCGGCTCTATACTTATCACGGTTTCTTCAATCGAGGGCTCAGTGGGATTTTCATCCTCCATAAATAACCAGTAAATGCCTCCTGGAGTTCCAATGTGAGTGTATAGTATATAAGAATCGGAACTGCCCCATCCGCCACCACTACCCATTAACGTGATTAGGTAATAGGAATCGGAACTGCCTATCATTCCATTCTGGCTCATCACCTCGAGCCAGTATCTAAGAGGGCGCGCTTGCAATCCAGTGACAGTCATGCCGTTGAGGAACAGTAAGAACATCAAGAGTAGTGACACGTGAAGTCTCTTCGACATGGCCATCACACTCGGATTGTAAACAAAACTATGATCAGAGCTATTGCTACGGTATCGGCAAGCATCGGACTCATTGAGCGTAGCTCGATCATATTATCCCCAATATGGCTTTAGTATGGACTATCATGTCATCGGTAATAAAAACCTTACTATGGTACTATGGACTTTACTATGGACCATCATACGTATGAAAAACCGCGAATCCCCGAAAATTACGGGAAATTTTCTCGAAGCCAAGCGAGCGGGGTCAATTGGGTGAACTGCGAGGCAGGGGAGGGGGGTGTTGGGCGTGTCGATATTTCTCAGATCATCCTTAAGGATCCACGGCTGAAGAAGACCATGGACTGTGGACCTTAAAGACGGATATAGAGCGAAAATGGATGGATTTCCTCCTCGAATGGTGGTTTGGAGACAAGAGCATGGAAATCCAATCGCCTATGGACTGGACGTGTCCCGTAACGTCAAAAAGAAAAGGGAAGTGTAGCCTTTCAGAAGCCTTCCGCGACAACTGATTGAAAGTTTGAGAAAAAGACTTAAAGACAAAAGAAAACATTATATCCGCTTTCCGCATCATAAGGTAGGTCAAAAGTGGAGGAGGCAGTCGGCTAAAGGGTTTTAGGATTCGCAACCACCCGGAAAACCAATTAAATTGAACAGATATTCCTCCTAGAGCCTTTTGAATGAAAATACCGGACAGATTCTCCTCCAAGAGACCTAGGGTGCAAGGTGAATTGGTTCCATCTCGCTGAAATCGTTTTACGCGTCAAGATACTTGTTTTGAGGATTAAATCTAAACGTTCGAGCGGAGTTGTTCATGATGAGTAAGGAAGTAGGGATAACTGTTAAGAAAAATGAGGATTTTGCTGAGTGGTATACGCAAATCGTGACGAAGGCCGGTCTCGCCGATTACGCAGGTATTAAAGGATTCATAGTCCTCATGCCTTACGGTTGTTCGATTTGGGAGAGAATCAGAGAATTCATAGATAGACGAATAAAGGAAGAAGGCCACGAGAATGCGTACTTTCCAGCGTTGATACCTGAGAGCTTCCTCAGGAAGGAGGCTGAACACTTCTCAGGATTCGTTCCCGAGGTATTCTGGGTAACTCATGCAGGAGATGAGGAGTTGAGCGACAGACTGGCGGTGAGACCCACTTCCGAGACTATAGCCTACGACTCATACTCGAAATGGGTAAAGAGCTGGAGAGATCTTCCGCTCCTACTCAACTTCTGGAACTCTGTCCTCCGAGCAGAAATAAAAATGACAAAGCCCTTCATTCGAACAAGCGAGTATCTATGGCAGGAGGGCCATACTGTTCACGCAACGAAGGAGGAGGCTGACAAAGAAGTCATGCTGATCTTGGGCATATATAGGGAATTAATGGAAGACATCCTAGCGATCCCCGTCTTGGCTGGTAGAAAGACGGATAGAGACAAGTTTGTCGGAGCGCTCTACACGACGACCCTAGAAGCATTAATGCCCGATGGAAAAGCGCTTCAGATGGGGACATCCCACAATCTTGGACAGAACTTCTCAATTCCTTTCGGCATCAAGTACATAGGGAAAGATGAGAAAGAACATTATGCTTGGCAGACGTCTTGGGGGGCCTCATGGCGAACGATAGGGGCGCTAATAATGGTGCATGGAGACGACAAAGGTCTCATGCTGCCTCCCAAAATCGCGCCGATACAGGTCGTTGCTATCCCGATCTATTACAACGAAGATGAGCGGAGGCTAGTTTACGAAGAGATCAAAGAAGTTTCCAGATCAGTTGGTCAAGGAGGTTTCGCCGTACATGTCGACGACAGAGAGCAGTATACGCCCGGCTGGAAATTTAATGAGTGGGAGATGAAGGGAGTTCCTCTAAGAGTTGAAATTGGGCGTAGAGATATCGAGAAGAAACAGGTAACTCTGGTTAGAAGAGACACATTTGATAGAGTACAGATATCTAGAGAAAGAGTGGTCGAAGAAATCAGTAAGATACTTGATGAGATGCAGAGAAACCTGTTTGAAAGAGCAAAGGGCTTCCTTGAGGCGAGAACCAATGCAACGGCCAGCTATGATGAATTCAAGAGAATGGTTGAGGATGGACGTTTCATCAAAGCATGTTGGTGCGGAGACACGGCATGCGAAGCACAGATCAAAGAGGAGACTGGCGCAGATATTCGGCTCATACCATTTGAGAGAGAAGAACTGTTCTCCAGGTGCGTTCGCTGCGGGAAGGAAGCTCAAGAGGTAGCATACTTCGCTAGAGCATACTGAAGCGGAAACATACGTTCCGCTAGCTTAAACCTTTTTGACTTTCTCCATTATCTTTTCTGCTCTCTCTTCAGCTTGACCTCTAGTGCCGAAGTTAGAGGGGCCAACGCTTTCCACGACGAAGGAGGCAGCTGCTGACGCGAACGCGGTTGACCATACCGAGTCTCCAGTCCTTAGGTATTCTACTAAGAATGCTCCTGCGAACGCGTCTCCTGACCCTGTGGGGTCGACCACGCGTGGAGGCGTGTACGCTGGCACTTTGTAGTACGAGGCATCTTCTGAAAGCAGCAAAACGCCGCGTGCTCCCATCGTTGCTATACAGACTCTCGGTCCCAAACGCCTTGCCTTTGAGAGACCTCTCCTCAAATCTCTCGTCCGTGTGGCCAGAGAGAGTTCCCTGCTTGAAGCCTTCAGAACATCTATCTCCTTGAAGAGAACCTTGTTAAGCCATCTTTTTGGGTGAACATAGCCGTTTCGATCGAATCTTCGGAGAAAACCTTGAGGATCGAGTGAGATTAGCTTTCCATAACGGCATAGACTTAACGCTACTCTAGTGGAGATCTCGTTGGCTATGGGCGCGATATGGATAGCTTTCGTTTTGATCTCGCGTTGCAGATCTTCGAGAGCTATTGGTTCGCACCGCGCTACGAGTTGGAGCGTTCTAGTTGCATCATTGTATGCTATCTTGAACCTTGTTGTAGGTCCATTCGTCCTTTTGACCCCTTGAAGATCAACTCCATTTCGACTCAGCCAAGTGACGTATTCGTCAGAGAAATCGGCGCCGACTTTCGATATCAATGAGACGTTTGCACCCAGAGCTTTTGCAGAAAGGGAAACGTAGGTTGGAGGACCTCCGAGCGTCCATCTTGATTTGAGGTTTTTCCTTACGATCCAATCGAAAGCGAAGTGCCCAACCGTTACCAAGTCGTACAAACTGACTCTGCGCTCTCAAGGTACCGTAATGTTTTAAGCAATCTTGCTCAATTTAAGGAGTGGAGATGTAATGTTCTTGGGCAAGAAGAGGAAGTCGCGAGGAAGAAGTAAAGGCGGAAAAGGAAGAAGTGAACTTGTTCAATGTAGCAACTGTGGTATGCAGGTTCCACGGGATAAGGCAAAACGCGTCACAACATGGGTTTCCTTGGTTGAACCGTCCTTAGCTAGGGAGCTTAGGGCGAAAGGAGCATATATCGCCAGACAGCCTGTAGTGAAGCACTACTGCGTGTCATGTGCAGTCCATTTCGGAGTCTCCAAGGTAAGGGCGCGAGAAGAGAGGCGCTACCGCGAATAGGACCAAGATAGTTATTCTCTTCCTTTCCTAGTTTTCATAGTCGAGAATTGATCTGAGAAAGAGCGCAACTTGCAGGTCGCATTATGATAGCTGTACCTGAGCACGCCAAACTCTATGAAATATAGTCAATGTGGCTAGACAACCAATTGCTATTAGACCTAACTCAACCTGTCCGACGAACGTCGCCACGGCTAGGATTACTATTCTCTCAGGTCGTTCAGCTATCCCTATGCCTTCCATCTTTGCCCCCTCAGCTTCAGCTCTGGAACGAACGTAACTTACCATTAGCGATGTAACTAACGCTACAAGCCCCCAGAAGAGTGAAGATGAGCCGCCTAAGATTATGCCGGAATATACGAATACTTCTCCGACCCGGTCGAAAACAGAGTCAATCACACCTCCAAACCTCGTAACTTGCCCGTAAACTCTTGCCATCGCACCATCCAGTGCATCGAATAATCCCGACAGCAACAACAAGACCGGCGCGAACCACGAAATCCAAAGCCTTGTTGGTAGCATGTAGTATAGGACACCTGATAGAAACGCACACATCAGCCCCAGCAAACTCAACGAAAATGGATTAAGCCCAAGACTACGAAGAGATTTCGCGAGAAGGGCTAAAGCCGCTTCAACCTCCTTCCTCAGCCTTGTTAACAGACCAGTCAACCCCACCGCAATTCGAGTTACAAGGACATAAACTATGATACGATTCTGCTCTTTTGCGTTTTTCGTATCCTATCATATTTTTGAAGTAGCTCGAGGCTCAGTTGAGTCGTCTTTCGGTTTCTTGGCATCTGGCTCAAAATGCCATGTGCATATGCTGGACGATAGTTTGGTTAGTGTTGGATAAGTGTTTATCGCGGTGCGAATACGATAGACGGTTATCTACGAATACACGTCTGCGTTAGGTCTGGGCTTACGCCCCGCCAACAACGTTAAGGCTTATCATTCCAGCTTCCGAAGCGTTCACTACTTTATTTGAACATACTTAATAGACAGAAAGATGCATGAAGATCGCGGTGGAAACGTGAGGATTGTTGAAGAGCTTCAGGACATCGATAAGAGACTGATAGAATGGCTTACGAAAGAGGATCTTTCACCTGAAGAGAGAAACGCATTGATAGAGGCAAGAGCTGATCTGGTTAGAGCATCTTCAAGAATGTTGACCGCCAAGATTCTCGACCCTGAAGATTACAAGAAACTGTCAGAAGCTAGCATGAAAGAGATTGCGAAGACTCTGACAAAATGAGAAGAGCGAGAACGGAAGGACCTTTCGAATCTTCTGCTGAAATTATCCCTTTCCTATTTCTAACGTAGCGAATCGCTATGCCCTTCTTCTCTTTCGCGATCCATGGGTAGACGTTTGCGAGGAACTCAAGTCGTTCAGGACGATGTTGCCTTTTCGATGTGCGCGTGCAATTTCGACTGCGAGGCTGACTCCTGTAGAGGTATTCGGGACCATAGCGATTTCCTCAAGATCTGCGTGGATAAGTTTGGAGAAGAGATTCTTGGCTCTCGACACGTGATTGTACCATTTCATCCAGTCGATTCCTTCATTGGACCATTCGGAAAGGAATTGTTGGATAGCCTTCGAGACTAGTGTTGAGCAAGGACAGTTTGTAGCATGGTCTAGGTAGATCATTTTCTTCGTGACAGGGAAGATTCTTCTAAATCTCTTCAGATCCATATCGCATGTTTCTCCAAAAACTGTTAATTACGCAATTCACTATGTATTCCTTCATTACTGGGCTTGTGGTTTGAAAATGGGCAAGATTGAGAGAGGCGTTCATTGTAACGTTGTAGGCTGTGATCAGAAGGCAGCTAGGTCGATATCGGTGGAGAGAGTCAATGAAGCGGGCTTGGATATCGGTGGGGCTAGAAGGGGTTACCTCTGCAGAGCACATTACAGGGAACTGAAGAAGAAATTGAAGAAGGATAGGATGATAGAGAAGTGGAGGATGATGAAGTAGATGCGACTTCTTTTGATTCACGCTGACCATTTCGAGTACGAGGTCAAGAATGAAGCCGTAAAAGAGCCGGAGCCGCTAGTTGAATCAAACAGGAAAGACGTGATGGACGATGTGCTTGTGGCTTTCTGCACAGTGGAGAAAGCGGATGAAAAGAACCCGGATCAGATCGCTGCGAAGGCTGCGGAGTCCATTAAGGAGGTAGCGGGATGGGTGAAGACCAAGAGTATCATGGTCTACCCTTACGCTCATCTCTCAAGCGATCTTGGATCGAAAGAGTATGCGATACCTCTTCTCCAGAGGCTTAGCAGTTCTCTTCAAGATGAAGGATACAATGTCAAGAGAAGCCCATTCGGATGGTACAAGAGCTTCGACATCCGATGTAAAGGCCATCCGCTTTCAGAGCTGTCTCGAACAATATTGATTGAAGAAGCTAGAAAGGAAGCTGCACCGGTAAAGACTGAATACAAGATTCTGAGTCTTGACGGGAAGATCTACGGGCCGGACGCATATCCCTTCAAGCCTGATGAGAAGGAGTTCAAAGCTTTAGTAGAGAAAGAAGCGTTGAAGATCGGCCTTACTGGTGGCGAGCCTCGCCTAATCGATTACTGCAAGAAGTTCGGTATAGAGTGGGAGCCTTACTCGGATGTGGGGCATATGAGGTATGGCCCTGAAGCCACCCTCATCTTCGAACTCATAGGAGACTACTCTTGGCAGGTTGCAAATTCATTCGGCATCCCTGTTCTGCAGGTAAGAGGGACGAATATGTTCGATCTCTCGGTCAAAGCTGTCAAAGAGCACGCCGATCTGTTTGGATCTCGCTTATATGAGGTCAAGGTGGATGAGAAGGCATTCGTTATGCGGTATGCAGCTTGCCATCAACAGTTTGCCATGGTGAAAGATTGGGCGTTAAGCTATAGGAATGTTCCTTTCGGAACTTTTGAAGTAGCTGATAGCTACCGGCTGGAACAAAGCGGAGAGCTGCTGCTCTGCTTTAGAGTTAGAAAGCTTCACATGCCCGACCTTCACATCTACTGCAAGAATCTGGAAGAAGCAAAAGAGATGTCTATGAAAGTTCATGAGAAAATCTATCAAGAGATTAGGAAACTCGATCTGGACTATGTCTCAATATACAACACCACGGAGAGCTTCTTCGAGAAGAATAGAGAATTCTTCGATGAGCTCATAAAGGTGGAGAGAAAACCGATCTTACTGAACTTCGTTCCAGACGGCATATACTACTGGGTTATCAACGTAGAGTATACGGTGATTGACGAGTTGGAGCGCCCGCGTGAGATAGCGACATTCCAGATCGATATGGGGAACGCGGAGAGATTTGGAATAGCCTACACTGATAAGGATGGGGCTAAACGCTACCCTCCTATTATCCACACAGCGCTCCTAGGAACTGTGGAGCGCTACCTCTTCACAGTGCTGGATAAAGCTTCGAAGATGGAAGAATTGGGCAAGAAGCCCATGCTTCCTGTCTGGCTTTCACCAGTTCAAGTCAGGATAATCCCGATAAAGAAACGTCAAGTAGGACTTGCGAAGAAACTGCTGATTGAACTTGAAAGAGCAAATGTTAGAGTGGATGTCGATGATAGGGAGGAGAGTCTATCGAAGAGGGTTAGAGACGCAGAAATCAGTTGGATACCATATATTCTCGTGCTTGGGGAAAGGGAGATGAGGTCGAAGAATTTCCCGGTCAGAGTGCGTGCGAAAGACGGTCAAATCAAAATGAGCATAAAGGCGCTTACTCGAGCTCTCTCTAAGGAGACGGCTGGATACGCCTACAGGGCTCTCACCATACCTAGGTTTGTGAGCGAGAGACCAGGCTACAAGGCAATCTAGGATTCTGGCATAATCTACCGAGATTATCAAAGATTTTATATGCTTTCAGAGTTATGAAAGAGATTAGACGGAGGGTAATTCGTGAGCAGAGATCAGGCTTACGGAGGCGTAATTCTCGTAGTAGGGCTTATAGTTGCTATCGTCTATGTTGCGGCCTTCTTCTTCGGCTTTTGGTGGTGGGCTCTGGTGGTCCCGGTCTTCCTAGGTGTGTTAGCTGTGCTTGTCATCTGTATGTGGATAGGCTGGACTATGCTAACTACTCCGCCTCCAGCACCTCTGGAAACTGAAATGCCTACCCCAGCTCCAACAGAGACTGCGGCAAAGCCGACGGAAACCGAGAAGACCGCTAGTTGACTCAGAAGTCTATCTCACTTTTTCCGGGTTCGCTCTTGAGGTTAAGGCGAACACCCTAGATGTGAGCGTAGGTATTCTCTGCCTTTGAGGTTCGTAAAGGTATAACAGCTTAGGCTTCTACCATGCTGAATTGTATAGAAGAGAATTGCGCATCTAGGCGCAAGGGTCGGATCTTTCTCAGGTTCAGGTCTGAGTCTCTCGCGAGATAATTTCTTTCATGATCTGTAGGGCTTCTCTAGCGAGGGCTACAGCCTCCTCTGCAGCTTGACGATCGTAGAGCATACGCAGCGTTAGGAATCTCTCGGGTTCGCCGTAAGTGGTTCTTCCATGCTCCGGCGCCAGCTGTGAAGAAAGCTCTGCCAACCTACGGGCTTTAGCAGCTTGCTCAGGTTGCAGCTCGGAAGCGGTCTGAAGTAGCTCTGCCGAGGGATCATGCCCCCAGCTTGGGGTCCTTCTGGTTGCAACCACGGCTTTGGCCGCATTCTCGCTTGCTAACTGTGAGTATTGGACGCAACCTCTGAAGTCTTCGGATCTAAGTCTATTCTCAGCGTCTTCCAGGTATTCTCGAGCAAGCTGGGCGCGGAACTCCATTTCATGAATGGGGTCAAAACGCATAGGTTACGCCTCCACGGGCTGTAGACGTCCGCGTTTCGGTTTCCACCCGTACTTGCCTCCAGGGGTTCTGTACCGTTCCAATCCAGCGGCTTCTACAAGTCGACGTACGCGGTTGAGAAAGGATGAGAGTTTATTTTCAGGATCGTAGAGGATTATGGCGTCCCATGCGATATTGAGCATTAGCGACGTTATCTCCGCCTTCTCGTCTGTGATGAATTCTTCATCGACATCTATGACAGTGACGTCTGCAGTCTTTTCCGCTTGCAGGTTGACCGCTTCGTAGATAGGCTTGTAGGCTAGATAACGGCGGCTGAGGCTCCAAGGAAGCCCTCGGAGAACCACGAGAAAATCAAGGTCGCTTCGGCCTCCGGCTTCGCCTCGCGCTGCACTTCCGAAGAGAGCTACAGCTACCAGTTTGTCGTCGAATCTGTCTCGAAGTTTCTTCACGGCGTTTTCGCGGTATTGGAGCAAAGCGGTCCCCCGTTGCTGACATGTATTTTCTGGGCGCGTTACTTAAAAGTCTCCTTAAACTGTCATGCCCTTGGTCTGATTTTTTGCCAGTGATGCAGGCCGTTAGGAAGAGCTCGCAGTTTTATCGGCTCAGAAGCACAAGACTTGCATGGGTATCTCCGAGACAGTTCTCCTGAAGAAGTGGCTTGATTGGGTATAGGACGCCTGATGGGAAGTACGGGTGGAAGACCGGTGGAACACCTAGTCCTGGGGAGAGAATCTTTGTGGAGCTAGCGGAGTAGATCACAAGAACTCTCCGTGTCTTTACCGGCTGGCAATTTTGGCGAAAAGCTCTATTTCTCGGCTAATGCCTTGAGCACCTTCCAGCCCTTTGCCTCTTTCATAACCCCATATTTCTCTACGCAAGCCTCGAAAACTCTTTTCATCCTTGCATAGAAGCCATCGTCTAGGACTGGCACGCCATAGGCTATGATATCGTATGCTAGAAATCGAAGGTTTTCTAGGTATCGAAGGAATTCGTCTGGATAGAAGCCTATCGGTTTGACTTTTGAAGTGGAGTATAGCTTTGACAGGCATCTTCTAGCCAGCTCCTCTTTCGGCAGATTCTCAGCTATTACGCATACATCTACATCGCTACTCTCAGTAAAGTTTCCTCTCGCGTACGACCCAAACAGTATCACGCATCTAGGCGCAAGGGGTTGGATCTCCCTTAGGAAAGAACTTAGTCGTTCTTTAGCCTCGTTCCGAAGTTTGTCTCTCGGAAACAATTCTCTTCAGCTCTCCGAAAAGTTCCTCCGTTGAGCGGAGGGCTTCTTCAGCCTGCTGCTTTGTATAGTGCTCCATCGCTGATCCGCTGTAGAACGCATTCGCATACCTGGTTGGGATATAATATTGATCTAGGATCTTGACTACTTCCTTGAAGGCACCCAGGTCCTGCCTGTAGGTCAAGAGTTCCTTGAGAAGGTCTGATAGATCATGGCCTTTCCTCTCTAATCCAAGCGAATTTAGCGCTGCTTTCAGCGCCAATTCTATGCATTGCTGGCAATTGAAACATACCTTTGCCCAACGACCGGTCTTGAACAGATCCTTGGCGGCTCCTATGAAATCTTCCGCATCCCCTATTAAGTCAAGGGCCCTTTCCATCTTTGACCTTCCCTCAGTATCGCTATCCTGTTAACAGTTTTCCATAGCTCACTGTGATGCTTCCTTATTTAAAAAGTAGATCGATCTAATGCTGGTAATGACGGATCACGGCAATTGATCATGCATCGCGAAGCAGCTGAAAAGGATTCCAAGCTTAGGCTGAGATGTAGAGAGAAGCGTTGAAGCGGGAGTCCTGAAGAACCGTCCGTATGCCCGGCTGCTGGTGGCTTGGCGAAATTCGCTGAGTTCGGCGGTGTCGTGGTACCAAAACCGGTGAGTTTGGAGTGACGAGGTTCGGCCTTAAAGGCTTGATGAGTTACATACTTCGCTAGCCTTGAATGTTACAATCTGGATTTTGAGGGTTTCAGGTTCGTTAACTTTGGCTCGTTTCTGGATTATCTCTCGAAAAAGTGTGGGGATCGCGTTATCGCGGCCGTTGATGAGTTTCAGAGGTTGACCAATATCGATGGGGCTATGTGGATATTGCAGAAGTATTGGGATGAGAAATTGGTGGTTGTCTCGCTGGGAAGCCTCCAACTCGTCCCCTTGCGAGCTCTCTTCTCTTTGGGGCTCCTCACCCTGAGTCCAGAATGGGAGGTATTGATGCCTAGTCTCAGATAGGAACCAGAAAGCCGTTCCGATCAGGAAGAGGAAGGTCTGTAGGTAGTAAGGCGCATAATAGGCATACTCAAGCTTCTCCACCAGAAGAAGTGGTAAATAAACTCAAGCGATTGGCATAGTTTCAAGTGGAGGGGCCATAGAGAAACAGCTGAACCCAATTGAGGTTTGATCTCTACCATTACATTGGGCGCTATTCCTCGCCTTTTTGAGTTATTCACTTTTCGAATTTTCGTGTAGCTTTAGTCGGCTTTAAAGTAGTGTCAAAAAATGTTTGACCACGTTGAATATGAACGTAGCTCCCTTTAGCATGTCCTTTGCCATCTTGTCCGCATAATACCGACTTGGAGAGATGAAAGCCCCTTTCTCCACCTTAACGGGGTACCTTGACTTTACCACGTGCGCTTCTAGGTCCTTTAGAGTATGTGACATCCTCCCACGGCTAAAGCCGTGGGCTTCCTGTTTCGCCGACCGAACTTGCCCCCTCCCTTTGCGGTAGAGGTAGAGGTTCAATCTCCACAGGCGTAGATTCGGGTGTGCCCCACCCTACTCGATTCAGAATATTTATTGCAGAATTCCAGTCTCTGTCCTTCATGAGTCCACAGTTCGGACACACGTGCATCCGCTCAGAAAGGTTTTTTGATACTGGAAATCCACATCTTGAGCATTCTGTAGTCGTACCATATGATTCAGCAAATCTCACGCTCTTACCAGCTTCTGCCGCTTTGTAAGAGGTGAAGGATTGCAGTTGATACCATGAAGCGTCTGTTATTGATTTGGCAAGATGATGATTCTGTAGCATGTTCTGGATTGATAGGTGCTCAAATGCTATTGGGTCGAATCTATTCACGAGTGTATGACTTAGCTTATGATTGAAGTCCGTCCTCTGCTCACGAACTTTGCGGTGAACTTTCGCCACCCTAATACGTTGTTTTTCTCTATTATTCGACCCCCTCCTCTTTCTTGATAATCGACGTTGCTCTCTCCTCAATCTTTTTTGCATCTTCCGTAGATATTTTGGTGGTTCTATTTTCTCGCCAGTGCTCAGAGTTATGAGAGATTCCAGACCGACATCAACACCGACTGGGTTCTTGGGATGCCCCGTCTCCACCACCATAATAGGCATCTCCACCGAGAAGCATGCATACCACCTGTCAAGGTCCCTGCGGATGGTGCAAGTTTTTACCGTTCCCTCTATAGGTCTGTGCTGTACCATTCGTATCGAGCCTATCTTTGAGAAGCACAACTTTCCATTCTTTATCTTGCATCCGTTCCCATATTGTGGGTATGTGAAACTGTCGTAGCGGTTGCGACCCTTGAAGCGTGGGTATCCGACCTTGCCACTCCATTCGCCTTCTTTCTTCTTCCTTACTCTATAGAAAAAAGTGTTGAAAGTCCTCTTCATACGCAGAGTGACATCCTGCAAAACTTGTGAGTGGACATCTTGGAGATAGTGGTTGGTTTTCTTGGCTTCTACGAGTCCTCGTTTCTGCTCGTAATAAGATGGCGATTTTACGTCGTTTTCATATTTGTCTCTGCGTTCCGCAAGCATGTTATTGTAGAGGATTCGGCATGTATTGAGCGTCTTTACGAGTTTTTCCTCTTGTGCCCTGTTCGGGAATATGCGGTACTTGTATGTTCGTTTCATTTTCCCCTCTGCTCCTCAATGTATTTTTGTATCACAAACGATGAAACGTTGCCAGCAGTAGAAACGAAGTATGAACGTGTCCAGAGTGTAGGCATCTTCAGAAGCACAGGGAACTCCTTCCGTAGCACGTTCGATGTGTATCCTTTGATGCCAGCAATGATATTATTTGGTGCAAGCTTCGGTTTTCCTTGGATAAATAGGTGAACGTGGTCAGGCATGATTCGTAATTCTAGGATTTTACATTCCAACTCGTTCACTTTCTCCTCTATGAGTTGTCTGCACCTCTCTCTGATACTATCTTGCAGGACGGGCCGTCTGTACTTTGGACACCATACAAAATGGTAATTCATCAGGTGTACGGATGTTGTAGACTTCTGATATCCCTTCGGCATCACCTTATTTATATGCGTTTATTGCATATAAATCTCCGGATTTGGTGCTACGCACACGCAATTCATCCCACCGCTAAAGCATGTGGGGTTTCTTGCTCAAATCCGTCCTAACCAGCCTGGTTTCAGGCGGGTTGCGATAAACTGGATGGCTTCCGCATTTCTATGGGTTCGAGGAATCCTCCCACCGAGGGATAGAATTAGGGCGTTTGCCGCGTTCTCCGCGGCTGAAGCGGAGTGGTATACACAATCTTGGTGTCGACCTCTGCGGAAAGCATCTCGTGCGTCCTTGAGATGTTCCTCAGCCGTGGTTAAGGAAGCAGCTATTTCACTCGTGGAAGCCATATCGGAATTTCCTCGTAATATTCATATTTGCTCTCAAGTTCTTCCTTTTTGACGTGTAACCTTCTTGCAACATTTGCCTTGTCGTAGAGGAAGGTATAGCCTTGGAGTAGCCCGAATAGGAACTGCAGCTCCTGTTGGAGTAGAGTGTTAAGCCCTGAAGTGGAGATAACTATGGGTTCTACAGGGACCCCAGCTTTTATGGCTAGTTTTGAGATCACTTCTAGGATTCTTTCCTCTACTTTTTCTTCCCATTTTTGTGTGACGACTAGCAGGTCGACATCGCTGTCATAGTTCGCTTTCCCTTGGGCAACGCTCCCAAAGACGATGAGGGCTACAACTTCATTGAAATTTTTCAGCTCCTCAGCAACTGATTGCATTCTTTCTAAGAGATAGTGGCTGTATAAGGGTTGAAGAAAGGTTCCCATTCGAACCCTGTGCTCAGGGCTGACATGGTATACTCCCTGAGTATCTCGAATTATGATATTTTCCGCTCGAAGCTTCCGGAGAGCCTTAGACAATCCTGGGTCGCTGACATTTAGAAGCTTTTTAAGTTCGGTGAAGCGTTTCGGGCAATCTCCTAGACCGAGAGGGCTGGCAATCAGAGATAATATGATTTTGCCTTCAAGCTTCAAGGCTGCTAAATGTTCAGTTTTGAGCATACTTAACATTCTAACTTAACTTTACTTAAGTTATAAATATTCTTACAGGTTCTTCAACCAATCCCAATTCCTAGTTGACACTCTCCCCGACTGAAGGTCAGGGGATTCTTGCTCCTTGCATTCTTTCACCTCACGTTTGATGGTTCCAGAGAATGTTTCATTTCAGAGGCAAACCTAGACCTGAATGCCGAAGCTCATTACGCTTCTCTACCCTTTCTTCTCGGTCAATTCTCCGATGATCCTCGGCAGGTTTTATCTTAGGAACTTTGAGGCTGTCTCAGGTAGACATACACTTCGGTCGTCATTGCTTCATTGACACTAATAGGGTTTAACAGTTTTTGGAACGTAAAAGTTGTCGCGGAGATGAAAGAATAGTTGTCAAGGAGTTTCCTCTCTTGAGAGCGTTCACTTTCGATCCATTCGGTTGAGGTAGACATTTCAGGTTGGAAACGGGATTGTTAGAAGTTCTGCCTTTACGCGTCATCCCTCTTCTAGTTTGGAAGAGCCATATGATCGGGAATGCTGCTATTAGGAGAAGAAGGTTCTCAGGTACTTGGACATAACTTCCGTCTGTCGTTGACTGGGCCAGTCCTATGGTGACTGTCCTTCCTGTGGGGCTGCTACTCGCGTATAGTTCGAGAAGGATATACAAATTGTCTGTGTCGCTCGCTGGCGCGTTTACAGTCACATCTAGCGTGACGTAACCAACTGCCACACCAGCGCTGACAGGTGCACACATAGCGGTCGCACCAGTCATCGACTTGGCTGTATTGTAATAGAGTCTTGCTTGAAGAGAGGGGTTGCCGGTCTTAGCCGTGACATAGATTCTGATCGGCCATGTTCCATAATCAGCTGGGCCCAGCATATAGGCTGCAACAGTGGACCAATACATGTACTGGTTGGTAGTCATCGTGACCGTCGAAGTAACTCCGGTTGTATCCATATCGTAGGGGTCCGTTGAACCGCCACTTCCTGCTGTGTTCCTAAGATACCATGTTGTTCCAGCCGCTGGGTGACTTGCAGCAAGTGTCTCAGGTATCGTGGTGGACAGGGCTGTGACACCAATAAGTGAAGCCGATAGAAGAACAAGAAGCATTAGGTTCATTTCCCTTCTTCTCTTGAAGGGATTGAGCCATCTTCTCTGCCGAGCCATTTTCCCAGCATTTTCATCCTCGACCGACTCGGCTTCTTTCGTCGGACTCGAAGTTTCATCCTTCGCTTCTCCGGTCGGTACGCCGCCGTTGGCTTTGGTCACAACCTTCTTCACGGCCTTGGCTTTCCTTCTTCTCGGTAGCAGTTCACGCCAAACTTTTCTTAGCTCAAGCTTTGTGATTATCTCTGTTATCTTTCCTGTCTTGAGTGTTCTTATCCATGTGCCTCTCTCCTTCTTCTCAAGCAGGCCCTTCAACGAGGCATAAGCCATGAATGGGACGAGAACATAGGACATGACTATGAAAGAGAATATTCCTGTGAGATCTCTCTGAACATTCTTCTCTAGGAAGAGCCCAGTCAAACCCATCATTGGAAGCGAGAAGAAGTTGCTCAAGAGGAGAGACCAACCGAAGACTTGAGTCCAGAATGGAAGGTATTGATGCATAGACTCAGACAAGAACCAGAAGCTCGTCCCGATCAAGAATAGGAAGGTCTGGAGGTAGTAAGGCGCATAGTAGACGTACTCAAGCTTCTCCCTGAGCGAGAGCTTAGGGGACCTTATGACCTCCGAGAAGTACTTTTTCGCGTTGTATGTGTGACCCTCAGCCCACCTCATACGCTGCTTGACGAGTTGGGGTATCGTTGAAGGGCATTCGCATGGCGCTTGAATGTAGGGCGTGTACGCAACCTTGTAGCCGTCCAAGTAGAGCCTCACGGTGAGCTCCCAGTCCTCTGTCATGCTTGTGGACCATCCGTGCTTCTTCAGGACGTCTGCCTTGATCATGAAGACGCTTCCGGAGATCATCTTCATAGCGTCTGTAAGCTCTTGATAGGTCCTCTCTATAACGTAGCTGCTGCTGTATTCGGCGCGAATCCCTTTGGTAAGCCAGTTCTCGCCTGCGTTCAGGTAATGCCATTGGTATCCTTGGACTACAGCGAGCTCCCTCTTCTCATACCATAACTCAAGCTTCTGTATGATGCGTTGATAGTCGTTCTTGTTAACGGTCTTATGATTGTTTAGCGGGTGGTTGTTGGCATGATTATTGTTCCGTCCGCCGCTTCCGTTATTATTGTGATTGTTACGGTTATTCCCGTTCAGGTTCACACCGCCGCCGAAGTATGGTAGAAACTGCTGAATAATGTCGGTCGGCGGAATGAAGTCTGCATCGAAGACCAAGACGTACTCGGCTCTAGGATCCATCCGCTTCAAGGCCTCATTTAACGCCCCGCCCTTCCAGCCCTTCCGAGCCTCTCGATGTATTATCTTCACCCTCGGATTATCCTGCCACTTCTTCAAGATATCAACAGTCTCATCTTTGGAGTCGTCGACCACGATAACCTCGTAGTTCGCATAGTCGAGTGAAGTACAAGCTGTCAATATCCGGTCTGCAACGTTCTTCTCATTGTAGAAGGCTAAGTGAATAGATATGAAAGGTTGATGATTGTTGTTACGATTGTTGTTGCGGTGACTATTGTTTCCGTTGTTCATCGACTTGGAAGAACCGTTCTCCCCGTTTTCCCCATTCATCGAGGAACCATTACGAAGGAAAACTTTTCCTATCCAGCTGACAAGCTTGGTCAAGACGCCCTTCGCGGGCCCCTCACCGTTTCCATTGCGAAAGAGCTCGAGGTGGGTTCCTCCGTTATGGAGCGTCTTGCCATTATTGTTAGTGCCGTTATGCGATCCCCCATTGTGGAGCGTTTTGCCGTTATTGTTGTTGGCGCCGTTATGCGGCTCACTATTGTTGTTATTATTGTTGCGCCAATGATTGTTGAAGTTGTTAAGCCAATTATTCCTGTTCTCTATCCTGTTCTTCCGAACCATGACGAAGGCTATCGTGAAGTAGTATCTTGCAGCGAAGATGAAGAAGAAGAGGCCAGCCGCTAGGCTGATCAGGGAGAATAGCTCACCTAACAGCATCGCAACGACCCTGCCAGCCTACCGTCAACATTCCACCAGCATCTGTATACCTGTTCAACGCCTATACTATATATCCTAAATCGGATATATCGGCTCGCTCTATTAGGTCTGCGCATCTCCTATTTAAGATTTTGCGTATCTTGCCGAACCGCTGCACTGCGGAAAAGGGTCCATAGGAGCAGAAACCGATATATCTAGCGCCGCATGTATCCAGACTTGGATAACGCGCGTCGTGAGAGCTTGAACGATAGCAATGCTATTTCAGATTTGGAGCGTCGCTTCGCAAGGCGATTCCTCGACATGCTTCTTCTCAAACTACTTTTAGATCGCCCAAGATGGGGCTACGAGCTCATGAGTGAAGTAAATAGGAAGTTCAGCATGAAGATAGGACCAGGCAAAACGTACCCTATGATGAAAAGTCTAGAGGCGGGAGGCTTCGTAAGGAGCAAGCTGGCTTATGAAGGGAGGAGGAGAAGAAAAGTCTACCACATCACACGTGAAGGACGCGAAATCCTAGAAGCCTTTAGACGCTTCTTATACGCGCAAGCATCATCATAAGAAAATCTATGCAGTTAGTTCAGGTAGACCTACATACGTTCCAGTACATCAGCCACCTTTACGACATCCTTCGTGAATGGATGCTCAGGATTCTGGAAGGCGAAGATGAAAGTGCGGCTTGTGCGTAGGACGTCGCAGTAGCAAGGGATCATGCCAAAGATCGGGATGTCAAACGTCTCTTTCAGCTGCTTCAGAAGAGCGTCCTTCTCTGGGTCCGTTAAGGGCAGAAAAGTAGGCGGCCCAACGGGAAGCATCACCTTGTTCAGCAAAATGCCTGTCTTCTTTCCAAAAGCATCGTAAAGCTCTTTGATCATGCTTCGAGTTCCTTGAATGTCAAGCGCATCCATAGTCGTCACGACTGTGACAACGTCTGAACTGACTACGGCGTTGACTGAAGCATACTGGATTCCAGGGCTCGTGTCAAAGATGAAGTAGTCTATCTTACCTTCCGACGCGGTTAGATCCTTCAACGAGAGCAAACGTTGAAGCGCCTTCATCTCCCATTTCCTATCCTTCATCGACATGTCCCTGATCGCCAACACTGAGGGGTCTGCAAAACCAACCATAAACTTTCCCCGCGTCCCATATTTGGAACTCAGATCATGAAGCACATTCTCTATCTCGGTCTCTCGATTCAAGAAGTCGTTCAGCCAAGACTCAGGAGACATCTTGAAGACGACGTGTAGGCTCGGAGCTCTAAAGTCTAGGTCGAGTAAACAGACGTTCTTGCCTCGACTAGCGAGAACAGCCCCAACATTCACCGAGATCAATGACTTACCGGTTCCGCCTCTACTAGAGTGCATCGTTACTATCTTTCCCATCTTCCCACCTATCTTTCCACTTGGAAGTATACCTTCTTTCCCTGCCTCTCCCTCTTAAGCAAACCCATCATCACAAGTTGATTCAGATAGTTACTCTCAACAGCTCTTGCCCTATCGGTTTCCCCCGCGATATCATGCGCAGTCGATCTACCAAGTTTGCATATGGCGACCGCTGTCTTCCTCAAGTGGTCTGGAAGCGAAAGCAACGTCATAGCATCTAATGAGTCGAGAGCGACAGCGTTCCCTTGAACCAGAAAGCGAGCTGAGCTCTTCACAGACCTCTTCTGCATCTCGATGATAGAGTCAACCTTTCTTGAAAGAGCCTCCAGGTCTCTACCGATCTTGACCAATGTTCTGCCAACATCTGTCTTAGCGTTGTGCATCAGCACCGTTCTCCATATGTACGACAGGACGCTCTATAGCGATATGTTCTTCATCCAACCTTTTATTATTTGCGGAAAACTCCACGCTCAGCCCAAAGCTCGGCTTCTACTGTAGGAGCAGTATGTGAGAAGCGGGCAGGCTTCACATGATGGACTATCTGTGGTACAGACCTCCCTGCCAAATCTGAGGATGATGCGATGTGCGGAGCCTCTTCTCCTCTTCGGCAAGTTCGCCTCCATAGTCTCCTCCAACTGCTCATAGTCAGAATTGATCCTCCCTAAACCGAGCCTGTAGAGTACCCTTGAGACATTCGCGCCAGAAGTCTGCAACTTCGCTGTGATGCGACCGACAAGCAGTATCACCGCTGTTGAAACTAACAGAATTCCCAGCAGCGACCCAATAATGAAGGGAGGGTGAAGGATCAATGCGGCAATGGTCCCGGCGATCCAGACGTAAGCCCCGATAATCAACGATGTTCTATTTGCAAAGCTATCAAGCGATCTGCGCCTCACCCTCAATCGAGTAACCTTCGAAACGCGACACCAGTAAGTGTTGCACAGTTAGTAATCTTGCCACAGTAATAACGCTTTTGGCTGAAGCTGTTAAATAACAGCGTAACTGATATCATTCATCATCAGATCCAAACTTCGATACAAACCGAGCCAGCCGGGAGTTCAGCGTAACGTATGTCGATGAAAGATCCTAGAGTCCTAAAGCTTCTAGAGCGGATGCTTGAGGGAGCGATCGAAGAGATCAAACCGATGCTAGATCCAGCCAGCAAGACAGCTTTCCGATATCTGAACGTTGACGACATATTGGAAACTAGAAGCGAAGATACCGTTGAGATCCTGGAGAAGCTGGCGGATGAAGGTATATTTGACAAACGCTTTTACGACAAGCTCCTTGCATGCCCTAAATGCAAGTCGTTCCAATTGCGCCCGAGTACGCAATGCCTCAAATGCAGCTCAGCCAACATTACGAGAGGTAAAGTCATCGAGCACTATGCATGCGGCTACGTCGGTTTGGAGAGAGAATTCGAGACTAAAAAGGGTTACGTCTGTCCTAAGTGCAAGAAGGAATTGAAGCTGATCGGGACGGATTATAGGAGCCCGGACATTGCATTATACAAGTGCGAGAATTGTGGCGAGATCTTTAACGACCCTGTGGAGAGTTGGCACTGCCTCGACTGCCTTGAATACTTCCGGAAGAATGAAGCAATCGAGACGAAAGTCTATTCCTACCGGTTGAACGAGGGTAAGAGGGACTGGCTCCGAATTCAACTCAGGCCTAAGCGGAAGATAGAGGAGTATCTAACAAAAGAGGGCTACAGCGTTCAGAGCTCGATCAAGATTCGAGGCAGCTCGGGAACTGAACATGAAATAGACACGTTCGCGCTCAAGAAGTCAGGCATATTCGAGCATAGAATAGTGATAGGCATTAGCACCGGAGCCGGAGGAAAAGAAGTGGGCCCAGAAGATGTATTGAAGCTATTCGCTAAGGCCTACGATGTGGGAGCCCACGACATAATCTTGATAGCCATCCCAAAACTTAGCGAAGAGGGCAAACACTTCGCTCAGTACTATAGGATTAGAACATTGGAAGCTGAAGACCTCGAGAAGGCTGTTGAACAGTTGAAGCCCAGCAGTTAGGCTTCATGGATAACAGCAAGATGAACGAGCTTCGCTCTCAATCTTCACAATTCAATCGGATACAGCTCAGTCGACGCAAATCTGTAACTATGATCTTATTTTCTGCGGTAACTCACCGTACCTCTCCGGCCTAGTCCAACCGAGCTTGCCGCGATAGATGTCGTAGAGGCTCCTCATCCTGACTATGTCGCTCAAATAGCGATATAAGATAACGTAAACCGGTGTATACAGTGCCAGCCTTGGATCCTCATCGTCTATGAAGATTGAGATGATTGAGCATACGAACTCAACGCTCATAGCTGCTAGAAAAGCAAGAGCGATACCGAGACCCAAACCCACCGCGGCATAGACGACCCCGACAACCAGCGCGGTCAACTCTACAACTGGAACGAATAGCATGCTGAGCATAAGATAAGGAAGACCGATGAGGCTTAGAGACCCATGACGCCACCAAGCGATACGGTGCTTCAAGACGACCTGCATTGAGCCGCCGAACCACCTCATCCTCTGCTTGAACCAGTCTCGAAGGCTCTCAGGAGCTTCAGTATGAGCGATGGCATCAGCCTCATACAGCACGAGGTGCCCAGTCTTGACGAACTTGAGGGTGGTATCCATATCCTCTGTAACCGTATCCTTGTCGTAAGATCCTACGCTCCAATACACGTTCTTCCGGAAAGCGCCGATCGCACCCGGAACAACATATACCGTATTCAAGAGATCGAACGCTCGACGTCTAAGGTTGATCTCTCGGATATATTCAAGCGCCTGAAGCCTCGTCAAAAGATTAACCCTATTCCCAACCTTCACATTTCCAGAAACAGCTGCAACATCAGGGTCCTGAAAATGAGCTATCAAACGCTTCAAGGAGCCTCTCTCAACTAGGCTATCCGCATCTACCGCCACTATTATCTCCCCATTTGCTGAAGCGATACCTGTATTCAATGCAACAGCCTTCCCTCCGTTCGGCCTATTGATCAACCGAACAAGCCTCCGTTCGGCATAGGGCTCAACGACCTCCCTCGTCCGATCGACGCTACCGTCATTCACCACAATTATCTCTTTTCTAGCATAATCGACCTCTAGAAGTGTGCGAATCGTGTTGCCGATCACCTTCTCCTCATTATATGCTGGAACGATTATCGACACCAGTGGAACGCTGAGTCGATTCTTCACATTCTCCAATCTACCCCTGGCCAGATGCTTGTGCAAAATCCCTAGTAGAATATAGGAGACCTCATTCAAGAAGACAAGGATCAGAAAGAGGCTGAAGAAGTATATCAGCGCAGCCCCCGATCTGAAAGCCACATATAGGAAGAGAAGATAGCTCGGCATAGAAGTTCCAAAAGGACCCTCGATTGGCTGTAGGCTCTCGGGCAGGCTGAGTTGAGGCCCTAGAACGGAGTAGATACCGTAGAAGAGAGCTGCCGTTAACCCATATGAAGCCAATGCGGTGATGTAGATCAGCAGGCTGCGTTTGCTGAGCCTAAGGGGGTTCAACGGTCGCCTTTCCACATTAATAACGCTCCGACAGCCAAAATAAGCTTGCTCTACGAAGATAGCTTCAGTCTAGGCTTTGAGTGAACCTAGCTTTCCTCATATCGTTTGACGATTAGAAGCGGAATCATGATCCAACAATCTAAAGGACTTTTCGTGTAATTCTTCTAAACGCTACCTTGTGACTGGAAAGGTAAATTGATTCCCCTTCGTTGTGACTATCTTTATCGTGTAGGAGTGGCCTTTAACCCAAGAGAAGCCTCCTCCGGGCGTGATAGATACCTTAACCAGAGATCCTACTGGAATCGGGTTGTTCTCAACCTCAGGAACGCCTGAATGTTTGGCTTGACCAGCTTCCTCAATATAGAAGATATCTATCTTAACATCAATATCGCCTATATTCCGGACGTACATGATCAACTTGTCCTCTTCCCACTCATAACTATCCATCAGGAGCGCCTCCTTAACAGAGGGAACCTCGCCCATTAGACGACCTAGAATACCTGCATACCACGCGTACACTAATGTCGAGGCGATGACAACTACAGCCGCAAGCAGCAAGGCTGCCACGATAGTCGATATGCCCCTGTCCCTTCTTGAGAAAGCGGTCAAGCTCCGCCAGCCAAACCCTGTATCCATGCGGAAGACTAGAGGTCTTCTAAGATTCAAAGCTTTAGCTACCTTTTCCACGCGTCCTAATTACCTTGAGCCTTCGGATTAACGCCAAGATGGGCAATGCAGCCGTTATTGTAAGCGTGTAGACCAGAGGAAACTCAGGGATAGGTATAGCTGTCTCCTTCAGGTTCGTAGCGAGGGCGCTTTCCGAAGCTGATGTGACAACGATCGTCAAAGTTTCAGGTGAATAGACGTGGTATGGAGGCATATCAACCGTAATTGCGTAGCTGCCTGCGGGCAACCACAGGTCGAAGTCGCCGTCCAGTGTGTACGTCACAGCTGTGACTGGACCTGAGGCTTTGACCTCAGCCCATGAAAGTGGATAAAGCTCACCGAACATGTTGAACCAACCCACCCCTGAATTAGGCCATCTACCGTACACGTGAGCCATCCTATGAAGGTCGAAGACAACCCATGCTTCACCGGAGAGAGCGATAGTAGCTGTTACGACAGCTGGCTGTAAGTAGCCGGGAACCCAAGCCTTGATCGTGTACGATCCAGCGGGAAGCCCGTAGTCGAGTAGAAGGACGCCGTCGGTCGTGTCGTAATAGTTGACCCAGTTTCCATAGTTTCTGCTGCAAGGGTTTCCAGCGTATGAGTTGAAGCCGATTATCCTTGTGAAGCTGAACGCTGGCCAAGAGACTTGAGCGAAGCCTGGAGGCACATAGCCTAGAGCGGCTCCAACGAACTTGCCTGAAGCGTCGTATACCTCTATCCTTATCGGCGTACAGTTCGTCAAGCTTATAGGCGCGAGAAGATCCTCAGTCTTGAAGTTTATCGTCATGTATATGACCCCTCCCTTCACAAGGTTGAAAGATATGTCTGACGTGCTGTTCGCTGTAACAGCTACCTCAGGGAAATCCAATTGAACATAGCCCGGAGTGAACGCCTTTAACGTATAGATCCCTGTCGTCAGCGTCGTCACCTGGAAGCTGATTCTATCGCTTGCGGACGGGACCTTGAAGATGTAGGTCATTACATGGGCACCGGCGATCGTATAGACATGAACCCTAATGAACATGCCTGGATAGGCCCAAGCTATTCTTTGCGGAGGACTCTGCCAATCGACCGAGTAGATAGTGACATTCAACTTTCCATAATATGTCGGCTTGGTCGGAGGTGTGTATGGCGCCTTATACTTCCATAGGTCCATGTCCACATGAACCGCTCCAGTATATTGGGCGGCCGGCACAACCGCTGTGAAGATGTACATCTGAATATAGCCGCTTACAGTAGCGTTCACATAGTAGATCCCGGCCTCCAAGCCTGAAACGTAGTCAGCGTAGTCTTGAGGAATATGCCCCGTGAAATCCGTGTTCACCAGCCAGTAAGGTGAAACCCCAAATGTGAAGTTATAGTTATCTTTGCTCGCATCGACAACCCCGCTCTTAGTCGACAAGAGCCCCCAGTTCAAATCGTAAAGGTTGATCGAGATTGCGTAGGCTGCGCCCCAAGTAACCTTCGAGAGGCCGCCGTAATCCTTGGACCAAACAGTTCCGCTAACTTGGGCGCCTGGATAGACATATATGTCGACACCTTCAAGGGACTGGCCAGCTAGAACTGTTATCTGCTTATCAAGGGTTATAGGCGGGAAACCTGCTGCAGAAGCGGTCAGGTTGTATGTGCCAGGAGCCAAGCCGTATATGGTGTACCTTCCCTTGGCCGTAGAGTTGAAGTAAGCTATCCCCCTAACGACCCTACCGTCAGGCGTTATACCCGTAGCCACAACCCTCCCAGGCACATCGATGGGCTGACCGAAAAGGTACCCATAGTAGTAGTGCGCATAGGTTCCGCCATACAGAATAGTGCCAGAGATGTAGGCAGGATCAACCTCCCCCTTGACGACTAAAGTCGGAAACTTGCCAGAGCCTATAGAGGTGTAGACCGTGCTTCCGCTCTGATGAAGCATAAAGATCTTGAAGAAGTATCTTCCAGCAATGATCGGCGCCTTGATCCCGAAGATCCTCACGTAGAAGGTGTATGGGAACGGGTTCGGGTTGCCTGAGCTTAGAGCTGGAATCGGTATACTGAGACGCGTTCTATTCACAGGGTTGTCTATCGGCTCTATCGTGATAAGCCGCCAGCTAGGAGCTATAGGATCAGACGAGCCTAGTGTGGAAGTCGATATTGAGTTATAGTCGTTCGTTGCACTCGTCCAAACAGTCCAGACGGTGAATGCTCCAAACTCCGGCGGGATATAGATCCTGATACCGTAGCGAGGATTCACGATCGTAATCTTAAACAGCAAGTCACCAGTGGTATCGATCAAGATAGTGCTCCTAGGATAGTCCATCTTCACTATGCTCTCAGGCATGCTCAGGCTGTAGTCCCACCCCGGGTGGGTCCCAGGCCATAACTCCACAGCATCTTGAGCGTATGGATTTGAAGCGTAACTGTACACATAGACGTAATCGATGATAACTTTGGAGACATCAGTCTTCGAGCTACCCAACGTCAACGAATCGAGATCATAATATTTGATCCGAAGCTTCGGTAGAGTCGTGCCGTCGATCGTTATCTGGAGGTAGTTAAAATCGTATTCTAGGACTATGAGGTGATCGCCGGCCAAGAACTCGTAGCCTAGCACAACCACAGAACCATTGTAGAATTGAAGCGTAGTCATCGTGGAGTTCTTGAAGAGCCCGATCGTTCGCCTATGGCTCCCAGCACTCTTATACGTGTCCAAGCCGAAGAACGTCTGATTCTCGAGATAGTTGGTCCAGAACCCTATCTCAACTCTGAAAGGCTTCAGGATATCTGTTCGCTTATACTGCAGGCATACCGGAGGTGACACGCCTGAGGTATCTATTGTGAGGCGACTAGTGCCGACTGTTATGATTCCAGCATTTGGATTTGTGATGGTCCAATTGTCAGAATTGACAGAGTTCGGTGGGACCTCAAAATGTTCGCCTAGAATCCTCTGTGGAACGTCTGGCGGCTGTCCTAGAGCAATGTTCAGCTCGAGCGGATGGGCTGCGATAGATATGACTAGCAGTAGTAGTATCGCCGTTGAGACAGCCCTTATCGACTTATGCATTCTTACATGACCCTTTCAGACTCTAGCCTAACACCTCAACTGCACCGAGGCGTCTAGCCTCTCTATTCGTCGCGTTTTTCGCGTTGCCCATACGTTTGGAAAGCCCCTGAGCTCGGGCGGATCGTTATGGAACAGTTTTTTAGACTGTCTTCTTCTCTTGCCTTCTAACTGCCTCGCGTAAGATCTTCACCAAACCGAGGTAGGGCTGAACCTCAGCCTTCTTCATCAGCCCATCCTCGACTTGGAGCACATCCTTCAAGAGTATCAAAGAACCCATGGCAGCAACTGTACCCAAGTCTATAGTCGTAGGCATGATCCCTTGCGCAGAATCCTTGGCAGCCTTGATTATCTCTAGCTCGATCTCACTCAACTTCATCATTCGGGCCTTACCTTTTATCATGGTCTAACCTCCATGCATACTAGCAGTTATACCGGTAATACACTAGGGTTTAAGAAATTTTCCATCCGCCAAGCCTCGGGAGGCGTCGGCAAAATATCTTGAGGGTAAAAGACTGAGGCTTGTTCAACCAGTCGCTTCACACTTCAACCTGGTGGATACTCGACAGGCGGGCGCTTAACCAGAAGAAAACACGACGAAAAGATGGCTAGCATAATGATAACGAGAACATCAACCTTGGAAATGGCCTTCACACCTGAACCGGGCGTGCAACGGGCAAACCGGTAAAGTGATCCTGAAGCCTCTTAAGTCGTATCTGGCTCTCTAGATTTCAATTTCAGCTGGCGGGTCCGCATAGCCCTGATGAGCCACCGTTCGTTCCAGAGCCCTGTTCAACTTCACCCTGAGAAATCTGCTGCTCCTCCTTGAATCCAACCCTCTCCAGCACATACTTAAAAGAGAACAGCCAGAAGAGGACGAGGTAGATCAAGGTCAATATGGTCCCAGCATAGTCATGGAAGACCACAGCTGGAAGATAGCCGAAGTAGAAGGCCAGCAAGATGACGAGAACTATTCTCAACAGGTTTAGAAGGAAGATGCCTTCTACGCCTAAGGCGACGCATAGAGCCTTACTCCTACGAGTGTAAGGACCTTGTAAACCTGTGAGGAGCGTGAACCCGAAAAGAACGAGAGACTGCCACCCAACACAGTTCCACGCTATCACAACGCTCAAGGAACGTCCAGCTCCTTGTAGATAGAGAGAAGTAGTCGAGACGCTCGTTTGGATGCCGAATAAGTACTGCAGTATCGCCCCAATCATCCTAACTTCTATAGGAACCACCACGTCATGGATGAATGTGTAAAGCCGAAAGCTCATCACCAGCGAGGTTAGAAACTCGTTGAAGCTACTGACGAAAGGCAGAGCGAGGAAGATCATCGCAGATAGGACTATTATCAACTGGTAGGTCGCTCTGGGCGCTTTCGGTTCTACCTCACTCAAGCTCATCAACGGTACAGAATCACCCGCCGGCTATTTGAGGTTTCGGCTTTATAAGGAGATCTGGAAGTTGAAAAAACTTGAGAAGATGCTAAGAAGGGTAATCGATTTAGACGCTGACAATGAAGGGCGTTTGGCAGAGATCTTGCTGCAAGGCACGAAACGGGATTCACATTGCTTGCATACAAAAGGCTATTAAACGAGATGGGGGAAGAATCGGAGCTTAGGGTTTGATCATGGATTCTTTGACGATCTTCGCTCTAGTTTCATTCAGCCTTATCCTAATTATTCTTGTAGTGGCCCTTCTCCAGATAAAGCGGGAGAGCGATCCTCTCGGCATCTCCTCACTCGCAGCACTATTAATTGTTGCTGCGGTAACGTGGTACTATTATCCAAGCATTTCTTCTGAGGCGAACAGTTTTGTTCAAGATATCGTGAATCACTATGAGCTATTGGCGAACCACCGTTCATTCTATCAAGCGATCAGTTTCTCCGCTTATACCTTCGGCTTATGGTTCTTCTTCTTGGCTTGTGTTCGGCTTGCGTTGAAACAGGGCGTCGACAGGTTTCTCGGCAGTATTTCTGGAGGAGTGTTCATGGTTGGCTGCGGCTATGTTCTCTCAAGATATTCAAGTGGAAATGTCACTTCAAGTATGGCCTTTGTCTTATTCATGATAGTCCTAAGTATGACTATCATAATCAACTGCGTAAAGTGGTATCGAACTAGAAGCAAGACTGAAAAGTAGTTAACGGTTCCTTAACGTCGCGCGAGTCTTGCGTAGTTGCACAGGTTAAGAGCTGGGCAGGCGTAACAGTTTGGATTCTCAGTCTTGCAGAATTCGCGTCCAAGCCTGATTAACGAGTTGACAGAGAGCCCTCTTGTGCCTAACGTAGGCAAGATGCCTGATAAATCGTCGCTATGCTGATTCCCCAGAAGCCTGTATAGCACTCTGGAGGCTGTTGCTTCAACTTCACGTTTAAGAAATCTTTCTGATAGAAAGATAATACCCGCGGACAGAACGGTTAGTGCTGGGATTGATAATATCATCCAAGGCGGATGGAGCGCAATAGTGGTGAGAACCCCTGCTATCCACACTGACGCGCCTATTGTCAGTGAAAGTTTGTCTATCCAAGTTTGGAGAACCCTGCTTGACATACGGCTCAGCTTATGAAACAAAGTTTCAAGTATATTTTGGTTTTAATAAGACTATTGTAACAGACCCTCATAGCTGAAAGGTAGAATGAAGGATGAGCAAATTGGAGAAGATGGATATCCCTATTCTCCTAAGCTTGGAAAGGGCTATGCTAAGATTTCTCGAAGAGACTCCTTATAGAACCACTGAGTATGCGATTGGGTTTCTAGACGCCTTGGGCGAAAGCCTGTCAGGCAAGTTCAGTGAGGAGAACTATCCCTCCATCGAAGATTTCTATCGCTCAGTGGAAACAGAAAGATCTGGTCTATCTAGAATCGAAGGAGAATCGATCAGCCTTGTCAGCGGATATATGTTCTGAAGACATCCCCCTTCGTCAACGCCTTGACAAAGCGTAAACCGCTGGACAGCAAGTTGAAGGATTTCTTCGAGAGGATAGTTCAAGACTACAATAAGCAGAGAAAACCTACAATCCAATCGTCAATCCTTTCTGCATACTTCATGACAAATTGAAAGACGCATATCTGGAGAACGTCGTAGCGGAAGGTAGAAGAGTGAAGTTCGTGATAATCGCCCGTAGATCTCCACTTCGTGAGGGACGAGTGGTTATGAATAGAGAGATTGTGAAGGGGTTGAAGATGAATATTCGAAGGGCCCTCCTTGAGACTATGAGAAACTACTACTGTTGCTGTACGTATCTTTTGAGAAGAGTTACGAGATGAGATCAGCCTCCCCTGCCTAGGCTACATCTACGACTTCATTCCGGTACGTGAGGTTTCAGACGGATTCTAGAGGGCGACTACATCCGTCGTTGCGTACAAGTTCACTGCGATTGACTGTTTCGTTGGCATTGGCGTAGTATTTGGCGTTGGTACAGGCGTCACTGCTGGTTTGCTCATCTCGCTCATTCCGAAGCCGCCGTTGTACTGAGAAAGCATTTTATAGAGAGTGCTTTCCAAACTTGCATAAGGCGGTTGAGCTTGCGCATTAAAGTTGTTGTGCCCGTTGCCACAAGCCTATGGAACGAGATGATTTGGGAAGCTTATGAAGCTACCAAGGATTCGGAAACTCAAATAGCAGTCGTCAACTTGGAGAAAGGCCCTGAATCGATTGAGCAACACTACGATGTAGCTTGGGCAGAGGTTTTTGCATTACGTGAGATTGAGAAGGCGGAGGAAGAGGGTTATGATGCTGTGATAACCTACTGCTTTGATGATCCAGCCCTCTTAGCAGCGAAGGAGAAACTTAGGATACCAGTGGTTGGCATTCAAGAACCTAGCATTCACTTGGCCTCGATGTTGGGTAGAAAATTCTCTGTAGTCGGTGTAGGTGGAGAGTTTGCTAAGGGAAGTGTTGAGGATTCTGTTAAGATGCATGGCTTGGAAGACTCATTGGCCTCTGTCAGGCTTAGTGAGATTTCGGTGCTTGAGATAAAGAAAGACCGAGAGAGATTGAAGAGCGCATTGCTGAGGGAAGCGAGAAAAGCCGTGGAAGATGATGGGGCGGATGTGATAGTGCTCGGTTGTGGAAGCTTGCTTGGACTAGCTGAAGAGTTGCAGAAGGAACTGAAGGTTCCTGTTATTGATCCTGGTCTAGCAGCACTCAAGATAGCTGAAGACTTGGTCAAGCTTAGACTAGCTCAAAGTAAGCGAGCTTTTCCGTTTCCTAACCCAAAGAGGAGATATCTCTAGTTACTGTCAAGCCTTTTCTAGTCCAAAGAAAAGTATGAGACGCGCTCTCCGTGAACGTCCTGAATCGAGACCCAGCCCAAATGCACCTTAATTGACCAAGTGGCAAGCCACGTAGTGGCCTCTCTCAGCGTCGATTAAAGTAGGCTCTTCGAGCTTACAGATCTCACCCTTGTAAGCTGGGCATCTTGTATGAAACCTACATCCACTTGGAGGGCTTGCAGGATTCGGAGGCGTTCCAGGAAGGATTATCCGCTTTCTCCCTCTATATTGAGGGTCAGGAATCGGTATCGCGGATAGAAGAGCCTGCGTGTAGGGATGAAGCGGCGACGTGAAGATCGCCTCCTTCGGAGCATACTCAACTATCTTCCCGAGATACATAACCGCGACATCTTTCGACATGAACCTGACGACGCTCAAATCATGAGAGATGAAGAGGTAAGTCAACTTGAACTCTCTTTGAAGCCTCTTCAACAGGTTCAGTATCTGCGCTTGAACTGAGACATCTAGAGCTGATGCAGGCTCATCGAGGACAAGGAACTTAGGCTTAAGTATTAACGCTCTCGCGATAGCAATTCTTTGCCTCTGTCCGCCACTGAACTCGTGAGGATAGCGGTTCATGAAGTCGCTGCTTAAACCCACAACGCTTAAGACTTGAGCAACTCGCTCCTCAACTTCTTTGCCATGAGCAATTCTATGAAGTCTAAGAGGCTCCCCAACAATATCGCGGATCGTTAGCCTAGGGTTCAACGAGGAATAGGGATCTTGGAAGACTATCTGCATTCTCGACCGAGCGGCTCTCAGCTCTTTCTCACTGATCCTCGTAATATCCTGGCCCATGAACTCTATCGTTCCGGATGTAGGCTCAATCAGCCTCAAGACAGTTCTGCCTGTAGTAGTCTTCCCGCAACCAGATTCGCCTACAAGCCCAAGCGTCTCACTTTCAGCGACCGAGAAGCTTAACCCATCTACAGCTCTAACCACCCCGGCCTTCCGTATGAGGAACATGCTCGCAAGTGGGAAGTGCTTCTTCAAGTCGATGACATTGATTAACTTCTCCAATCCTACTACCCACCATAGAGAAAACATGAAGCCTCATGGCCTGCCTCAACCTCGAAGAAAGGCGGTGCGGTCTTCCGGCATTCATCCTTCACGTAGGGGCATCTTGGATGAAATCTGCATCCGAGTGGCGGATTGATCAAGTTGGGAACCTCACCCTCTATCGCGTATAGTTGCTCCGTCTCCTCAGTCGCCTTGGGAACAGCTCTCAAGAGGCCACGTGTGTATGGATGCATAGCTCTCCCGAAGAAGCTTTCAACATGCCCCACCTCGACAAGTTGGCCGGCGTACATAACTCCAAGCCGGTCGCAGATCTCAGCCACAATACCGAGGTTATGCGTTATAAGCAGCACTGACATGTTCAATTCTTTGCAGAGACTCTTCAAGAGGTCTAGGATCTGTGCTTGAATTGTAACGTCAAGAGCGGTCGTGGGTTCGTCAGCTATCAATAGGCTCGGGTTGCATGCAAGAGCCATAGCTATCATGACGCGTTGCCTCATCCCGCCGCTCAATTCATGTGGATACATATCGTAGGTGCCTTTAGGGTTTGGAAGTTGGACTAGCTCCAACTTCTTGACAGCCAAATCATAAGCCTGCTCTCTTGATAGATCACGATGAACGATCAACATGTCGGCTATCTGTTCGCCGATCTTGAAGACAGGGTTAAGTGCGGCCATAGGGTCTTGTGAAATTAAAGAGATCTTCTCACCACGTATCTTCATCATCTCACTCTCAGTCTCTGTGAGAAGATTCCTACCTTCGAAAAATATTTCACCTCCAACAATTCTTCCAGGAGGAGGCACAAGCCTCAATATCGATAGCGCTACGGTCGATTTGCCGCATCCACTTTCGCCTAGAAGCCCAAAGATCTCGCTCTCACCGATCTCGAAGCTAACGCCATCAACGGCCTTTATCGTTCCCTCGAAAGCCTCGTAATGAGCTTTCAGGTCACGGGCTTCAAGCAGAGCCTTGGTCATCTCTTAACTCTACCCTTCCTCCTAATTCGGGGGTCAAGCAGATCTCGCAAACCGTCGCCTAGAAGATTAAACCCTAAAACGCTCACGAAGATCATCAAACCAGGAAATGTAGTGTACCACCATCTTGTAGGCATATACTTTCGACCTGTGCTGATCATCAAGCCCCACTCAGGCGCTGGAGGCTGAGCGCCAAGACCTAAAAAGCTCAAAGCAGCAGCCGTCAATATGGCGTAGCCAACGTCCATAGAAGCATTGACGACTATAGGCGCAAGAGAATTTGGCATAATATGCTTGAATATGATGTAAAGCTTTCCTCCCCCCATGGCTCTAGCAGCCTCGACATACAACTCCTGCTTGATTTGGAGAACCTGCCCTCTCACCAACCTTGCATACCAAGGCCACCAAGTCACCGCTATTGCAGCCATAGCGTTGTTCAGACCCGGACCCAGAGTAGCCGCAACCGCTAAAGCCAAGATGAGCGATGGTATCGATAAGAACGCGTCGGTTATCCTCATTATCGCTTCATCGATTACTCCTCCGAAATAGCCTGAAACACCGCCTAACACAACGCCAACGATTGCGGCTACAAGTATAACGACAACCCCCACTTGAAGCGATATTCTTGTGCCATATATTGACCTGCTAAACAAATCTCGCCCCATGTCATCCGTTCCGAAGAGATGCTCGAAGCTTACAGGCATCAACTTCCTTTCAGGATGTATGCTCAGATAAGCGTCCTCCGCGTACGGGATTATATACGGCGCGAAGATCGCCAGCATTACTAGAGTCGACACTATGCCTACTCCTAGAATCGTAAGTGGTGAATGCTTTATCATATGAAGTGTGAAAGATAGCTCGTTGAGTTCAGCTTGATGCTCCGACTTGAAGTCCTTCACAATCTTGATCGCCAATCCTAACGCCTCAATATCTAATCCTCGGGTTTAGATATGCGTAGAGTACGTCGACAACCAGATTGACTAGGACGTAAACCATGCTGGTCAAGATCACAACACCCAAGATCGCTGGATAGTCTAGCGTGACGATACTGTCTGTAGTATACCGGCCCAACCCCGGCCAGTCAAAAACGGTTTCGACGAGGAAGGCTCCACCGAGAGAGTAGCCGAACGCCAGACCTATCACTGTTACAACAGGTATCAACGCGTTCCTCAGAGCATACTTATAGACAACTAACCTGTCGGGAAGGCCGAGACTCTTAGCCGTCCTAATATAGTCTTGGTCCAAAACCTCAAGCATCAGTGCCCTCATCATCCTCGAGACAACAGCTAGAGTAGCAAAGGACAAAGTCAATGTTGGAAGAATGATATGAGATAGAGCACTTATGAAGGCCGGAATGTTTCCAGTGATTAAACTATCTACTAAGAATAGCCCAGTTATCCTCCTCGTTGGATAGATGAGCTCTATCATGGCGTCAACTCTACCGCTGATAGGCAGAAGCCCGAGCGTGTAGCCTATGAACAATTGAGCCAAGATTCCAAGCCAGAAGACTGGCATGGCGACCCCGGTTAACGCATAAAGCCTAGAAGCATGGTCTGGAGCCTCATCCTTATGCAACGCCGAGACGATGCCTAGAAGAATCCCTATGATCACGGTCAAGGTCATGGAGACTGTGGTCAGTTCAACCGTTGCTGGAAAATAATCCATGAGATCTTCTGTCACAGGCCTCCGCGAGTGTATCGACATCCCTAAGTCACCTGAAAACAGTCTAATCCAATATATCGCGTACTGTTCCCAAAGCGGCTTATCTAGGCCTAGCTCAGTCCTCGCCTTCTCGATCTGCTCGAATCGAGCGTGCGGGCCTGCATACAGTCGCGCAGGGTCGCCCGGAATAACGTGAGAAAGAACAAATGTTACCGTTACGACTATCAGCACAACCAGTACTAGCAAAAGCAACCTCTTGAAAATATACTTGAGTATAGGCGACATGTTTACTCAGAAGTGGCTTCAGAAAAAGAAAAGTATTGTGGTTAAAGTTGTTTGGACATCTCGTATAGGTTGAAGGTGCCTATGAAGAGCGGGTTGTAGACGAAGCCTTTAACCCACTTCCTCATGCCCATCGTGTAAGGATACTCGAAGACGTAGAGGCTTGGCGCTTCCTCGACCAGAATTGTCTGAAGCTCCTTGTACATCGCTGTTCGCTTCGAAACGTCAGGGGTGATCGTTGCTGTGTCAAGTAGCGCATCAACTTCTGGGTTGCTGTAGTAAGCCCAGTTGTATCCCGCTTCACCTTGCATTGACGTATGGAACATGGCATAAAGATAGTCTATGGGGTCTGCATAGTCTGGCCACCAGTAGAGCGAGAAGAAGTCTGGAGCTGTCTCAGGGTTCTTCGCCTCAGCAGCCTGCTCAGCCCAAACCAAGCCCTTGAGCTCAACATTTATCCCGATCTTGGCTAAGCTGACTTTCAGTACCTCGCCAGCCATCTTCTTCGGTTCATCGCCTGAGGGATATGTGTAGACCATAGTTCGCTCCACACCATTCGGGTAGCCAGCCTCTGCCATCAGCTGCTTAGCCTTCTCAAGGTTAATCGTATACATTGGAGCGTTTGGATCCCAGCCCCAAAGGGAGCTTGGGAGCGGGCCCTGCATCTGTTTCCCAGTTCCATGAAGGACCGTCTCCACAGCTGCCTTGTAATCATACGCGTAGGATATTGCCTGTCTCACTCTCCTATCGTTCAGTGGGGCCCTCTGCGTGTGAATGAAAATATACAGGGCGCTGAAGCTCGGCTCTATAACCGCCTCTATATCTGGATGTCCCTTTAACTCTAGTAGGTCAGGTATAGTCATGGTGTACGATATATCGACATCACCTTTCTCGAGGAGAAGCCTTTGCGTCGTCGTCTCCTTGACCTCTCTAACTATTATCCGTTCCAGATGTTTCCCAGCCCAACCTTTCCAATACTCATCGTTCTTAACGACTGTTACGTGATCATGATGCTTCCACTCCAAGAGTTTGTAAGGCCCTGTCCCTGACACGTGGTCGTAAGCCCACTTCTCAGCCCAAGGGTCGTCGCTAGTCGCTTGCGCCTTGAAGGATGAAGGGGACACTATATAGAATCCCCAACCAGCCGCAATCCTGTGAAGGAAGTCTGTGTAGACATCAGTCAACGTGAATGTCACAGTATATGTGTCCGTAACCTTGACCTCGGCGACAGGCCCAACGATAAACCATGCCGGGCCCTTACCCATAGTCTTTAGCCTCTCAAAAGAATACTCGACAGCCGTTGCGTTGAAAGGAGTTCCATCATGGAACTTAACGCCTTGCCTCAAATGGAACGTGTATACCTTTCCGTCAGCCGAGACCTCCCAGCGTTCAGCAAGACTTGGAACAAAATCAGTTAGACTTCCAGGCTTGTAATCCAGAAGCTTCTCGTACACAGCGCGATCTATCCTCATGCTATCTGTTGAATATGACACAGCCGGATCTAGGGTGATAGGTTCGCCATCATCAGCGGCGATTATCAGAATCTTCTCTTTCTCAGCAATCTCTACCATCCCTGTGTAGTAAGTGTACCCAAAGTACCCAGCAACCAAGATGATAGCAATCAAGACAACGCCGACAATTAATTTCCTAGAAACAGCCATATTCGATTTCCTCTGGACAGTCTAACACCTTGGTCAAAATAAAAAACTTTCTAAAAGGTTCGTCTTCATGTCCATGATGGCCCAAGGAGTTGGAGGGTCTGTTCATTCCCAGCAAAGATCCTCTTGCCAGAAAGCGGTTGCCGAACCTTCCTGAGTTGATACTTGCGCTTAGGTAACATGGCGAGATGAGGTGCGGCCTACGACAAGGCTTAAGGAGGTCTTATCCTATCAAAGATGAACGATCTGGTCGTTGATATGTCGAGAGAAATTAAGAGGCGGCGATTCCAATGGTTCTGTCTCTAGGTAGGCATGAGGTAGAGCAACTCATCGTTGGCACAACTATTATGGGAACCGGTGGAGGTGGCAGCCCAAAAGAAGGGTTAAGAATGCTTTTCGGAGACTTGGAAGCGGGCAGGAAGCTGATCCTTTCAGATCCTGATGAGCTCAACCCTGAGTCAACAGTCGTGTGCGCTTACTTATGTGGCTCAGTCACATCGCCAAGTAGAGGCAGGACTAAAATTTTGAAGAACTATCTCCAAAGGCCTAAAAACTTCATGACTATGGCTCTAGCTGTTGCGGAGAACAGGCTGTGTGCCAAGGTTTCATGTATTCTACCTACAGAACTCGGAGGAGGCAATACAGCTGTGGCTCTTCATCTCGCAAGCACAATGGGAATAACAGCCTTAGACGCTGACCAAGTCGGTCGATCGGCGCCCGAGTTGATGCAGTCCACATATCAGATCCATGGTGTTGAAGCTTATCCATCGATCGTTGCGGATGCGCGTGGAAACATTGTCGTTGTCGAGAAGTATGCGGCCGTGAATCACTATGAGGCGATTGTCCGAAGCTTGGCGGTTGCAGCAGGCGGATCAGTCTTCGTCATAGACAGCGCGGTCAGAGGTGAGAGAGCCAAGCAGGTAGCCTTGACAAACACGGTCACCAAAGCTATGCGCCTTGGAGAACTCATAATCGAAGCTAACAAGAAGGGCAATAACCCTGTGCAGGAGTTGCTTAAAGCCTCAGATGGCTTCGAGCTATTTTCAGGAAGGATCTCATCATTCAGACTCGAGGAGAGTGGAGGCTTCCTAACGGGTGAGACAGCCTTTATTGGAGAGGGGCTATGGAGAGGGCATGACTTCAAGATCTGGGTTAAGAATGAGAATCTTGTAGCATGGAGAGACGGGGAGGTCATCGCCATGTGCCCAGACCCAATAATTGTGGTAGACCAGAAAGGCTACGGGGTTACTAACAGCGAGTTGAGAAAGGGACTCAAGGTCTCGATCATCGGGATGAAGGCTGAGCCGATCTGGCGGACCCAGAGGGGGCTGAAACTCTTTGGACCTAAGCACTTCGGCTTCAAGTTTGGTTACAAACCTATAGAAAAGCTTGCGCAATCATAGAGACTTTAGTGACTTTGCCAATTGAGAAAGAGAAGAGAAAATTTGGATGGCGTTAATCATTAAATAGGCTACAGCCTCAATACCTTAAGAGCTATCGCTTTTCCAGTAAAGAGGACGCGATAGAAATGAAGGAGAGAACCAAGCCAAATAGAATACTCGTTATCAACCCTATCGTGTCGGATCGCTTCGACGAGTTCGATAGAGATTTCTTCAACAGGAATGCGCATCCGCTTTTTGAGATCGAGGTCGTAAACCTAACATATGGGCCTGCTTCAATCGAGTCTTACTACGATGATTCTCTCGCCGCGCCCTTCGTCGTCCAAAAGATTCTTGATGCCGAGAAGAAAGGGTTTACCGCGTCGATCATAAACTGTTTTATGGACCCAGGCTTAGACGCTGCGAGAGAGGTTGTCAGCATACCAGTGATCGGAGCGGGTGAATCAGCCATCTGTCTTGCGCTGCTGGTCGGGGATAAATTCTCTATAATAGACCCCGGCCCAGCGAGGTATGTCTCTCGAAACCCTACGAAGCAGGTTATGGGCATGGGCGTCGAAAGCAGATTCGTCTCTTCAAGGGGACTAGGGATCCCCGTCCTAGAGATCGACAGAGACCTAGACGCCACTACAAGAAGGATCAGCGATGAGGCTTTGGAAGCCGTGAAGGAGGATGGAGCCGACACTATTGTGCTTGGCTGTACGGGGCTTGCGGGGTTAGCGCCAAAGGTCCAAGCCTTAATCGGAACGCCAGTAATCGATCCAGCTCTAGCTGCTTTGAAGACTGCTGAAACGTTGTGCCAATTGAATCTATGTCAGAGCAAGATCGCATTCCCTAAGCCTCCTGAGAAGCTGAGAAAGACACAATTCTTGCAGTAGGGCGTGTCTAGCGATTGCAGCTTCAAGAGCAGCTGAAACAATGATCTTGGCAAAAAGTCGTTCCGAATAAGGTGGCATGCCCTCGGACTCCGAGAAAGTCATTTTCCATTGTAAGCACCTATGCTACTCTAGTTTTCCCTCTTTCTTCAATCTTTCAATTGAAGCTTTCAGCTCCTCCAAAGAAATTCCTAGTTCTTCGGAAGCTTGACTTAAGGAAATAACGCCCTCGTGCTCAGCGATATAGTCAAAGACTTTATCATCCATCGAAGGGAAAGCCTCTAGCGGAATTATTCTAACCGTAGGTTGAGGCTTTGGCTCCATACGAGTTGGCATCTCTCGGATGGGTTCTCTCGTCAATGCTGAAGGTTCTCTAATACTTCTCCAACCGATTCCGATTCTACTTCTTAATATGGCCACACCCCCTAACGCGAAGAGGCTTAAACCTGGAAGAAACGCGGCATAGCCGTAGTAGACCCGTCCGTAGTCATAGATCGTGTTAACCTCGGTTCTGTATTCGGTTCTGTATCGCGTTTCAACGGTAGTAACAGTCCAAAATTCCCTACCATTGTCCGAAACCGATTTGCTTGTCTCTGGGTCAGAGGAAGAGGAGTTGTCGTATATCAAATAGTATATGCCCGACGATCTTGGCAGGAACTCTAGGATCCCCTCCTGGACAGCGTCCAACCTCGTCTCGGCAACGTAGGGTAGCCCTTTTCTCCAGAGCGAGTGGTTTCCGCCATCAAGAATGTACATGTTAATACTTCCCCCCTTCACCTCGAAAGAGTACACTATGCGGTCGCTGTCCGGGTCCTTCTTTGTCAAGTCAACGACGAGCCTTCTCGTATAGTAGCTATCTGTTCCCACAACGAACTCGCCGGATTCAAGTTCTCTTGTTCTGTTCTCGACCTTAGAAACTGAATACGGCGTTTGAGTTGGGATCTCTTTGGAGGTTGTTGAAGATGTAGGACCCTTTGAGATTTCTATTGCACCCACTGTGGAGAAAGCGATTCCGATGAGAACGATAAGAAAAGCGTATCGTCCGAACCTCTCCACCATTGCTCACTTTATGCCAGTGCTTTCTTCGTAATCTATGAAGCGGACAGTTCTTTTCTTAGCGTGATCCAGATAGTTCCTATCAGAATTAGGCTTATCGTGACAGCTAGTTGCAGTCCAGCCCCTGTAACGTTAGCCACGTAGGTCGTTCCCACGAATACTGGATTCCAGTTCAACCAAGGGAGAAGACTTGGAACCGCGTCCTTGAAGATTACAAAGTAGACGTAGTCCTCAAGCCCCAAGTTGATCGCTATGATTCCCTCGAGAAAGATGCCGAGAGATATCTTCCAATTCCCTCGAGCAAGAAAGTAGATCGCTCCGAGAGAAGCGAAGAGCACAGTTGACATTACATTGAAGAATGCAAAGTGAAATATCTTTATTTGAGATAGCGCATTCACAGGTTTCAAGGCCATCTCCACCACCACGCGGTCCGCGAAGACTATCGATAGGAATACTGACACGATTATGCATTGCAAAGTAACGAAACGCCACGTCCAAGCTCGCCGAGTCACACGACTCCTAAAGTAAGATTTCACTTGACTGAGTTCAACCTTCATGGCTGCAAGCCCTCTTCAAGAAAGACCAGCTCGAACTTAGCTTTCCTCTCGATTGAGGACAACTCAGAAGTATTAAAAGCTCTAGCCCAACACCCGCAGAGTAATGCCTTCGCATCCGACTTCTAGCTCGTCCCTGCAGATTTCTCATAGATCCTTCTTAATGTCCAGCGTATAGCGTTCTTCAACTCCAGCAGCCTTCTTTCGTCCCCGTAGTTGGTGATCACAATCGTTTTCAAGAGATTTCCATCTTGCTCTATTCTGTAGGACAAGATCCTTTCCGCGGATAACTCCCCAGTTCTCGCAGACTCTCTATCTTTACTTTGCATAGGTTCTAGAACGCGTCCTATCAAGAATGCCCTTAGAGGTGGAGAGTTCACATCATACTTCATGTTTGGCGCTGAAACCACTTTCAATTCCCTATCGGATACATACACATCCGCCAAGTACACGCCGGTCACTGTCTTCAATGGATAGGCTTGCTGATAAGGTGAGGGGGCAGGCCCAGTCGGAGGCGGCGCTGAGGGAACAGTCGGCGGCATCGCGAAAGGAGGAGGCAGCGTCTTCGGAGCTTCCGCTCTCTTGAAACTCTTCTCAGTCAACGTAACATCCACTGCCTCGAGAAACGATCTTAGCCTAGATATCTCCCCTTCCAGTTCGCCTATGCGTTTCTCCAAGTATGCTTTCGCTTCCGCAAGTTTCTTCACTGTTTCTTCTTCACTCATCAAAATCCACCTATTTAGATCTACAAGTCGCAGCTTCCTTCAACATAACCTATGGACGGTCAACTCTATGAGTCTTTTGTCGGTGAGGCTTCAAGGTTCCTATTTGAACGAACAGTATGCTGGAATTGCATAACAAGGAAAGTACTGTACAGCCAAGTCGAATCGTAGCCAACCATTAAGAATGCTATAAGGTTCGTTCATGCCTTACGCAAGGAGGGTTTGCCTCTTTCGACGACAGCGATAGCGAAGTCTGGGCAATACAGCTCACAGAGGCGGCAAACAGTGCATTTTTCCTCTTCTTTCGCAACTGCGAGATGAATGCCGCTCTCACTCAGATCCTCTTTGAGTTTGAAGACTCCCCTCGGACAGAATTCAACGCATATCCCGCAACCTTTACACAAATGACTGTCGATGTAGATCTTTACCACTATCTCTCTCCACTCACTTCGTTCCTTTGTGCTGTCTATCCAAGAACTCTCTAAGGATATTACTTCGAACGTCAGTCAGATCCTTAGGGTTTGATTCGAAGATACCATGAACTACGAGCCGATCTTCTTTCTGGTATAGGCCTACCTCTATAACTTTGTGGCCTTGACTCGCGATAGCATCCTTCATATGGCCGATCACAGAAGTCAAATCTGAATTTGGACGGTTCGTGTATGCGACCACCTCGTCGATTATCGTGTCTCCGTATATCAGAACAGGGTTATTTAGCAACATGAAATTTGGAACCTTGACTATTCTCCCCGTCTGAACGCTAGGCAATCGTTCACCGTCTCCCACTTCCATCAAAGATGTACGAATAGGACCGACATCTAGAACATCACCTTTGATGGTCGGCACTGTGAGTATCTTAACCCTCCGACCCCGCTTTATGTGCCCAACAAACCGAAAGACCATGCCTGCTATTAATGAAGCGATGTAATCCTTCAGAACCAGCGCAAATCCAAGCGCAAGCGCGCTTACGACCGCTATTAGCAGAGACGTGTCAACCAATCGAGCCACTTCGCCATGACAAGACCAAAAGAAATGTGAACTACCCACTCATAAATGATGTGAACTTCCTGCTTCAATCACCAAACTTGCGGGAATAACCCGTAGAGGTCCAATGTCCGCAGGCGTGAATTCGGGCTGCCCCATCCCTATTTTTTCCAAACCCCTCTCAAGTATGTTTAAAGAGGCGTTGTAGTCTCTATCGATCTCGCCATGATTATGCTCTTTGGACGTTCCTCTTGGGTTTACCTTTATCACTACACCACCGGCTCTTTCAGCCTTGTAGCGTAGTATTTGGAGGAATTTGCCCCAAGAAGCGTCGAGTATCTTTCCAGCTAACTTGTGGTTTCTAACCATGCTCTTTATGTTCAAGTTTTCAATAGCTATGAGATCGTAGTTATTGACGTAAAAATGTGAGACCTTGTGTAGAAAATCGTTTCTTTGGTTTACCAGTCTTTCGAAAGCCTTTGCAAGCCTTATTCTCTGCTTCTCTCTGTTCCTAGAGCCCTTCTTCTTTCGTGACAATTTCCTATGTTCTATCCTTATTCTTCTTAGAGATTTCTCGTAAAACCTTGGATTTTCTATTTGCCTTCCTTCGCTGTCGGTTAGGAAATGCTCTATTCCAACATCGATTCCAACTGCTCTCTGTATACGTTCCTTTTCCGCTTGAGTGTTCTCTTCAAGGCACATGCAAGCAAACCATTTTCCCGAATTGTATTTCTTGATTACAACTTGCTTTACTTCCCCTTTGATGTTCCTGTGCTGTCTCATCGCTACGTCTCCAATTTTAGATAGATGCAGCAAATGTAACCTTTTGTCAGTATTCACAATCTTGAAACCCGACTGGTTATAGACACAGGTTTTATACCATCCCTTACCTTTGTATCGCAACCTACCAACTCTCTTTCCATTTTTCTTCAGTTGCGACAAAGCCTTCAGATTGGAGTACAGCTGGTAGAGAACCATCTGCAGAACCTTGGAGTAGACTTTGTTCAATTCAGGCTTTTCCTTTTTCAGTCCAGGTAACTGTGCTTGCAGCTCTAATCTGTCGGGTATTCTGGCTTTTCCACTCCATTGGGACAGGAAGTAGTTATAAGTCTGTCTGCACAGCTCCAAGGTTTCCATAAGCTTTTCTTGTTGTTCTTTACTCGGATAGAGTCTGAATCTATAAGCTATTTGCATCTCCTGTCTCCTCACCATTACCGAAGCCCTAAGTCTTGAGCAAGAAGTACACCATTCGCTCTTACATTTGCGGTCCCGTTAACATTCACATCTCCGACATTTGAATTTCACATTTATTTGGCATATATTTATGAATCTTTTTCGATTCGTTTCATCCCGCGGATAAATCATGTATGATTTCACGTTCGCAATGCTAAACTATTCGTAAGTGCGAGGGTTCTTTCATCTCTTAAATACTTGTGAGAGTTCATGTAATTTCAGAGACGCCGTCGAGAGGAACCATTATGGATTTCGTAGATGTTTCACGTATACTTCGTGGAGAATTTGACGGAAAGACTGTTCGAATGCATGGCTGGGTTCACCATAAGAGGTCTAGCGGTGGAATCCAGTTTCTCCTACTGAGAGATGGAACAGGCATCATTCAGTGCACTCTAAAGAAGGAGAATGTCGATAGGAGGACCTTCCAGGAAGTGGAGAAGCTGGCGGAGGAGTCTGCCATCGAAGTTTCAGGTGAAGTGGCAAAGGATCCTCGCGCTCCTCGCGGTCATGAGGTGACGATAAGCGAGATTAAGATATTGCATAAGGCGGAGGAAGATTATCCGATCGCTAGGAAATATCATGGCCCAGAGTTCTTGCTTGACAATCGTCATCTATGGCTGAGGAACGAGAAGATGCAAACGATATTGAGGATAAGAGCGAAGCTGCTGGAAGCAGCGAGAGAATGGTTCAAGGAGAACAGATACACAGAGGTTCAGATGCCGACCTTGATCACGGCTGCCTGCGAAGGGGGATCGACTCTCTTCGAAGTGAAGTATTTCGATATGAAAGCCTACTTGACCCAGAGCTGGCAACTATATGCAGAAGCTGTCATCGCGAGTTTGGGAAAGATTTACACTATCGCTCCATCCTTCAGAGCTGAGAAATCGAGGACGAGACGCCACCTGACAGAATATTGGCATTTGGAAGCAGAGGCGCCTTGGTGCGATTTGGATTGCATCATGAAAGTGCAGGAAGGACTCGTATCGCATATCTGCCGAAAGATCTCCATAGAAGCGCCGGAGGAATTGGAGAGTCTCGGAAGAGATCCCAAGACACTGCTCAAAGTAGAGCCTCCTTTCGACAAGATCACTTACGATAGCGCCGTTGAGATGTTGAAGAGGGATAAGGTTGAGATAAAGTGGGGGGAGGATCTTGGGTGGGAGCAGGAAAGGCATCTCGCGCTGAAGTTTGAGAAGCCCTTCTTTGTGACCCACTATCCGAAGGGAGCCAAAGCCTTCTACCATAAACCCGATCCGATGAAACCTGAAGTTACGTTGTCCGCTGATCTGTTGGCTCCGGAAGGATATGGTGAGATAATTGGCGGAGGACAGAGGATACATGATCTACAGGAACTTCTTGGAAGGATTAAGGAGGAGAAACTGGATACCAAGGACTATCAATGGTACGTGGATTTGAGGAAGTATGGTTCAGTTCCTCATGCGGGTTTCGGGTTGGGAGTAGAGAGAACTCTTGCGTGGATCTGTAAGCTGAAGCACATTAGAGATGCGATACCTTTCCCGAGATTGATTAATAGAGTCTACCCATAGAACTCGACTCGTTTTCTGAAGCCGCGAAAGAACGGTATGGTATATACGATTGTGTGTGAATCATTCTGCGGAATCGACTTACAGACTGGGAGACCGTAGGATTGTCGTCTATACGAGAGCAGATGGAACCGTTCTTCAACCCGAAGTCTATAGCGATAGTGGGGGCATCTCGTGAGCCGACGAAGCCGGGCCATGTGATACTGAGAAATTTCTTAGAGAACAGGAAGAGAGGGATTTTCAAGGGCCAAGTCTTCCCTGTCAATCCGACCGCGAATGAGATTCTTGGAGTAAGATGCTACGACGCGATAGTCAATATTCCTTCTGACGTAGAGGCTATAGTCGTCGCCGTAAAGGCGGAAGTCGTTCCCAGCGTTCTCGAAGACGCGGCTCGGAAAGGCGTGATGGTTGCAACCATAATCAGCGGCGGATTCAGCGAAATTGGAAACGTGAAACTCGAGGAGGAGGTGAAGCAGATAGCAAAGAGAGCTGCGATAAGGGTGATCGGGCCGAATGGGGTAGGCGTGTATGACGCGTACACAGGAGTGGACACAATCTTTCTTCCAGAAACGAAGACAATCAAAAGGGGAATAGAGGTCGTGGCCACACCGAGACCTATGGCTGGAAACATCTCCTTCGTTACGCAGAGCGGCGCCTTCGGTGTCACCTTCTTAGACTATATGGCTGGGCGAGAGATGGGTGTAAGCAAGTTCGTGGGTTATGGAAACAAGATAGACATCGGCGAGATTGAGATGCTTGAGTACCTAGCTAAGGACGAACGGACGAAGGTGGTGCTTCTATATTCAGAAGGAATCCAGGAAGGCCGTAGGTTTATTTCGACTGCAAACCGAGTTGTTGAGAATAAACCTGTAGTTGTTCTCAAAGTTGGACGGACGAAAGGCGGCGCTAGGGCAGCTGCTTCTCATACCGGCGCGCTGAGCGGGGATGATAGGATCTACGAGGCTGTTTTCAAGAAGGCCGGCGTTATTAGAGCTATGGACACCGAAGAGTTCGCTGACATCGGTAACGCTTTAGCGTATCAGCCTCCGCCTAGTGGTAATAGGGTTGCTGTGCTCACCGACGGTGGTGGAGCAGCGGTTATGGCCGTGGATGTTCTTGAGCTACTTGGAGTAACTGTCAAAAGGCTATCCAATGAAACGTTGAAGAGATTTGATGAACTGAAAGCTAAGGGTGAGATCCCTGCTTTTGCGCCTTGCTTCAACCCAGTCGATTTGACAGGCTCTGTTACAGGAGAGATGTATGCGAAGTCTTTGAAGATTCTCTTGGAAGATGGAGAGGTCGACGGTGTTATTGTTTTGGCTTTGCATCACGTTCCGACTTTGCAGGAGGATTTTGTGGATAATATTGTCAGAGTCTCAAAACAGTATTTCAAGCCTCTCGTGGCTTGCGATGTTGGGGAGGCTGAGATGGCAAGGCACATAAGGTTTAGATTTGAGAAGTCTGGGATACCCGCCTATCCGACGCCCGAGAGAGCCTCGAAGGCCATCTATGGACTGATTGAATACGGAAAGTTCTTGAGGAGAAGAGGCGTATACGAACGGTATCTGAGTAGACTTCGTTCTCAAAAGTCTCAAATCTGAATCGGGATAACGTCTATTGCAGGTGTAAACAGGTTGGATGAGAGCCCGAGAAAAGAAGAGTTCCGGGTGTCAGGAGGAGAACTCGTCGAGAAAGTCAAGGAGGTCGTGCATGAAGGTAATATCCGAAGAATAATAGTGAAACATGACGATAAGACAGTGGTCGAAATCCCTCTGACCGTTGGAGTGATAGGTGCACTCATAGCGCCTCAAATAGCCGCGTTGGGAGTCATAGGAGCTCTCTTGACCAAATGCACGATAATAGTGGAGAAAGAGGAGGAAAAATAATCCCTACGCATTAAAATCAACCTGCGAGACCCCCCTCCCCCTGTTTTGATGTAAATTCTTAATACGTGTGTAATACCCTCGGGGTTCTATAGCTTCTCCCTGGCTTTCCAGCTCCATACTTTCTTCCCGTACCTTGTTGCAGTTAACCTGGAATGCGCTCCGTAGAGAACGGGTGGTCTCTTACCTGACCCCTTGTTAAACAATGCGAAAAAGACAAACTGCGCCAGATCAAAGCACATTAGTTAATTAAATGCCTCAGATACCCCGGGTTTCACTCACATCTGCAATCGTTATTAGTGACTATCGTCGGACACCCAAGATCCTTTAATTTTGAATGAGGCAGGAAAAGGAGTGACCACCGGACGCAGGTTTGCTGTGAGCTTCAAATGTTTCATGGCGTGAGGGTCTCTTATGAAAGCACGTTATAGCGTTATTAGCATATCTGCGAGGTTCTGGAAAGCCAGCCTGTTCGCATATCCTACATGCTTGATCAAAGACCAAGTCTCAGGTTATGAGATAGCATCCAAGACTAGTTTCAATCCAGTCTTAGTTTTGGCCAATTCGTTCCTAATATCCCCTTTGACCACAAATTCAGACTTCAGGTCATTGCTGAGTTTCGGATCGTCCAATTTAGATAGAATAAAATCTATTTGCTTTTTAACCCCGTCTAAGCGGTCGCGTTTAGTATGTCTTGCTACTTTGTTCCAATCCACCTTGCCGTCTGTTGCAAGCATTATGATATCTCGAATGTCTTGAGGTCTCGCTGAATGAATCTTGGTCGCAATCAATATTTCCTTCTCCAAAACCATGACTTTCCGGATTTCTCTCTGGGCGCCGGTCACATCTGCAAGCGAAGAATGTCTTCTCAAGTATTCGAAGCTCCAACTTGCACTCGTCTGCCGAACAACTAAGCTCTTGACAAAAATATCCACCCAGACTTCATTACCTTCGATACCTTTGATGAACCTACAAGATTCTGCCCCGTAGATATCATGAAACAAATTCGAATTCTTTTCCATTCGATAGCCTTGTCTTTCAAGTAATTTCTGGAATTCGCCTAATTCAGCTACTACTATGTCGCAATCAACAGAGTATCGGTGCCTTCCTCTTGCGGTAACGGCATATCCTCCAATTAGAGTAAACTCAAGACCAGCGTTGACCATCTTTTCTAGAATCGCTAATGCTTCATTGTCTCGAGAAAGAGACTTTGCTACAATGCTCATTTCGGTATGCTCGCAAGCATGTCTAAGGCAGGATTATAGGTATAGATGTTCTCCCGACAAAACTTCATAGTGTCTTCTAAGGGTAAAACTGAAAAACCACCCACCTCAGTAGATTTTACATGACTATTTGGATGTAAGCAATAGAAAATTCCAAACCATGTTTCTTTTGCAGGCCTATCTTCAATAGTATATCTTAATTTGTTTCCTTCAAAGAATCTTATCCAAGACTTGACATCTCTTTTTTCAACGTCAATATGGATTGGATACCGTCCAAAGAATCGGCCAACGTTATATCCACCTCTCGTCCAGAGGAAGACTGCATCTTCATCTGTTAGAGCGTATTTTAAATTAGCCTTCTTAAGCACTTCATACGACTCTTCGATACTTTTGGTTCCAGCTAGCTCGCCCGGAGACACAACATTGTATCTACCACGCCCATCTTTCCTCAGCAAACCATGTTTCACCATGTCGTGTAACATCTTATATGGAGCGGGAGGTCTAAACGTTGATACGAACTCGTAGGCAGTGAACTCTCTACGCCACTTCCAGAGAACTCTCCACAACTCCAACTCCATATCTGTCACCTGGATTCCTTACCAAATTAGTAAGAAAACAACTATATAAACACATCACCATCTCCAGCTTCATCTCTGGCTTCAGCTCCGGCCGCGAGGTGCCCACGATGCAAGTTCGAGAACATCAAAGCCATGATTGACACCGGCAAGACCTACCAGCTTTCAAAGAGCTAGCCAGACAGTGTTCTGCAACATCCAACTGGACTACATCCGCGTTGCCAAAGGGAAGTATTCTCATAGAACTGGACCTTACATAATGACGCACTCATTGCCGTTAGGCTACGTCCGCGTATAATATGCAGTTCAGTAGGAGGGATAGTGATCATGACAACGATCAAAGTCGCGCCCGTCAAGCCGACAATTTCCTTTGATGTACTCGACAGAATTGATGTTCGTGTTGGGACGATCGAGCTTGTGGAAGACGTGAAGGGGTCAGAAAAGTTGGTAAAGCTCACTGTTGATTTTGGTGATCACAAAAGAAGCGTATTGGCCGGAATGAAGCAAGAACGAAAAAATCCAAGACAAGTCGAGGGAAAGCAGGCTTTGTTTGTTGTTAATCTCGAACCCAAGAAGATGATGGGCGAAGTTTCTGAAGGCATGTTATTTGACATCGGATATGCTGATGGAATCACGCCTGTGCTCGCAGTGCCTGAGAGCTATGTACCTAATGGTACACGAGCCGGATGACGGGAGACGTTAGCGCTCGTGCTGTAGACCCCGAAATTTCCAATTTTTCCCATCAGCGACGGTCTCAGATTCTCGTATGCATTCCCCTGTAACTAGTGAAGCAAAATGAGACCAACTGGCTCGGTCATCCGCTTGAACGAAGCGTCTTGATTGTCTCCGGAATAGCTTGTAAAACCTCTGATGCTATGTAACGGTTTCTTTTGTCTTCGATCAATCAATCGTTGAGGAGTTCATCTCGGACTTTCGCTTGAGATTTCGAAACACGATAGGAGACTAACATAGCAAGACTTTAAGGCTAAATCTTGTGAGAATAAGCGTCCAAGAAAAAGCAAGCGAGAAGGGCGAGGTTGTGCCTGCCGCTATCCTGATGAAAAAGGATTTGAAATCATGGGTCGGTAGCCTCACAGATGCATACACGGTTTATGCTCCGAAACCTAAAGGAAACGATTTCGCCTTTGAGAGAATTCATTCCGCGGAAGAAATAGTTCTAGACTATTCTAAGACGATACTACCCCTCAAGAAATTCCTTATTCCGCCTTCCGAACCAATACTTCGATTCGAGGAGGGTAGTGTCCGGCGACCGCCTGAAGCAAAAGGAGCTTCGAAGACGCTACTGTTCGGAGTTCACCCTTGCGACGCCAGCTCATTCGCGGTGCTGGACAAAGTCTTCATCAATGAGCATAAGGACGATAGATACGCGAAGCGAAGAGAAAACATCGTAACCGTCCTTATTGCGTGTAGTGAACCCAGGGAGACTTGTTTCTGCTCATCGATGGGTACGGGCCCATCGTTGGAACGGGGCTACGACGTACTCTTAACCGATCTCGAGGACCGCTACTTGGTGGAGTCGGGAAGCTCTGAGGGAGAGGCGCTCATAAAAATGATTCTTGGAGCATCACTTCCAAAGCCGATTGATTTTGAGAAAAAAAAGAGATCGATAGAAGACACGCTTAAGAAATTCAAGAGAAAGGTTGTCATAGATAGACTGCCGGAACTCTTTCAAAAGAATCTGGACAACCCGATGTGGAATCAGATAAGAGACATCGATCTGGCATGTGGACAATGTGTGCTCGTCTGTCCGACGTGCTACTGTTTCGATATCCGCGATAGAAGCGAGGTAACCTCCGCTAATGGAGAGAGAGTTAGAGAGTGGGATTGCTGTGTCCTCCTAGAGTTCGCTGAGGTTGCTATGGGAGGAAACTTTCGGAAAGATCGGGGAGCCAGGATTAGACAGTTCATGGGCCACAATCTGAGCTACGGCGTTGAACAGTTCGGACGTTTCAAATGCGTAGGATGTGGAAGATGCATACAAGCTTGCCCTGTTCACATCGACATTACGGAGGTCGCTAGCAAGGTCAGAGGCGGCTGAGATGAATGATCCATACCTTCCTGAGAAAGCGGTTATAGAGAAGATTAGGAGAGAAACTGTCGATACGAAGACGTACACAGTTCGCTTGCTAGATGAGCGTAAGAGGGATGAGTTTTCAGTAGAGCCTGGACAGTTCATAATGGTCTCATTGTTCGGGATAGGTGAAGCGCCGTTCTCGCTAAGTTCAAGCCCTAACTCCGATGGAGCTTTCAATACGACGGTCAGGGCGGTTGGAAATATTACAAGCGCTTTGGATAGATTCGAGGAAGGAGCCATCATAGGAGTCAGAGGCCCTTACGGCCACGGCTGGCCCATTGAATCGGCTAAAGGAAGAGACATCCTCATCATTGCGGGAGGCATTGGACTCCCTCCCCTACGCCCTGTAATAACCAAGATCGTTGAAGAGAGAAGAGACTACGGCAGACTTGAGATACTCTATGGCGCTCGAACGCCCGACCAGATGATATTCCCGTATGAGTACGAGGATTGGAGGAAGATCAAGGATACAAGGTTAGAGCTTACGGTCGACTCAGTGCCTCCGGGTACTGTTTGGGAATACAATGTCGGAGTCGTAACGACACTATTCAATGAGATGAAAACCTACCCCGAGAACTCGCTCGTCATGATGTGCGGCCCGGAGATAATGATGAGATTCGTTGTAAGAGGGCTACTAGCGAAAGGGTTCACTCCGGACCAAATCTACGTCTCACTTGAGAGGAGAATGAAATGCGGCATCGCTCAATGTGGTCACTGTCAAATAGGCCCGAAGTACGTCTGCAAGGACGGCCCTGTATTCAGGTTGTCTGACATACAAGGTCTTCCAGATCTAGCATTATGAGGAGGATTTCGCCTTTGAGCAAGAAACCGACCGTTGCTGTTTGGAAATTTACCGGATGCGCAGGATGCCAAATGGAAATCCTACGTCTTGAGGATGAACTCCCAAGCATTCTCCAAGTCGTTGATATAACCTACTTTATGATGGCGAAACGTCACTATTCAACCGGCCCGTACGATGTAAGCTTCATTGAGGGTTCAGTCTCAACCCCGAGAGAGATCGAAGAGATCAAGAAGGTTAGGTTGAACTCGAAAAACCTCGTAGCCCTAGGTGACTGCGCAGTCTATGGCTGCGTCCCTTCTATTAAGAACTGGTTCCCAGAGAGATCCGTGGAAGAACGGGTATACGAGAATCCATCGGTAATCCATTCCACAAAGATCCATGGGATCGATGAATACGTCCATGTGGACCTTTACTTGGGCGGCTGCCCGCCACATAGAATAATGTTCCTAGAAACGGTTAGAGCGCTCTTAATGAATATTCGGCCAAACTTGAGGAGACACGCTGTATGCATGGAGTGCAAGTTTAGGGAGAACGAATGCCTCTTGACTAGCGGAAAGCGACCTTGCATGGGACCCGTCACTCTCGCTGGGTGCGGCGCTATCTGTCCGTCCTTCAACAGAGATTGCGAAGGCTGTTACGGACCTATGAGCGACGCTAACGCAACGAGCCTCGCGGAAGAGTTCAAAGCTATCGGACTCTCAAGCGATGAAATCCTCAGAAAATTCAGAAAATATGCGGGGACCTCTCCGAAATTTGCTAAAGAGGCGGGAACACAATGAGGCAGGATACTTCCATATCCGTAGACTACGTCGCAAGAGTGGAAGGGCAAGGTGCACTCGACATCAAAGTATCGGGCGGCAAAGTTGAGTACGCCAAATTCAGCATCTACGAGCCTCCAAGATTCTTTGAGGCATTTCTGGTCGGCAGAAGGTGCGACGAAGTTCATGAGTTGACATCCAGAATCTGCGGCATCTGCCCTGTTGCACATCAAATAACCGCTCTGAGGGCTGTAGAGAACGCTCTCGGCATAGGAGTCAGCCAACAGACAAGAGATTTGAGACGGCTTTTCGCTCTCAGCGCACACATATCCAGTCATATTCTCAACCTATATTTCCTAGCTGCTCCAGACTACTTCGGGTACGAAAGCATCATACCGATGGCTCGCCATAACTCAGACATCTTCAAGAGAGCTTTAGCCCTGAAAAAAGTCGGAAACGATCTCACAGAACTGATCGGCGGGAGATCTGTACATCCAATATCGGCAGTTATAGGAGGGTTCACAGCACTCCCCGATAGAGAGAGCCTTGAAACCATTAGAGCTCGTCTTGTTGAAGCAAAAGAGTATGCGTTGAAAGATGTTGAACTCTTCAACAACCTAAAGATCCCTTCATTCGAGAGAAGATGCGAACATGTAGCTCTCCATAGCGATAGCGAATATGCTGTCAACGAAGGAAGACTTGCCTCAACCAATGGTCTAGACATAGCGGAAAGCGACTATAGAAAATACATTGTGGAGAAGCAGGTTCCCCACTCAACCGCTAAACATTCCTATGTGAAGAACAGAAGTTCCATAATGGTCGGTCCTTTACCGCGAGTTAACCTAAATTTTGATAAGCTATCTCCAGACGCTCGAGAAGCAGCAGAGCAAATAGGCTTTCGTCCACCCGTCTTCAAACCGTATATGAGCATAATGGCTCGAGCCCTGGAAGTCGTCAATGCGATAGATGAGAGCATCAGAATAGTTGACCGTCTTAATCTAGAGCAGGAGAAGTTGTCATTTGAGATAAAGGCCGGTGAAGGAGCTGCAATAACTGAAGCCCCTAGAGGCATACTGTACCATTACTACAAGTTTGATAGAGAGGGAAAGGTTGAGAAAGCAGACATAGTCACTCCAACAGCCCATTATGCTTACAACATCGAGAGAGACATGTACGAACTCGTTCCGAACCTACTGGATCAGCCCCTCGAAGAAGCTACACTGAAATGTGAAATGCTGGTAAGAGCTTACGACCCATGTATTTCCTGCTCTGCCCACTTTGTGAAGCTGAGAGTAGAAAAGACACAGTTACGCAGAACTGTTGGAAAACAACGCTAAGATACAGCCAGAAGCTTCTTGTATGAAATGAAAACTGCTAGCCATGATATTCTGTAGCCATGTCGAGGGTTTGAATAGGGCTTCTAGCATCAGACTTCCTCGTCTACTAGATTTCTGCAACCAATATTGAAATGAACTGCGCAGGATATGGCTGTACTCTCTAAGAACCTTCCCAAGCATCGACGCTTACGATTCGACCTTCCTTCTCCTCGAGCAAGCACAATCTGCCTCGAAGCTTCTTCGCCTCATTAATTACCCGTTGTTCCTCTTCCGAAATCTCACAGCCTGGAATTGTCAGATTGCAGAGTACCCTACCCCATTCTTCAGTCTTTACCTCGACGACCCAGAGTCCTCCAGAATTTCGAAAAACTTCTCTGATCCGCCCTATGAAACTCCGAGGGGCTACAGCCAAGCTAAGCACCCATAAAGTGTATTTTAGAACCGATTCCGTATAAAGTATGGCTTTACGCTCATCGGTAGGCAACCTTTATTCGCTCACGAAACAACCAATTTGTAGTTAAGGAAAACTTGATCAACAGGTGGTCAATGATGTCGCGCCATTCCATAATTTCGAAGATCAAGAAGAGAGACGGGTCAATCGTCGAATTCGACCAAAACAAGATTACGATCGCAATTGGTAAGGCGATAGTGGCCGTCAACGCCAAGAACGGTCGAGTAGCGGAGAAACTTTCAGGTGAAGTTGTGGACATTCTTGAGAAGAGATTCGCAGGGAAGATTCCGGGAGTGGAGGATGTTCAAAACATCGTTGAAGAGGTTTTGATCAGACACGGATACGCGGATGTCGCCAAGGCGTACATATTGTATCGTCAGAAACGTGCGGAGATAAGGGAAGCGAAGAGGTTCTTGGGCGTAACCGATGACCTGAAGCTTGGAGTAAATGCAGCGCAAGTCTTGAAGAGAAGATACTTGCTGAAAGATGAAGAAGGCAAAGTGATCGAAACACCCAGCCAGATGTTCCGAAGGGTCGCAAAGGCCGTAGCCGAAGTCGATTTGCGATACGACAGAAAAGCAGACGTTAAGAAAACTGAGAATGAGTTCTATCGACTCATGACCAATCTAGAGTTTCTTCCGAACTCTCCAACGCTCATGAACGCGGGAACCGACATTGGCCAACTTTCAGCGTGCTTCGTACTGCCGGTTCAGGACTCTATTGAAGGAATCTTCGACGCTGTGAAGTACATGGCTATCATCCACAAGTCTGGCGGAGGAACAGGGTTCTCTTTCTCCAATCTGAGACCTGAAGGAGACCTCGTTAGAAAGACTAAAGGCACCGCTTCCGGCCCAGTCTCCTTCATGCGAGTCTTCGATACAGCCACAGATGTTATCAAGCAGGGGGGAAGAAGACGAGGGGCAAACATCGGGATACTTCGGGTTGACCATCCAGATATTCTGAAGTTCATTACGGCGAAGAGCAAGGAAGGTTTTCTCAGCAACTTCAACATATCAGTAGCCGTGACTGACAGCTTTATGAAAGCTCTTGAACGTGACGCGGAGTACGAACTTAGGAATCCAGCCACTGGGAAGAATGTAAAGAGACTGAAGGCCAAGGATGTCTTCGATCTGATTGTAACCATGGCATGGAAGACTGGTGATCCTGGAATAGTATTCATCGATGAAATAAACAGGCGGAACCCTACTCCCCACGTCGGAGATATAGAGAGTACGAACCCTTGCGGTGAACAACCGCTCCTTCCTTTCGAATCTTGCAACCTCGGCTCGATAAATCTGGCGAGGATGGTCAAAGGTCGAGAGATCGACTGGGCGAAATTGAGAAGAACGATTGGAGTGGCCGTTCACTTTCTAGACAACGTGATCGACGCGAATCAGTATCCTCTTCCTCAGATAGAGAAAATGACGAAGAGCCACAGAAAGATCGGTTTGGGCGTTATGGGGTTTGCGGAAGCACTGATCAAATTGGGGATACCATACGATTCTAACAGGGCTCTCGAAATCGGAGAGAGAATAATGAAGTTCATAAGAGTCGAAGCTGAGAAAAAATCTATGGAGATCGCAAGAAAGAGAGGGTCATTCCCCAACTTCAAGGGAAGCGTTTGGGAAAAGAAAGGATATAAGCAGATGAGAAATGCAGCTTTAACGACTATAGCGCCGACAGGAACTATAAGTGTTATCGCAGGGACGACGAGCGGAATCGAACCACTGTTCGCAGTCTCCTTCGTTCGAAACGTGATGGAAGGCACTAGACTACTTGAGGTCAACACGGATTTTGAAGAGATCGCCAAGGGAAGAGGATTCTACAGTCGAGAACTCATGATGATGGTTGCGAAGAAAGGTTCCGTTCGGAGTTTTACGGAAATCCCAGAAGACATCCGCAGACTTTTCGGAACCGCCCTTGATATAGATCCTGAATGGCACGTAAGAATTCAGGCAGCATTCCAAAAGCATGTCGATAACGCAGTGGCAAAGACAATCAATCTTCCTCAAGATGCCACACCAGAAGACGTGAGAAAAGCATTCCTGCTGGCTTACAAGTTGAAATGTAAAGGCATAACTGTATACAGATACGGGAGCAAGAAGGAACAGGTCCTCTACGTTGGTCCAGCTCTAGGAGAGAGGCCTGAGGAAGAACATATAAGTGTTGATTCAGAGTACTCTGGCGGTTGCCCAGCGATGACTTGCCCGTTTTAGCTCAGGGCCGCCCAATCTCGCTTGATTATTTTCGTTTCTCTCTCTTCGTTATAAATTCGAATCTACTTCCTATCGAATAGTGGAGAAGAGTGCACTCGAAAGATTGTGATTACTGCAACCGAATTCTAAATATTCTATCTAGAAACTCACTTTTATGGTGCAGTGCTATCGCAAAGCACGTTGAGTCAAACCCGTCCACAGTGCAACGGCACCTTTCAGCCCTCATTGAGAAGGGTCTTGTTAGGGAGAATATCTACGCAGGAATAAAATTCTACGGAAGAACAAGGCGCCATCCGGCACGAAACAAAGGCAAACAGCACTGAAACTAGCTAGTCAACAGATACTTCTCGAGCAGGACCCTTGATCTCCAAGATGCTCAAACTATTCGTGTACTACAGGCTCCCGCTCTAACTGTTTCAAAAGCCATAAAGAAGCAAAGCCCTAGTTCCAGTCGAAGCGAAAATTGTAGATAGAACCTGTGCTTACACTAACTACTATGATGCTACCGGAACAGAAGTTTGTGTTGCCACTTCGAGGCGCGACAAGCCATGGCTTATGAAATTGGAGTGGCGACGCTTACGGGGGCATTCATTCTAGGGCTCGCCCACACACTGGAGCCTTGCGAAGACAAAGCGGTCGTCTCGCTGTACGCACTTTGGGCAAGCGAGAGGTGGAGGGAGGGGATTCTTATGGTCGTACTTTACGGGTTTGGCATGGCGTTGATCGACACAACCTTGGGATTCCTATTTGCTTTCGTCGGAGTGAACCTTCTGGAAGCATTCAAAGCGATTCTCGAGTTAATCGCTGGGCTGATAACTATCGTCTTCGGCTTCTTTATGCTAACCGGCTGGTCAATAGTTCACATAGCTCATCATCACGACGGGGTCTCTTCTAGCGGGCCCAAGATAAGCGAACGTTTGAGGATGTCGACAGCTTTGCTTTTCGGCCTTATTAGAGGTCTCCCACCTTGCCCTTTCGAATTGGCAGTTTTCATTTGGGCTGCTTCGATGGGTAGTGTGTTGATGGGCACGCTAACCGTATTCATATTCGGTCTAGGAACCACCGCGGGCCTGATACCTCTGGGCTTCTTGATGGGAGGCATCTCTGGTGTTGCTAAGAAGACAAAGTACGCAGGTTGGATTCCCAAGATTTCGGGCTCCATAATAGTAGCGATAGGAATCGCCCTTATCGTATTCTCGCTGACAGGCAGCTAGCAAGCGGTATTATTCATCCGGGTTCCCGTTTTGCCATTTGTTTGATCATGCGTGCCAGTATGCCGAAGACAATCAGGGTTACCGTTGTTACCAGTACTTGGTTGGGAGGAGCTTTCATAAGGCCTTCGTAGACCGCCCATAAGACGCCGAGAAAAGTTGCCTTCATCGTTGTAGAGACATCGCATCTAAGAGATAAGCGATCGCGACGGTTACCCGCCAACCGACAAAGAAAGTGGCGAGAGCAAGGGCGCCGCCTATACTCAGTTTTCCGGCGTGTACGATGAGAAAACTAGAGCCGGGTCCATACTTGTTCTTCAGCTTCGTCAGATACGGCTCGGCTCTAGGGTAGCATTCAATGGCACGTATAGACCCTGACAGCCGTAGTCGTCAAGAGATTGGCTAGACGCAGAGCCGCGGCGACTCAAGGCCAAGAGCAGAATAGCGGAAGAAGTGCGTTTGTTGAGGTATCTTTTCGCGTTCTCTGGAATTCTTGGACAAAAATTTTAAGAATCTGTAAGCTACAGACGGTATCGGTGATCGATTTTGTCGAAGGAAGAAAAGCGTGGACTAGAAAGCGTTCTGCCTGAGGAGACTAGAAAGGAGATTCGGGCGCGTGTTGATGAAGTTGCAGGTGAGTTGAAGAAGAAAGTAGAAGAGTTCAGGGAAAAGAGGGTGAAAGAACTCCTCGAAGATAAGACTCTCATGGCAATGGGCATAGCATTCGCGATAGGTCTCGCTTTAGGTGTTGCTCTGGCGAAATCTAGGGAGTAAACCTCAGCATTGTCGAAGGACTTCCTCAATGCAATTCTGAAGAAGATATATTCCACTATTCTTGCAGAAGCTCAAGAGGCTGTAGGCGGCTACGTGAAGGGCAAGATCAAGCAAGTCTTGAGAACGATCGCAGTCGCTGTGACAGCGGTCGTCTTTCTTGCGGCGGGCGCTATTTTCATCTGTATCGGTTTGATTCGATACCTCAGCTTGATCGTGCCTTTATGGTTGGCTTGGATATTTGTGGGAATAATTGTGGCGATGATCGGTCTCTTACTGCTACTGGTTTCTCTACTGTCTTTCAAAACCTGAGCGTCGAAGGTGAAGAATGCTCTTAGAGTCTACCACCTACCATGCTTCCACTCTTTTTCATCCGCCATCGAAATTCATTGTTCTCTCTGAAAGTGCTTGGGTTATCAAGCATGCGAAAAATCTAGTCACCTTCTTTTTTGGTACCCACAACATCCTTAATAGAGATCTTCCTTGTGGAGAGATCAACCTTTGGAATCTTCCACATGCAGCCTCTTATCAACTCCGACAAGTCAGCGCAGCTCAATTTCGCGGGCTATTTTTTCCCCACAATGTCACAGGCGCTTTTACGTCGCTTCTTAAAAGCTCAAGGAGAAATGCGCTATCCGCTCAAAAACGTCTTTTCGAAATCTTTCAATGTCGCTGGGATAAGCTTGGGCATCTTTGATGCTTCCGATGCTTCTTGGTAGTCATATAGCACCTGCAACTGTCCATTGCATTTTCGACATTTGAGAAGCTTCTCGCCTGTGCTATACTCTTGTCCGCACTCGAGACACTTTAGACTCGACATCAGACTCATTCCGGACTCACTGCATCCGCAATCAATTTCGTGACTTTGTGTGCTTCAAGACCTTCGGGGTCTTTGAGTGGATTGAAAACCATTATGGAAAGCCCTTGAAGCTTCCCTGTCGCTCTCGCAATACGGATAGCGCTAGAAAATTCGGAAAGCGCCAATCCATCCGGAACAGGGAGAATTTGGGCTTTCATCGCACTTTCATCCAAGACATCTAGATCTACATGAATGTAAAACTGATCGCATCCAGCCTCAAGCCTCTCAAGAGCATCCTTCATAACGGCTTCGGCACCCAGCTCACGTATCTTGGCTCGAGAATAGACATGAACTCGCGAGCCTTCGAGAGCGATCTTCTCAGGCGGGTCAAGATCTCTCACACCGAAGAGAACTATACTCTCTTCGGGCAGTTGTGGAGCATAACCGAACATCCTCGTAAGCATCTCTGGGCCGCGACCGGCGACAACTGCAACATTCATTCCGCCAATTAGCCCTGAGGGGGTTGTCTCAGGCGTATTGAAATCTCCATGGGCATCAAAATAGATTAGACCTATTGGTTCCTTTAGACCCTTTTTGAGACCCTCGATTATTCCCATCAGAACGCTGTCCTCTCCTCCTAGGATCAATGGAAAATAAGCATCTCGACATATCCTCTCAACTCTAGAAGCTAAGACTCTACATAACGCTATGACTTGCTGAGGATTGAGAAGCCTAGGATTCGAATCGTCGTAAGGCGGCAGATCTGCCTGGATGTCACCAAGATCTTTAACCACACAGGCGACTTTTCTTAATCGTTCAGCCAGTCCGGCGTTCCTTAAAGCTTGAGGCCCTTTGTCTATGCCTTCCCTTCTCCAACCGACGTTGTATGGAACTCCGAGAATACCAACCTTTGAGATTATATCCATTTGAAGTCACGCTGCAAATCGATTGTAAGGCTTCATAGAAGTACAAGTCTCATTAAGACTTTCTTTTCGCTACCAAGTTCTTCCATCCCAACGAATAGGCGAGTTTCCGTTAGAAAAGCCTCTGTTTGTGGTGGCTATCAGAAAAAGCCCAACGTCTTGACCAAGTGCTTGACGCTAGCTGTCAGAACTGAAGGGATCACGTTTCTTTCGATATCTTCTTCAGCTGCCTCTGATACATCTCCATTACCTCTTTCGTCGTAGTTCCGTCCTCAGCGGCCTTATCAGCTCTATAGTTGCCAGTAAATCGCGGGAAACGGATCGCCAGCCCACTTCCTTGTCTAATACCGTCTAGGCATGTCGTATGAATAGGGCTCAAAGTTATTTCAGCCCCTATAACTTCTAGAACCAAGCTCGGGCTGAACCATACATCTGCAGTCAACTTTGAGTCAACTCTAGCATGTTTATGCTTGAGCTCATATGGCTTAAGCATCTTCGGTAGCTCAGCTAGATCTTTGTCAGTGAATCCTGAGCCGCACTTGCAGACAGTTCGAAAGATATCGCCATCTTCGTCGTACGCTGCCAGCAAAAGCGCGCCATAGCTTCCAGCGCGTCTTCCTCTACCGTAAAATGCTCCAACAGCAACTAAGTCGACTGTATCAGTCATCTCAGATTTGTATTCTCTCTTGTACTTGATCCATGTCCAGCCTCGGGCTCCCGCCTTATATACGGAGTCAGGTCCCACAGACTTCACCATCAATCCCTCGCAGCCTTCAGAGATCGCATGATCCATGTAGCGGTCGAGCTCTTCGGGATTTTCGGTGATCAATTGTTGAGCTATCTTTATCCTTTCGCTCTCAGCGACTATTTTTGATAATTCTCTTCTTCTCTCTGGGTAAGGTCTGAGAGTGTAGTCCTTGCCTTTAGCATAGAGGAGGTCGAAGAGGAAGACGCCGACAGGTATCTCCTCAGCCATCTTCTCGATCTCATACTTTCGTCCTCTTCTTTGAGAGATCATCTGGAAAGGCTGCATATCGCCAGTGTCGGGGTCCAAGGCAACGCATTCCCCCTCAATAATAGCGTCTTTCACCTTTGCGCTCTGTCTTATCAGTTGAGCAGCATCTGGGAACTGACTCGTGACATTCTCTAGCCTTCTAGAGAAGAGAGAAATCTCATTCGTTGATACGTGAGCTTGCAGTCGCAAGCCGTCGTACTTATACTCAGCGGAACCTCTACCTCCGAGCTTTTCAAGGATTTCTGCTGCGCTTGAAAGACGTTCAGCAAGCATCGGCCTGATAGGCTTTCCAACGGTTACCTTGAATCCTCTTACTCCTTCTATCCCCTCATAAGCTACGGTCCTCGCGACGTATCCGAGATCGGATGAGAGATTGTAAGCTCTCTCAAGATCTTGACGAGCCTCCTTCCCCCCAGCATAAGCTATTGCCAAAGCGTCTAAGATCGTCATATCAGCTACGCCAAGTCTCAGTTTTCCCAAAGCCATCCTGAGAATGTATTTAGCTTCCTTCGGCGTGGAATCATTGAGAAGGCTGCAGAGCAGTTTGATCTTTACGTCTATTGAGCCTGGACCTGATGCGTGGGCCATCTTATCGAAAGCGTCATAGACCGCTTCTACGGTGAGAGGCTTCTGGAATAAGCTCATCTGAGCTTTTCTGGCCAATAGCTTTTCAGCTGTTTCGCCGAGGTCTCCTGTCTTCTTATAGTGTCTTTCAACCTGCTCCTCCTGTTGCCCTGTTACAACAGCTATCGCTTTCAAAGCTAGCTTCTCCGCTACTCCAAGCTCTACGCCAACGTAGTCTGGATAGAGTTTCCCTTGAGTCAGGTAGACGACCTTGTCTACAACCCCCTTCGATGTCTCTTTAAGAAGATTCACAAGCAGGTCGGTCATTTCAAGCCTCTTTGTTGTCGCCTCGATCTTCTCGTAAGCGTCGACGATGAGATTGTACCTCAATCATTATCCCAGTAATAGCCTAGGCTTCTTCATCCAATTAAGTTTGCGAGCGCCCGTCAAAATGTTTCTTCGTGAACAATATCTTCTAGGCTTCTCCTAGGCGAAGCGGATGGAGATTCAGCTGGGGAACCGATTGGAATGATTGCGACCGGCCTGATGTTACTCGGTGCTTCAATTGCTTGAGCTGCTCTTGCTTCATCAAAAGCTCCTACCCAACATGAACCCAACCCGATCGCGTGAGACGCTAGCAACATATTCTGTATAAATGCCGCAGTGTCTTGAAGACAGTATAGACCAGTTCCTCGATTTCCGTACCGTCTTGCTGATCTCGCCGGGTGCGCACACACAACTACCACGACGGGAGCCTCCGCGATAAAGTATTGTCCAAAGGCGGCATGAGCCAATGCCATCTTCCTTCCATTATCGCGAACGACCACGAGCTCCCAAGGCTGGAGGTCTCCAGCTGAAGGTGCCTGCCTTCCAGCATCTATAATCTTTATCAACTGCGCTTCGGTCACGTCTTTCTCGGAAAATGCGCGTATGCTGCGCCTTCCATAGATAGCCTCGAAGACATCCATTACGGAGATCCCCCAGCTTAATATCAAGGCTCAAGCATCAAAATCTTTCCAAATTCGATCTTGAACATGCGAAGGAACGAGCTACGATGAACAACTTTCGCTGCCATACTTAGTAGAAAGTTTCGAAAGAGAATTACTAGCGGAGTTGGGACAAGAGCCACTATTTGAGCCAAGACCGCAACGACGGTTCTACCGGCGCCGAACAAGCCCATCGAAAACACGAGCAAGTCAAAATTTTTTCACTAGAGCCATACGTTTAATTCTGAGCTCACGCAAAACAGTTCATGTCTTCACTCAGACATCCGCCTCATTTTTCTGGCCTACCATATTCGTACTTGTCGAAGCTTCGAGGAGGGGCTTAGTGAAGTACCCAAAAGAAAGGGTGGTGAAATTGAAAGAGGAAATTGAGAATTCTGAGCGGAGAAGGTTCATCCGCAAGCTTACGAGCATAACCGCATTGGCAGGAATTGGCGGATTAATCTTCGGACATCTAACTGATAGGAGCCTCGTGCCCTTGGTGCAAGCGGCAAACGGCGACCCATTGAAGATCGGCCAAGCGAACACCGGTACTCTTGAAACCTCTCTAACAAGTAGCGTATCTAACAGCAACGCCTTCAGGGCAGACAATATCTCGACTAGCGGACAATCAATTGGCGTACTCGGAAGATCGATGTCGACTAAAGGAATAGGTGTTTGTGGACAGGCGAAGGCAACAACTGGAAACAATTGGGGCGTGTGGGGAATTTCGCAGTCGTCGAGCGGGGCGGGCGTTTCAGGGTTGGGGGTAACGGGTGTATATGGATGGACGATCTCGGACAGCGGGGTGGGCGTTGAGGGAAGGGCAGCAGCAGCCGGGGGGATAGGCGTAAAAGCCGTCAACCAAGCCACGAACGGAGTAGCGCTCCAATGTCAAGGCCATGCACTACCATCATCAGACAATGCCTACAACTGCGGTGACAATAGTAAACGCTGGAAGCTTGTCCGAGCAAAAACCGTTACATCAGGCGACCTAGCCTTCGAGAACGACTACCGATTCACAGAAGACAAACATTCAGGGCTGCTGCTTCTAAACCAGAAGGGTGAAAGAATAGCGAGATTCGACGAGCAAGGCAACCTCCACATAAAAGGCGACATTATCAAAGACCTCTAGCTTACAGTCGCCTTCTCCAATCTTTCCCCGTTGTTGACCTTGATAGCCTGCGAGGCACGCACTGATACTGCGTTTGGAAGACCGCGAGCTCTGATGATCTGAAGAGCAAATCTATCGTTGCGAAAAACTTTTGCTCAGCAACATTTCAGATTTGTCTGGACACGAGCGGAAACCTCAGTCAGTGGAAGGCTTTACCTGACAAAGTTTGAGAGGGGGATGGCGAGGCTCAAAGAGCGGCAGGCGACTTCGCATTCAAAATGTTGAAACGCTCATAAGGAAGCCCGTAGCGATTACGAAGGAGGAAGCTGAGGATGGCCGTACACGCAAACTGCTTCGTTCTAATATCCGAATTTCTCCGCCTTTCCAAGATAGTCCATCAGGATCGGCATGAGACTTGAAGCAGGAATTCTTCCGATGTTTCCGGCGGCAGCATGGCTTTCAGTGAACTTCGCTATTCTACTTGAAGGGACGTCAGGGCCTGCTATAGCTAGAGGGACCGGATCTGAGGTGTGATCACGAACGTTCACTGGGGTGCAGTGATCGCAGGTCACTGCAAAATAGTTTGTACTTAAACCAACTTTATCGATTATCAGGCCGACCATCTCATCGATCTTCTCGATGATCTTGACCTTCGTTTTGAAGTCTCCGTCATGTGATGCTACATCACAAGCTTTCACGCTGACGAAGACCAGATCGTTCTCCCTACTCGTTTCGACTGCTGCTCTTGCTTTCGCAAGAAAATCTGTGTTTAGGCCTCCGGTTGCGCCTTTAACATCGAGGAGAGACATTCCAGCAATCTTACATATTCCTCGAACCATGGCGACCGCGGCTATGCAACAGGCTTTAATATTGTAGAGTTCTGGGAGAGGCGTTATCGACGGGAGAGTTCCTGCGCCTCGTGGCAGAATTATGTTCGCCAGCTTCTGGCCCTTCTTCGCTCTCTCGATATTGACCGGATGGTCTTTAAGCAGTTCATACGATCTCCTCACGAATTCATTCAGTCCTTCAGCTGTCCTCACCGCCTCTTCAGTGGCGTCCAGAGGCTTCGATTTCAATACTCGAACTCCAGTGGAATGTGGATCTGCATCTGAAACCATTCGAGAGATGCCTTCGCCGCTGAAGACGAGTACACCTCGATGCTCGACAGTCTCTTGAAACTCCACTTTTACGCCGGGACCTGCCTCCAGTTGCATCTTGTCGAGAACCTTGGCTAGTTTTCTCGTCCCAGTCTTAATCCTTCCAGCCCGCCTATCCAAGACTTTCATATTTTCATCAACTGTCGCGAAGTTACAGCGGAAAGCAACGTCTCCAGGCTTTAGCGTTATCCCAGCTCCTTCGGCCTCCAGTGAACCTCGACCCGTATAATACTGGTAAGGGTCATAGCCCAACAAAGCGAAATGGGCTACATCGCTTCCAGGTCTTACCCCGGGGCGTACAGGATCCATCAGGCCTACTGAGCCAGCTTTGGTCAATCTACTTATGTGTGGGGTGTTTGCCACTTCAAGAGGTGTCCTGAACTTGTAGTCTTGGACTGGACGGTCAGCCATACCGTCGCAAATTAACATTATTGCCGCTTTGCCAACCAATCTGCGCACCAGTTCAGTAGTATCCGAAGTTTCTGGCATTATAACGTTTTATACTTAGACCTGTCTATCGTGAGTGAAGTGCGTATGGTTTCATTGCGGGTCGTGTCTCAAGGCGCATAGCGTCATTTTGATGCCGTGCATCGAGCAATATCTTATTACCGCCTCCAATTAACATACATTTCCTACGCTAGTGGCGCAGGTTGCTTCCGGTTAAAGATGAGAATCCATTATCGATTACGCCAGTCGTAACATGGCTTCTCATAGCCTCATGCGTCTTGGTCTTTGTCTGGCAGATCGCGGGCGACTTCGATGCAATAATCTTCGACTACGGGTTTACTCCTGCAAGAATCGCTAATGGAGAAGGATACTTTACCTTGATCACTTCTATGTTTCTTCACGGAGGGTTACTTCACCTCTTCGGCAATATGCTCTACCTGTATATTTTCGGGGATAATATCGAAGATATGTGCGGCCATTTGCCATACTTCATGTTCTACATGCTCTCGGGAATCCTTGCATCCTTAGTCTTTGCGCTGACGGCTTGGGGTTCGACGGTCCCAGCTGTAGGCGCTTCAGGAGCCATATCCGGGGTACTAGGAGGCTACATGGTTCTCTTCCCGAAAGTGAGAATTAAGACCGCGGTCACTCTAGGCTGGTTCATCAGGTTGATCTATGTTCCAGCATATGTGATGATTGGATTTTGGTTCGCATATCAGTTTCTGCTGGCTCTGCTCGCAGTGGAAACGGGCGTCGCATACTGGGCCCACATAGGAGGCTTTGCTGCGGGAGTAGTTCTCGTGAAGGTTTTTGCTCGGAGAAAGAGATATCACCCGATGTATTATGCCCGATAGATTTTATTAATCAGGCTTGCATAGTAGCGCGACTGGTAATCCGGTTGAGTCCAGTGTGCAGGGTCAACCTATGAACATCGTAGTTTGCGTGAAACAGGTTCCTGATGTCCTCGAGCTGAAGATCGATCCAGTAACACATACATTGATACGTGAAGGCGTTCCAAGCATATTGAATCCTTTCGATGAATTCGCTGTTGAGGAAGCAATTAGAATAAAGGAGAAGCACGGCGGCGAAGTCATAGTCGTAACAATGGGTCCTCAGCAAGCTAGAGAAGCCCTTTTGAAATGTCTCGCCATGGGAGCTGACAGAGCTATCCTGCTAACAGATAGAGCTTTCGCAGGAGCGGACACATGGGCCACCTCCTATACGCTAGCTCAAGCCGTAAAGAGGTTGAACTACGACATAATCCTATGCGGAAAGCAGGCAATCGACGGAGATACAGCCCAAGTAGGACCGGAACTCGCGGAACACTTAGGAATTCCTCAGATAGCTGGTGTCAAGAAAGTCGAGGTCGACCCTCAAAACAGAAAGGTAATTGCACATCGAGAGACGGACGAAGGCTACGAAATCGTTGAATCAAAATTCCCAGTTCTCTTAACCGCTATTAAAGGTCTAAACGAGCCGAGGATCCCCTCTATAATGGGCATCCTCACGGCTAAGAAGAAAGAGACAAAGACAATAGTAGCAGCAGATCTCGCTGAGGACACCTCTGTCTTCGGATTGAAAGGGTCTCCGACCCAGGTCCTAAAGGTTTTCACCCCTGAGCCCCGTAGCGGAGGCGTTGTGATTCAGTGTGCGGATCCTAATGCTGCTGCTCGCCAACTCGTTGAGTTTCTCACTTCGCAGAGGATCATCAGCCTCGAAAAAGAGGAGGAGGCTCAGTGAGTCAAGAAAAGACGAAGGACGTTTGGGTGATATCAGAACAGCACGAAGGAAAACTGAGACCTGTATCCTTCGAGCTTCTCGGAGTAGGCAAGAGACTTTCAAAAAAGCTCGGCGAAGAACTAGCTGCTGTTCTCATAGGAAACAAGGTATCCGATCTCGCTAGACCGCTCGCCGCCTACGGCGCAGACAAGGTCTATCTCCTGGAAGACGAACAGCTTGGACGCTACACGCCCGATGGATACACGAACGCACTGAGCGAACTGATATTGAACAAGAAACCTTCGATTGTTCTATTCGGAGCGACGATAATTGGAAGAGAGTTTGCTCCTCGCGTCGCCGCTAGAGTTCAAACCGGACTCACTGCAGACTGTACAGGACTTGACATAGATGACGAAGGCCACCTCGTCCAGATACGACCGGCCTTCGGAGGAAAGCTTATGGCCATGATAGTTTGTCCAAAGAAGCGTCCACAAATGGCGACGGTACGTCCGAACGTTATGAAGAAAAGCAACCCAGACTGGTCCAGAGAACTCAGGATTGAACGAGTAGAAATCAAGGTAGTTCCTGAGATTATAAGAACCAAGATTTTGGACATTGTAAAGGAAGTGAGCTCTGAAACAATCAAGGTTGAAGAGGCTAGAATAATAGTCTCTGGAGGCAGAGGGCTCGGGTCGCCTGAGAACCTCAAGATGGTAGAAGATCTGGCGCAGGTTCTTGGAGCAGCTGTGGGAGGCTCAAGAGCTATAGTGGACGCGGGATGGCTGCCTCATCACCAACAGATCGGCCAGACAGGAAAGACGGTTGCCCCAAAACTGTATGTAGCTATCGGCATATCAGGCGCAATCCAACATCTTGTTGGAATGCAAACCTCAGACATCATTGTTGCGGTTAACAAGGATCCTGAGGCCCCTATCTTCAAGGTTGCAACATTCGGAATAGTTGGAGACCTTTTCCAAATAGTCCCAGCGATCACAGAGTCGCTTCGAAAAGCAACAGCCAAGAAAAATTAGATTGTTCAGGCGCTGGTAGAGTACTCGGATCTTCCTTTTACAGAGGAAAAGGAGCTTTCTTGGGAAAGCGGTTAGAGAGTTCTGCCAAAAGCAACTGGATCCCAAAGCAAGGGAGATCGAGAACAAACCCTGTTGAACCATCGCCTTCACAAAAGCGTTGGGTACCTTCTTCTCGTCATCTATCTGCCTCGCGATCGGTTTCATGTTTTCCGAATACTTCCTGCTTTTCTCTGAATTTGAAATCCAACATTTTCGTTCCTGCAAGGTCATGTTACTGCAGAGACCTGCAAGTTAGTAGCCACTTTTAGTTGACGGAGGCAATGATGGAAAACTCTTTTTATCAAAAGTCTTCCATAAAGGTCAACGATCGCATCAGGCGAGCGGAAATGCAGCCATTAGAGGGCATAAGAGTTCTAGATCTCTCCAGAGTCTTGACTGGCCCCTTCTGTTCAATGATTCTTGCAGACTTGGGCGCTGAGGTGATCAAGGTGGAAATGCCCGGCACTGGAGATGACACTAGGGCTTGGGGACCGCCGTTTCTAGATAATGAAAGTGCATACTTTCTCTGCATCAATCGAAACAAGAAGAGCATAGTTCTCGACCTTAAATCAGAGAAGGGGAAGGTGGTACTTTTTGAGTTGGCTAAGAAATGTGACGTTTTCCTAGAGAATTTCAGCCCGGGCGTGACCGGAAAGCTGGGGGTTGATTACGAAAACGTTCGAAAAGCCAACCCTAGAATAATCTACTGCTCGATCTCAGGTTTCGGGCAAACAGGGCCATATCGAAACAGGCCTGCGTATGATATTGTCCTTCAGGCCATGGGAGGATTGATGGCAATCACAGGCGAACCAGATAGGCCACCGATTCGCATAGGCGTAGCTATAACAGACATCGGAGCGGGTATGTACGCAGCCATCGCGATCTTGGCGGCATTGACAGTTCGCGAGAAGACTGAAAAGGGGCAGTGGATAGACATTTCTCTCCTCGATGGAACAGTTTCCTGGATGACTTACATGGCTGCGAACTATTTTGCGACGGGGAAGGTGCCTGAAAGGATGGGATCTGCGCACCCAACGATCGTGCCGTATCAGTGTTTTGAGACGATGGACAGGAAATATCTGATTTTGGCCGTCGGAAATGACAGGCTTTGGAGGAACTTATGCAGAGCTTTGAATCTAAGAGATCTTGCCGAAGACCCTCGTTTCGCAACGAATCCTGAAAGGGTCAAGAATAGGGCGCAACTCATTCCTAGGCTTAGCGAAGTATTTCTTTCCAAGACGCGGGATGATATGCTCCAAATTCTAATGAGAGAGGATGTTCCTTGCGCTCCTGTCTACACTATGGACGAAGTCTTTTCGGATCCTCAAGTGCTGCATCGAGATATGCTGGTCGAAATGGAACATCCGACAGCCGGGAAAATAAAGCAAATAGGGAGCCCGATCAAACTTTCCGGAACCCCTGTCAGAATCGAAGCTCCACCTCCTTTGCTCGGCCAACACACCGAGTACATACTCCGAAAGGTACTTGGGTATACGTATGAAGATGTCCAGCGCTTCAAAGAAAACTGAAGCCCCGACCAAATGAGCTAACAGCTCTTTCTCGTGAACAAAGTTAATACCTCGCTCGATGACTAAGAGTATCGCAATTCTACGAAGTAAGGCGATAATCTAGGCATGTATGACAGGAGATTCTCGAAGCAAATCAAGCTCTCGATACCATCATGGACAATAACTCAGAGAACTACTGGAATACTTGAGCGCACGCTTGAAGGGAAGCCTCCGAATAAGAGGGATGCACTATATCTCATGAACTGCGGAAACATAGATGATATCTTCTCTCTCTTCTCCATTGCATCAAGAGTTAGAAAGATTCATTTCGGCGAGCAAGTCTTCCTGTATGGGTTTATCTACTTCTCGACGTACTGCCGAAACATGTGCAGATTTTGCTTCTATAGAAAGCCGAACTCCAAGTGTCCTAGGTACCGCAAGGACCCGAGGGATATATGTGAGACAGCCCGACTTCTTGAGAAGTCAGGAGTTCATCTGGTTGACTTGACCATGGGTGAGGATCCTATTATTCATGATAGAAAGAAATACAGCCTACTGGTAGAGCTGGTCAAACATGTGAGAGACACCGTCAACGTGAGTATTATGGTTTCACCGGGCGTGCTTCCGCGGAGTGTATTGAGGTCCCTGAGGAAAGCTGGTGCTGACTGGTATGCTCTATACCAGGAGACCCATAACAGAGCGCTCTTCTCAAGGTTGCGGGTTGGTCAGGATTACGATGAGAGGATGAAGGCGAAGTTTATGGCTCAGAAGGAAGGATTGCTGATCGAAGAAGGCATGTTACTAGGCGTCGGGGAAAGTGATGAGGATAGAGTGGATTCCATCTTCGCTATGAAACGGCTCCAGGCTAGCCAAGTTAGGGCCATGGGCTTTATCCCACAGGAGGGTTCACCTATGGCGGATCGAACATCTCCGCCAATCATTGATGAAATGAAGACAATGGCCGTTATGAGATTGGTTAATCAAGACAGGTTGATGCCTGCATCGTTCGATATTGATGGATTGAAGGGTTTGGAGCTACGGTTAGCCTCAGGCGCGAACGTTATCTCCTCCATCATCCCGCCAAAGTCAGGGTTAGCTGGAGTTGCACAAGCTCACTTGGGCGTAGACGAGGGCCTAAGAACCGTGGGGAGCATCAGACCATACATAGAGCGGCTGGGCTTGCGTGTCGCCTCGAAGAAATCTTATGCAAGATGGCTTGATGAAGAGAAGGAACATCAATTCAGGACTGCAAATTAATTGGAGGAACGGATTCACTCTGAACTATAACTGTTTGAGAATTGTTTTGACTATCTTGTGAACGGCAGATTTGCCTACACGTCTGAAAATTATAGATTCAAACAACCGGTTCCAAGTAAAAAAAGGATTAGAGGCTGCCAGAATTTGTCAAGATCTACAATTTTGAGAAACCCCGGTTGGAGACGATGAATGAAACATGTAGAAAATAGAAGCGCCAGCCCCGCCCCGACGGGGCTAATTCATCCTCGGCGGTCGAACCAAGCTGCTTGGTTACGCTGCGCCGAGTCACTGGCGCTGAGGTTTGATCGAACGTCATCAAACGTTCGATTAGTCCGAAGCTGGCGACATCATGCCCTGTTAACCGCAGTTTTCTCAAATAGTTTCGTGACAGAGTTTATCTTGAAATCACATATTCGTGCGATTCTAGCTTTTGCCGCAAGGCCCTTCGCATATCCTGTCAACGCTATGATCAGGCCGATGTCAAGTTTCTTCCTGAGTTCTGTCATCGCGCACTCGTCCGACAGTGTCATGACGTCTACGCCGAGTTTCCTTGCAACATAGGCCTTCGCTTCGCCTATCCTTAATTTCTTTTCCATCTGTGCCCTTGCGACAAGGTCTCCGGCGGTTCTTAGGCCACCCATGCCGAAGCAGAATCTGTAGGGGAGGTCCATACCTCCTGGGTCGCCAGCTCCTATCTATATGCCGTCGACATCTGCAATTGTTATCATCGCCTTGGCTGCTCTAGTTACCGCGTCTACAGGCGGTATCTCAGTCATAGGTATGCTACAAACACCCATGCCCATGTTAACATGGATCGGTATCTGAACAGCTTTGCTCACAGCCTTAATGAATGCGAGGGCCCTTCCCAAATTCCAAGGAAAAGATTTTGTCGTTCTCGTATTTACGACCGGTCCGAATATGCTCGCCCCAGCCTGTTCGATCAACCTCCCTTGCTCATGAGGCCATAGGCCTGCCAACCGTTTTCCTTGGTATTCAAGCTCGCAGTGCATACCCAAGATCATTTCTCCTGCCATTCCAATTTCCACTGCTAAATTCGTCTCTTTCTTCACTCGCTCAATTGCTTTAAGGCACGCGTAGAATTCCGCATCGCCCGCGGCAGCGCTCGTATCCATATTCAATCCGTCTGCGCCGGACTGATCCATGATTCTGGCGATGTACACGATGTCCTTTATAAGATCCTCAGCTGCGCGTTCTTGAACTTTTCTAGACTCTTCGATCTTTCCCTCCTTTAGTAATTCTGTAGGCGTAGGCCATCGTCCTCCCAAGCTCTGGTAGTAGGTGCCTAAGTTTGGCATAGCTCCGTACAATACAGGTATCACGCTCAGCATCTGAGCATTTTCCATGTGATGCGCTTCGTCGAAAGCTATGGGCTTACATGGTTTGAAGCTATAGTCTGCATGTCCAAGCTCCATAGTGTCGAGACTCAGAATCCTTTCTCCAACAATGACTCCCTGCTCTTTCGATAGGGGGACTCCTGCATATCGCGTGCAGCCAGTGTACTTAATCACGCCCCCGTCCCGCGATAGAACTATTTCTTTTCCACGCTCAATCCCAACGATCTTGGTCGGTTCAACTATTATGTCCAAAACACAGTCCAATTCGTCACTTGCAAGCTCAGGGACATGCCCTTTCTCCGCCGCATCTTTAGAACCAGCTTCTAAGTCAGCCCTTATCTGCTCTCTACTCATCTTGATGATCACTCCGCTTCCGCTTCTAGTGACATATTCCAAACGTATTTTCACCTCCTTTACATTCAAGGTCAAGGCATTCTGGTTCTGGGAAAAATTCATAGCTTAAGATTACAGGTTGCTCCTAGACCCCTCCTTTTAACCTTTGATCAGCTTCTTGGCTTTCCTAGCTGCGTCGACTGCATCCTCGCCGTAAGCGTCTGCCCCGATCTCTTCAGCCCACTCAGGAGTAACGGTAGCGCCTCCAACCATAACTTTCACAAAACCTCTCAACTCCGATTGCCTAAGAGCTTCTATGACATCCTTCTGCTTCGTCCTCGTAGTAGTCATGAGAGCGCTCAAGCCCAAGATATGAGGTTTCATCTCTTTTGTCTTCTCCACGAAAACTTGGTCAGGAACATCCACGCCAAGGTCGATGACATCGAATCCCTCAGCCGTCAGCATCGCGTTTACAACCGATTTTCCAATATCGTGGATATCTCCTTCAACGGTTCCTATGAGAACTGTGCCTGAGCCCGTCAGCTGCTTTTTCTGTTTGAGTATCTCAGGCTTCAGCACTTGGAGGCCTGCCTTCATTGCTTCGCCGCTCATTATGAGCTGCATCAGGAACATTTCGCCTCTTTCGAATCTTCCACCGACTTCCCTCAATCCCTTTGCTAGACCATTCTCAATCGCCTCGAGCGGGTCAAGCTTTGTCTTTAGGGCGTCAGTTGCCGCTCTTCTAGCTGCTTCAGAATTGCCTTCGATCACGGAATTCGACAGTTGGTTTAGAATATCCGATTGGACACTCATTCAAATTTTCCTCGATTTCCTAATTCCAGTCTACTTATAAGTGTGGCAATATTAAACTTCTCGCGGTCGGTCAAATGCGTGTGGCCGTTTTCGGGGGGCGCCTTCAAGGAATTGAGGCGGCTTATCTTTGCTCGAAGGCTGGATATGAAACTGTTTTGGTGGACAGGGACCCTAACGCTCCGGCCAAAGGTTTGGCTAATGAGTTCCGTACGATTGACATAGTCAAGAGGGTCGAGGAGACCAGAGATGTACTGAAGAACGTTGACGCAGTCCTACCTGCGAATGAGAACAGAAAAACACTTGCTTTCCTAGAAAAGCTCTGCAATGAGCTAGGCATCCCATTCATGCAAGACAACGCTGCTTTTTGGATCACCTCCGACAAGCTAAGATCAATGGAATTCTTCTTGAAATCAGGTATCCCGATTCCTCATGCGTGGCCCGAATGCGGCTTCCCAGTTATTGTTAAGCCTTCCACCAAGAGCGGGAGCGAAAGCGTCTACCGAGCCAACGACAGACTACAGCTAGAGAAGGCGCTGGAAATGGTGAGGAATATCGATGCCAAACCCGTTCTTCAAGAATTCATTGAAGGGCTGGCATTGTCTCTTGAAGTAATAAGTAGAAAAGGATTGGCGAAACCGCTTCAAATCACCGGACTGGAATTCGATGAAGAATACGGTTGCAAGAGGGTTTATGCCCCAGTCGAAACGTCCCAAGAGATTGAGGAGAGAATGAATGAAATCGGAACAAGGATCGCATCGGAATTGAGATTAAACGGCTTAACCGATGTTCAAGCTCTTGTAAAAGGATTAAGCCCAAGGGTGAATGAGATCAACGCCAGGCTGCCAAGTCAAACTCCAACCGTCGTATATCACTCTACGGGGATCAACATGGCCGAGCTGCTCGTCAAGCTGTTCGTGGAAGACAGGCTAGGAAGCGTGGAAATACGCCCTAAGCGTGCAGTCATATATCAACATGTAAAGGCTTTCGAAAACGAGCTTAAGGTTCAAGGCGAACATGTGATGGCGAATGCCTCTGACCTACGAATCGAAGAATGTTTCTTCGGCGCAGATGAGGCCATAACCAATTTGAAAAGAAACACGGATGCTAGTAACCGAGTGGCAACCTTGATTGTTAAGTCCAAAGACCTCCGCACCGCTGAAAAGAGGATGGCTGAGGTTGTGAAGAAGGTTATGAATGAATTTGCGCTCGAGCGATACAGCGATCCCTCGCCAAGAAGAGGAGAAATCTTTTGACCAGACTGACAATCAAGGATATTCAGCATATTCCTCAAACTATGAAGAAATACGATGAAGAGCTCAGGAAGAAGACTGGCTGTAGTTTGATTGAAATAGCCGAGCACGCAGCTGGTTCCGATGGGAGCATAGAGAAAATCGTCAGAAAGACGAAAGCGGCTGTCGTACCCATCACGGCGGGCAAAGGTGTAATAAAGGGGTTTTCCGAGGCCGTTGCAGCCATCCTCAATCATATGGGGATCAAAGCGTTCATAACTAAAGGCGCCGACATAGTCGGGATGGCAGAGGCCTTTGAAACAGACGCAGACTTGATATTTGCTGCGGACGATGACAAATTTGTGGCGATAAACCTAACTACAAGGCGCGTCGTCGACAACGGGGCAGCAACCGCCAAGGCCTATGTAGCTGCGCTTGACAGGATGGCCAAAGGCCTGAAAGGAAGACCAGTTCTAGTGATCGGCGTTGGAAACGTGGGATCTGAGGCTGTTAGCAACTTGATCGCAAGAAAAGCCAAGCCGTTGGTAGTCGATGTCGACAGACGTAAACTCATAAGCTTGAGGAAGAAGTACAAGGACCAGATTACGGTGTTTCACACAGTAGCTGAGGCGATGCCCCACACGAACTTGGTCATAAATTGTGCGCCGGCGATAAACATACTCAAGGCGGATATGATCAGCGAGAATACGCTGATTTCAGCTCCAGCTATACCTCTTGGATTAACAAAGGCGGCAATGAAGAAAATAAGCTGGCAAAACCTGGTCCACGACCCGTTGCAACTTGGCGTCGCAACTATGGCTGTGGAAGCTTGTGCCACGTGAGAAGGCTGTAAACAGATATTAAGGGTGTAGTGCCATTTCATCGGGGGCTTGGCCGAGGAGGTCGCAAGGGTTCTAAGCCCTTGTAGCCGGGTTCAACTCCCGGGGCCCCCGTATGAAGGGTATATGTTTGGCGATATTCAAGCGCCCCAACCTGTCCAGTCTAGTCAGCAAGATTAAGCTATGGCCCTCGAAAAAAGGTATTCTTCATGGAGTCAAAGAAATCGAAGACCTTGGAGCCTTCATTAGGATAACTACGCATTGCGGAAAGACCATAATGGTCAAAACATCGAGAAGATGTCGAGCAGCTCGCTGGCTGAGAAATCGATGGGTGAAGGTAATATGCCCTCGTTGTGAAATTCCGAGCTGGAAGATCGAAAGGTTCTCAAGAAGTGTTTCAAAATGCGCGGAAACTACAAACCCATGAAGTTTTTTGAGTTTACGACGAGTCAGAGCCAGAGGCTAAAAGAGCTCGGCGGCGAGGATTTTGTTGATCTCAGATTCCCAAGTGAAAGTGATCGCGAAAAGAAGTTCAATGACATTGCGCTTGGCTTAGAGAGGAAAAACAAGGAAGGTCTGTTGAGACTCTTAAAGGTGACTAGAAGGCCTACAATCAGGCAACTGGAACGACAAATGGTCGAGGCGCTGGTCAATGCGGGATTCACTGAGGTTGTGACTCCCTCTATCGTTTCCAAAGAGTTCATCAACCGCATGGGAATAACTGAGACTCATAATCTTTGGAGACAGATATTCTGGCTAGACGCGAAAAGATGCCTCAGACCGATGCTGGCTCCAAATCTCTACCATGTTATGAGAGAACTACGGAGGATCTCAAAGCCCATAAGCATCTTTGAAGTCGGATCCTGTTTCAGGAGAGAAAGCAAGGGACGAGAGCACGTGGAGGAATTCACCATGCTGAACGCCGTCGAGCTGGCTCCGGAGAAGGACACTCTCGAAAGGTTGAAAGAGATGATCGATATTAGCTTGGCAGCGGTTGGAATGCCAAACTACAGACTGCAAAAAGTCGAATCTGACGTTTATGGAGAAACAATTGACGTCGTGGTTCAAGGCGTAGAAGTGGCGTCGGCAGCGATAGGCCCCCATAGATTGGACAGGAACTGGGAGGTCTTTGAACCGTGGGCCGGGGTCGGATTTGGTTTGGAACGCCTAACGATGGCCAGGAAACGATGCAAAATTCTTGGACATGTAAGCAGGTCTCTCAGCCATCTCGATGGCTCGAGTTTGAGCGTGATGTAGAGAAGTCAAAAGGTATAGAGCTCGGAACCGGATAGACCTCGTGTTTTCCTCGGCTGAGATCAAAAAAAGAGAAAGATTTTGAAGGATCTTGGATACTTAAACGGATCTCTCGACCTCTTTGATAGTCTCGGAGAATATGTCCAGACCTTTGTCCACAAGCTCCCTCGTTATCACAAGCGGCGGTAGGAACCTAATGACATTAGGCCAGTGGCCCGCCTTCCAGACAACAATGCCTCGTTCAAGGCATTTTGTTTGAACTTTCTTAACAAATTCCACCGCTGGCTTCTTCGTCTTCCTATCTTCCACAAACTCAATAGCACACATAAGACCTTTGCCGCGGGCCTCTCCGGCGTACTTGCTTTGCTCAGCTATCTCATTCAGCCTTTTGAGCATGTGACCTCCAAGTTTCGACGCGTGATCAGCTAGATTGTTGTCTAGCATGAACTTTATTCCTGCCAAGCCGGCTGCGCATGCTAGGACGTTCCCCCTGAACGTGCCAACATGGCCGCCCGGCTCCCATGTGTCCAACTCCTTCCGTAAGACAATTCCGGCTAATGGAAGCCCGATTCCTCCGACAGCTTTCGCGATGGGCATTATGTCAGGGGTAACGTTATCATGTTCACATGCGAACATCTTTCCAGTTCTTGCGAAGCCCGATTGAATCTCGTCAACTATCAGAAGCACATTATTCTTTTCACAGGTTTTCTTGAGCTCGCTCAGGTAGCCCTTCGGAGGAACAATGATTCCACCCTCACCTTGGATAGGCTCGACTATTACGGCTGCGGGCTCAGCTATGCCAGCATCAGGGTCTTCGAGAATATGGTCCACATATTTCACGCATTGGAAATCGCATTCCGGAAATGTCTTGCCGAATACGCAGCGGTAGCAGTAGGCGTACGGAGCGAAATGAACGTCCGGCATGAGTGTGGAGTACCCAGCTTTGAAAGACTTTTTCCCGGTTACTGCCAAGGCCCCTGCGGTCATTCCATGGTAGCTGCCTTCAAACGCGATGATCGCCCGTCTCTTTGTGTTGAACCTGGCCAGCTTTATCGAAGCCTCAACAGCATCCGAACCTGTAGGCCCGCCGAAAAGAACTTTTGCATTTCCCTTGAGATTTCCCGGAGCTATCTCAATCAACTTTTCTATGAGCTCAATTCTTTGAGGAGTCGGAATATCCAAGGCTTGAATTATTTTCTCAGCCTGCTTCTTCACAACCTCGACAACAACGGGGTTTGAGTGACCAACGGCTAGAACCGCAACCCCAGCGAAGAAGTCTATGTAGAAGTTGCCGTCAACATCCTTCAGGGTGGCGCCCCTTCCCTCCTCCCACGCCGTTGGAACTACCAGCGGGTAGAAAACTGCTCTACTATCGAGTTGCTTCTGCTTTTCAAGAAGCTTCTTTGCATTGGGCCCCGGAGGCTTCACGAGGATCTTTGGCGCTTCAGAGAAATGAAGTTCCGCAAACCTTTCAGGCATCATAATTCACCACGCTCTTATTAGGATGGAATGCTTTTTAGAGTTTTCCACCTTTTCATGTTCCAATCGCTTTAACTGTCCAGAGCGATTGGAGAAGGCAGAACTCGAGGGCGGCACACTTTCTGCAATATGTGAGCTCGGATAGCAAGCCGGAGGCTCTCATCCGAAGCGAGTCGCAACGAATATGAAGAGCAGGGCAGGATCTGCCCCTTTTCATTTAAGCCTCAGTTTCATCAGCGTTTCTCCCGTAGGCTTTCCTTCTTCATCCCATCCTCTAATCTCGTAGTACTTCTCGAGCATCTTCTCGAAGCCATTCCTATCAACGATCTGCCCCTGCGAAGGGCCGCTTGGAACCGGTTCGTTGAAAAACCGCTGGGGCAGCATATCATCTTTCCTCGACAGCCCTTCCCTAATATTGAACATTCTGGCCAACGTAACTATACGCTCCCCCGCTTCTTTGAGAAGCGATTCGCTCGCCTTGACCCCAGTCACCTTGGAATAGACCTTCGCCAAGGTCGTCCAGTTGTATATGGTTCTACCGAACCTACAGAGGACCATACTATCCATCACTGCGAACCTGTTCTCCCAGTCGATCATGAAAGGAACCTTCTCAAGGCCCATAGATAGCCTGTCGAAAGTTGGATGGGTTGGGTGGGAGCTCAGCTCTGTGGCGTAGAATACAGCCCTCAGGTGGCAGGCGCCCCTTGGCGAAACAGCATAAGCCAATCCCATCCCCTTCAGCCCCCTCGGATCGTATCCCGCTGGCTCAAGTCCCTTCACGTGAACTGCCAAGTCGCTCACGCCAAGATTCTCAGATGCTCTTTTGACACCCTCCGCCAGTAGATTGCCAACCCCGTCTCTCTTGCTTATCATCTCTAACAAGCGGATCACAACGTCTGGATCACCGAATCGAATCGGCAGGTCTGACTCAAGCGCCCCGCGTTCATAGGCGTCCATCGCGAATGCAACCACATTCCCGGCGCTTATGGTGTCCAACCCAGCCTCGTTGCAAATCTCATTGAACTTCGCAATCGCTTCCAAGCTGTCGATCTCACACAGTCCGCCGAAAGAGTAGATGGTTTCGAATTCTGGGCCAACTCCCTTCGTCCCCGCGTAAGGCCCCTCCTTGACCTCGCAGTACTTGCCGCAGGAGATCGGGCAGCCGTAGCACGCCCAGTTCTTGACGAGAATCTTCGACCGCAACGCCTCAGCGTTAACGTTTTCATAGCCTTCCAGGAAAGACTTGTGCCAGTACCGGGTCGGAAAAACGCCCTGAAGGTTCGTCGAGTTCACAACAGCGGGCGTCCCATAAACCGGATAGTTCTTGCTCGTAAGCGGGTCGGTCTTTATCCTCTCCAGAATCTCTCGAACGCTTTCCCTCAGATCGTTCTCTTCAGCGACCGTGATTGACCCAGTTCCTTTGACAGCTACGGCCTTAAGCTTCTTAGAGCCCATAACTGCGCCCGCTCCACATCGACCGGCACTCCTCCAATAGTCATTCTTTATGCAAGCGAACCTCACAAGCCGCTCGCCCGCGGGACCAATGCTGGCGATCTTGAAATCGTCATCGCCAAGCTCCCTTTTGAGAACATCATCTGTTTCAAAAGTGCCCAACCCCCAGAGATGATCTGCGGCTCTGATCTCCACATCCTCGTCGTCGATATGCAGATAGACTGAACTCTCAGCTCGGCCCTCGATGACCAGTGCATCATAACCTGCTTTCTTCAGTGCAACAGCGAACGAGCCACCTGACTGTGATTCCGCGTAAACTCCGGTCAACGGAGACTTGAATGATACATCATACTTTGGCGAGGCCGGGACTATCGTTCCCGTAAGAGGCCCTGTTGCAAAGAAAAGCTTGTTCTCCGGACCTAGAGGATCGACTCCGGGCTTCAACTCGTCGTAAAGTAATCGGGCAGCCAACCCTTTTCCGCCCAAGTAGGTTTCAAGAGTATCATTCCCCAGTTTTTCCTTCTTGATTCTGCCTTTCGTCAGGTTGACCCGTAGGATCCTATTTGCATAGCCGCCCTTCAAAGGTCATCACTACTCTAAGCAAACCATAGATAACGGGCTTTGACTTTTAACGGTTTTCGGAAAAGAAAAGTTCAAGGAAGAACTTGTGGAAGACGCTTTGCGGATAATCCCAAAAATTGCAGGAAGAAACTAACTCATCTCGAACCCTTGAGATATTCCATCCGTATCGGTTTACTTGATAGATGAAGTCTTTTCAGATACTCAAGTGCTGGAACGAGAAATACTGCTGGAAATAGATCGTCCGTCGTCTTAAAGGACTAAGTAGATCGAAGATGCCCACCAAGATTTGAGGTTTAACCTATTGAGGGTGTCGCACTGAGGAAGTGGTTCGAGAAGTCCTCGAATATGGTGAGGAAGATATTTGCTGTTTCAAAGAAAGCCTGAGAAGCCCCATCTCTTGGCAAAGCTAGCATTCAGATGCTAAAGCTTATTAGTTGACCAAGAATCGTTTAATTTGGTAGAATATTTTGCTGGAAGGAAACAAAGTCACGAAGTACTTTGGAGGGCTGCCAGCCCTTAGGGACGTGGACTTTCTCGTACGGGAGAAAGAGATTGCGGGACTGATCGGCCCGAACGGCGCTGGCAAGACGACGCTCTTCAATCTCGTTAGCGGTATATATCGGCCTACTTCTGGCGTGCTAAAGTTCAACGGTGAAGACATCGCCCGCCTCAAGCCTCATGAAATATGTCAACTCGGAATCGGAAGGACGTTCCAGATAGTCATCCCTTTCATGGAGATGACGGCCCTCGAGAATGCCATGGTGGGCTTGCTCTACGGGAAGGGCAGGACGACTGGAATGAGGGAAGCCCGGAGTGAAGCCCTACGGTACCTGGACTTTGTCGGGCTTTCGGAAAGGAAGAATGTTTCAGCGAAAAGCTTGACTATAGCTGATAGAAAAATGCTCGAGATGGCTAGAGCACTATCCACTAACCCTAAGATAATACTGCTTGATGAGGTTGTTGCCGGGCTGAACCCCACGGAAACCTTACAAGCCATGAACTTGGTAAGAAGAATTCGGGATGAGCTTGGAATCACGGTTTTCTGGGTTGAGCACGTTATGAAGGCTGTGATGGGAGTTGCAGAGCGCGTTATGGTTCTTCACCACGGCGAAAAGATCGCTGAGGGAAGCCCTAAGGAAATAGCTGAAAACAGGACCGTAATAGACGCCTACCTTGGTGAGAAGTACATTATATAGTGAGGAGAAGTCTTTGCTAAGCGTAGATAAGATCAACGTTTTCTATGGCGACCTTCAAGCACTTTGGGACGTATCATTCAACGTTGAGAAAGGTGAAATAGTAGCGATTGTTGGATCAAATGGAGCTGGCAAAAGTACAACGCTAAGAACAATTTCAGGGCTACTTCGCCCGAGGACAGGTTCAATACAGTTCCTTGGAGAAAGCCTTGGAAAGATACCGCCGCACAGGATCGTGGACTTGGGAGTGGCTCACATACCAGAGGGAAGAAGACTGTTTCCCCTATATTCAGTGATGGAAAATCTGAAGATGGGAGCATACACTCGAAAGCAGATAGAAAAGAAAGACAAAACCCTCGAATGGACATTCGAACTTTTTCCGATTTTGAAAGAGCGAAGGAATCAGGCGGCTGGAACGCTTAGCGGCGGCGAGCAGCAAATGTTGGCGATTGGAAGGGGTTTAATGTCCCGGCCAAAACTGTTGATGCTTGATGAACCCTCACTTGGACTCGCGCCAAAACTGGTCTTAACGCTATTTGATCTAGTAAGGAAGATAAACGAAGAGGGCATAACAGTTCTTTTAGTCGAACAGAACGTGCGGCATGCACTTCAGCTTGCCCACCGGGCGTACGTCCTCGAAACCGGCAGAACAGTCCTCGAAGGCAGAGGCGATGAACTAATGGATAATGAACATGTAAAGAAGGCTTACTTGGGCCTGTGATTGCCCACGGATTGTAAAGTGAATTCAAAGTCGGTTTCAGGCGTCCGCTTATTCGAGTCAGCTGCGAAATCTTTCTGACAGTTTTTCCAGCCCGAAGAAACGGGCCCTCGGTAATCTCCCCCTTATCAGCCCTAGGATCCCACCGGGCATGAAAATCACGGTTATCACTATTATGAATCCCAGAAATATTAGATAGAGAACTTCGGTCCAATAGGTCCAGAGGATCTCAGACACGACCTGAAGGAACACCGCGCCTATGACGGGCCCGAGGTAGCTTCTAACACCGCCCATAAAAACCATTACAACCATTTGATCAGTCTTGAGCCCGGAAAAAGCATCGTAAGGATATACGTAGCCAATCCAAAGACCATAGATTCCGCCGATTATTCCTGGAAAGAAAGCGCTGATCAAGAAGGCAAGCAACTTGGATTTGAAAGTGTCCACTCCAAGCGTTTCCGCCGCGATTTCTGATTCCATAAGTGCTTTCAAACCATATCCGAATTTCGATCTCTCAATAAAGTAGTTAGTTATCGTCATTGCGAGCATCGCAAAAAACATGCAGTAGTAACACGTTTCACGGCTAAGGATTGGGGGAGGAACAAGCCCATACGAACCTCCCGTCACTTTTAAGACTAGAGTTAACTGTTTGATCGCTTCAGCGAGAGCCCAAGTTGCGATTGCAAAATACGCTCCCATCAAGCGAAGAGTCGGAAGCCCCACCAAGAATGCCAATGCTAGAGCACCAACTCCGCCGAGTAACAAACTGATCCACCATGGAATACCATATTCGAGAATACTGATCGTCGCAATATACATACCAGTGCCGAAGAAGACTACGTGACCAAAATCAACGCGCCCAACGTAGCCGCCAATAACGTTCCAACTGCCGGCTAGGCCTATCCACATAAAAATACCTGTAATAACCCTTATCCAATAGGCCGGGAGGCCGAGAGGAGGTGCTACGAGAAAAACAAGCATTAACATAGCGACGAAGAAGAGTTTGGTCGATAAGAGCCGCTTTGAGCTGGAATCCTCTCTGCCGGGCATGGCTACATCCCCTTCCCGAAGACGCCCTTCGGTCGAAAGACGAGCACTAAGTAGAGGATCAAGAACAAAACCAAGTACACGATCGATGTACTCTCGTACGTAATGATTAGGGATTGTAGAATGCCTAACAGCAATCCGCCAACGAGCGTGCCCGGAAGATACCCCATGCCGCCTAGAACGGTTATGAAGAAGGCAAACAACGTGTAGATCCCTCCCATTGTTGGAGTGATCGATACAATCTGGCAGATGAGCCCGCCCGCCATCCCCGCTGTGCCGAAACCTATGCCAAGAGTTATTGCAAAAGTCTTCTCCACATCTACACCCATAAGCCTCGCGGCTTCTCGATCCTGTGCCGTTGCGACGATGGCCATACCTGTCCTAGTTCTTCTGAGAAACACGAATAAACCAAGTATCATAGCCAGCGAGAAGATAAACGCTAGAAGGCGAGCAATAGGAATCGACAGCCCGCCCAAGCTCAAGCTAGCACCTGAAAGCCCGGTAGTCGTAATCCTGGCGATAGGACTCCAAAAAAACAGCGCGGCGTTTCCCAAGGCTATTGAGACGCCGAAAAAGAGGACCAGATTCATCAGGGGGGGTGCCCCCATCACACTGGCCACGAGGGTCTTCTGGGTGACATATCCTATGGCTAGAAAGACGATGAAGATCAAGGGGAAAGTGAAGATTGGGTCTATGCCCACGAAGATATAGATCCAATAACCCATGAAGGCTCCTAACATCACTAGGTCTCCTTGGGCTACGTTAATAAGGTGCATAACCCCGAACGCGAAGGAAAGACCTACAGAGACGGCGATGTATATTCCTCCAAGCAGTATCCCGTTTAGAATTGCTTGATACAAAAGACCGTCCATAGAGCCACCCTTTTTTATTAACTGAGCCAAAGCATTATATAATGGTTGTCAAGAAATTCTACAGATTGCAGGGAATCATCGTAGATTTTTGTCAAGAAACAAGAAAGTGAAGAAAAATGAAAAGACTTCTAAGTCGTAAGGCAATTGCACGAATGCAAGTGGCGATCATCGTTGTCGTCGTTGTAATCGCTGCGATTGCGATAGTGGGCTTCTCGATGACGATGCGACCTGCTGCTCCTGCAAGAGACTACTTCAAGATCGGAGTTATCGTAGAACTAACTGGCGATTTCGCAAGAGGAGGATATGACTGTAAGAGAGGATATGACTTATGGGCTAATACAATAAACGAAATGGGCGGAATACCGATCGGTGGAAAGAAATACACCGTTCAACTCGTCTACTACGATGCGAAGAGCGACCCGTCGCAAGGAGCGGCTGCAACTGAGAAGGCGATCACTGAGGGTTGCGATTTCCTACTCGGACCCTATAGCAGTGCAGTCACTCTTGGGTCAGGTCCTATCTGCGAAAAGTATGAGATGCCCATGATTACCGGATCGGCTGAATCACATCGGATACCGGAGCAGAAGTTCAAATGGGTCTTTCAAATTCTGGTGACGACGAAAGAGACGCCGAAAGCGCCGATGAAGGTGCTAGCTACACTACCCGTCAAGACAGCGGCGATTATAGGCGCTGACGATGCGTTCTCAAAGGGTTTGGCTGAAACCTTCAAGAAGGAGGCTGAGGCAATCGGGCTTACTGTCGTGTATTACGAAATCTTCCCTGTTGACCTGAAAGACCTTTCGCCGGTTATATCTAAAATAAAGGCTTTGAATCCGGATGTGTTCATAGTTGCTGCGCACCCCGAGAATCACATAGTTGCTGTGAGAAATTCCAAGGAGCTGGGATTTAACCCCAAAATATTTCTCTGCCACTGGGGAGTGGACACGCCTGATTTTCTCGGCGAGCTCAAATCCGATGCGAACTACGTCGTAGGAGTTACGATGTGGTCGCCGAAATCGGCTTATGAGGACCCTGTATTCGGCACAACGGCAAAGCTAGCGGAGAAGTATGAAGTCGTCTACGGGCTTGCGCCAGACTATACAGCAGCCAGCTGCAGTGCAACGGGCGTTTACTTCCAGAAGGTAGTCGAAGAACTAGGAGTAACCCCGCCTTTTGACGCTGCGAAGAAGGCTAAGCTTAGAGACGGCATAGAAACGATAAGCGTTAAAACCTCATTGGGCGAAGTCAAATTCTCCACGGACCCGGAGCACTGGCATGTGAACATTGGACTTGCAGAACTCCTTGTGGTCATACAGATCAAAGATGTGAAGCCCGTCCCAATCGCGCCAGAAGCACTGAAAGAGATGGACATCGTATTCCCGAAGCCCCCATGGTAGAGACTCAACGCAACAAACTCCCTTCCCTTTTTCTTTTTGAGAATCCTTTAACTAGCGATAACTGTGTAAGATGTCGTCGGTATGGACGATGAGTTTTGAGGATCTCTCTTGTTTTTCGCTTTGCCTGCGATAAGCTTTAAATATCTACAAGCTGGAGAGTTGACGCGCTGGTGGAGTAACTGGATTTTACGTTCACAGAGGAACAAGAGCTTTTCAGGAAAGCGGTGAGAGAGTTCTGCCAAAAGAAACTGGCTCCCAAAGCAAGAGAGATTGAGAACAACCAAAGGATACCTGACGACGTTATAAAAGGGATGGCAGACCTCGGCTTACTCGGCATGACGGTTTCACCCGAGTATGGTGGAGCTGGAGCAGACCCAGTGATGGCAGGCATTGCGGGAGAAGAAATTGCGAGAGCAGATGTCACATGTGCGACAGCTGTATTCTTTCTCGTCCAAGCCTCTTGGGGGTACATTCTCGACAGATATGGAAAGAAGGAAGTCAAGGAGCAGATTCTGCCGAAGGTCACAAAGGGCAAAGCCTTCCTAGGAATAGCAACTACGGAACCTGACGCCGGATCTGACCTCGCAAATATGCGCACAGTTGCTAAGCGCGTAGGAGAAGAATACGTTCTGAACGGAGAGAAGATGTACATCAGCGGGATCAGAGAGATTGTGAAGTACATGGAGGAAGGAGGAGGGTACTTGACGCTTGCAAAGACTGCGCCGGAACGGGGTACAAGAGGACTGAGTTTCTTCTACATACCGTTGAAAGGCACACCTGGAATCAGTCCGACCTACCTTGAGGAGTGGGGTAGGAAAGGGATCTCAACTGGAGGATTTGCTCTCACGGAGGTTAAGGTTCCGCTCCGCAACCTCGTAGGAGAGGAGAACAGAGGCTTCTATATGGCTATGGAAGGCTTCGACTATGCTAGGGCAATAATCTCAGTAGTATGTGCAGGCGCAACTACGACAGCACTTGAGTTGGGCATGGAATACATCAAACAGAGGAAAGCGTTTGGACAACCGATCGGCAAATACGAAGCCATTCAATTCAAACTGGCAGAGCACTATGCGAAGATGGATGCTATTAGACTTCTCGGATACAGAGCGTTGTGGATGCTTGAGAAAGAACAGAGAGAGAACAAGTATTCTAGATTTGAAGTGACGAAAGCGGTGGCTGAGGCGAAGATGCTTGCTCCAGCGATTGCTTTTGACGCTATGAATGATGTACTTCAGTGGTACGGCGCATTCGGATTCACTGCCGAGTGCCCGGTTGAAATGGGATTAAGAGGAGTTAGATCCTACATGTGGGCAGAGGGAACAACAGAGATAATGAAGATTATCGTTGCACGCGAACTACTTGGGAAAGAATACATAGCCTATAGATGAATATCTTCAACCACAGACAAGCCTGGCTACTTCTCAGAGTCCGACGTAACCCTGTTGCTTTAGCGAGATTCTCGCTCCTTGATAACGATCTCAGTTAACTTGCTAACCAAGTCTGCGAGGTCGCTGAAATAGTTCGTGAAGCCATATTTTTGGCATATCCTCGCTGCCTCTAAATTCCCGCCGACCAGAACCTTAAGGGTGTTCTTGAGCAAGCTTTCACTCAGTCTTGACGCCAAGCTTTGAACTCTCGGATCATCCCCATAGGTCTTAGTGAGCAAGACCGCGAGATCGCACCGATTCTCACTAGTGATGCTTGTCAGGTTCTCATACGTGACTTCGGTCGGCAAAATGAGTGTTTTGAAACCTGCCGCCCGCAGGGCAGAACTAGCTATGGCTCTCTCAACGCCTACCCTATCCTCTGGAATGCATCCTAAGACCACCGTCCCAACAGCCTTGCTTTCTTCAATTGAGAACTGTGGCTCCAACATCCGTAATGCAACGAGTGTCGCTTGAGAAGAAGCGGAAACCTTTGAATGATCATACTCTCCGATGCTGTGAAGATCATTGACGATATTCATCGCATCAATGATAGCGTCCAAAGCCGCGTTCACTGAACCCCTTTTCTCTAGTAGGTGCTTTGCCACCTGCTCAGTTACCAAAGCATCCCCTTTCACTATCGCATTCGTCAATTGTCTCAGGGTCTCGTCGCTACTCATCAACGTCTACCTTTGTCTCTTTCAATGAATTTACTCTTTTAATAAGATATGCGATAACGAGCTGTCAGACTTCCTTCAACGGCCGCGTTTATTCTCAATCGCTCTTATAGCGAAGATAGGTATCACTATATTCAGCTGTAAGGGTGGTGTGATTTAGATGAGAAAAAGAGTAGTCATCGATGGTAACTTGCTGTCAATTGACGACCTAGTCGCGGTTGCTCGCGGAAACTCCTACGTCACGTTAAATGCTGAAGCAAAGCGTAGAGTCACGTCTTCTAGGAAAACCGTCGAGAAATGGGTGTCAGAACGTAGAAAGGTATACGGGATCACAACTGGCTTCGGCCCTATGTGCGACAGATCTGTTGCTCTGAGTGAAATAAGAGAACTTCAAGAGAACCTAATCCGAAGCCATTCAGCCGGGTTCGGAAACCCATTTCCGAGAGACGCTGTTAGAGCAATCATGCTTCTCAGAGCCAATGTTCTCGCCAAAGGTTACTCAGGCGTCAGAATAGGCTTGCTGAACACGCTAATGAGCATGATCGATCGGGGCATACATCCGGTCATACCTGAGATAGGATCAGTCGGTGCAAGTGGTGACCTAGTCCCCTTGGCTCACATGGCCTTGGCTATGATGGGTGAGGGCAATGTTGAATATAACGGACGCGTCATCGCGGCCAACTCTGCATTGAAGAAAGAAGGAATCGATAAGGTTAGATTAGACTCGAAAGAAGGCATAGCTCTCATAAATGGTACTTCAGTAATGACTGCATTGGGAGCGCTTGCCTGCTATGATTCTCACAGGCTGGTCAAAGAAGCTGAGATCGCAGCCTCCATGAGCATCGAAGCGTTGAACGGCGCTGTAGACGCTTTCGACGAAAGAATCCATTTGCTCAGACCTCATAAAGGCCAAATTGAAAGTGCGGAAAACTTCAGAAAGTTGCTTAGCGGAAGCCAACTCGTATCAAGTCTAAAGAGGGCTACTAGTAAACAGAAAGGCAGAGAAGCTCAGGAAACTCGAAATATCAAGCTTCAAGATGCTTATTCCCTTCGATGTTCACCGCAAGTGCACGGCGCCGTTAGAGATGCGATCACCTTTGCGAGGAAAGTAATAGAAATTGAGATGAACTCAGCAACGGACAATCCCCTCGTACTTTCAAAGTCTGACGAAGCGCTTCATGGGGGCAACTTTCACGGGCAACCTGTAGCAACCGCGATGGATATGCTAAGTATATCACTGACGAGCGTCGGCAATATCTCGGAGAGGAGAACCGCAAGACTATTGGATAACGCTTTGAACGAAGGTTTGCCGCTCTTCTTGGTTAGAGACAAGGAGGGCGTGCGAACGGGGTTGATGGGAACACAGTATACCGCAACTTCATTAGCAGCTGAGAACAGGACATTAGCGCATCCAGCAAGCATTCAATCTCTTCCGACAAATGCGAACAACCAAGATATTGTTAGCATGGGAACAATTGCGGCAAGGAATGCGCTGAAGATATTGAGAAACGTGGAATGCATACTCGCCATCGAGATGATAAGTGCGGCGCAAGCAATTGATCTACGTGGTCCTGAGAAGCTCGCGAAGGGAACGATGAAGGCGTACCGGATGATCAGGAGGATTCTGCCACCAATAGTGGAAGACAGAGAAACCTATGTTGACATAGCAAGACTCGTCGAAATTCTTAGGAATGAAGAGCTGGTGAGAACCGTAGAGAGTTCTGTTGGCAAACTGAATTAGCCGCTCCACGTTAAGTTGCCATATCAAGGAGCTCGATCAGTTCAAAGACCTTTAGGTTCGACCCGTAGTTGGCAACTGCGTCATTAAAGTTTCTAACGCAGAACGGACATGAGGTGACGATAGCCTCGGCGCCAGTCGCTTCAGCTTCTTTGATCCGTTCATAAGCTGTTTCTAGAGCGAAATCCGGAAAAGCTGATTTCACTCCTCCGCCCGCTCCACAGCACCAAGCATCCTCTTTGATTCGATACATCTCGACCAGGTCTATCCCCGGAATCGACTTCAAAAGTTTCCGCGGCTTCTCGAACCATTCTCGCCTGAAATTCTTGATCTCAGGAGTTTCAATCGATTTCCCGCCTTTAAACCATAGGGTGACATGGCGGCCCAGATGGCAAGGGTCATGCCATGTTACTTTACGCTTGAACTCCTTTCTCGGCGTGATAATGCCTTTCTCGAATAGGTCGCAGATGAATTCGGAGGCATGTTTCAACTCGAACGGGACGTCTCCAACGTACTTTGGGTAGTCTATCTTGAATGTTCGATAGCAGCCGGAACAACTGAAAACCAGTTTTGAGACGCCCATTTGACGGAATATGTCCATATTCTGTTTCGCTAGTTTTCTCGCAGTCTCGACTTGACCAATGCGCAAGAGCGGTGAACCGCAGCAAACTTCATTTGACAGCACGGTGAAGTCTACACCGGCTTTCCTGAGCAGGTTGGCTGTTGCCTTTCCGATGTTAGGTAGCCTGTAGGACGTAGTGCAACCGACGAAGTAAGCTACTTCCGATCTCCGGTCTTTCTTGCCATCATACCAATTCGTTCGTGAATCATGTCTTTCCGCGTAGGGGTTGTTGTTCAGTAGAACCGAGTCTACGATTCCTCTATGTTTCGGCTGAGGAGGAATACCAGAATCAATGCATTCAGCTCTGGCCGCCTCTATTATTTCGGATATGGGAATATCGTTGTCGCATTGAGTTTGGCAGTTTCCACAAGTTGGGCAGCGGAAGAGTATGTCAGAGACTTCTTCAGAGGCTTTCAGATCGCCTTCGAGCAGGGCTCTAGCAATCCAGATTCTACCTGAGCCCCAGTATGCTTCCCACTCAAACTTATTTCCTGAAACGCATCCATGAATTATTCCCGAGTAATCTCCGAATCCTTGTCTATCAGGCTCCCCGGAGTATGCGAAGCGACATGCGCGGCAGTGAATGCAGCGATAGATATCCTTCTTGTACTTCTCAAGGTTCCCCAAGCTAAAAGCCTCCTGCTAGCAACCCCAGTCGGCCGGGATGCATTATACCGTTTGGATCCAGTAGTTTCTTGATCTTCTTCAAGATCTCGAAGTAAGCCTTTGCTCTAGAGTACATTTGAGGAGCATGTACGTACGGATCGGGCCTATAGTTCAGCCATCCTTTGTCGAGAAAGATCCCGGTTGTCTCTCTATTGAAGTCTTGAACCTTTTGTAGGTCTTCAGGTCTCGCTGGGTCGAAACATACGATGGGCATGCAGATCGCTTCTCTACCGTGCTCTATAGACGCAACCCATAGCACAGGAGGAATATCGTATTTCTCCATTTTCTCTTGAGCAATCCTACAGAATTCCGCGGCATCTCTCCAAGGCGTGTACCAAGTGATGAAAAGAAAAGAGCCTTTGAAAAGAGCGTAAGGTATCGCTATTTTGTTCGGCTTTAGCATCCTGCTGGCTTTCTGTTTCGGATGAAGCTTCCATTCTTCGGCTATAATTCCTTTCTCCTTCAGTCTTTCCATGGTTTGATAGATGACGCTTCTCTGATGATTCAGATCCTCCTCGTCTTTCCCCCAAATCTCAAAGTTTGAAAACCATTCAGGAACCCCTTGCTTCTTCCAGAAATCTCTGGCAGAAGGTATCTCAGTCTCTGAAGCCATCCTTGTGGGAACGAGCCACCAGTTCCCACATTGGACCAAGACGCAAACTTCAGTCTTAAGCACATCCAGTGTAGCGTTTACCATGTCTTCTGGACTTTGGAAACCAAACGCGATTAGATCTTTGTGCTTAGGATGCGGCACGATCTTCACAGCAAGCTTGGTTACAACTCCCAGTGTCCCTTGTGCTCCAAGGAAGAGGCCTGAAAGATCAGGACCGATCCCCCACCTGTAGAACGGTTTTGCGCTGGGCAGAGCCCAAGAGCCCGTCTTGACAACTTCGCCCGACGGCAGAACAACTTCCATCCCCAGGACCATATCCGCTTGAGGCCCGTAACGGTTGGTTACCAGAGAGAAGCCTCTCTCCAGAGCGTCGCCAAGAATAGTTGCCGCTGGAGGCGCTCCATCAGGAACCGGCGGAGCCCACTCCGGATAGTTCTTCTTGAAGTACGTCCATATCGCTCCGCTCGTCACACCAGGTTCAACGATCACATACCTGCAGTCAGTATCAACCTCGATGATCCGATTCATTCTGGAGAGGTCGAGGAGTATTCCGCCAGGCTCAATAAGTGGGCATGCGAAACCTCCGCTCAAGCCCCCAGACATCGGCGTGACAGGAACCCTTCCTTCGTCTGCCAAAACTAGTATCCGTCGAATTTCCTCAACCTCCTTGGGTCTCACGACTACTTCAGGTGCTGTAGACTCGAGCCCCATAATTCCTATCGCAACGTATGACATCAAGATCGGCTTACTTGTAGTTACATGTTCTTTCCCGACGATGCGCTCAAGTGCGCTTACAATTCCTGCTGTAATGTTTGAGTAGCCGCGCAAATTTGACATCTCATTTGGGTTTGTCCACTTATCAGCCCATCGAGATAAAAAACTACTGCAGATAGATGTTGTTTCAGCTGCTGTCAGAATTGTCGAAAGTCGAACACAAAGACGGTCTTGGGAATTAAAGAACAGTTGTCGCCCAAGGAACGATCCTTCCGAAATTTCCGTTTGAAAATTTATGCTAGGATTCCAGTCGCTGTTACTGCGATTTGACGAGTATTTCATCTTCCCCGGTCGAAGTGAAAATAATCTTGGTCTTCTTCGTCGACCTGTCGTCGGAGAATCTCCAGTGGTTTGAAGTGCAGGAGATTATGGAAGGATATTCTGTTTGAAAATTGATAGTGATGTTGAGCCCTGAGACAGCTCGTACTATGAGCTTCATTTCCGCTGGTTTATTGCTAATGTTGACTTGGATTGGGGTGTGGAGAGAGGGAAGGATTGCTGTTGCATTCTGAAGCTTAAGCGGTTCGGACGGGTACGATGATTGGAAGGTCAGATTTCCCGTAATGAACTTCGGTGAGAAGGGGATTCTACCCAGTGAAGTTCTGTCCTTGAAGAAGGTGTAAGCTAGAAGGTATTTTCCGCTGACCCAGATAGGGTCTTTGCCTTCATAGCCATCGGTCTCTGTTAGATACCATGGATCATTCGATAGTCCAGCTTGTGCGTATGCTTCGAGGATCTCGTATGCCACTTGTGAGTACTTCGGGGCCAGTCCTATTGCTGCGAAGACCGATCGGCTGCTGGCTGTTTTGTCTTCTTTCTTCCATTTTATTAGCCAGGAGTTCTCGTTGTCGCGAAGGTTCCTAACTAGGTATTCTTTCAGCTGGTCGACTTTCTCGTCTCCATCGATGAATGGGAGCGTCATTCCTAACTGGAGTGCTATTCCGTAGGCTTCCTCAGTGTTGCTTCCGAATATGCTTGTCGGGAACCAGTTCCATGTTTGATTGTAGAAGTGGGCTATGAGATCGTTCGCGTAGAGTGTGTATCGTCCGTAGCTTTCAATATCGTTTACTAGGGTCTTAGCGACTTCTGCAGCCGCTATTAAGGCTGCGTATTCGAATGCGCTGTCTACGCTAGCGGTCAGGTCTTTGATTTCGACGATTTGGATTCCGCCTTCTGTTCCGTACGCGTCTATGTATGCGCATGGTTGATGGCGTTCCGGAAGCCACATTTTCGTGAGGGAGTCCGCCACGTTTCTTAGTATCTGATAGTTTTTCGTTCCCCACGTTTTATCGAAGCATGAGATTGTGTAGTATTCGAGGATGAATGCTGCGACGTGAACTGGCTTGTAGTCGTTCCAGTAGTCTTCCCAAGCTCCATCAGCTCTTAGGTATTGGATCAGACTTTCGAACGGCATTGTAGGGTGGTTCTTCACATTTGGATACCAAGCGCGATTGTAATAGGTGACTAGTAGATCCTTCATCGCGTCAACAATCGAGGTGTCGCCTTGGTCTATCCTCCAGAGTGTGTAGGCGAGGACGGTCCACCTGAGGAAACGATCACCGTAGATGATTTTCCCGCCATCGTTTTTCTTCAAGGCTTCCGTGACCGCTTTTAATTCTTCAGCTTGGATTCTCTCAGCCTTCAGGGCTGCTTTCTCAATTGCGCTGAGACCCAGCGGATAGCTGACTTCTGGTTTCTTGAAGGCTATGTACCAAGAGCTGAGAACTACGATCAGGACTAATACTAAAACGCTGATTGCTAGAGTTCTCCTCAACGATTCAGCCCTTCAAAGCATTCTAGAACCTTTCCTGTTCTTGGACTTTTCGTAACATTACGTTGGGAAGGCACGCCGTCTCTCTGCGCTATGTCAGTAGTTGAAGCACACTCGAGAATATGGTTGTAGGAAAAGAATCGGACAGAGCAAACTTGTCAGAGCGATCGGCGGTTTCCTTCTCCGCTGCCATTATTATCAATTCCTTTGCGAGGCATCTATAGCTATGTCATAAAGGCGTTCGCTCTTTTGGATTTCAGAAGCTTCCAACCCAGCCTTCATCCCTTCCTTCCTCGTCGAGGATTGATACGAAAGTGAGTGACCGTCTCTTTCGCCCCTTCTCGACCACGTACAGGTTTCTTAGTCGAATAGTGAAGGATGAACTGCATTTCTTGCATATGATCTTGTAGTCTGCCATCTCCTGATCTCTGCCTTGAACAGCCTCAATCTTCTTTTCTGTCACTTGCAGTTCGTCGACATTCTGATTCGAGCAGCGAAAGCATTGTTTGAGCTTGATAGGTTGAAGCCCCCTAGTGCCTAGTGGCGCATATATCTGGTCGGGGAGCTCCTTAATCGAGTTGCCTTTCATTCATAGAGCCTTCGATTCTCGTAGGTAAAGTTGTGCGGCCGTGATTGATGTTTCATCGTTAGTTTTACTAAGACTTAAATCGTTACGATTAGCGGATACTTGTAGTGAGGATGATCTCATAATGTCGTATATTTGTCCTTACTGCGGCTGCATGACCGGTTACCCGACTGAAGCTATGCCATACATGGCGTATCCCTCAAAGGCCTGTCGATTTTGCGGCGGACTTGCGACTTGGATACCTCAATATCAAAAGTGGTACTGTTTTCACTGCAACCACTACGTCTAAAGAGACCTCTCTAATTTAACTAGTCTACAGCGACGGCTGCAGCGTCAGACCCATTTGGGCCTTGATCGCATAGCTATGAGAATATCTTCAATTTCTATTCATATTGAGAGGAGCCGGAAGAGTTGACATGATGTGCAGCAATGATCACGAAGACTTGAGGTTACCGTTCGAGCCTCGCTCTTTTGCGATCCTGGTTTCCAACCCATTCTTTCTTATATCATTTTTTTCATATCATTCCCAAAGTCTCAGGTGAAGAGTGATGGCAGCGCCAGAGTTCGAAGGCAAAGTCATGACCCTGCGCGAGGCCGCCGAACTCGTTCCGAATGGAGCTCACATCTCGCTCGGGGGCTTCACGACCCAGCGCCACCCAATGGCATTTGTTCACGAGATGATTCGACAGCGCAAGCAGAACCTTCACGTTTACGGGCACTCCCCAGGTGGCGATTGGGACATGCTGATTGGGGCGGGCTGCGTCCGCAGGGTTGAACTCGCCTATGAGGCTGATGAGGCCTTCGCCCGAATTGGTCCGCGCTTCAGGGAAGCGGTTGAGAAACGCCTGATAGAGTGGGAGGACTACAGCAACTTCGGGATGGTGCAGCGGTTTGCGGCAGGCGCCATGGGGATCCCGTTCATTCCTACACGGACCATGTTGGGATCAGACATGCTCAAGAAGGAGGGTTTCAGCCCTGAACTCAGGAAGAGCGACGGGAAAATCGCTTCTAAGAAATTTGCCATAATGGAATGCCCATTCACTGGAGATAAGATCGTCCTCCTCCCCGCGATACAACCCGACGTTACCATCATCCATGCCCAAATTGTCGATGCCCAAGGAACTGTCAGAATTTACGGGCAGAACTTCGGGGACGAGCAGCAAGCAAAGGCCGCGAAAAAACTCATCGTCACCTGTGAGGAGATCGTGCAGCCGAAGAAGCTGCGCGGGTTCCCGGAGCACAACTACATCCCGTTCTTCCGCGTAAACGCGATCGTCAAGGTTCCCTACGGCGCGCACCCCTACGCTTGTTACCGATACTACGATTACGACCCAGAATTCCTGCGCCTGTATCACGAGAAAGCGACGGATGACGCCTCCTTCAAAGAGTTTCTTGACGAATATATTTACGCCGTGAACAATTGGGAGGAGTACCTTGAGAAGATAGGCGCCGACAAGAAACTGAGAATGCTCAAGGCTGACAAAAAGCTAGGATACGCGCCTAAGCTCAAGCGGAGGTAGCCTAATGAAGAAAAAATACGCGAAAGAGTACACTCTGACGGAACTCATGGCGGTCGGCGCTGCGCGTGAAATCAAGGACCATGAAATCGTTTTTGCAGGAACTGGTCTGCCAATGCTCGGGGCTATGCTCGCTCAGCACACCAACGCTCCTAACTGCGTCATCGTCTTCGAGGCTGGGGCGGTTGACTGCAAGCTCGCTCATCTCCCTATGTCCGTAGGGGACCCGCGCACAATGCGATTTGCCTCCACCGCGACGGGCCTCTTCGATGTCTTTTCTACCGTCCTACAGAGAGGGTTCATCGATGTCGGATTTCTCGGCGGAGCACAGGTCGATATGTATGGAAATATAAACACGACATGCATCGGCGACTACCGTCGCCCTAAGGTCCGGTTTCCTGGCAGCGGCGGCTCTGGTGACATCGCCTGCCTGTCGAAGCGGACGATAATCATCGCCGTCCATGAGAAGCGGCGGTTCCCGGAGCACTGCGACTACATCACGAGCCCGGGATGGATCGATGGACCGGAGGGGAGGAAGCGGGCTGGGCTGCCTTGGGGTGGCCCCTCTGCGGTGATCACTACCTTGGGAGTGCTAAGGTTTGATGAACAGACCAAGCGAGCCTACCTCGCGTCATACCATGCGGGAGTGACGCTAGAGCAGGTCCAAGAGAACACGGGCTTTGAGCTTGATGTTTCGCGGGCACGAGAAACAGAGCCGCCCGCAGAGGCTGAGATAAGGGTCCTACGAGAGAAGGTCGACCCGGAGGGCATCTTCTTAAAGAAAGCCGAGGAGTAATTATCAGCAACCGTGACGCTGCATGGCAAGAGACATTGAGAGGCTCACTAAGGAGGAGCTTGAAAGGCTCCAGAAAAGAAGGCTCAGAAGCACACTCAGGCTTGCCTATGAGAAAACTAGGCTCTATAGAGAGAAGTTCAAACAAGCTGGAGTACAGCCGAATGATATCAAGACTTATGACGATCTGGTGAAGATTCCATTCTCGAGCAAGGAAGATTTCGTAAGAGATTACTTGGCACCGATAGCTTCGAGGGTCTCCGTGTGGCATACAACTTCAGGCACATCTGGACTGCCTGCGATCATTGGATTCTCCGATAACGATCTTGAGGCGCAGACTTCGATGGAGGCTAGAAACTTGAGATTGATAGGAGTAACATCCCAAGATGCGGTTCACAATGTCACTCCTTACGGAATGTTTTTCGCAGGGATCTGCCTTCATGAAGGAGCGAGACGGATTGGAGCCACGGTTATTCCCGCTGGGAAGCTTCCCACTAGCAAGCAGCAGGCTCTGGTCATCGATGTGTTCAAGCCAACTGTTATACTCGGTGTTCCTCAATTCATTCTCAAGCTTTCTTATGTCTATGAGAAAGAAATCGGGAAGGACCCTAGAAAGAGTTCACTGAGGTTGGCCTATGCGCTTGGCGAACCGCTCCCGGATGTTGTTAGAGAGAAGCTGGAGGAGAGGTGGGGCATCGAAGTCAGGATAGGCTATGGCTTAACTGAAGCTGGAAGTGCAGCTGAATGCGTAGAGAGAGACGGGGTTCATTGGCCTGAAGACCACACGCTCGTCGAGGTTATAGACCCTAAAACTGGAGAGCGAGTCTCCGAGGGAGAGGAAGGCGAGCTTGTATTCACAACTTTGACTAGGACCGGCACGCTCTCGATAAGATTCAGGTCGAATGATTTCTCTCACGCGATATTTGAGAAGTGCTCTTGCGGAAGAACATTGCTGAGACTTGCTCCGCCCAAGTATAGGCTTGACGAACTTGTGAAGATTAGAGGTACTTTGACGAGCCCATTCGCTATAGACAGCGCGATCTTCGAGTTCCCTGAGATTAGGAACTACTTGTTCGTCGTTGACAAAGATCCAAGTGGGATTGTGGACTTGATAAAGATCTTCGTCGAGGCTGACTACCAAGACCCTAAGACGATAGAGGAATTAGCGGAGAAGCTTGGCGGAGGCATCTGTGTGACACCCAACAGGATTAAGTATGTGCCCTTGGGCTCGATCCCGACGATTGGTAGAAAAGAGGTTAGATTCATCGACTTGCGTAAGAATACGACTTACGGGGACGCTGTAAAGGAGTTCATGAAGCAGTTCGAAAGCGGAAGAATGTAGGGAATCCTGTCTTCTCTATCTCTTGAACGCTGCAGTGATGGCTTTAGCCAAGTACGTTGTCTCATGCATCGCGCCTTCAATAATGAAGCTCCAGTCGGCCGTGACATCCCTAAGTTGCTTCTCGCCTTTCAAGACGCCGAGAAAAGTGTCTGGATCTGAAATGTAATGTACATCAGCGCTAGGATACTCTCCATCTCTCAACTCGACATGGCCATCAGCGAAGAAGACCAAGTGAAACTTGCTTCCGTCAACGTTGCATTGAAATATCTTGCCGGGGTAATGTCTGCAAGCCTCTCTAACAATCAATTGGGCTTGCTCACTTCTATTTACAGCATCCGCGGCCTTGAAGAGAAACAACTTAACATCGTTAGGGGTGGCCATCTTTTCACCTACCTGTTCCTAGCGGCCCATTCTTTGAGGGCTTGAAGTGCAGCGCCGTTAACATGGCGATGGGATATATCTCCGAACCGCTTCTTGACTGCGGCTAAGAATTCTTGGTACGCATCTTGTTCCATTATTACGACTATGCGTCCTCTCTTCGTCCTGACGAGGTCTTCTCCTAGAAACTTCTCCCTCAAATAGTTAGCAGCAATATCCTCTTTTTTCAGATCTGGAAAGCCCAACCATTCAGCCAATTTCGAATCCTCCTAGACCAAGTCTTCGGCCTTCGCCTCAAAGTATCCGGTTACGTAGGGCCATTGGACCACTATTCGCTTGGCTCCTTTGCCTCCACCATGCCATTCGCCTAACCAGAGCCTCCCACCTTTCTGCGTGAGATAACTAATTAGCAGAAGCTTCGCGGCCACCTCAGGTGACGTCCCGATGTTCTCGGATTGTTCAAGAAGGCTCCTATGAACGTCTTCTGGCAGTTCTATCGCTATCTTTGGCACTTGATTTCACCTTCATGTCTACTATTTTCTAAATGCTTTTCGAAGATACGGGTTTCCCCATCGTTCTTCGAAGAAGAAGCCTTCGAGGGGCCAACGGGATGGACCTACCATTCTCACGGGCTTTATCGGTACACCTATGCAGAGTACGCTTATGGGCTTCCATAATCTGGGTATCCCTATCTCATCGCAAATGTATTCGGCTCTTCTAGGCTCCATTACTGGAAACGCTTGGTATCCAACGCCGTATCCAAGTGTGCTCGCGGCTGTCCACATGCTTTGGATAGCCATTCCAAGAGTGACTGAGCCAAAGTACTCATTTGGATATATTAAAGGCGAGTCATGGTAGGATTCTGAAGCGCAGCAGACGATTAAAGAATCTGATTTTTCTGGGTATCTGAATAGGCTTCCGTCCCGCATATCCTTGAATGTCGCGGGTCTCCTCGATTCTGGCGTGTACCATAATCTCCCTTGAGTGAGTTCATAGGGTGCGCTTCCAAAAAGTTCTCCTGAAGCTTCTTGACATATATCCGCGATCGTCTTCTTCAGATCTTCATCTTTCCTGATTAGAACATATCTGACATTCTGAAAGTTCTCTGGTGAAGGCGCGTATCTGGCTGTATCAATTATTCTCTCAATATCTTCGTCCGGAATCTTCTCACCTGTGAACTCTCTAATGCTTCTACGTCTACGGATCGCTGTAAAGAAGTCTAGACCTTCCTTCCGTTCAACCATACTTGAATCTCCTCAAGTATCAAACGGAAGGAGGTTGTGTCTTAAAACTTTCCTAGGCGGCTGTGAGCGTTACGGAGAGAAGTTCGTGATCTACTGTTCCTTTCCTCTTTTTCCGAGGTAGATCCCAGTCGGATCGATTTCTCGAACTATCTTAAGCTCCGCATACGTCGGCGGCTCAGTCTCCGAAACTGTTTCCGGCACGAGCAGGTCGAATCCTGTATTGTCTAGGACCTGATGAACTGTTACGCTAGGATGGACCGATAGAAGTTTCATTCTCTTGGTCTTCTCCTCAAAAGTTAAGACACAAAGATTCGTTACAACCGATGACGGGCCTCCGCCTCTAAGACCGGCTCTTTCTCTTCCGCCCGGCCCGTCAAGGTATCCTGGGCTCGTCAGATAGTCAAGCCTCTTAACGAATTTTCGTTTGTCATGAGTCACTATTATGACGATTCGTTTGGATGAGGATGCAATATCGTTTCCTCCCCCACTTCCAGGAAGCCTTATCTTCGGTTGACCGAAGTCTCCGATTATCGTCGTGTTTACGTTGCCATATTGATCTATTTGCGCTGCGCCTAAGAAGCCTACGTCTATCCTTCCTCCTTGGAGAAGAACACCGAGAGTCTCTCTAAGCCCTATCGCTGCGGCAGCTCTGTATGTTAGCCTTGAATCAGCGACGGACAGCGGCAAGTGGACGTTTCGCGAGTCGATGAAGCCCCCTTCATAGACTATCTTTGACCTAGGCGCATGAGTCTTTTGAGCTAACATAGCAGCGAGTACGGGCAGGCCTGTTCCAGCGAAGACTATTTCTCCATCTCTTATGGTTCGTGCGCCGCATATCGCCATCATCTCTAGAGATGAGTATTCGTCGCGTTTCGCGTAGTCGTTCATGTGGGTCATTTCTTGCTCACCTAGTAGCCGTATTCAGCTTTAGCTTTGAGTTTGAGCAGTCTCTCCTCACCAATTTTCTTTAGGTATCCTTTCTGGTCGACAGATACGATGTACTGCTCGCAGTATTTCTCCCAGCCTTCCTCGGTCTGACATTGCGCCATATACAATTTGATATGCTCCAGATCGTAGTCGTAATACTTGTAAACAGGCATAGGGTGGGCCCCCCAAGGGGCTTCAACCACATAGTCAACATATATGCCTGGGATAACCGTAAGATCGGGCTGGGATCTGATGATCTCGTTCGAGATTATCTCTTCTGCTAGGATTATCAGCTTCTTCCCAGCTCTCGCCCCTTCCTCATCCTCCCCTTTTATTCCATCTATTTGAGCATTGCCTTCTGAGTCGACCCTCTGAACATGAACTATGCTGAAGTCCGGGCGTACAGACGGGACGAGAACAACCCTTTCGCCTGTGAACGGGCAGTCTATTACTTTCAACTTGTCTTTTCTGAACCGCCATTTCTTTTCCAGATCTGTTCCGAGCATACTCTTGAGAGGCATGAATGGGACGCCCATGGCGCCTCCGTACAACCTCATCGCCATGGCTAGGTTCGTATAATCTTCTATTTCGAGTTCTCCATCTCGAACTCTACGAACACCATTGGGGGCTAATCCGATGGCTTCTATTGCGAAGAAAGCGAGTTCGAACCTTTTGGTGACTCTTGCGCCCGCGAGCATGTCTATGTCTATCTCTGAGCCGCAGGTGTACAGAGTTAGGTCTCTCTTCCTCTGTCTGATCAGTTCCCTCGCGAATTCAGCTGGAGGCCTTTGGTAGCCGAAGCCCCCCCAAAAGAGATGAGCTCCATCATGAATCTTCTTGGCAGCCTCTTCGAGGCTTATCCTCTTATCCTCCACTGACGGCTCAACCAAGATGCTTCACCGCAAGGATGCACCATATCATGCTTATTCTGAGGTGAATAAGACTTTTGATAACTTTTGAAACCAGAATTGACTAGCGATCTCAACTTTCGGACTACGATGTCGTCATTCTAGGAAGAATATCTTATATACAAGTTGGTCTACCACTTGACCTTATTGAGGGGAGCTGGTTCACCGGCTGAGAGGACGGTTGTTGAACCGTCGACCCTTTGAACCTGATCCAGGTAATGCTGGCGGAGGAACATGAAGTTCTCGGAGAAGCCGACCACATCTAGAACCAAGCTACTAGCAGAAATGGTTGTTGCAATTGCTCTGAGCACAGCCCTGAGTTTTATCAAGTTCTCAATCTGGGCGCAAGGCGGGTCCGTAACGGCAGGAAGCATGATCCCGCTATTTTGGTTCAGCCTCAGACGTGGAGCAAAGTTGGGTATCACTGGTGGTATCGTCTATGGAATGGTTCAGTTCTTTGTTGAACCCTACTTTTTTCATCCTGCACAGGTCCTACTCGACTATCCAATTGCGTTTGGCGCACTCGGCCTCGCAGGACTGTTTCGGACCCATGAACTCAGCGGCGTAGCTGTTGGGATCGGCGGCAGATTTCTTGCTCATTTTGTTTCAGGAGTAATCTTCTTCGCAATGTATGCTCCGCAGATCTACTTAGGGCTTAACATTGGAGCCAACGCCTACGCCTACTCTGGTCTTTACAACGGAACCTATCTAGTTCCAGAACTCGTGATAAGCTTGGTACTGATGGTGGTTCTAAGGAAGAGAAACATGATCGATCTCTACAAGTAGGATGTGAAATCAGGCGTGGCTAAGCCTGTTCTTTCCCGTGTCGAATAGCAATGAGCCACTTGGAACACACTCGAGAAGCTTCTGCTTGGACGATCGGTAGGTACATGGGGAATTAAGAGAATCGTAATCATGTGGAGAAGTGTAATTGTTCATGGGAAAACTTGGACCTAAGGAGCTTGAGGTCGTTATGGGATGCATCAAGCGAAGCCGCGCCACTATTGTACCTCCGAAAGTCGGCTTCGATTCTGGAGTACTTAGAATCTTTGGCGATCACTGTCTAGTAGTGTCGACAGACCCCTGCCTCGGTGTACCGAAGCGTTGGTTCGGCTGGTTGCTCATTCAATATGCGGCGTCAGATGTCGCAGTCTTCGGAGCAAAGCCTCGATACTGCACCGTAAACCTGCTTGGCCCACCTGGAACTTCCACACGACTCTTTCGAAATGTCATGGTAAAGGCGTGTAAGGCCGCCCACGAACTTGGCATGCAGATTGTGGCAGGACACACTGGAAGATACGAAGGATTGGACGATTTGGTTGGCGTATGTACGGCTTACGGATTCACCTCATTGAGAGACGTGATGACCCTTGGCGATGTCAGGCCTGGAGACAGCATACTCTGCACGAAACCAGTTGGCTTGGAGACTCTAGTCACGTTCGCGCAGGTACGAAGAGATCTTGCGAAGAAGCTGTTCGGGAAATCTCGAGCGGTCCAGCTCGGTCGGCAGTTCCGATTTCAGTCCTGTGTCAAAGAGGCCTTGGCACTTTCAAAGATGGCTGGCGTTCACGCAATGCATGATGCAGCTGAGGGAGGCCTCGTGGCAGCGCTCAACGAGATGGCTGAGGCGTCAAATGTGGGATTCACGGTGGATTTCACAAGAATTGCGATTCCGAGGGAGATTCACGCTCTTGTTCGGCAATTTCGACTCTCAGCGGATGAGTTGATGTCAATGTCCTCTTCTGGCACACTTGTTGTCGCATTGAAGACTGACGCAGAAAAGAGAGTGGTGCGGCGACTTTCAGGGCTGAAAGTTCCAGCTCGCATCGTAGGCACATTCTCGGAAGATAAGCGTCGCGTTATCAAAGATTATCTGGGAGAGAGGCTTTTTCCCCGCAAAGCTCAAGATCCCTTCCGGAAGATCTGTCGCTAGGCTGGTCATGTTATTAACCATGTGATAATAGGGGATGATTAGATGATCTCAATACTCGCATCTTTAAGTTCGGGAGAAGCTCCAGTCTATTTGGCTGTGTAGTTGTAAAAGCCTTTTCCAGACTTTTTGCCTACGTGGCCCGCCCTGACCATCTTTCTTAGTAGAGGGCATGGTCTATACTTCGAGTCTCCAGTCTCCTTATGCATATAGTCCAGAATCGCCAGAGTTGTGTCAAGGCCAACAAAGTCTGCGAGTTCTAACGGACCCATCGGATGGTTCAATCCCAATTTGATCGCTGTGTCAATATCTTTCGCCTCAGCTGTTCCTTCCATCAAGCAGAACATGGCTTCATTCAGAAAAGGCGCCAGTAGTCTGTTAACTACGAAGCCTGGAGCTTCATTCACGTTGATCGGCGTCTTGCCGAGTCTTGTCGCGAAGTCTCTCACTAGTTGAATCGTTTGATCAGACGTTGCGGCCCCTCTTATGACCTCAACCAAGTTCATTACCGGAACAGGGTTAAAGAAATGCATACCAACGACTCTATCGGGTTTCCTTGTTGCGGAGGCGATTTCGGTTATGCTGAAAGACGATGTATTTGTCGCTAGAACTGCGTCTTCGGGAGAGGATTCGTCCAATTCTTTGAACACTTGCTTTTTGAGTTCTATGTTCTCCGGAACAGCTTCAATAACCACGTCAGCTTCTTTTACAGCTTCCGCCAAGTCTAGTGTCGTTTGTATTCTAGCTACCGCCGCGTCAGCCCGTTCTTGCGTGAGTTTCCCTCTTTCGACGCCTTTCCTTAGGCTCGATCTTATGGCTTCCATCCCTTTCTGCAGATATGTCTCTCCAATGTCTCTCATCGCTACTCTGTAGCCTGCCACAGCGCATATCTGTGCGATTCCAGCTCCCATGATCCCTGAACCGATCAAGGCGATGTTTCTAACTTCGTCGATTCTCATGATAGCGCATCACTTTCTTTGGAGACTATATGACGATCGGTTCTATGCCGAGGAACTTGCATGAGTCCACGATTGCCTGCACGTAGTCGCCGTGGATTAGGCTTGCGTGATGGATGAAGCCTTCCTCGACCAGAACTCTATACAATGCGTCTAGATTATCGACTTGCACCCAGCCCCAGGAGCCTCGAAGCTTCTGATCGCTCTTCTTGATATTGCCTTTCGTGATCAAAATCTTGAATTTCCCATCATATTCAGCAAGCCTACATATGGTTGCTGGCCCGGGTTTGAGCTGGAACTCCGCAGTTCCTTGCGCTCGTTCTGCGCCAACCACGTTCGCTAGTATACTGTGCTCTCTTAGCGTTATCTTGCAGCCTTCGCAAAGCAACGACATAGGTGCGTTTCCGCAGTGCCAAGCGAGGAAGACGTTCTCTTCCTCTTGATGAGCTATAGTCCAGTCGATGAAGTGAGGCGGCGTCATCTTTAGAGAAGCCAAATACTGTATTAGCATCGTGAGGGCTCCGTAGATGTCTACTTCGCATGAGGCCATGATGCCCTTATCAGTTAAACGACCCATCGATACGCATGACGAGATGCCGTACACTTCCTGCATAGCTGTCCAACATTGAACTCCCATGCCGTCAAGTTTCTTCTCTTTCGCATATTTCTCGAGAGCATATTCGAGTTTGGCTATCTTTATGATTGAGCTTTCTTTCATACGAGATGTGTCTGCTCTCGCCTTAATTTCTTGAACGACGTCTTTTATCGTTGGGTCTTTGTCTGATGCCGCCTCTGCGGAGTGAAGAATATCCACCAGGGAAATGGGGACTAATCTTTGCTTAAACCGGTTTATCATAGCTACCTCGTTGAAAGCAACGGTCTCAAATCCTTCCGGACGCGGTCCCACCATTCCTATTCGGGCTCCTTTGAAGCCATTCACGACGGCGCATGTGCGAACAAAATTCGCTATAGCCTGAAGGAATGATCTTTCTTCGGGGAAAACGATCCCTGCGAATACGAAAGATATCTTTCTTCGGTACAATCCCGAGGTTACTGACAGTGTTCCGCAGAATGAGTCTGAACGTCGACCTCCTTCAGCTGTGAAGGGGCCTTCTTTAGTTCCGAATACCAAGACGGGTTTGTCGCACAGCGAGTCTGCCACTTTGATTGCGGCGACCTCGTCCCCGAAGGTCATAGTTCCAATGATTATTCCTGCGACATCTTTCTCTTTGAAGAGCTGGATTGTTTTTTCCGCATCTTCCTCGCCGCTTACAAGACCTTTCTTCGTCAATTTCTCGTCCGGATAGACGAGTTCAAGACCTTCGATCTTAGATAGCGCCCTTAGTGTGCGCTGCCGCATCTCAACAGCCCATTTCTCGTCGAAGACGGTTCTATGTGCGGGAACGAATCCGATTTTGACCTTTTCCATTCTTCTCCCTCAGAATTGTTGTTCAATCAAGCCGTATTTTACGGTTGCTTAAAGTAGTATCTTGGCCACTGAGGCCAAACCTTTGGGGTTGCTGTCTCGAAATCAACGACCAAGTCCATCCCGATCTTTATGTCTTCAAGTCTAGCGCTCTTGATCATTCCTGGGAGTTGGACCCCTTCTTCAAGCTTAGCGATTCCAACTGCGTAGGGCGCCATTGCTTGAAACTGTGCTGGAGGCGCATGGATAATTGTGTACGTCAAGAGTTTTCCTCTTCCGCTTAGTTGAATCCAATCGAAGCCAGAGGAGTAGCAGTGTGGACATATGTTTCTAGGTGGAACCAAGATTGTTCTGCACTTCCTACATTTGACCCCCATAAGTTTACGTTCAGAGCAGTATTTGTAGAACTGCTCTATTGTCGGCGGGACGCTTGATTCCATATCAATCAGCCCTTGTGAAGATGTGAACAGTAGCTGTTGATGCTGAGCCCCCAACGTTGTGCGCTAGACCTATTTCTGCTCCGTCGACCTGCCTTCTCCCCGCTTCTCCAGTCAACTGTAGGAAGATCTCGTATGCTTGAGCTGTTCCTGTCGCGCCGACTGGATGACCTTTCGCTTTAAGCCCTCCACTGGTGTTTACTGGAAGCTTACCGTCAAGCGTTGTAACTCCGATCTCTATGAGTTTGCCGCCTTCGCCTGGCTTGCAGAATCCAAGATCTTCGTAAGCCATTATTTCAGCGATTGTGAAGCAGTCGTGGACTTCAGCGAGGTCTATGTGCTTCGGCTTCACTCCAGCCATCTTGTAGGCTTGTTGAGCAGCGAGTTTAACAGCCATCATACTCGTGAAGTCTCTTCTTTCGAATAAGCTCATCGTGTCGTGTGCTTGACCGGAGCCTGTTATGTATACCGGTGCGTCTGTAAACTTCCTCGCGATATCGGGCTTCGTCAGGATGAGGCAGCTTGCGCCGTCGCTTCTGGGACAGCAGTCGTACAGCTTAAGGGGCCATGCTACTAGCCTCGAAGACATGACATCCTCTATCGTTATCTCTTTTTGGAAGTGGGCTTTCGGATTCAATGCTCCATGTTTATGATTCTTGACAGCGACCATCGCCATCTGCTCTTGAGTCGTCTTGTATTTGTGCATGTGAGCGTTCGCCATTAACGCGAAGATTCCTGGAAATGATATTCCATGCCATTGCTCGAACGGGAAATCTGATGCTTGCGCCAAGATTTCTGTAACACCTGTCGTTGTTAAGTGGCTCATCTTCTCGGCGCCTCCGACCATAACAATGTCGTACATACCTGACATGATCGCTAAGATTCCGCTTCTCAATGCTACTCCTGATGAAGCGCAAGCGTTTTCAGTTCTAACAGCGGGAATTGGTAGGAGGCCAACCCAGTCGAGCATCATCGGAGCTATGTGGGCTTGATGCTCGTAGGATTCGCTCATCATCCCGACGTAGAGAGCCTTGATATCCTTTTTCGGGTCAAGTTTTGGGCATTTTTCGAAAGCTTCTCTCGCAGCTTCCGCGAAGATCTCTCTAGAATAGAGGCCTTCGAGGTTTCCGAATTTCGACAGTCCGGCTGAGACTATTGCTGCTAGTGGTTTACTAGACATGGTTCTTTCACCGAATCATGTTGAAAGATCAAGTCAGCTCTTGCGGGTAACTACGGCTAGGCCGTTTACGCCTGAAGCCCTTGTGAGAAGCAGACCTGTTTCGGTCGCGCCGATTTTCGGAATTATTGAGATCACATGTTCTCCTTCTCTTTCCAATCTATCTATGAAGCTGCCGAGTTCAACAAGTTCCGATGTGAAAATGGAAACTGGCCTACAGTAGATCTCGAATCTTGCCTCCCAGTCCATGCTGATTATTCCTCAGCTCGCTAGATAGACTCGTCAACTATTTTTGGCTTTCCAGGAATGCGCCGAGAAATCCTAAGTCTTATAGATGATCGCCTTGAGAACCTATACAAGCGTTTGTGAGGTGGAGGAATGAGAAGGGTAGCTGTCGTGGCGGGAGGGATCTCCAGATTCGACCTTCCTCGCTATGAGAATCAAGAGGAGATGATCGCCGAGGCGGTTAGAGAAGTTCTGAACGATACTCCGAATCTTTCGATGAAGGATATCGATACCATGGTTGCTTCATATTTCTCCGACCATTTCAACCAACAGCTCGCTCAAGAATGGATCGTCCACGATTATCTCGGCTTGACGCCGAAACCCGTCTTCCGTATCGAGACTGGCGGCGCAACCGGTGGAGCCGCTTTCAGAGGAGCCTGGTCGCTTGTTGCTTCCGGGCTCTCCGAAATCTGTCTCGTCTGCGGTTGGGAGAAGATGTCCGAGGTCGCCACGGCGAAAGCCAACGAGTTCATAGCGTTGGCATCGGACACTGACTTCGAGTTTCCAGTAGGCGGCTATTACACTGGCTACTATGCTGCTATGGCTGTACGCCACATGTACCTGTACGGAGAGACTGAGGAGGATCTGGCTATGATCGCTGTTAAGAATAGGAACAATGGGCTTGATAACCCATACTCACAATGGCGCAGCCAGTATGGCAAGAAGATTACTGTGGAGAATGTGCTTGACTCCAGATTGATCGCTTGGCCTTTGAAGATCCTTGACTGCTGCTTAATATCCGACGGTGGAGCTACTGTAGTGCTAGCTTCTGAAGAGAAGGCTAAGCAACTCACTGATACTCCAATCTGGGTTACTGGGCTGGGGTTGGGTAGCGACGCTATGCGACCCGGAGATCGACCTGATAATCCCGGTTGGCGTGGGAGAAACCCTCACCTTGAGAGCGTCTATCCAGACTATGCGGAGAAGCCAAGGCAGCCGTACCCTGAGATAGCCAATTTCGGAGCTTGCATCGAGGCTGCGAAGCAGGCGTACCAGATGGCCGGCATACAGCCCGGCGACATCGATGTTGCTGAGATACATGACGCGTACGATTCCAGTGAACTCCAGACCTATGAGGACCTTTTGTTCTGCGAGCGTGGTGAGGGGAAGCTTCTGATTCGCGAAGGGCAAACCGAGATCGATGGAAAGGTCGCTGTTAACCCTAGTGGAGGTCTTGAGGGGATGGGCCACCCCGTCGGCGCAACAGGGATCGCTCAAATAGTTGAGATATTCTGGCAGTTGAGACAGGAGATATCGAAGAAACATAGAACGAACCGCGTTCAGGTTCCGAACGCTGAGATCGGTTTGGCTCATAGTCACGCAGGCACGGGTACAACTATTACTGTCAACATGTTTTCGAGGTGAGAATATGATTAAAGTCAAGGAAGAGTTGAAGCCTGGAAAATCTTGGAAAGGCTGGGGAAGTCTAGGCTCGATGGACGTTGCAGGTCATGAAATAGTTGAATCTCTAGAAGGACCTAGGCTTGATGCTTTAGAGACTGGCGAGTTCATGTACGCTTACAGACCTTACGACATTATGTATCGGCACAGCTACGGGATTGTCTCCAAATTCTTTTCAGGTCTACTTCAGAAGAAGATCTTCGGAACTCGTTGCCCGAAGTGCGGCGACGTCTTCTGCCCTCCGAGAGCCCATTGCTGGAGGAATGAATGCGCTCTACAGGAGACGGAGTCAATTGAACTCCCACCGACGGGGTTTCTACATAGCTACACAATTCTAGGCTTTGCAGCTGAAGCTTTCCTTAGAGATCTGCCTTTCATCCTAGCATACGTGAGGATCGACGGAGCGAACACGTTGATAGCTGGAAGGCTGAGAGAGATAAAGCCGGAGCAAGTCGAATGCGACATAAAGGTCAAGGTCAAGTTCGTTGCGAAGCCGAAAGGAAGCCCTCTGGACTTCTATTTTGTGCCCGCTGAGAAGCCTAAGTCGAGGAGGACTGGGGAGCAGATGAAACGTCTGGTAGGTCAACTCGAAGTCATAGAAAAGTGGGTGAAGAAGAAATTCGGACGGTAGTTTCTGGTTCTTATTCCCTCCTCATTTCCTTGTTGTTGAAAGACAGCTTCCTCAAATGCTTTTTAGGTTGCCTACGATAGGGATGGATAAATGGGTTAGCGGAGGATGCTGCGTTGTTTGAGAAGCGTAAGCTGAGTGAGATTCAGAAGAAGAAGAGGAGTTGGGAGAAGACTACTGTCCCGAAATGGGTTAGAGCGGTCCCGGAGAGAAGAAGGGAGTTTACTACTTCTTCAGAATTCTTGGTTAAACGTTTGTACACACCTGATGATGTGCGAGAGGTCAGTTATCTTGAGGACCTCGGGTTTCCAGGGGGATACCCTTTCACTAGAGGCGTCCATGCGACTATGCATCGAGGCCGTCTATGGACGATGCGCCAGTTCGCGGGCTTCGGCACAGCTGAGGAGACCAATGCTAGGTTCAAGTACCTCTTGAAGGAGGGTGAGACCGGGCTGAGTGTAGCTTTTGATATGCCGACAATCTGGGGTTACGATTCTGATCACCCGATGGCTAAAGGTGAGGTTGGAAGGTGCGGAGTAGCGATATCGACACTCAAGGATATGGACGTGCTCCTAGATGGAATCCCACTTGACAGAGTCAGCACGTCGATGACTATCAATGGTCCAGCAAACGTGCTTCTCTCAATGTATATCGCCATTGGAGAGAAGCAAAATGTGCCCCAACCCCAACTGTCTGGGACAACGCAGAATGACATATTAAAAGAATTCTTCGCTCAGAAGCTGGTGATATTTCCTCCCAGACCTTCCGTCAAGCTTGTTGTTGACACTATAGAGTATTGTTCGAAGTTTATGCCTAAATGGAATCCTGTGAGCATAAGCGGCTACCACATTCGGGAAGCTGGATCCAATGCTGTTCAGGAGTTGGCTTTCACTTTAGCAGACGGGATTACTTACGTTCAAGAGGCATTGGATCGAGGTTTGAAAGTCGACGAATTTGCATCTAGACTATCGTTCTTCTTCGCTTGCCACAATGATCTCTTCGAAGAGGTTGCGAAGTTTCGCGCAGCTCGCAAGATTTGGGCGAGAATTATGAAGGAAAGATTTCGAGCTAGAGATTCTAGGTCTATGTGGATGAGGATGCATGTTCAAACCTCAGGCTGCACTCTAACCGCACAACAGCCGATAAACAATATTATCAGGGTTACCTTACAGGCTCTAGGCGCTGTTCTCGGCGGAACGCAGTCTTTGCATACGAATTCTTTCGATGAGGCGTTGGCTTTGCCTTCTGAAGAGGCTGTTAGAATTGCTTTGAGGACTCAGCAGATAATCGCTCATGAGAGCGGGGTTGCCAATACGATTGATCCCCTCGGCGGGTCTTACTACTTGGAGGCTTTGACAGCGGAGATGGAGGAGGAAGCACTGAGATATATTGATAGAATTGAGAACATGGGCGGGGTCATTCCAGCGATAGAGAAGGGCTACATCCAAAGAGAGATTGCGAATAGTGCTTACAAGTATCAGAGGGAGATCGACAATAAGCAGCGAATAATCGTGGGGGTCAATGAGTGTACCAGTGAAGAGAAGCAGCTGATTCCGTTATTGAGGATCTCTTCCGATGTTGAGAAAACTCAACTTGAGAGATTGAACGCGTTGAAGAATATTCGTGACTCGAAGAGGGTTCAAAAAGCGCTTGATCGGCTTCGAAACTCGGCAGATAGTAACGAGAATTTGATGCCAACAATACTTGAAGCTGTGAAAGCTTACGCGACACTTGGCGAGATCTGCGGTGTATTGAGGGAAGTTTACGGCGAGTATCAGGAGTTGATTGTTTTCTAGGAGGCTGCGAAGTTTTGAGTTCTAGAGCCAAGCTGAGAGTTCTCGTTGCAAAGCCTGGATTGGATGACCATGATAGGGGGGCGAAGGTCATCGCTAGAGCTTTCAGAGATGCAGGGATGGAAGTTATCTATACGGGCCTGAGGCAAACTCCTGAACAGATTGTGAACACGGCTGTTCAAGAGGATGTTGACGCTATAGCTTTAAGTATTCTTTCAGGCGCGCATATGACTTTGTTTCCGAGGATTTTTGAGTTGATGAGGAAGGAAGGCATCGGTGATGTTCTCGTCATAGGCGGCGGCATAATCCCTGATGAGGATGTTTCTGAATTGAAGAAGATAGGCCTTTCAGGGGTCTTCGGGCCAGGAACCCCGACCAGCGTGGTCGTCGACTACGTGGTGCAACATGTGCGAAGAAGATAGGGCTATTCGAAACAGATCCCTCTTGACGTGGAGGCTTCTGTCATTAAGGTAGACCAGCTAGTTGAAGGCGTACTTAAGGACGATCGTAAAGCGATAGCTAGGCTCATAAGCCTTATCGAGAACGATTCGCCTGAAGGGTTGAGTGCTGTTAGGCTTCTCTACCCGCACACAGGTAGGGCCTACGTGATAGGCGTGACTGGGCCTGCAGGATGCGGCAAGAGTACCTTGATCTACAGGCTGGCATCGGAGTTACGGAAGAAAGGTAAGACTGTTGGTGTCGTCGCGATCGATCCCACTAGTCCATTTTCAGGAGGGGCTTTGCTTGGCGACAGGATCCGTATGCAGAACCTCTCTACTGATGAAGGGGTATACATAAGGAGTATGGCGACTAGGGGAACTCTTGGAGGTTTAGCGAAAGCGACAGCTGACGCTGTTAGAGTTCTTGACGCCTCAGGAAAGGATGTGGTTTTCGTTGAGACTTCAGGAGCAGGGCAGTCTGAAGTTGATGTCATTAAAGTCGCACATACGATCCTAGTCGTGATGGCGCCGGGGTTGGGCGACGATATTCAAGCTAGCAAGGCCGGAATGATGGAGATAGGTGACATATTCATTATTAACAAGGCTGATCGAGAGAATGCTGACAGAGCTGTCGAGGAGATCCAAGGGATGATAGAGTTGGGAGCCCAAGAAGGGCGTTGGAGACCCCCAGTCGTTAAGACTACAGCGAGCTCAGGAAGAGGTGTGGAGAATGTTATCGAGAAGATTGAGGAGCATGAAGAGTATCTGAATAGAACGAGCGCGAAGGAGAATCTTGTTCATAGAAGTGAGATCGAGATTGCTGAAGCTTTAAGGTATAGGTTGACTGACCGGCTGATGGCTGAATTGAGGAAAAACTCGAATTTCGCCAAGCTAGTTAAGAGAGTTGCAGCGAAGAAGCTTGACCCTTACTCAGCCGCGGATCGTCTGGTCTCGGAGTACATCAGAAAAAGAGGTCGATCGAGGAGGAAGCCTTGAGGAAGAGGTTGGAGAGAGGGCTCGTCCAGATCTATACTGGGAATGGGAAAGGGAAGACTACTGCCGCACTGGGATTGAGTTTGAGAGCTCTCGGTCGAGGTTTCAAAGTCTGCTTTATACAGTTCTTGAAAGGTCGTATGAAGCTTGGCGATGGAGCCTTTCTCGCCTTGAAGCGCGTTCGAGATTTTGAGTACGCCTCTTATGGAACAGGCAAGTTCGTTATAGGTAAGCCTTCCCGCAGAGATTTTCAAGAGGCTTCAAAAGCATTCAAACATGCTAAGGAAGCAGTTATGAAAGGTAGGTACGGGGTTGTTGTGTTAGATGAGATAACTCACGCTGTGAATCTAGGTCTCATCGACATCAACGAAGTTATAGAGTTAATTCGAAATAAGCCTTCAATGGTTGAGATAGTTTTGACCGGTAGATCCGCAGATCCGAGACTGATTAATATCGCTGATCTTGTTACAGAAATGAGAGAAGTGAAACACCCGTTTTCTCATGGAGTCGAAGCAAGAGAAGGAATAGAATTCTAGAGAAGATATTTCATTCTGAGAGAACTGTATGAGACGAAGCCTCATTTATCTACGTGTTTCTTCCCTATCTCTAGAGCTTTCTGGCTTTAATCCAATAATGTTCGCAGTATCTCTCCGAAACTCCTGCGAGATCTTCGTCTGTAACTCTGAAAGCTATCTTTGACCCTACGTCGCTTGGCATCTCAAGGTTCCAAAGGAATGTCAAGAGTACATCTCTACCGTCAACGACAACTATATTGAAGGGCTTGGCTGCTTGCTCCATCTCGTCTATCACTCCAACGTTTGAGAATTGAGCGAGTACCCGTATCGCTTCTTCTTCGACGTATTTTGGACTTGAGAAGAAGATTATTTTTGTGTCAACGCCTCTTGTCTCAGCATCTCCAATTGTCTTTCTCAACTCATCTGCTTCTTTGAGCATCATGGTTGAGGCGATGAAATAAATGCGGCTCTTAGCTCTTGAGATCATTTCTTCATGCTTATCTAGAATCTTGTCTCCTCCGTGAATGACCCAGAGACCTACGTGCTTCATAGTTTCTCTCTTCTCGTATATCGATTGGAGGTCTCTCACCATTATGCTGACGAAGTTGTCCATGAAGTTCTTCGACATCTCAACAGCGAGCTCAGCAACGAATCTGGGAGGCTTCGCTCTGTAGACAACAGGTCTTCCTGGTTGAGTTTCTATCCAACCTCGTTTCTCTAAATCCTCTAGAGTCCCGTAGACCCTTGCGTAAGGTATGGCCGCCGTCTCGCTGATCTCGTAAGGTGTAGCTGGTCCGTCGAAGACCAGTTTCAAGTAGGCTTTGATCTCGTACTCTGTCAATCCGTAGTCCTTCAGTACTCTGTGAATATTCTCGTCTATCTTCGCCACGAGTTTCTCCTCCGTTTTGAGGAAGAACAATCAACCTTTTTTAGTAAAATGAGGAAATATAAGCCTGTCGTAACACTTTACTAACGATAAGGCCTCTATGATGTCTAAAAGGCAGACTCAATCCCTCATATTCATGCATTGTCCCTAGAACTACTCTCGATGTCTCCCTATAGACGTCTCTTTAGGTTGATTGTTCAACTCTACCCTTACTGTAGGCTTGCCCAGCAACCTAAAGTGACTGAGAAAGAACTCATAGAAGAAAGCGAAAATACACACTATGAAGAGTCCAACGGTTTCGCGATCTTGTCACACAATACTTGGCGCATCCAAGGACCTTTGAGAGTAAATTGGTAATATGAGAGCCTCGTTGTTAAGTTCTAGTTGTCGTGAGGCGAAAAAGTTACCTGTGCGGTATAGAACAATGGCTGAATACATGGAATAGACAAGCACAAGCAAAATGATCAAGGGCAAGAAGACCACGAAGAAGGCTCGAGAAGTTGCCTAGGTCACGGAAGAAACTGAAACAAGAACCCTTATCCTTTTCAAAACAATTCTTATGGCACTAGCCCACGTAAGGCTGAAACTCCCAATCGCCGCGCTCAGAATATATCTTGCGGAGAATCTTGAGCGCGTTCTCATTAGGAAGATATAAGAATAGTTTTCCAAGATGCTTGCAAAATTGTTTCAGAGATAAAGATCGACTCCAATCAGCACAATCATGACGAATGACTCGCTCACCGAAATCGATCACGATATGGTAGGCACGGATAGAAGCAACCAAACGCTTGTCAGAAACCTCCTCAACCTTCAACTCATCATCATCGATCACTCTAGCCCTCTCCAACCTAGACTTGTCGATAAACGCATCAAGAAGATCGCTGAAACCCATCTCAACAACCTTTGCTTCAGGCATAAAAGTTGTGAGCCTAGCAACACTTTCTTCACTTGGAACTCCAAGTCCGGAAACTCTAAACTTTTCGACGCGCTTCTTGGTCTCAGCCTGATTCGGAGTTAGAACACCAAGCCTCTCGAGAATCTGCAAGCAATTCTCAACAGCATAACCATGATAATGATTGTTGAAGTAGCCGTACGCGACTTTGACCTTCTTCACAGTCTCATTGACCTTCGGAACCCAAGGAGACAACTCTTCCTCACTATAACGGTAGTTGTACCAAGGTCTACGGCCTCGACCGTGCCATCTGAAATAAGCGAAGTCGGAAGTAACCTTGATTTCGGGTGGGAGCAGAGGTTCATCAACGATCGTGTATGCGATATCATACTTCTCAAGAAGCTTCCAAGTCTCAGGCTTCAACCAAGATAGATGCCTAAACTCAACAGCAAACCTGAAGTCACTGGGAAGAATATCGAAGAAACCTTCGAGCCTCTCCAAATCAAATTTGAAACTCGGAGGAAGCTGGATGAGAATGCAGCCAAGCTTACCATCCAGTTGTAAAGGAGACATCAAATCGCAGAACCTCTTAACGTCATCCTTGACCCCGCTCTTCAAGTCAAGAACCTTCTCATGAGTGATCAACTGAGGAAGCTTCGCAGTAAAAACGAATTCAGAACCAGTATACCTGGACCAACCTATCACTGTACCCCTAGAAGGATAAGCATAGAAGGTTGAATCGATCTCAGCTGTCGGAAACACCCTAGCATAAGCACTAAGCTTACTCTCCTTGCGGTCGCGATAGAAGATCCCAACCCAGTCATCGTAAGACCAACCCGAAGTCCCGACAAGAATCTTACCCATGTAACTGCACCTGGATAAACACAAGATATAGCTGACCCCCAATCAATATAAAGAGTGGGCCGAAGAAATGACGGAAATCTTGATCGGTGCAGGCGGGTGGGCATACTTCCAAATCCCAGGATTCGACAGCCTAGAAGCCTACGCTAAAGCATTCAACTTCGTCGAAGTCAACTCAACCTTCTACGAGCGCCCAGAGATACAGCAGGTCAAATCATGGAGGAAACGCGTGCCAGAAGACTTCGAATTCTCAGTAAGATGTCACAGAGATCTAACTCACAAGTTGCTGCTCGAACCAGTAGATGAGGCTTTCCGAACATTCGAAAGGGCTATAACGATCTGCAGAATCCTAAGGGCAAGAATCATACACATGCAGACACCAGCCGATTTGAGATATGATCAAGCAAAGATACAGTCGATAGATAGCTTCTTCAAACGGGCAGATCACGAAGGAATAGAGATAGCGTGGGAGATAAGAAGACCTAGGAACGCGCTAGTACCCTCAGAGCTTCTCGAATTGATGCGAGAACACGAAATAATACATTGCGTTGACCTATGCAAACGAGAACCGGAAGTCAAGTCGGATATACTCTACACAAGACTGTTCGGGAAAGGGAGCCACAACATCTACCAGTTCACGGATGAGGAACTCGAGGAGATCGATGAGAAATCGAATAGAAGAGAATTCCGGAGGGCTGTACTCACGTTCCATGGAGTCAAGATGTACAAGGATGCAGCTAGACTCAAAACATACAAGCTATCGGGAAAATTTCCAATGGCAACTGGAAGCACAGGGGCAGAATCATTGAGAGAAGTGCTCAGCGAGGACGCAAAGTTTCCAGCTACGAAGAAGAAGTTGATAGAGGATCAAGGATGGAAGATCATAGATCTAACGCCTGAAAAAAGAGTTCATGCATCGGAGCTGCTCCAAGCCATCCCCGAAAAGATCTACAACTCCATCGATGAAGTGATCCACGAGCTCCCAAGCTAGCCTTACTTTTCTCGCTCTCCGTTATTTATTAGAAAACGAGCGCGGAAAAGAACTCGATATGTATTGCAAATCCTACGATTACCATTGATAAGCTTAGACATAGAAACATACAGCCCCGACGGTTTCCCAGAAAAGAAAGATGATCCGGTAGTCTCACTAACTCTCGCAATCTCAGAAACAGGCAGGATACAGAACGGAGTAGTGGTTATATCCGTTCTATATCCTCCGGAGAAAGAAAGAGAGCTACTTGTAAAAGCGAGAGATATACTCTCAACGCTACAAAAAGGCACCTTAATAACATACTACGGATCGAGATTCGACCTACCCTATTTACAGTTCCGAGGAAACATACGGGGAGTTAATCTACGCGAGGTCGAAATGAGGCTAACCCACATAGATGCCTACGATATCGCTAGAGGCTTTCCATTCTCAAGCTACAGCCAAAAAACTGTAGAGAAAGAACTCGGCATCAATAGGACAGTAACTAGCGTCAACGGTAGCGGTTACCATTACGCATACGATAGGTTCCAAAGTCGCGGAGACCTAGATTGCCTCCTCTACAACATCGAGGACAGCGTAGGAGTCTTGATGCTACTGAACCATCTGCTCTCCATGGAAGCTAAGGTCTAATCCTTCGACAAGACCGGGAGGCTCAAAGAACCCATCGGGAGAACTGAAACTTTGGCATCCTCACCTACAATATCGAAAGCCATCTTCAAAGCTTCATCCAAAGTCTTAGCAGGCTTCAACCTCAAGATATTCTTAGACTCATATTCAGGAAGATCAGCAATACTGATTATCGTACTTTTCTCAAGAGCCTTGTACATCGTGAAAGCGGTTATTCCTCCGGGACCAAAGTTCTTCTTGATTTCATCTTCAACTTCCTTTGAGTTCTTGCACCTCTTCATCCACTCGTAGAAAGCTTGGCTCCCTTTACTCTCGGGACATTCGGCAGCAAGAACTATGACGCCTCCGGGTCGAACTATATTTATAGCAGCTTCCAAGGCCTTGTGGGCTTGATAGAAGTTTATGTCTCTAGGGCTTCCACCAGCATCAGTCAAAACTATGTCAGCTTCACTCTTCGCAGGGATCTTGTAGATTTCATCTACAACCTTAACGCCTTCGAGAAAGACCTTTTCCAAATCGCCTGCGAAGACGCTGACTATCTCACTATTTGTATTCATCACAACATTGATGACGAAGTCAACTCGACCGAGCTTCGCCGCCTCCATCATATCTAAGTGAATAGGGTTCCCCTCGATATTACCAAGCTTCGCTTTTGGGTCGATTGCCATCTGATGATTATGGATAATGCTTTCGATCCCAGCCACTCCAGGGAGAACACTCTTCCTAGCCCCACCGTAACCCGCATAATAGTGGAGCTCAACGTCGCCAGTCAGTATCCTCACATCTGCATCGACAAAGGTCCTGTTCAAGTAAACCTTAGTCCCCCTACTAGTATCGCCAACATGAACGAGATCTGGCGCGCGACAGTCGTGATTCACAACCTTAACTCTACGCATAGCCTCGTCGCCGACGAGGTCCCTCATTTCTTCAGGAGTAACAAGCCTATGGCTACCCCTACCGAAGATAACAGTGATATCTCTATCTTGAACGCCTACAGAGTTGAGTTGATTGAGAATCGGAGGAACCATCAAGTGGCTCGGCGTACTCCTCGTAGCATCATCGACCACTATCACTACCTTGTCGCCTTTCTTGGCTATCTCCGGAATCCTCTTACTCTTCAACGGGTTACGCACTGCGTGAAGAATCTCAGAACTCGGGTTCGTGACCCCCGGCTTATCTCTGGGCTCGATCAACTCAAGAAGATTCTCATCACGAACACTTGAAGTGAGAACGCTTTTGCCGTATCTCAGTGAGACTTTTACCAACCAAACATCACCTAGATGACAGTTTCATGCTTCAATTCTCGCAGACGTAAAACCATAAGAAACGTTCAGCTACATATAACCTTGACTCATTACAACTCGCTCAGAGATAACCAGTTACAGAGTGCAGTTGCATCTTTGATTCAAGTCGAGCAGCCTGACAACATCTTTGGTCTCCTTGCAAACACCCGCAGGGACTTTCAACCTCTTCAAAGCTGTCCGATACATCTCTATGCGCAAGAGCTTCGGAACACGTCTCCTGCCATCAACACAGCGCTCAACGGCGTAATCGAAGACAGAGACATCCCTCCCAAGCTTTCTAGCAAAGACTTTAGCGACTGGGAAATACCTTAAAGCGCCTAGCGTAACCCTCTCAGGGTTGAGAATGTTAATCTCACCGACAACATGCTCATACGTAACCTGCCAACCCTCAATCGGGATCATGGGGTCCAAACGTATACGAACGGGGTACCCTGCATCTTTACACATAGCAGCAGCTTCAAGACGTTCCGATAAGCCTGGAGCACCGTTCTCAAAACGCTTCGAAACCTCAATCGCATTAATGCTGAAACTGACGATCGTTTGACCATTATGATCGAGATTCAAAAGATTTCTCACATTGGCGCTCTTAGTCAAAAGGAGAAGCTTACTCTTATCTTGGCGAGCGAAACGCCGAATCAACCTAATTGGAACGGTATCTGTAATCGCCAAACTATCAGTAAGCTCCCCAGCGTTTAGAATACAACGGGAATTGGAAGCAAGGAATCGGTCAATCTCACTATCCAAACGATCAAGATTCGAGAAGACGACAGGCTCAACGTGGCCGCGAAAAGTTCCTAAGAGATAGCAGTACGCACAACGGTACGGGCAGCCGTCAGCCCATGCGAGCAACCAGAAATGGGGGCAAACGATTCCATTAGGAGTCCGATCGAAAAGCCTTATGAAACGAGATTTACGAACACGCTGAGTAACCCTAGACACGCGAGTACAACTCAAGCCAATAATCAAATAGCTAGGATTCAAAAAAGCTTTCGAAGCCCTTCGACGCATTTTTCTACTTGGAAGATGCTCCGATATTCAGACAGAGAAGAATCGTAATGACTCTAATCACGCCTTTCGACCCATGGAAGAGCCCTTTATGCCACTGTCCACCTAAGTACAGCTTGTCACCATATACAGGCTGTTCACACAGGTGCGCCTACTGCTACATTACATCATACATCCCAAACGCCTTCGATTGCAGACCAAAAGACAATCTACTCAAGAGACTGGGTCGAGAAATCCGAAGACTCGACAGAAAGATGCCAATAGCAATCGCTAGCAGCTCAGACCCATACATCCCTATGGAAATATCAGCAAATTTAACCAGAGAAACGTTGCGACTGCTAACCCAGAACGGATTCAAGGTTCTCCTAGTGACGAAATCAAACTTGGTGACAAGAGACATAGACATCATTAAACAAGCAAGATGCAGCGTCAGCATGACCATAACAACACTTCAAATTGAGATAGCGAAACTCCTTGAGCCGTCAGCGCCTTCGCCGGACAAACGGTTGGAAGCGATCAAGATGCTAGTAGAGGCGAATATTCCGTGCTCTATCAGGATAGATCCCATTATACCTGGAATAAATGACGACTTAGGGCAGCTTGAAACGCTAATCGAAGAAGTAGCGAGAGCAGGAGCAAAGCACATAGTCGCCTCAAGCTACAAAGCTAAAGCAGACAACTTCAAGAGGATAATCTCAGCGTTCCCTCATCTTCGAGACCATTTGGAACGGATATATTGGGCGGAGGGAGAGGCGAAGGGGCGAGCGAGATACGCTCCATATTCATTCCGTAGACCGCTCCTACAAGAACTTAAACGGATCATTGAGTCTCATGGACTAACCTTCGCTACATGCCGCGAAGGGTTCTCAGACCTAAACAGCGGCAGGACATGCGATGGAACCCACTTGATACCAGAGCGATTGAACGCTGCTTAATACCCGGTCAGAAGAGCTTGTTCACTTGATTCCTCCTTCTTCAGGATTTCCCATTTTTCAGCCTTCATCTTTCCTCCAACTTGATCCTTTATTTTCCGAGCGACAGCTGGACCTATTAACGGTACATTCATAAGAGCTGAAACGCTCGCGCTCCTCAAATCGTTAATACTCTTGAAGTCGGATTTGAAAAGAAGTCTCGCTCTCACTCTGCCAACTCCTTCAAGTTGCACGAGTGGAACAAGCTCAGGCTTTACACCGTTCTCAGTTCTAACCCTCAGTTCAGCTATTTTAGAGAACAAGTCTTTATGATTGAAGAGCCGCGCCAACTCGTGAGTAGCGTAAAGAAGCCAATCACATATCTCAATCAGCCTCAAGAGATCTCCGGGCTCAACTCTATGAGATTTCAAGATCTCATCCTCAGTCGCTTCATCAATCCAATCTAGGACGACTTTAGTACATTTCAGCTCTGCGAGAAACTCCTCATAGTCACCAATCTCAGTCCACATATCCGGAACTTTCGACATGAACTCGCCAGAATGCTCATCAGCCAGAACACCTAGCTGATCCGCTTCCCTCCTTCTCGGGTAGAGCTTCGCACCCACATCTGGAGTATGACAGACCAGATGCAGAAAGCTCAACTCAGTGATCTTGGTGGCTCTCCTGTAGAGGCCATCCCTAATTATCACAGCTGAAACAGGATCTATGTAGAGCTCTGAAACCCTCCTCCCGAACTCTGTTGCAAAGAGCTTCGCGCCATCCAACTTCACCATCCCCTCTTTACAGAGGAAAACTAGAATCTCACCGATCCTCGAACGAATCATTCGAGGGTCATATTGATGCGCATAGAAGGTCTTGGAGAAGAAATCGTATAGGCCCTTCTCAGTACGCGCAAAACCTGAAGCAATCGTCGCAAGAACATGAGGCCTCAAAACCCTCTCAACAGCAAGCTTGGACCAAAGGCGTTCAGGTTGAGCAAGAACATAATTCTCAAACAGATAATCCTGCTCATCAGGACTCCTAGCCACGAGAACAGCTTCACCAAACTCATCGTACTTCGGCCTTCCAGCTCGGCCGGAAAGCTGCTTATATTCAAGAACAGATATCGGGTATCTTCCATAGCCTGCTTCATATCTCTCGTAACTGCTTATGACTACAGTTCGCGCTGGCAGGTTGACCCCTGCAGCCAAGGTCGGCGTCGCAGCAAGCAGCTTTATTGCGCCTTTTCTAAACGCGTCTTCTATTATCCGCCTATGCGCGCCCGTCAGCCCTGCGTGATGGAAAGCTGAACCTAGCTTAACCTGTTCAGCCAAAGCCTCGCTGAGCCTAGTTTTCTCACCGGTCGAAAGTATTTTTTCAGCTATGGCGTTAAGAGTACGCTTATCTGTCCTGGAGAATGATTTCAGTACTGCGCTCGCTTTCTTTCCAGTGTCAACAGCGCTCTTTCTGGTTTCAGTGAAGATTAGGACTTGCCCGCCATCATGGATGACATCCAATGAAATATCGAATAATGGGTTCCCAGTTATGGCTGGGACCATCTTTGCGGACCCATCCTTGAACTGGATCTCCCCTGCTTGACAGACACCCTCTTTCAAAGGGACAGGCCGCCAGTCCGTCGTGATCGGAAAAGCCTTTATCCATTGCGCTACTTCATCCGCGTTTCTGACTGTTGCGCTTAACGCGATAATCTGTATCTTCGGGTTGATCTCCAGTAATCGCGTCAAAACAACCTCCAATGTTGGGCCTCTTTCAGGCTCGGTTAGCAAGTGAATCTCATCAGCCACAATCGTCGTCACTTCACCTATCCAGAGAGGCCTATGTCTGAGAAGACTGTCTGCTTTCTCATTCGTAGCAATGATAATATCGAACTTGGCTAACCAACTCTCTGAGCTATCGTAATCGCCAGTTGTTATAGCGATCCTGATCTTCTCTCCAGATTCCTTCTCTAGAATCTTGTACTTCTGGAACTCGTCGAATTTTTCGCTCGCTAGAGCTCTGAGCGGTGTCAAATAGAGAGCTTTACCTCCCTTCTCCAGAATATTCTTGAGTATACAGAGCTCAGCGATCAAAGTCTTTCCAGAGGCGGTTGGACTCGCTAGAACTACGTTCTTCCCTTCAAGCGCTCCAGCTTTTATGGCATCCTCTTGAGGAGGGTAAAGCACGTCATAGCCGTTCTCTAAGAGAATATCTTTGACTTCCTTCGGCAATGCTAACTCTGAGATCTTCAAGATTCAAGTTCTACCTTCACTCATGCAACAGCTCTTTTCACTTGGCCGGGCTTCGGCGCGTAGAACACTCCCTGTCGAATCAGTTGGCTGACAGCTGATCTAGCTCTCTCCTCGTCTACGCCTTTCTCCTTCAGAGCTTCATAGAGCGAGGGCTCCTCCACAAACCCTGTCTCCTTCTCCATCTCCGCAACCGTACTAATAATTATCTGCATCCTATCTCTGAGGCTCTTCGGAATCCCAGTCATTAGTACATCGATATCCATCTTCCCGGTAGACGTATCTATCCCAACATCCTGAAGCGAGACAGTAACAAGCCTTATTATGGCTCTCGCATCCTCAACTGTAACGTTCTCCCTCAGAAATGATCTCGCTCTCGCTTCGGCAAGCCTTATCAAAGCCTCCAACTGCCTAGGCGTTATCGCAACAGGCGATTCAGCGGACCCAGAGATCGAACGCATCCTCAAATAGAACTCTCGCAACTCCTTTATCGCATCATCAGAGAGAACAGGCTCAATCCTCTTAGCGTAACTAATGTATTTTCGCAGAAGCTCTGGAGGGAGAGGAGCCTCCTCTGGAGTGGTCTTCATCTTATGAAGAGTCAGAATATGCTCCGACATTCTACTATCAAGCTCAGCCTCTGGAACATCTCTCATCACGAAGATCAGATCAAACCGAGAAAGAATCGTCACAGGCAAGCTAATGTTCTCACTTATGTTACGGTAAGGGTCGTATCTTCCAAGAGCAGGATTCCCAGCCGCCAATATGGAAGCTCTCGCATTGAGCGTTGCAACGATGCCACCTTTCGCGACGCTTACGGTTTGTTGTTCCATCGCTTCATGTATCGCCACTCTGTCGTCAGGCTTCATTTTGTCTATCTCATCGATCGAGGCGACTCCTTTGTCAGCAAGAACCAGCGCGCCGGCTTCAAGAACCATCCCTCCGGTTTTTTCTCTCAGAACGGCCGCAGTAAGCCCCGCTGCCGTAGTTCCTCTGCCGCTCGTATACAATCCTCTAGGGGCGATTCTCGCAACATACTGAAGCAGCTGACTCTTGGCTGTACCAGGGTCTCCGACGAGGAGGGTGTTTATGTCGCCTCTGATTGTTACCCCGTCGGGAAGCTGTTTCGGTATTCCCCCGAACAAAAGGTAAAGTATAGCTTCCTTCATATCGTCGTATCCGTATATCGATGGGGCAAGCGACATTATGAGTTTCCTGTGTATCCAAGGGTCTTTGGCCAGTTCCTTGATGTGCCTCTCTTCCTCTGGTGTTATCTCAACAACCTCCGCTTCCCTACCTGCTACATCGACGTAGTTTGCATCCATGTAGAGGTCGAATGTTCTGAGTCTGCCTATTCGTCCAACAAACTCTTGTTGAGCCCTAACAACCCCGATTATAGAAACGCGATCTCCAGGTCTTGCTATGTCAACAAGATCTTCTACTAACTTCGCGTCCATAGCGCGAGGCAGCTGGCCGGGTGGCAGATCCTCAGGCTTCTCTTGGATTCTGATCTCCTGCGAATTCATGAAGGTTGACTCCTTCTCTAGGAGATCGAATGCTGTTCCTCGACACTCCGTGCATATTACCGGAGCTTGCATTACGACTCCATCCTGATCCAACTCCCTCACAGCGTTGCATCTTCTGCACTTGAACTTAGCTTTCACGATCATAGGTTTGACTTGGGTAGCCCTTACAATAATTCCATCAATCATGACGAGTCTTTCAAGGTGTTCAGATCCAACCTTTCGAAGGGAGAGCTTTTCTGGCAGCCTTCTAAATCTCACGAATATCTTCTTTACTTGCTCGGCATATTCCGGGTCTTCTATCTTCATCTGCGCCCAAGCGGATCTGTTCAAGTATTCTAGGTATTCGTCAGGCTTCTCAATTATCTCCCTGGTCAGAGCGGCATCGAATGCGATGAGATCATCAAAATCTATGGTCAATGATCGTGAGCCAGAAATAGCCATCTGTGCGAGTCGTCGCCGATATTTGTATTCACCTGTTGGACCTTGAAACGATCTGAGGAACTCTTGAAATCGTTCTTCCGGTCCTTTTGGAAGAGTCAAAATCTTCCCTCCAAACTCAGAATCCTCTTTTTCCAGTCATTTATGATGTCGCTTAACCTTATGTATAATGCTCGCTCCTCAGAAGTCAAATTTTGGATAATACTCTCCGTCTGAAGAGGAGCAGCTGAAAGAGAGACTATTTTAC